>Ga0180433_10000183_pt1 | contig 106541 bp, 105 predicted proteins | sample SS_ome_8_FD_132980 | JGI IMG/M metagenome (GOLD analysis project Ga0180433, IMG submission 132980) | Hypersaline lake sediment archaeal communities from the Salton Sea, California, USA - SS_1_D_1 metaG | ecosystem: Environmental > Aquatic > Non-marine Saline and Alkaline > Hypersaline >... | reverse complement strand
CTAAGTGGAGAAAAAACTTCAAGATTATTTTTGATTGCAATCTCATAATCTTCCGGTCCACATCCAGGCGCACTGTGCACACAGGCGGTTCCTTCATCAACAGAAACAAACGGATCAAATATCACGGGAACCACAAGACCCGGAACAAATGGATGTTGCGCCTTCAGGCCAGAAAGTGTTTTTGAAGGAAATGTTGCGAGAATATTTTTTTTGATCTTCATCAGATCACAAAGCGGATCAACAAGCTCTTTGCCAAGAACAACCAGCTTTCCGTCCGCATCAAGCAACACATACTCAGCGTTTGGCTTAACTACTACCGCACGGTTAAGCGGCAAGGTCCACGGCGTTGTAGTCCAGATGAGCAAACTTACTTGCTTATCTACATCAAATATTTTTTTTGCATCTTCATCTTGTAGTGGAAACTGTACGTAAATTGAAGGGTCTTTCCGTTCTTCGTATTCAATTTCTGCAGTTGCTAACACCGTCTGACAAGATGCACACCACGGAACCGTTTTATTTTTTCGTTCAATGTATCCACCATCAACAAGTTCTCCAAACGCACGCATGATTGATGCTTCGTACATCGGGTTCATGGTTAGATAGGGCTGCTTCCAATCCATCAACACTCCAAGCGCTTTAAATTCTTCGCGCTGAATGTCAACCCATTTTTGTGCATACTCTCTACATTTTTTTTTCAGTTCTTGGCGAGAAAGATTTGGAAACTCTTGTGTAACCTTCAGCTCAATCGGCAAACCATGACAGTCCCACCCAGGTGTGCATGGAACATGCTTGCCAAACATACGCTGTGTTTTGGCGATAATATCTTTTAAAACTTTGTTGTAGGCATGCCCCAAGTGAATGTGCCCGTTGGCGTATGGTGGGCCATCGTGCAAAATAAATTTTTCTTTGCCCGCATTGTGAACAAACGATGCGCCAAACAAATCTTCACTCTGCCAACGCTCAATCATTTTGGGGTCATTTTCTTTGAAATTTCCACGAATAGGAAAATCGGTCTGAGGAAGGTTTAAGGTCTCTTTAAAGCTAATTTTTTTTTCTTCTTTCTCTGGCATGCCTGTATCCTTTAAAAAACGGCGTTTCATAGGCCCTTAGTATACGATTTTTGTGGATTTTTGCCAGATTTGGCCAGGGAAGAGGGAGGTTACGACCTCACAGATAACTCTCAGCGTATCTTAGATACGCACAAAAAAGATCCCAGCAAAGTTGACGGAGACTCCCTGATATTTACAATAATCCTTACAAACGGCAAAGGGCACGCCCTTGACCCAAAAAACAGCCCGGTTGTAAAGCGATTCGTGCACGTCGATGACGAGAAAAAGTACGAGTTTTACAAAAAAAAGCGAGACGCACTTTTTGTAAAAATGACTAAAGACATGAAACTAGATGATCTAGAAGATCCATTTCCTCTGGCAACCAAAAACGAAGGCCCGATAAATCAACAGATTAATGACGCACTATTTGATGGCGGTCTAGCACGATCCTTCAAGGAGGATTGGGATATCTAGCACATTTATTTTTTATATAATTAATTTGGAGGAAACAACATGAACGTCAAAAAACTTTTTATTTTTTCATTTATCACACTTTCTATCACACCACACTGTTTTTCTATGGAAAAGACACTCTCCGGCGAGGACACTCCTCGCGCCGGCCTTGTCTGGCAAACACGTCTTTCTATGAAAAGGACATCTCTAGAGGAAAAAAGAACACTTCCAGACGAGAACGCTATCGGATTTTTCCTTCCAATGACCACAGAACAGTTCATCAGTCACCGCGGACCGAACTTTAAATACGAAGAAAAATTTCCCGAAGAAAAATCTCTCTTCCATCCAGAAAATGTTTGCAAAAGTTTTTTGGGGGACAAGCAGTATAAATTGCCATCGGGAGGAAAATTATTCACTGCCATAAGTGACAACCTCAAAGAACTTGTGTTTTTCATTACGGACAACGGGACTGTTAAAGAACTGAGAACCGTTCCTTTTTGTCCTCCAAAAAACTGGCCCCCAACCGTCAAAATAAGTGATAACGTAAAAATAGTCTTAGAAAAGATAAGAAAATATCCTAACAAAAAAGAATGGGTAAACAAGGTAAACGAGAAAAAACTGGACTATAATGATTTTTCCAGCCCACCCAGCTTGTGGTACAAATGGAAACAAGCAGAAGAACCAGGTCTTCTAAATTTACAACTAAACTTTACAACCTCTTCACCTAAACTTACAATCATTCAACAACTCATTAGTCTCCACGTAGCTAAAGAACTTGAAAAACACAGGTGGTCTGAACAAAGAACAACAGACACTCTCCGAAAAATTGGCTACTTAGATCCAAAAGAAGCATACTGGCACTGGCAACCGTGCTTTCAAGATGAAATCACAGAAATGCGAGAAGAGTTGGTCAATAAAAAGATAACGAAAAATGAAGAACAAAAAAATGAAAATTGGGATTTGGGGATTGGGCGTTGTTGGCAAGTCTGCCGTCGACTATTTTCACAACACAAAAAATCTTATAGAGATTTTTGATAACAGAAAACTAACAGAGCAAGAAGAAAAACTGCTTCATGAAAGAAACATCTCTGTCTCGAAAAACCTTGAACATTTTTTGCAGGGTAACGACTTTATTTTGCCAAGTCCTGGCATCGACCTTCGACCGTATAAACAGTACCAACACAAATGGCTTACCGAACTGGATATCATCCAAAAAAATTTTACACGCCCCATTGTTGCAATTACGGGCACGGCAGGCAAAACAACTGTCACGCATCTGCTTTCTGAACTTTTAAAAGAAAATGGCCTGCGTGTTTGGACCGGCGGCAACATCGGAACGGGAATGCTCGATCTTTTAAAAACAAAAGAAAAAATTGATATAGCACTTTTGGAAGTTTCCAGCTTTCAACTTGAACACACCAAAACATTCGCGCCCGATCTTGCAATCTGGACAAACTTTTCTGAAAACCATCTAGACCGACACGGCACCATGGAACAGTATTTTTTAGCAAAGAAAAAAATTATCGAGCGTCAAAAAAAAGGACAGCACGCACTGCTACCGCTTACCACTGCCGAAAAAATTACTCCTTTTGATAAAATAAAAAGTACCTTTCACTTTTTTTCAATCTATGAGCAAAAAGAAAAAGAGGTTGAACATATTTTTTACAGAACACAGAGGGTTATGCGACATAGCTCCGAAAAAAATGTTGTATGGCCTGCTGCAACAGAAGTTTTTCAGCAATTGCCACCTGTTACGTTTCGAGAAAATCTTTTGACTCTTGCGGTTGCAACCACCCTGCTTTCTGAATTGCTTGATAAAAAATTAACTGGAAGCATAAAAAAAATAACAACCCTGCCACACCGGTTGGAAAACGTTGCAACAGTTAATGGTTCCACGTTTTATAATGACTCGAAATCAACGACCCCTGCTTCTACCGTTGCTGCGGTACAACAATTTGCAAAAAAATCTATCGTTCTTTTTTTGGGGGGACTTAGCAAGGGAATTGATCGGAAAGAATTGATTCTTAAAATAAAGCCTTCAGTAAAAACAGTTTACACGTTCGGCGCAGAGGCAGAACATATCGCAAATCTTTGTGCACACGCACAACTGACCTGTTTTTCTTTCAAAAATTTAGACGACGCATTTGCAGCGTGCGTCAAAAATATAAAACCAGAAGACCATATTCTCTTTTCTCCTGCGGGTTCCAGTTTTGATCTGTTTAAAAATTATGAAGAGCGTGGCAATTATTTTAAGAAGCTCGTCAAGCACCTTATACAGCTCAAATCTAAAGACTGCAGGTGAAAAGCTCTCCCCCTTCGTTCGTGGTGAGCTTGTCGAATCCATACGAAGGGAATACAAAATTACTTTTTAGCTTGTCACGTAAAAACTTTTTATATTTTCAAAAAAAATGTTTTTTAGCTTTTGATAATTACTTACCCCCGTATGGATTCGACAAGCTCACCACGAACGGGGGATCAAACCATCTTTGTAAAACTTTAATAAAAATGAAAAAAGATAGTTGATTTTTTTCCTCCCAAAAGAATAACCTGATAAAAATAAATTAAACCAAACGTTGGTGAAAAAATGATTCGCTCTTCAAAAAAATCGTTTGCCGACCTTCATATTTTTTTAGGCATCATTGCAACACTTATCATCATTGGATTTGTGTTTATCTATTCTTCAAGTTCTGTGTATGCCCTAGAAAAAAATGGAAGCTCAATTTTTTTTGTAAAAAAACAGTTTTTTGGTTTGTTGATCGGTTTAGTTGGACTGATAATATTGCGCATCTTGCCTATAAAGTTGATTCGGGGGTTGAGTCCACTTGCTTTTTTTGCAACGCTTGCGCTCACCACCATGACACGCCTACCTGCTTTTGCAGTACGAATTCACGGATCTTCCCGCTGGTTAAAGCTGTTTGGGTTTCAGTTTCAGCCAAGTGAAATGCTCAAATTTGCACTGATGGTGTATGTCGCACATTTTATTGCAAAAAAATCTCATCAAAGGTTTTCTTTTTGGAATGCGTATTTTCCACTCATCATTGTTGTTGGAGCAACAAGCATTGTTCTTTTGGCGCAACCAGACTTTGGTATGACAGCGACTCTTTGTGTTGCGGTTTTTATTCTTTTGTTCGTTGCACAATTTCCTGCAACATACCTGCTGGCAACACTTGCGTGCCTTATTCCCGCAGCGGTAACACTGATTTATTTAAAACCATACCGATTCAAAAGAATTTTAACATTTTTAAATCCTTGGGCAGACCCAAAGGGTGCAGGGTTTCAAATTATTCAATCCTTGATTGCAATCGGTTCGGGTGGATTTTGGGGCGTTGGCGTTTCTCATTCAAAACAGAAATTTTTTTACCTGCCAATGCAACACACTGATTTTATTTTTTCAATCATTGCAGAAGAAACCGGCTTTCTTGGCTCTTTGTGCCTTGTTACATTATTTGTGTCGTTTACCTACTTTGGCACACGCGTGGCACTAAAAATTAAAAATCCGTTTGGTATGTTTGTTGTTCTTGGATTTGTAGTTCTAATTAGCTTGCAAGCAATAACTAACCTTGCCGTTACCACGGGATTGGTTCCAACGAAAGGAGTTGGCCTTCCGTTCGTAAGTTACGGTAGCACCGCCCTGGTATGTAGCCTTGCCATGATTGGTTTGATTATTAATGTTGCGTATTCTGACAAAGAAAAATAAATCACTTCCAGTTCATTGCCAACTGGACAAGCAACCGAACGCCAAAACCTGTGGCCCCTGAACCGCGGATATAGCTGATGTCAGGAACATTGTATGCGGTGCCAGCAATATCTAAGTGTACCCACGGTGTATCGCCTACAAAATTTTGCAAGAAAAATCCTGCGGTTGTAGTGCCGGCCATGTATTTTTCACTGCCAATATTTTTTATGTCTGCAACTTCAGATCTTATTGCAGGCTTGTAATCATCATGAAACGGAAGTGGCCATACTCTATCGCCAGAAACCGCGGATGCTTTCTGAACTTTCTCTGAAAGTTTTTCGTGTTGACTCATCAAGCCGCAAAAGAAATGTCCAAGCGCATACATGCACGCACCGGTAAGTGTTGCTAAGTCAACAAGTCCGGTTAACTTGTAATGTTTTGTGATATACGAAAGTGCATCAGCTAAAACCAGCCGCCCTTCTGCATCGGTGTTTAAAATTTCTGCAGTTTTTCCGTTGTAAAATTTTAAAATATCACCTGGCTTGAATGCTTTTGCACCCGGCATATTTTCTGAAAGCGCTGCAACGGCAACAACATTAATTGACGGCTTGAGTTGCGCAAGTGCCTTCATGGTTGCAATGACTGCAGCAGCTCCAGACATATCATCTTTCATCGATTCCATGTACTGCGCTGGCTTTAAACTTAAACCTCCAGAATCGAAGGTGATGCCTTTGCCCACAAATCCAAGTGTTTTCGACGCTTTCTTTTTCGGCTTGTACTCCATGATAACAAGGCGACAATCTTCATCCGAACCTCGAGACACAGCCTCAAGTCCGCCCATGCCAAGAGATTTAATTTTTTTGCCATCAAACACGGTAATTTTTAAACCGTGTGCTTTCGCTATTTTTTTTGCTTCATTTGCAAGTTTTACGGGAGTAATTTCTTGAGCCGGCAAATCAATCCAGGTACGTGCATCATTAACTGCATCAGAAATTGTTTCTCCAAGTTTTATTCCACTTACAAAGGCAGTTTTCTCTTTATCGCTTACCACGCACGTGATTTTAAAATCGTGAAACAGCTTTGCATCTTTTTCTGTGATGAATTTGTCAAAGTGATATGTAGCCATGTGCACAATGGTTGCAAATTCTTGTGCGAGCTGCTGCATTTTCATACCAAACAGATTTTTTGAAGGAAGTCCAAAGGCAACTGTTTTGTATTTTTTACTTTCAGCAATGCGAATAACAGTTCCAAGTGCGCGTCTGAAATTTTCTATGTCTACAGTTTTTTTTCCTTTATCAGGCTTGCCGAGGCCTACAAACAAAAGATTTGCGGTGCAATCTTCAAAAGAAACAGGAATCAGCAAAGAACTTGATGCTTTTCCTGTAAACTCCTGCTCTTTCATAAACTTTTTTAACTGAGGGAAAAAACAGTCCGCACACTCGATCAGTTCTTTTGAAAACTTAAAATCTTGTTCGACAAAAAAAACGAGGCATTGCGCCTCTTGTTCCAGTAAATTTTTTGCACTTGGTTTGATAGTTATCACGTGCCACCCTTTTTGATTTTTATGAAAATCTCTTCTTGCTCAAAGCGTAACACAGAGAAATGCCTGCCACAAGGACAGGCATTTCGTGACAAACTCCAAAAGGAGTTAGCAGCCTAAATAAAATTTAGTGACACCGATGGCATCGACGACGCCCATAATGTCCAAATCCAATACCGAAGCCAAAACCTGGACTGTGGTAATAGTGTGAACGATATGGACCATAATATCTGTGATAACGGTAATACGGTCCGCCCCACCATCTGCGATACCACGGCCAGCCATAGCCATAATACCCATCCCCGTACGGATATCTGTGAGAACGTTCATAGGCCCTTCGTTTTGCATCTTCTTTTCTTCTGGAAAGTTCTCTTTCTTTTTCTTTCGTTACTTTTTCTATCTCTGCACCAAAGTAGTTATCGATCATTTTGGAAACATCCAAAGAGCTCAAAAAGCCTCTCGCACTGGTAACAAGTCTTCCACCTCTAAAAAGTGCAACGGTTGGACTATTTGGCTTTGGAGAAGCAACACGATGCCTGTCTGCAACACCAGCAAGTTCTTCTTTTTTGGTATTAACATAGATGAAGTTAACACCTGCATACTTATATTTATTGGTCTTGCTTACATCACGAAACGAACGTTTCGCGATTTTTATTTTTTTGCGCAGCCCTTTATCCATGCCTCGCTCTTCCACATAAAAAAGAGCAGCAACAAGGTCTTTGGAAATCGCGCTGTCAAATCGACTTGCTCTCCTAACTGTCCTGACTCCTGCAAGAGCATTTTTCAGCCCAAGCAAAACCACAATGAATAGCGCCCCTGAAAGCACCACCCGTATCAATGGTTGCATTTTCTTCATATCAAATCCCCCTTCAATTTAGGTCCCTTATTTTTACTTTCTTCTTTGTAACCTTCTCTTTTTCCTTCGTTCTTCTATTTTCGTAAAACGATCAACATTCACATGAACAGCAAGCGCTGAAGGATCAGCGTCTTCAATAATTTTCTGTTTTTTCGCCTGAGTGAGTCTCCCCTCCATTAATCGTGAAGTGAATTTTGCAACACGACGCGCATACAATTCTGGATTATAGAAAAATGAGTCGTAGTGCCGCCTTCCATTTGTTACCCATAATTTTTTATATTTACTTGCTGCGTTGTTGTAGATTTTTTTTACCGAGTCGACCGGAATTTTTTCATCATTTTTGCAATGAATCAACAAAAGTGGTGCGGAAACTTTTTTTATCGATTCTGCAGGATGTACCGGATACACAAATGCATTAATATTTTTTGTATCCATCTTTGCAAACGCTTTGAGCATCGTTTTTACAAAAGACTGTACATACGGATGAAACATATACTTTTTCATCAATGAGCGGCCAGGAACACTAAATTGATAACCCAAAAAAGAAAACTTCATGTTATCAAGGCCCGCATTGATAACCGATTGCGAATCTTCAAACGGACAATCTAAAATCAAACCATCACATAGCTTTGGATTTTTTGCCTGTGCTTCAATCGCAGCAACTGCTCCCATAGAAAATCCATAGATCAACAAGGGCTCATCGGCTAAATCAGGACGATTGCGTACGTACTGAGCTGCCGCAGCAACATCAAGCGCTTCATCTCTTCCAAGCGTACAAAACTGCCCTTCAGTATTTTCTCCATGGGCTCGCATATCAGGAACCAATCGTCGATAATCTGGAAATAGAGCAGACCCCAAAAACAGAACGTCTTCTTTGGTACACATAAAACCGTGAGAAATAATTACTGTTCCTTTGGCATTTTCTGGTGAAATCAAAATAGCTTTACGCATAATTCGCTCTCGAGAATGAACCGTTTTGCGTGGATACAAAGCAATTTTTTCAACCACAGCCCCCTTGACCGATTGTGCATCACGAGAAAGGACTTCTCCATAAACATGAGCAGGAATGCCGCCAAGTGTTGCCTGAACACAGGCATAAAAAATGGCTGCTAGAAAGGTAAAAATAAAGCAAAAAATAATTCTGGAGTTTCTCTTTGCAAACACGCTGCTCTCCTTTGACCCTTTTCCACCACAACGGCGTATACACACCATGCTTCACAACATTCTATATAAATTATACCGGTCCAGGAATTCAAATTGCAATAAAAACAATTTTTCTAATGTGTCGGTCGCGCAAGAAAAGAAAAAGACAAGAAAAAAGAGGGCAAAAAGCTTTATTTGCCCTCTTTTTAAAAGATTTATAAGAACGGTTTACTGGACAGGTACTGTTACTTCGGTTTCCGTTGCAGTTTCATCGGTGAGAGATTTGAAAAGTTCTTGTAGTTCTTTTCTGTCCATCTCCTCATTGTGATCCACAACCTTCTTGCCTTTGCTGTAGACAAGCAAGCGTGGAACCCTCGGAATTCCAAGTTGTGTAACCAGATCAACAGCAGCTTCAGCGTCCACCTTGTAAACCTTTATGCGATTGGTATATCGTCTTGCAACAGATGCTATCTTCGTCAACATATGCAGACAAGACGGGCAGTAATCGGTGTAGAAATCAAGAACGACTGGCACATCACTCTTAATGACTTTTTCCTCAAACTCAGCAAGAGAAGTTATGGATTCAAACGCCTCTTCCTGTTCTTCATCAGTCTGACCACCTTCAAAGAGACTTGGCTCCAATGCCCGCGCCATACTTTCATTCAAACCAAGATTGGTCAAGAAGCGGTTCGTGTCTAGTCCTGCTTTGGCGCCATCACCCGCCGCAATCACAGCTTGTTTGTAATCTGGATCTGCGGCATCACCTGCTGCAGTCACACCGACAACCGATGTTTTTTGCAAACGCCCTTTTACATCAATATGACCAACCGGATCCATATCGAGATACTCACTAAAAATCTGGGTGTTTGGTATGCGTCCAATTGCAAGAAACACGCTAAATGTTGGTAAAACAAAAGTCTCTTTGGTCATATTATTTAGCAAGCGCACTCCGGTAACGCCCATTTCGTCACCAAGAATTTCTTGTATTTCAACGTTATGGCGAACCGAAACATTTGGATAATTTTTTAATCGCTCTTGCATGGTAGGCGCGGCACGCATACGCCCTTTTCTGACCAGAACAGTTACTTTAGAAGCGTAGACTGCAAGTTGAGTTGCTTCTTCCACCGCAGCATCTCCTCCCCCTACAATGACAACTTCTTGATCTTCACAAGCCGGCGCGTCACAAATTGCACATGCGGTTACTCCTCTTCCCCAAAACTCTTGTTCTCCCGGAACTCCAAGATAACGAGGAGTTGCTCCCGTTGCTACAACAACAGACAACGCACGCAATTCTAGCCCTTCAACGGTGCGGACAACAAATGGCCAGGAAGAAAAATCAACGGAAGAAACGTGATCGTTAAGAAATTCTGTACCATAGTCTGCAGCTTGCTTTTTGACCTGTGCAACCGCATATTTTCCAAGCGTCCGTTTAACACCTGGCCAGTTATCTACGTATGTTGTTTTGGTAAGCTGCCCACCCGGTTCATCTCCCTCAATGACAAGAGTTCTGAAGTTTCCGCGACTGGTATAAAGAGCAGCACTTGGCCCCGCTATCCCCCCTCCAATGACAATGACAGGCATGATATTTTCTACGCCAATGGCATCTTCAATGCTGTATGGTATTTCTGCAATTTCACTGCTTACACAACTTGAAAGCGAAAGACAGAAAACACAGAAAAGCAAATTGCGGAAATTCGGGAAAAGCTTCATAAAAAATCCTTGAAAAAGCATGTAAAAACAAATCCTAAACACTAGAAAAAAGTTTAGCAGTAAAGTGAAATCAATTCAAAAGCCTCTCGACAAATACATTCAATTTGAGTACAGTATCCTGCAGAACGAATGCAAAAAGATTTTCAACACTCTCTTGCCAGGGGGCTACTAATAGTGAACATTTCAAACTGCATCAAAAAAGTTTTTTCTGTTGCTTTCTTGTTTTCCCAACTTTTCTTTTTTACAGAAATACACACCCAAGAAATTCCACTCCCCCCCGGAATAAACATTGAAGATCTTGGAAATCTTTCTCCTGAACAGATGAAAGAACTGCAGGCGTTTTTAGAAGAAAATAGAGCCGCATTTGAAAAGGATAGATCTTCACAATTCGCAAAATATGTGGACGGAATGGTCACAAGATTTATTCGTCACATTCAGCAAACAGAAGAAATTTTACAAGACCTCTCTCTTTCTGTGATCAACAATGCCATTGCAACAGAAGATAAAGAAGAAACGTTGCAGGAAATAAAAAATTTAAGAATCCTTATCAATAACGTAAAAACCAACGCTTTTGTTAATGTTGATCTACAAACACTCAATCACCTTGCATTTTTTAGCGAAGCTCTCATAGAACATATTTCTGAAGCTATTGAAGATAACCTCGAAGAACTTCCACCTTTTGACGAAAAGCTAGAAAAACTTACAAAGCGTTTAACTTTGGTCGATTTCGAAAAACTTGAGCAAAAAATTCTTGAAAACGAAGAAGATATTCTAGAGCTAAAAAAAGATGCACACGAAATGGGTCTTACCTGGTACAACAAGTCTGCACGAAAGCTCAATAATTTGTTGGTTATTGCGCACCGAAACAGATGGGATTCTCTTTTTTTATTGGCCGGTTTTAGTAGCGTTATGCTGCTTGACATCATAATGAATCATACAGATATCGGAAAAAGTGAAAAATTCCTGGCAATAGAACGTGCAGCAAAACTAGATTTCGAAAGTCAACAAGTGGTAGGACAAGCTCAAGTCCTTAAAAGGGACGCTGCTTGCATAGCCTACGAGAAGGCATGTGATGAAACCCTTGAAGATTATAACTTCTCTTGGATCGACTTGATAAAACCTTGGAAATGGACGTCGGTTCTCCGCCACCAAATCTTGGGAGGCGCAACCTTTAGAACAGACAGAGGAGATCTGGCAACAGGCTCCGTTTACCTCCCTGAGATCATGGATGCATTAGAAGATGCAGCAAGGGGCGCTGATAGACGAAAAATTATTGATAACCAGCTAACTGCCGGTGATTGTTACATCAAATCATGCTATACCTTTTATGGAAAAACAAGAAAGGCAACTAGAGCTGCCTACGGAGTCTTGCTCGGCAGCTACTTTCCAATTATCAAATTCTGTTACGGTCCAAAATGGTATCAAAATGTTAAGGCATGGGCCGGGAAAAAGGTATCAATCGTATACGGAAAGCTGCTTGGCGGTGTAATTGCACAGCAGGCAAAAAAAGCACAGAGAGATGCTGGTTCTGTACTTGAACCCAAATACACATTCGATGATGTTGTTGGGTTGGATCATATCAAAAAAACCCTCAACAAAGTCCTTGAATACATTAAAGACCCAGATCGATTTGACCGCGCAAATATTCAACCAGAAAGAGGTTACCTCTTTACCGGACTGCCAGGAACAGGAAAATCTTTTGTTGCAGAAGCGTTTGGCGGAGAAATTAGAAAAGTATTTAAAGAAATTGGAAGACACGAAGATGAGCTCGGCTTCTATTCATTCCGCGCAGACTTCATTAACGAAAGAGGAATTGATTATCTTTTGGATCTTGCAAAAAAAGAATCCCCATGCGTTATTTTTATTGACGAAATTGATCTTCTTAAACTGCAACGAGGAAACGGAAACAACGCGCTTTTGAGCGAATTTCTTGCTTCCATGAGTGGTGTACTTAGCAAGGAAGCAGGCAAGCAGGTAATTCTACTTGCAGCAACAAATCGCCCAGAACACCTAGACAGTGCATTAAGACGAAGAGGACGATTTGGAAAAATCATCCACTTTGAGATGCCAACCGTTGAAGAACGTAAAAAATATTTCATTAAAAGACTGTGCCCACTTCTTCCCGACTTGAGCATTATTGACCTTGATAAGTTTGCAAGAGAAACAGAAGGATGCACATACGAAGAGCTAGCCGCAATGTTGAACTCTGCCTTCCAAAGTACAAAAATCGAAGGAACTCCACTCACACAAGAACATTTGGAAGATGCTCTTAATATAGAAATTAGAAATATGGTACATAAAAGCATGCATATTTCTGAAAAAGAACAAGAAATGATTGCAGCGCACCAAGCAGGACGTGCACTCGCTCTTGAATTGCTACACCCCCGCCGCCAGCTTGCAGCAGTAACCATCAAACCAATTACGGCAGACCTAGAAAATGAATCTGTCTACGCACAATACTACGAAAAAAGAAAACAGCAGGACATGGTATACGGAAAAACATTTACCATGTGTCCGACTGACCACTTGGACTACCTTAAGTTGGAAGAAAAAATCATAGAATGCAAAAAGCATCTTGCTGGAATTGCAGCAGAAAAAATTCTGCTCGGCTCGTGTGCTTACAGTTATAATGCCAACGCTAAAAATCAGGCTCTTAACATTGTAAAAACATTCGTATTTGAGGGAATACCAGTTAAAGACATGCCTGAAAAACAAAAAGAAGATTTTTGGGAAAAAGCATATGAATATGTAAAAGATTATGAAAAAGAAATTGAGAACCTTCTAAGCGAATATAAAGAAGCACTTATAGAAATTGCACAAAAACTACAGAAAGAAAAAACTCTTTCTGCAAAACGTATACAAAGCATCATCGAGGCAACTTGTAAAACGCAACCAGAAGAATCGAAAATTGCAAAAGAATTAGTTGAAGACAGTTATTCTGCAACAACTGGAGATAAGTTTTTATAAAAACTTATCAATCATCTCAATTCTTTTTTTATACTTGCCATCAAGCTTTTCAGTTTGTAGCCATGCAGCAATCATAGCAACTGATTGCTCGTGTGAAATAAAATCTGCAGGCAGAACCAGAACATTTACGTGATCGTGTTCTTTGTTTAACTTCGCGACAGCTTCGTTCCACGCAAGACCAGCGTATACACCGCCAAATCGGTTTGCGGCAATTGACATACCCACACCGGTACCACACAACAAAATACCAACATCAACTTCTTTGTTTTGTATTTTTTGCGCGACAAACTGCGCAAACTCTGGGTAATGGCACGACTCCGTTGTATCACACCCAACATCAATCCAGATAATATCCAAACCGGAAACAGTCAGATTTTTTTTTATAAATTCTTTGTGTGCAACTCCACGATGGTCTGTACCTATTGCAATCTTCATGCGCATGCCTTTGCGGTTGACACCTTTCTATCTTTACGGATGCACCAAGACTGTACTAGTTCTTTTTTGGTTGTTCTGAATACTAGGTGGATAGCATCAACATCTGGCTGAATAAGCGGTGTGTCTTCAATATCTTTTGCGTTGAATCGCAAGATGTAGGCCGTTTTGAATCGAGTTAATTTTTTACCAAAAATTGTTTTATACTCGGGAGTAAGCTCTGTTGTTTTCAATTCTGTTGGCACAAAATAATAGTCACCAATTTTTAGTAGCAATGTCCACTCAGAATCTTTTTCTCCGATGACAATGTCAGATACGCTCAAGACGTAAAATGAAATGAAGTGATTGTTTTCTTCTAGCTGTCTTCGCAGAAGAACTTTTTTGTCTCCTTCGGTTTTTCCATGTTTTAGTACATACAGATCAACATATGTTTCTCGCACCTGATCGGTTAACCATAAAGAATCGAATGCTCCTATGAGCGTAAACTGATCATATATTCGAGAAGAGCAAATATGTTCTCGAGTTTCTTTGAGATCTTTTTTGAGATCTTCACCCTGCCCTACGGCCTCTTTTCCCCAGTCAATTAACCTGCCACAACCAGGAAGAAAAAATAGAAATGAAAAAAGTGATAAAAAAAAGACGGCATCTCGCTTCATAAATTTGCCCCTTTGTTCTAGAATTAAAAATCAACATTAGTAGCGTAGAAAAAACACTCATTTTTTACAAGATGTAGTTACAAATGCGGAAATTTTATGAACAAACTTCCCTTTTTCCTTGGCTGGCGCTATCTGCGTGATTCTCGACAAGAAAGATCAATTTCGACAATGATTACCATCTGCTTTTTAGGTGTCTTTGTCGGATCATTTGCGCTTGCTGTTGTTGCCAGTGTCATGAACGGATTTGAATATGTAACCCATAAAAAAATGCAAGGCATCCACTCACAAATCATTATTCAGGCAGAAGGACAGACTCTTGCATACGACAAAATAAAATCTGTTTTGGAAAAAGAGTTTCCAGAAATACAATCGTTCGGTCCTCGAGCAGAGGGACATGCCCTTATAGAAGATCAAGAAACGGAAGAAATGCACAACATTGTTTCGGTAAGAGGCATTGATCCTCTTCGAGAACCAACCATCAGCTCTTTAGAAAAAAAAATAAAAGAGAAACAAACATTTGCCGAAATTCTTTCAGAAAACAATATCCTCATCGGGAATAAACTTGCACAAACGGCAGAAATTCAAATGGGACAACCACTCACCCTCTACCTTGCTCCAGAAAAAAATATTCGTGGAAGAAAAATAAAGTTGGAAAACAAATCTGCAATCGTAAACGCAACATTCAAAACGGGGATTGATGAATTCGATTCAGGAGTTATCTTTTGCTCTCTTTCTTTTTTTGAAAAACTATTTCCCGATGCCGGAATAACAGAAATTGGCGTTCAGCTACATCCAAAAACTCAAGAGGATGCGATTATAAGCCGCCTACGAAAACGACTTGGTCTAAGCGTATATTCTTGGAAAGAACTGTATCCGGCTTTGGTTTCTGCACTAAAACTAGAAAAATATGCAATGTTTTTGATCCTCGCACTCATCACACTCGTTGCAAGTATGAACATTATTTCTCTCATGTTCATGCAAATTATAAGAAAACGATCGGACATTGCAATCTTAAAATCAATGGGCATGTCAGACTCAATGATATCCCGTGCCTTTTTGTTTATCGGTATATTAATTGCGTTTTTTGGATCACTTGCGGGGCTTATCTGCGCATTTGTGGCAGGCTTGATTTTAGAAAACTATCCCTTCATCTCCTTGCCTGACGCATACTACGTTTCCTATCTGCCATCCCGCATGACCGTTCCTATTTTCCTCACTGTCTTTTTGGTCGTGATGACATTGAGTTTCGTTTCCGCATGGTTTTCTGCACGACGCACAAGAAAAATAAATATTTCACAGGTCTTACGTTTTGAGGGTTGAAATGAACATCACATCTTCCTTGCACTCGACTGATTTTGATAACACTCGTGTTTTTTTACGCGCAGACCTAAACGTTCCCATAATAGACAAAACGATCACCAATGATTTTCGCTTGCAGGCACTATTGCCAACAATAGACCTGCTTTTACAAAAAGGAGCAAAGATCGTTTTGGGAACACACATTGGCAGACCAAAAGATTTTAACGCAAGTCTTTCTACCGAGATACTTGTTCCCTGGTTTGAAAAGCACGGATACAAAATAGAATTTGAACCCGGACTGGAACGTGCACAACAAAAAAGCTTGGAAAATCAAGATACAATTTTGCTCCTTGAAAATCTTCGGTTTTTTCCGGGAGAAAGAAAACATGATCCTGCATACGTAGAAGATTTAGAACGACTTGCAGACTACTACATCAACGATGCATTTGGCGTTATGCATAGAAACGATTGCTCCGTCACCGATCTTCCACGATTATTTGCCCCAGACAGATGTTCCATCGGACTTCTTGTAGAACAGGAGCTGCAAATACTCAACCAGCTTTTGGATGCTCCCAAAAAACCGTTTATCCTTATTATTGGTGGCGCAAAAATAAGCAGCAAGCTCCCTCTTTTACGTTCACTCATTAAAAAAGTAGACAACTTTTTGCTCTGCCCGGCCATTGTATTTACTTTTTTAAAAGCACTAAAAAAGCCGGTCGGCAACTCCCTGGTTGACGACAATCTTTTGCATGAAAGTAAAAAATTTTTAGATGAAGCAAAAGAAAAAATCTTGTTCCCCGTTGACTATCAAATAGCACAAGAAACATTTGATGGTCCAATATCATTTGTCGAATCAACAGAGATTCCAGACGGATCTGTTGGTGTCTCAATTGGGCCAAAAACAGAAAACTTGTTTGCTGAAAAAATTGCGAATGCAGAAACAATATTTTTTAACGGTGCCATAGGCAACATGCATAATGCAGAAACATTGCGTGGCACACAAGCACTCCTGACGGCCATGGGAAAATCAAAAGCACTCACCGTTGTTGCTGGTGGAGAATCGGTTGCACTTACACAACTTTTTGGTCTGAACATGCAGATGGACTACTGTTCAACAGGGGGCGGTGCAACTCTTGCATACCTTGCAGGAGAAGACCTTCCAGGACTAGAAACATTTATCAAAGAAAAATAGGAAAGGAAAACAGATGCCAGAATTTGGAAATCCATTCAGCGTGCTCAAAGCTGGAAAAAAACTTACCAAAGAAGAGTTGATTCGTGGAGTCAGAATGATGATCGCCGCTGAATACGAGGCGGTACAAATGTACATGCAAATTGCCGAAGCAACAGATGATGAGCTCACCAAGCGAGTCATGACTGACGTTGCCAACGAAGAAAAGGTGCATGCTGGGGAATTTTTGAGACTACTCAAACACCTTGCACCAGATGAGGAAGAATTTTATCAAGAAGGTGCACAGGAAGTTGAAGAAGAAATAGCAAAACTAAAGCGCTAGTAGACTGGGCAAAACCCTAAAAGTGATAATCCGTGAGATATGTGTTCATCTGGAACAGTATCTTGCGGATCCTCTTTTTCAAACACAAGCAGTCCATTGTTTCCGTGCTTCACCGCAAGCAAGTGGGACTTCGGTTGCTGTATATCAAGTATTCCCGCAACACTTTTGATTGCCTCTTCCTGCGATTCTTCTACTTTATGCAAACTCGGAAGCCAGACATCACGGACTTTTTGATTAAATTCAGATACCTGAATCCGCGCCATAAATTTTTCTGGATGGTCCCATAAAAAATCACAAACCGTTGGATTTTCTTCGTGGCAAAACCCTGCAACCCCCTTCAAACAATTAAAGTCTGGATTGTCCACAAAAAAAGCAGCCTTCTTCAAATTAAAGCACTGCTGATGACACAAATCACGTAAAACAAACTCTGTTAAATCTCCACGACCGTGCAAAGATAAAATTTTTTGCGGCAGGCGACTCAAGTGGATAAGAAGGTTTTCTACTCTGTCTGATTTACCCGAGTGCTCCATGACGATCCTTTCATGTTAACGCCAACCAAAACGCTACAACGCTCTCCCATTTTTTTGGTGGAAACCCTTTTTATTTACCATAGCGCATGTGAAGGGTAACATCAATATCTGCCAAAAACATCCATTCATTTGACACTGTATTGCCCATTTTTATAGATTAAAAATGGGTTTTGTATATGAAGCAACCGAAATGATACAGCGGTGATAAAAACGGTAAAAAAAAGCACGATCTATATTTTTCTGTTACTGTCCCCCTGGTCGGTGACGGAACTACCTTTATTGGGAAGAAGTGTGCATAGACCAACAAGCAAATCAATTCCTCGAATAGAAACCCGTTGGAAGGGACAAAAATCCCCCGTGTACGTTCTGCGCAATTCACACCTCGAAGAATATGCGATCTTCAAAACATTCAATAAAGAATACTTTTTTAACAACCTCCTGCCAGAAAAGGCCATATCATATCGCTATGAAAAAGAAAAAAGTGTAAACGGCTCCGAACTTCAAAAACTTATCAACAACCTTTTACAAGAGGTAGAACAAAATAAAAAACGGTATACAGACTTTGATATTCTACGAAAAAGAGACTTCAATCGAAAGAAAAAATCTGGCCTGCTTATTTTAAAATGTAAACATCATCCCTTTGTGGTAAAAGTCTTTATAGAAAACCCAGAAACATTTGTTATGCATAAATCTAAAGGCCTTGTTCCCGGATTTTTTTTCTACATGGCGGGAGGAATTAACCGTCACCTGCTTGGTTTTACTCGCGTAAAAAACTTAGAAAATATCCAAGAAAAAATCTCAAAAGATCCGCTCTGGTCAAAACATGTCACCCTTCCTCGCAAGTGGTTCTTTCTTCCAAAACAAAGTCGGTGGATAGATATCAATGGATTTAACATCGGCGCAAAAAACAAACAGCACATTGTCATTCCCGGAACATATTGTGTTGTCTCTGACTTTGTAGACGCAAAACGACGAGCATCGGTTTTCCGAAGAGAAGATAGAAGGATCTGCATGAGGCTGTGCAATTATCTTGATCTTGTAATAGATCCACACATAGATAACTTTTTGATAGAACGAAACACCGGCAAAATAGCCATTGTTGATACAGAACATTTTTTGAGTGTTGTTGGCATGAAAAAAAAGAAAAAGTTTACTGGCTACTTTTCTTGGGGCCTCCATCTTGCCATGAAATGCGCCAAAGAGATGTTTTTCAAAAATAAACTTGAAAGAAGACTTGCACAACTACAAGAATCGGAAACAGAATTGCGCTACTAAAACCTATTGTCCTATTTCCCGCTCCATACGCCTAACCTGATCGCCAAATGTCGGATTTTTCTCAATGTATTGTTCAACTTTATCAAGCGCATGCATTACCGTCGAGTGATCTCTTCCTCCCAAAAAATAACCAATATCCCGTAAAGATTTGTCTGTTGTACGTTTCATTAAAAACATTGCAACTTGCCGGGCAAGAGAAAGATTTTTACTTCTTTTTTTTGAACGTAAATCAGTAAGCGTGTAAGAATAATACTTAGAAACACATTTCACCACCTGATTAAAATCCGCACCAACAGCCTCCTGTGTTTGTACCCTCATCAACACACGGTTTGCAAGTTCAAGCGAAACCGGTTGCTGTGTAAGTGAGGCAAACGCAAGAACGCGAATGAGGGCACCTTCCAATTCCCGAATGTTAGAATCCACACGCGTTGCAATAAAATGCGCAACCTTTTCATCAAGCGATTCTCCATGCAAGTCTGCTTTTCTTTTTAAAATCGCAACCTTTGTCTCTAAACTCGGCACATGAATATCGGTAACCAGTCCCCACGCCAAACGGGAACGCAACCGCTCTGCAATGCCAGCAATATTTTGTGGAAAGGTGTCACTCGAAAATACAATCTGCTTATGAGAATCATAAAGCGAATTGAAAATATGAAAAAATGCTTCCTGCGTCTGTTCTTTATTGGAAATAAACTGTATGTCATCAATCAGCAACACATCCACGTTGTGATACTTTGCCTGAAATTTGTGAACTCTATCGAATCGAATTGCATTAATAAATTCACTTACAAATCGATCTGCTGTTTGATACAAAATGCATGCCTTCGGATTTCTTGATCTGATACCGTTTCCAATTGCATGAAGCAAATGTGTTTTACCAAGTCCAGAGCCCCCATAAATAAAAAGAGGATTATAAAGAAGGCCTGGCTTTTCTGTGACGGCCTGCGCAGCCGCACTTGCTAACGAATTGCTTGGTCCCACAACAAATGTTTCAAACTGGTAACTTACGTTGAAAGAACCTCTATTTTTTGCCTGTAATTGTTGCATCAATGCTTTTTTTGGTTTGTCCAAAATTGCGGGCATCAGATCAATTCCATTTTCAACCGAATCAACAGATGTCTCTGTTTGACCATTTTGCATCTCAACGACAAAAAGAATTTTTAGAGTTGCAACGTTTAACAAACGCCCAAGATGCAACCGAACAAGATCAAGGTAGTTACCGACAATCCAATCTTTTACAAAATCATTCGGGGCCTGCAAGTAAGCGGTTTGTTCCAAAGAATCCCATCGCTTCAAAGAAACGGCCTTGAACCAAGTTTCAACTACCCGGCTCCCTGCTTCTTCTCGCAAAATATGTAAAAATTGGTCCCACGTTCCCTGAATCACAAGCGTTTTTCACCCTCTCGTTACGTCCTTTCAACCGCGCAAAATAACAGGATTTTGTGCATCGAACTTGTACTGACAACACCAAAAATTGGCGTAACCATACTGTAGCAAAACAATGATCTTTGCAAAAGATTACTCTAAAATTTATTTTAATTTTCTCACGAAAAGTCAAAAAATCGAGATTGCTTATTTCTCAAAAGCAATCTCGATTTTTTGACAAATAATTTGTAAAAAACCAGATCAAAAACCTATATTTAAACCTTAATTCATGCCTTTATGCTCAAGAAACTCCCAGAACGCACGCTCTATTTTTCTAAATAACTCTGGATCGCTTTTTCTATCTATCTTTCCGTAAAGTGGCAGGATAATATCCTCAGGATCAACTGATAGGGGGTATCTTTCATCCTTTATCAAATCAATGGTGATATCTATTTCTTCCCTATCAAGTAGAGATGGCACTTTCCGAACACGAATTATAGATTTATCCATAATTGTATAACCAGGAGTTCCAAATCGAGGGTGTTCGTCTAACTCAGTAAAAACAAAATTAGGAAAAAACGGTATTTTATACTTTTTCTCATCTCCCTTTAAAGGATCATCCATCATTGGCACCTGTACCGTAGGTTCTAGCTTTCTGAGTTCTGCTTCAAGAGTTTTTATTCTTTCTTCTAGTTCACCTGCAAACGCCTCCAGCTCTTTTCTTCTTTTGATCAATGAACCAAGGCTAAGACCTGAAATCAGACTTTTTCTTTCTTCGTCTGCTTCACCGAGTTCAGTTTCTGAAGTTTTTTTTCGGGGCTCCTTAAATAACTTCAGTTTTTCCTCAACATCCGCAAGTTCTTCGAATGTTTTTGCCAAAGTCTCTTCGGCCTGTTTTTTTTCCTTGGTATACGCATAGAAGCGTACGTCATCGTCTTTTTTGACGAGTCTTTCCATCTTTCTTTCTACGCCCGTCACAGTTCTTAGAGCTTTTCCTGCAAGTTTTGTTGTACCTTTTGTCAGCCTACAGAGACGCTTTTTCCACTTTTTTGTAACACCCTTGCACATTTTATCAACTGTACCTGTGGCCAATCCCTCGGTTTTCAATATTCGATCACGTTTTGCCTCTAATTTTTTGTAATCATCTAAAACCGCAGCATGCAAAACTCCAGTTGATACCAACGAAAGTGACACAATCACAGCAAAAACAAAAAACTTTTTCATCATCACCCTTCTCCTTATAAAAAACATTACTCACCCAAAGATAATTATAACTTTTACTTCATTCCATTTTTTTCAAGGTACTTTTGGAGTTCTTCGTATACAGGTTTCACCATAAAAAAATCAGTAGAATCCACACGGAAGAATCTTCTTCTTAGCAAAGCAAGTTCCCGCATAGTTTTTGGAAGTTTTTTGGAATAAAGTGGAAGCTCATATAGCCAAACACCCATCTGGTGAACTGCATATACAGCATCAACATACGTTGTGTATCCTACGTAATTTCCATTTTGTTTTTTTACTAGAAAATCGGGGTAATTAGGGAAAAAAGGTTTGGCGGCTGCTCTCTTTCCAGTAAATTCCTCAAATGCCTTTCTTATTTTTTCAAACTCCTCTGAAGGTTCTTTTATTTGCAAAGATCTCTTCTTTAAAAGTGATTCTGGAGTCATGCCCCTTCTTTTTCTCCCTTTTAAATAAACGCGAAGCTTGCCACCTTGATATAAAGCACTATATACAAAACCATTCATCACGGTGTACCGTGCGCCACCGGACTCAAGAAATTCAGGATAAGACGGAATTTCATATTCATCTGCAGGTTTGTCCATTCTTCTGCGTTTTTTCTTCTGTTTTTCCCGAGCACTTTTGACAAGGTTTGCAGATTCTGATCCTGGACTCATCTCATCGGGCCTTTTGTTGTTTAGCTGATGACCAGGCATTTTTGTTCTTATTTCAGTGTCTGCACCCGCCGCTATTAAAATCTTTGTAACCTTAGGATTCTTAGAATATACCGACCAGTGAAGAGGAGTCAGACTGCTAGGATCTTCCAAATTAACAAATGCTTTCTTCTTCTCAAAAGGCACCGCATCAATAAGTTCTTGTACAACTTCCGGTCTCACTTTGCCTAGCCCAACATAGTGAAGAACATTTTTGTGCTTTTTTGTCGTTTTAGTAAAATCCACACCCATTTTTTTGAGGAATATAAGAATACCACTTGCACCATGCACAGCACTTACAGTTGAAAGATTTCTGCCCACAAACTTTGGAGCATGCTCGAAAGTATAATCAGGACCTACCCCCCATCGCTTCATCTTTTTTATGAAATCCTCTGTCCTTCGATATACTATATCTTCTATGAGCGCATCCTCTTTTTCCGAGTTCATCATCCGGTCAAAAAAAGCACGCTTGATCCTTTCGGCATCTTCACTGCTAGAAGGTACATCAACGCGTTTGTAATCTGCGCGTTTATGTACCTTCAGATCATCCAAGGTATTCGGAATTGCATTAGCTTTACCCACAGGAATAAAGAAGTATACCTTTACTCTAGGTTTAAATCTTGCGTCAATCATATATACTTTTCCATTCATTATCGTAAATCCATCGACAAATTCTGGAAACACAGGAATATCAGACTTAATTTCTTCTTCTGCAAACCTCACCTTTTTTCTTGTTCTTTTCTTAGGAATATCAGGTTTAATTTCCTCTTCTACAAACCCCACCCTTTTTTTTGATTTTTCCCACTCACTGCCAAAAAAAGCACGCTTGAGTTTTTTGGCAATTGGGCTATCAGGGTCTACTTCATCGCTCGGAAGATCCATAATCTTCTCGATGCTCCTCGGAATGGCTTTGCCCTTATTTGGAGTGAACCTTAATACATCTCCAGTGTCTTCGTCAACCACATATCCAGATCCTTCCATAATAGTAAATCCATCAAGAAACTTTGGAAAATCAGGAATCTGAGACTTAGTACTATGTGCGCAAAAAACTGATGCTATCACTACAAAGGCAAGAAGCTTTTTCTTCATCACCCTTCTCCTTATAAAAAGATAAAAAATATAAAAAATCACTTTTTAGATTTACGAATGTAAATCTAGCAAGACACTTTCATGCTGTGCAAGAAAAATCTAAAGAGGTATAGCTCTTTCTCTATGGAAATAATCTACAACACTTTTGCAGATGCCCTGAGCAAGAACCGATTGATAGTTGGCGGTACAAAGCAGTTCTGCCTCTTTTTTATTTGTGAGAAAACCAACTTCTAGCAAAATTCCCGGAATATTGATTCCTAACAACATACGGGCAACAGCATGCTTTACCTTGCGATCTACTACTTTCGGAAACGCCCTTCGAGCAGAATGCACAACATGCCGCTGAAGTAGTTTTGCAAACAAAAGACTTTTTTTGTCTGTGCATGCCAACAGTTTATCCATTGCAAAACCACACTGCGGACTCAAGGAACAAGAAACAGTCCGAAACAACGATGGGGTCAAACAGAATGTTTCAATGCCTGACGCTGCGGAATTTGCTGAACTATTTGCGTGAATTGAAACAAACAAGTCGGCTGGTTTACTTTTTGCTATTTTGTGTACTCGATGCTCAAGAGAAATTCCAGCATCTTTTGTTCTTGTCATAACAACGGTAAAACCTTGAGCACGCAACAGCGCTGCAACTTTTAAGCCGATAGAAAGGTTAATATCTTTTTCTTTTACGCCAAAAAGACCAATTGCCCCGGAGTCATTTCCCCCATGCCCACAGTCAACAATGACCGATCTTTTTTTTTTAACGATGTAAACTTTAATTTTGCTTTTGCAAGCGCGTCAAGAGTAAACGAGTCAGAGAACAAAAACGTTACCCCTCTTTCTCCCTTTATTCCACGAAACTCTCGTGTCCTCATGCGGACTCGGCGCTCGTTGTATAGTACCGTGAATCGCACACCTGTTTTTGTTCTATCTAGGTGAAATCGGTAATACTTATTTTGATTTCGATTAAATTTTTCAAGCACATCCTGTGAAACCATGATGGAGTCAAAATCGTACTGCTCCCGTACTTCATTTCCCCTTTTTTCTTTTTTTGGATGCGGAACAACTAATTTTTTATCTGATGAAAGAAGCAATACAACTTGACCAATATCTATATTGATATCACCCTGACTTGCACCGGGATAGTATTCTGCTTTGGTTAATTTTCCTGTCATTCTTTTTGCTGTTGCAATTGGAGCAACTGTTACCATACACGTGAAAAGAAAAATAACTGGTACAATTTTTTTTATCATCTTGTTCTCCTAGCCTAAAATGTTTGGTTCAGCAAAATATGCAAGCCTGTGGGAGCGCTCCCATCCAGACAAAAAACTTTGAATGTCATACCGCTTGAGCGTCTTTTCATCAACCTCGAGCGCAGAATCATGACAGATCACCTGCTTTCGCTTCGCATCCCACCCCACAACAACAAGCAAGTGGCCGTTATCGTACACTTTTGGGGCACCTTTTAAATGCCCCCGAACACTTACCACAATAGGAATACGACGCCTCAGTTGCCTGTGTAAATTTTCAAACGAATGCAAACGTACTATTGAAAAAAAATAATTTCCTCTGCACCGCTCAAATGCATGTGCAACATTGAAAGGCCAACTTCCATATGTGTCTAGCCCACAGTCAAACACGCTCTTTGCAAACTCAAGGGGGTCAACTTTTTTTCTGCTCAAAAAACTCGTAAGCATGCTGCAAGACGTTGGGGAACACAGGTGTTTTATACGTGGATGATCCAAAGCCATCTGCGACTTTTTAGGAACCCCTCTTACATAGACTGATGGAAGATTCAAAATGTTTTTTGTAATTGTCTGCGATTTAAATTTGGTAAAATCGGCTGTACACACAGAAAAACCGCGCAACAAACCTAAACTCGCACCTTCCTGTGCAGAAATTTTTATACGAAATCCGTTTGCTAAGTTTTTTTTATCAGCTTCCAGTCTAACGTACACATACTTTGAATTTCCTTGTTGTTTTGCGTAGTACGACCGCTGCACTTTTTTTCCCCATTCCATCATTTTATGCCACGGCCCCCATGCTTTTGTTCGGGGATTATAAGCCTGTGCAAAAAATGAAAAATGTCCTTTCTTAGGACGGAATGCGTTCCAAGAAAAAACCAACTGAGAAAACGCAGGGACACCCCTTTTTTCAAACACTACATTTTTTTTTGATCTGTTTTCAAAGATCTGTTTTTTAGAAAAACGCTTTTTGTAAAGCCAAGTCCAGTCAGCACAGGACATAGAAAAAAATGAAAACACAGACACGATGCCAAATAACCGAACGGATATATGCATGCTTTTCTCCCCTAGCTCCCCCTAAGAAGCAGCAGTCACTCACATTTTTCGTCTCCACCCCTTACAAGTATGATACAAAAACATTATTTTAAAGCTCAATAGTTTTCAAAATGAATTAAAGGATTGCTATCAATGCCGGAAATTGGCTACCATATTTGTAGGGAAGAACTAACGTCAGGGGGGGAGAAATGCGATATACAAAGCTTGTTTTGTTTATTTTGTCTGCATACACAACGACATGCGCACATGAAATCCCTGCAGTGACCGTTGTTTCTGTAGCAGATCTTCTTTTGCAACGAGCAAAAATAGTGTATCCAGAACAAAAAACAGAAGAATCGTACCTGTCGTTTTCTTTGGAAGGCGCAAAAGAAAGTGCACGGTCATGTCCACGTGTTCATCAGCTTTTATTTAATGAACAAGTTACGATAATTCGACAGGAAAAAGATGAAGTACTGGTAAAGGTTCCAAACATTTTTTATGAAGCATGCGGGAAAAGATGCAATACATATTGGGCGCACAAAAAAAACTTTGTACCATTAAAACAACTTAAAAATTGTTCACATGTACCAAGCCCAATACAGTTCAAAGCTCCTTATAAAACGCAAAAACAAACTATTGTCACGTTACTTTTTCCTTTCGAAGATAAAAAGGGAAAACGAACTTTTTCCGCTGGCACCCGTTTTGTGCGGGCAAAAAAAGAAATTCAAAATCAAAAATTTGTTTTCGTGTACGCGCTTGATTCGATTTTAAAAATACCGCGTCAGTTGTGTCTAATAGAGAAACCCGGCACACAAAAGAACAAAAGAAAACAGCTTGTATCACTTTTAAGAAAATGGGCGAACTGCAAGAACGGATTTATTCCCTACGTATGGGGAGGCTGTAGCTTCACACATCCGTATAGCAATAAAATGATTCGCTCCAGCATTATGGTACTTCAAAGTGGCAGAAAGGTTTCCGTTTTCTGGAAAAACAGCCGCAAAAAAACCGCAACAGGACTTGATTGCGCCGGTGCTGTTATGCGTGCCGCTCAAATTTTTGGTCTTCCGTATTTTTTTAAAAATAGTGTAACGGCACTTAAAAATCTTAAAAAAGTAACGTCTTATGATAAACTGCAAGACGGCGACCTGATGCATATTTCCGGTCACTTGATGATTGTTTCTGACAAAAAAAGAAACAAGCTTATTGAAGCACGCAGCCATTGGCATGGATTTGGAAAGTTTCACGAAACAACGTTAGAAAATGTATTTCGAGGAATAACAAATTACCAACAGCTTTGTGCTGCAAGTAAAAAAGGAACTGTTTTACAACGAATAGATCGTACCGGAAACCCGGTAGATAGACCAAAAATCACTTTTTTAAAGTTGCCAGCGTAAAAAAAATCTATTCCTTCTATAGCCAGCCGTCTGGAAAATTTACTTCTTTAGGCGATCCGAGAAGTTTGTGTTGTTGAACTTCTACTTCCATCAAAAATTTTCTTTTAACAAGAAGTTTCACGCAATCTTCTCTGTCCTTTTCTTTTTCTATTTTTTTTAGCAGTTCGATCATGCATCTTGTATCTCTTCTTTTCCAGCCTATGGAGCGCAAGTCGATTATAAAATCTGTGTTGTTCACTACCTTTTTGAAAGCCCTGAAGTTGTCATTAGACCCTGCATTTGGAGCGTAAAAAAGCAAGGTTTCTAGCAGTGTTCTTTTCCTTTTTGGTTCAAGGCTCTTGATCTTTGCTGATCCTTCAACAGCAACATATAGATTAAGAAGATCATCTTTTTTTAGTTGCTTCAAACCAGCTTTCGGCATTTCGAAGTACTTTTCTAAGTACTGATCTAAGGACCTCTTCATTGGAAAAAGAAAAGTTGAACAAAATAAACACACGAACGGAATCAGACGAAGAAACCTCATACATTTTCCCCCAAAAAGCCCCCCTCAATCAAAAAGAAGAGCGGATAACGGCACTAAAATAAGAAACGACACTTCCTAAAATATAGAGAAAAATTCCTAAAAAAAACAAAGGAAAACCACCCAAAAGAGCAACGGAAAAACTTACAACAGCAATCACCCCAAAAAAAAGTAAAAACAGAGGGGAAACACGCACTCTCTTAACCTTTGGAAAGGGAACAGCGCTAACCATAAGTACCGAAAGAAGTAAAACTATAGCCATGAGAACAAACGGGTGGAGTAAAAAATAAAGTGGACTTGAACTAATCCAGCGGGAGTTCAAAACAAAAAGCGCAATAAAAAAGGCAGCGGATGTGGTAGGCAATCCAACAAAAAAGTTTTTTGTTTTTTTTGAAGATAGCACATTAAAACGCGCAAGGCGGAATAGCCCTGAACACAGATACACTGCAAGCACAAAAACTCCAAACAAGCCCATGGGCCAAAGGTACCAGCTGTACAACAGCACAACTGGCGCAAAGCAAAATGAAATCGCATCACTCAAAGAATCGAGCTCCATGCCCAACGGACTTGCAGTATGCAATGCTCGCGCAACTTTTCCATCAAGAAAATCCATGAATACTGCAAATATGATGCAAAATGCTGCTGCCATAAACTCATACTCAAGTGTTTTTATGACGGCTAAAAAACCGAAAAAAACATTTGCAAACGTAAGAAAATGAGGGATAAGAAAAAGCTTTCGCTTTCCGGATTCTTTAATCATTTTTAACGAGATAGTTTTCATTTCCACCTTCCCAAAACAGTTTGTCCCCCATACACGCGCTGACCAACACCAACAGCAACTTCAACATCTTTGGGCAAAAGAATATCAACACGAGACCCAAAACGGATCATGCCATACTTCTGACCAAAAGCCACCTGCTGCCCCTCCTGAACCCAACAACAAATTTTTCGTGCGATGGTGCCTGCAATCTGTCTTACTTGTATGGTCTTACCATCGGTAGAACTCAAAAGTAAATCATTTCGTTCATTAAACTCAGAAGCCTTTGGAAGAAAGGCAAATTTGAACTGACCGGGACGATATGTAATTTTTTTAACCGTTCCTGCAATAGGAGAAAAATTTACGTGTACATCAAAAACTGAAAGGAAAATGGAAACACGTTGCGCATACCCATCAAATTCATTCGTATCACTTGTTTGCACATCAACCACCTTTCCATCAGCGGGACACACAAGCACAGACGAATCACTCAACGCCTCCTGGCAAATTCGTTCAGGATTTCTAAAAAAGAAAAGACAAAAAAGAAAAAGAGCTATCACTACATAAAAAAGCGGCCTACAAAAAAGAAGCGTGATCAGACCAGCGGCAATAAGCAGAGCTGCTATAAAAATCCCTTCTGACCACAGCAAATTCGTTCGAAGAAATGCTATCACGACTCTTTATCCTTATAAAAGAAAACAATTTATAACCTAGACAGGATACCTGTTTTTAAAGGAAAGCTAAAGGGATGGCAGAACAGAAAACCGAGCAAAAGAAATAGAGGTCTAGAAAAAAACTAAAAGTGGTTCAAGATAAATAGAAAAAAGATCTTGAACCACTCAACCACTCTGTCCCATAAACCAAATTCTTCTTTCGGCACAACCTCTTTTTGTTTTTCGGAAATGGGTTCTTTCCCTTCAGTCCAGGTGTATAGCTTTCCATCGTTTCCAAGAATAAAGATCAAATCCTCAGACACCGCAAGAATGTTGGAAAAATTTTTATTTTCACCTTTGTGCACCATTTTTTTTCCATCCCACTTAAACACATTTCGATTGTCTTTTTTGGCCATGATAAACCAGATATTGTCGGCATCGATAGCAGAAAAATTAGCAATCTGTCCTTGAACTCGAGAAATGGTCACTGCAACCTCCCCTATTTTCTGTGTTTGCCACCGAATTGGCGGCGCTTCCCAAAAATCTTTGCGCAACTTCACAAATTTTTTTCGGGGAAGAGAACGGTAAGGTCCGACAAGATGACGAACAGCTGGCTCATGCCTACCAAAAATAGAACCGTCCCGCGCCACGGATACAAAAGGGGTTTTTGTTTTTATAACCAAACGATCATCAGTTCTTTTTTTCCAAGAAGAACCATCCCAATGCTCCGTAAAGACTATCGGTATACGATACCTGGCTGTCCGAAGTCTTCCGTCGAATTCAATCGAATCCTGTTCTTTAAATGTGCACCACAATTCATTCTTGTTACGTGCAGCTATCCTCAAAATACTGAGATCTTGCACGCCGGAAGGACCCTTGGTTGACCACTTGCCAATATCTTTTTCTTTTCCAGGAAAAAATCGAACAATGTGCCAGAAATCTTTTTCACCATCACGCTCCACACGAGCGACAAAAACAGCTCCGTCACTTGAGGCGGTTAGATACCAGATTGGTTTTTCACTTTTTTGAACCCAATCGTTTTTGTCTTCATCCCATTTGACCAAAAATAAATCTTTACCTTCTCCCTTCCTTGCAGCAGCCCACAAATCATTGCCTTTACCGGCAGCTAAGCTTCCGCCTTTTAGGCTGAATGTTTTTCCATACGGAACCTCTTTCCACCAACCTTGCAGAGGATGATACAGAAATATGATAAAAACAAAGACAAAAATTTTGGCTACGTTCACGAAAAACTCCTTTCAAATTTCGTACCACTTTCTCAAAAAACAGGCCAGCCCCCGTCACAACTTCACCAGACAAGCAAACGTTAAACCTGCAAATATTTTTATTGCGCCCGGCAGGATTCGAACCTGCGGCCTACAGATTAGGAATCTGTCGCTCTATCCTACTGAGCTACGAGCGCAAAAAGTAATGCAAACTAATCACTAAAAATATCTGATGCTTCAATCAGTTTGTCAATTTGTTTGCGATCTAGTGATCGAGGACCACCTGCAGCTCTTTTAGGACGTTCAATACCGTCAAAGGCACGCTCCGGAGACACAAGATTCCATCCTGATTCTTTGATCATGTTTAAAATATCATCCAAAAAGAGTGCATTCAAATCATTTGCATGCAACAAAAGCGTATGCGTAACCTCAACTTTTTTGTACAGACTGATGAAGCAATCGCACCATTCTTTTATCAAAGAAACATACATCTTTTTTAAGTTATCATAATTGACTTGTTTTCCTTTTAAAAGAGCCTGCTGAAGACTGTAGTCAACATGCCAGTCAAACGTATTGATCGTCACATATCCTTCCAGATATCCATTCGTTTTCAAAATATCTGACAATGCGAGAGCTTTTTTGCGAGACCCACCCCAGTGCTTTTGATTGCCACGATCAAGACCAGGATGTCGAAACCATTTTTTCATCAGCGAGTATGGTTCCAAGATTTTTTCGGTTTTTTGTAGTTCGAGTTCAAATTCCTGACAAGAAAGTTCGCTTGAATGGAAATGAGAAAAAGAATGGTTTGCTAAAAAATGACCGCTGTCATTGAGATATGTCAGAAGATTCTGCTCATCTTCCTGACACCATTTTCCGACACAAAAAAAAGCCGCCTTAACATCGTGCTTATCGCAAGCTTCAACTAAGGCGTGTGTTCTGTCTCGGCAACTGAAAAGATTCCCCGAAGGCAGAGGATGGTCGTCTATGGTAATCGCAATATCAATGGCATTAACGTAAAAAAAAGAGGTGGTGAGGAAAAAAACGGCAAAGAAACGGTTCATCTGACCTCCTTCGGCTAAAAAATGGCCCCTCTTTACCTAACGGCTACGTCGGACAGGCCTGCCAGACGTAGCTCCCGCAAGGAGCGTAGACTGGCGCGCCTGGTAGGACTCGAACCTACAACCAACGGATTCGAAGTCCGGTACTCTATCCAATTGAGCTACAGGCGCAACCTTGTGCTATATTTTGTACCAGAAAAACGTGCCCTTGACCAGCAGAACCTTTTGACCGGAGGCAGGAAATAAGTCACAATAGAAATAAGGAGAAATTATACAAGAAGCTATCAATGAGTGAGATGATACGATGAACAGATTTAAACGATACGACCCTGCCAGAGACCTTTTCATGCTGGCATTGCTGCTCTTTCTGATCAAGCCAGCACTACACCTGGGCGGCAAGAGACGGCACCAGGAGGCTGCCCAAAAAGAACAGTTTCAGGCCCATGAGCCTGACCAAAATATTGTGCAGTTCTTCGAAACGGCCAAACGGCAGCTGGAACAAACCATCACGCTCGCTGAACAAAAAAACAGGCACGAAGAGGCGGTTGCTCTGGAAGACTTTCTGAGCAGCCTCACAACCATCCAAGCCCGATACGAAAGAAACTCTCCAGGTCTACTTTTTCTTGGTCCATTTTTTGCTATTTCCACCGTGCTGAAGGAGCTTGAGATTGAAAAAGAACTGCAAGAAATTGTGGCACAACTCAATGAATATCTTCAAGAACATGTGAAAAGAAAAGAGGGAATTGTCAGTATCAATAAAAATCTTGACGCATACCTTAAAGAAAATCAGCTGCTAATAAAAGAATTCTCTCTCAGTCCGCCACAACTCGTTTAAAATATGCCAAAAATTCTTTGTTACCCGTTGCGCCGGTAATCGGTGACTCGATGGTTCCAACCAGTTCAAACCCGTATGATTTGATTCCTTCTGTTACTCGCTGCAAAACCTCCTCGTGAACTTTTGGATCTTTTACAATGCCACCACGTCTAACATCTTTGCGCTGCGCTTCAAACTGCGGCTTGATGAGTGTAATCAGTTGTCCGTCTGGTTTGAGTACTGCGCACACTGCATCCATCACTTTTAAAATTGAGATGAACGAAAGATCAAGCGTTACCAGGTCAACTTTTTCTCCAACATCACGCAGTTCTCGCAAATTTGTTCGTTCCATCACCACGACGCGATCATCATTGCGAATTTTTTCGTGCACTTGGCCGTACCCCACATCAACGCCATACACTTTTTGTGCACCGCGTTGCAACACGCAGTCCGCAAATCCTCCGGTTGAAAGCCCCGCATCCAAAACCACAAAGCCAGAAACATCAACGTCAAAATGTTCAAGCGCACCTTCAAGCTTAAATCCTGCACGACCGACGTACTTTGGTTCTTCAATGTCGAGTTTTAGTTCAATTTCAGGACCAACTTGTGCACCAGGCTTGCTTACCACGCGTCCATCGACTGAAATTTTTCCCTGCATAATCCAACTTTGAATTTGACGTCGACTGTACTGCGAAAATTTTTCATGAATAAAAATATCAAGTCTTTTTTTGTTTGCCATTGCTTGCCATGGTAAGAAGTTTTTGAACCGCTTCTGAAATTGGGTACGAAAAATCTTTTGAAAAACGTTTTTCTTCTGCCAACATTTTTTTAAACGGAAACACTGCCAACACATCATCATCTGTTTTAATACTCAAAAACTCATCACCTGCGTGTGCAGCAAGTGCGTTGCGAAATTCAGCAACTGTTTTGACGCTGTCCCCGTTTACTGTTTTTATGATATCACCGGGAATGATGCTTCTCAATTGCTGTGCATGTGAACCTGGTAAAATATGGGTGATGACTAAAACTGATTCAAGCATATTTTCAACTTTTTTGTATTTCATTAAAAGTGGAGAAAAATCAATCAAAAGAGGCAGATGATTCAACGTAAACTCCATCACAACCATGCCGCCAATTATTTCGTATTCAATTGTTTCGTAATCAGGAAATTTTACCCGTACTGGATATGGAGGAACTTCTTCCAAAACAAACTCAAACTCTTTTTTTTCACCATCACGATACACTACAAGCTCAACCCGTTTTCCAACTTCAAGTCGAGAAATTAAATCGTACAATGATATTTTTCCTGCACCCCATGGCACGGTTACTTCGCCATACGAATCAAGTCGATGCCCATTAAGCTCGTAAATCATATCTCCAGGTTGAAGACCAACTTTCTCTAAAAGAGAGTTTTTAAACACCTTGTGCATATACAAACCTGCCGGCACGGGGTTTCCTAAAAATCGTGCATGCTCATCGGTTGCGTTATGAAAATGTCCACCTAAAATCGGTTTTCTTACCAACTGTTTTTCAACCAAGTCTTCAAAAATAAGTTTGAGTTCATTGACCGGAATTGCATATCCAACATTTGAAGCTTCAGGAACAGAAGCAACGGTAATACCAATTACTGCACCTTGCGTAGAAATAAGCGGACCACCAGAACTTCCAGGATTGATTGGCGCAGTAATTTGCAGATACGAAACCGTATCAACCGCTTCGCGCCCACTAACGACACCCGTTGTGCTTTTCATCCGGTGTTGTCCAAGCGGATATCCAAGAACCAAAATTTTGTCCGTTCTTCTGACCGTATCTGAATCACCAAGCATCAAAAAGGGAATACGCCCCAACCGCTCCCGAACAAGTTCGAGATCTTCCGGCAAAATACGCAACAACGCAAGGTCCCTATCTGGACAGAAACCGACCGACTCCACTTTGATTGTCTTCCGGCCGAGTGCTGGAATGTTTATCCAAACCGTTTTTGCTTCGTTAACCACATGCGCATTGGTAACAAGGTATCCCTGGTCGTTGATAAAAAAACCGGTACCACGACTTTCATACTGCGCTTCCAACTTGTATGGTTCACGCCAATTGAATTTACCAACTTGAGAAAAAACTTGCACAACAGTATTGAGTGCTGCGCTTTCAACCTGCAACCAGTTTTCTTCTCCTTGCACAAGCAAAATCGGTTGTTCCATGTCTACTTCCTTTTTTAACTTTTTGTTTTTTATGCCTTCGATAGCCTACCAAAAAAAAGAATAAGACTTTAATAAGTTTAAGTTAATCCGCTGCAAAAAACCACGCAATACTCTCGCAAAAACACTCACCACGAACGGGAAAATAAAAAATTAGTGGCTCTATGAAACAAACCCCGTCGCTCCCTGTTGCTGTAATTTTTGGACATATTGCGAAAGCAAAAGCTGTGCCGTTTCAGAAAGAGGAAAGTGGTAGGTCTTGGCAAGTTGTGGTTCTTCTTGCAAAACTTTTTCGTACGGTAACACAACAAGCACATTGTCAGATGCGCGGGTAAATCGATCGGTTGCGCGAATAGTTATACGCTTGCCATCTCCACTTTTGTATGCAGTACGCAACTCTTCAAGCGTAGAGACCGGCATGCCATTCACTTCGCCAATCACCGCACCAGGAAGAATTGCTCTTGTTCGATATATTTGTGACGTTGAAAACACATGAGTTACAACCAAGACAGGATCCATCTGATTTTTTATTTCCGCATAATGCATCAACCCCGGCGCCTGATTAACCAGCACTCGAATATGGTTTCCGGTTAACTCCATCACCACCATACCCGCAAACACTTCGTAATCAATTGGTTCAATCCATGGATACATCGGACGAATTGCTGGCAGTTGCCCCTCTGTGAATTTTATCGTTGTCGTTTTGCGCTTACCTTTTCGGTAAAATACAAAATTAATATCCTCTCCTAGCGATAGTCTTCCGATATAATCAATCAGAGAAATTTTATCTTCCGACCAGACCACATTCATATCGCCATACAAATCAACGCGATGTCCGTTAATTTCGTAAATCATATCTCCAGCTTTTATCCCTGCTTTGTGCAAGGTGCTGCCTTTAATAACCTCAGTAACGTAGCACCCACCCGGATGAGGATTGCCTAAAAACTCGGCCAAAGTTTCTGTTGCATTGTTAAATAAAATTCCCAAAAACGGTTTTCGGAGCAATTTTGTTTTTCTTAAATCGGAAAGAATGATCCGTAAGTCATTGATTGGGATCATGTACGCAACATTATCAACAGTGGTGCCAACTATTTTGCTTGAAGAGACACCAATCACCTCCCCGTTCAAGTTCATCAGCGGCCCACCAGAATTTCCAGGATTAATCGCAACATCAATTTGAATTAAACAACCTTCACGTCCGCTAATAACTCCGGTGGTACTTTTAAGCGACTGTAAACTGAGTGGATATCCGAGCGCCATCACTTCATCGGTACGTCGAACAAAATCAGAATTTCCCATTTTTAAAAACGGTACGGAGCCAAGTTCCCTTTCGATTATTTCTTTTCCTTCATCAGTAATTTTGAGCAGTGCAAGATCCCGCTCTGGAGATTCGCCAAGAACGTAGGCATCAATAATATGTTTGCCAAGAGAAGGAATTTGAATCCAAATTGACTTTGCGTGTCTGACAACATGAGAGTTGGTGACAATTTCACCATCTTCATTGATGAAAAAACCGCTTCCTGTTGTAGTAAATTGACGGGGAGTTTTATATGGCTGGAACATGTCAAATTCTGCACCTTGTGCAAAAATTTGCACCACTGCATCCTTCACAGTCTCCTGCACAGGACGCCATAGTTGACTTTTACCAACCAACTTTTGAGTAACGGGGGGAATTACAATATTTTGCTCCAACGCACTTCCATTTCCTTCCTGTTGCACAATAGAAAGAAGCTCGCGCAACTGTCGATGATATTCAAAAAGTTTGTAAGAAACTGTGACCAAGACAAGACACAACGCACCAAGTCCAAGGGTAAGCACCATATTTTTTGTTTTCATAAATTCTACACTCCCAAAATAGATGTTATGTTTAACCGTGAATGGATTGATTCTATCACACCTACATGCAAACGCCAGGCAAAAAAGGCAATACCGTTTGCATAGGGCAAAATCTACCGCTACGATAATAAAAACAGACAAAAACCCTTTTTAGAAAGAATAACGCACATGCTAAAAAAAATACTTACACTTCTTCTTGTTCTTGGTTCTTGTAAAACATTCACAATGAAAAAATCGGCCACGCACCTTAAACCGTATCAATCAGAGGACCACACAACAACCTATCGGATTCAAAACGGGAAAGTCTTGGAGCGAATCATAAAAGAAAAACCACCGTTTCATGCTTTTACAAATCCTTGTAACGCAACACATGCTCCTCAACTTTCAGGTGTAACCGATTTTTTCGGTCAATTAACACAAGATTACTATGCATTTCCTTATCAGGAGATATTTCCTTCATTTGAAAATTCACCAAACCAATCTTCAAACAAAAATCTCCGCCAATTGATGCTCAAAAGACAACTGATACAAAAAAGCAAACCATGCAATGACAAACTCCTTGCCTTCTTTGACTATGCATTTCCTTATCAGGAGATATTTCCTTCATTTGAAAATTCACCAAGCCAATCTTCAAACAAAAATCTCCGCCAATTGATGCTCAAAAGACAACTGATACAAGAAAGCAAACCATGCAATGACAAACTCCCTGCCTTCTTTGACGATACAGAGCTCTATAACACCCCTCATCTAGACCTTTAAAAGCGCCTGGTTAGGCCAGGAAGTGAAAAGATCACTTTTTCCTATTGCTTCGGTCGGCAGTTGTCTTTACAATAAATTCAATACAAAACAAATCATTCGTAAAAAAGGTGAGCTGATGCTAAAAAAGGTTTTGATCTCGTTTTGTTTACTCTTTTCTTACAACATCGTTGCCATGGAAAAAGAAACAGTGGAAGAAGAAACAGTCCTAGCCATCACAGAACTTCCAGCAGGTCTCAAGCTAGTCATTCACGACGGCCAGGTATACAGGGAAATCAGCAAGAAAGAACAAGCATTGGGATACATGCAGAGATTGCAAAAAGAGACCAGTCTACGTAGGGCAATACATCCATTTTATCCTGGCAAAGTAAAAATCGAATACGAAAACGAATAATGAGAAAAAAAAAGCAATGAAAAAAGTTGTGTCTTGCTTCTTTTTCTTTTTTCTTTTGATCTCTATGCAAATGGAAGCATCCAGGCAACTGAGAAAAAGCAGAAAAAGAAAGAGCGGTCTAGAACAGCGCTTGGAAAGACCTCCCAAAAAAAGAAAAATCACGCAAGATTCTCTTGCAAAGCTTCAAGTCCTAAAAAATATTTTTCCAGAGACTTTACCAGGAGCAATTGAAGTTGCGCTTGAAAAGTATAATCAAAAAATGGAGTCTGACCTTGAAAACTTCAAACAAATGCAATCAGACAAAGAAAAACAACACTTTCTTATGCAAAGACAAAACGAAAGAGGTAAAGAACAAAAATATTTCAATCCAACAAAACTTCAGAAGCCAAATTTTATGCAGGAAGACCAATTATTTCTCTTGCAACAACAAATCGAAAGGTATGAAGAAGAAAAAAGGCTTAGTTCTTTACCATATCTGGAACGGATACAACATGAGCACACAAAAAAAATGCAAGCACTAAAAAGTTTTCTACAAAAACTGGATGAAGACTCGCAAAACCTACAAAAAGAACTCAAAACATTGCAGCAAAAAAGAGAAGAAATGAGATTGAAACTCGCAGAACAAAAGACGGAGCACATGCGTTTGAGACAAGCAAACCTCAGATCGCGGATCACACCAATACAAATAATTCATGAAGAACCAAACCATAAGACAGGGTTCACACCAGTTGCACCTCTCTCATCTGATTCATCACACGAAGGGCTATCCCCTTTGCCCGGTTTTGTTGTTGACATTCCCCACCTTGATAATTTTAGCCCGCTTGATGATTGTAGTAATAGTCCTCATTCTCCTTCACCTAACTTAGAAAATGAAAGCCCCATTCTTTTCGATAATTACCCTCCAAACTACGATGGTTCATTTCTTGACTGTCTTCCTATAGACCTTAGTATAGTTGACTTTGAGAATTTTCCTGAGCTTTGAAAACAATCTAGCATTAATGGGTTTGCAAAAAAAAACGTAACTCCCTAACCTAAATACATTACCAACGAACATAAACTGGTTAAGGAGTTATTTTTTATGAGCTCAGAAAAAACGGCTACTACCCTTGATAAAATCACCTCTTTTTGTAAACGACGCGGTTTTGTATATCAATCAGCGGATATTTATGGCGGACTCAATGGTGTATATGATTTCGGGCACCTGGGCGTACTTCTGAAAAAAAATATTCGTGCCCTTTGGAGCAAATCAATAAAAAAACAGGGCAGCATTGTGTTTTTAGAAGGTGCTACATTGGGCCCACAATCTGTCTGGGAAGCGTCGGGACACATCCAAAATTTTCATGACCCTATGGTTGATTGCCTTGAATGCAAAAAAAGATTTCGCGCAGATGAAATTAACTTAGAAAAAGGATGCCCTCACTGCGGCAACAAAAAATGGACTGACATCAAACAGTTCAACATGATGTTCAAAACACAGCTTGGTGCATCTTCAGACAGCACTTCAGTAGCCTACCTAAGACCAGAAACTGCCCAGGCAATTTTTATTAATTTTAAAAACATACTTTCAACAAGTCGCGTCAGTATCCCATTTGGTATCGCACAAATTGGAAAAGCATTTCGAAACGAAATCACTCCAAAACAGTTTCTGTTTCGGATGCGTGAGTTTGAACAGATGGAAGTTGAATGGTTTTGCAAAGAAGCGGATGCAAAAAAAACGCTTGATGCATGGAAAAATGCTCGATTCGATTTTTATCAAACTCTTGGCATAAAGAAAAACAAATTGCGTTTGCGCGATCATGGCAAAGATGAACTTGCACACTACTCAACTGCATGCGTTGATGTGGAATACGAATTTCCATTCGGTTGGAAAGAACTGGAAGGTATTGCGCATCGTGGCAACTTTGATTTAACACAACATTCACAACACTCTGGAAAAGAGTTAAGTGTATTTGATGATGAAACAAAACAAGCATACATTCCTCATGTTGTTGAATGCTCCGTTGGTGTTGACCGCCTCTTTTTAACACTTTTGTTTGACGCATACGAAGAAGATGAAGTTGAAGGAGAACCACGCACAGTCCTAAAACTTGCACCAGTACTTGCACCTATCAAAGCAGCATTTTTACCTCTCACAAAAAAACAAAAAGAAAAAACAGAAGAAATTTTTACACGTGTTCAAAACGCAACGGGCTTTGAATTACAACTGGACGTTTCTGGTTCGATTGGAAAACGATACAGGCGCCAAGATGAAATTGGTACACCACTATGTTTCACGTACGATTTTGATAGCGATGAAGACAACTGCGTAACAGTTCGCGATCGAGACACCACAAAGCAGGAGCGTATTTCAATCGATACAATTGAAGCGTATTTAAAAAAACATGTTGAAAAGAATTTATGATTGGATGGGCACGAAGGTTCACTCGCCATATGCCACACCGTTTTTAAGTTTTATTTTTTTCATCGAAGCAATTTTTTTCATTCCTGTTGATCCTATTCTTGCGCTGTATTGCATTGAACAGAGAGAAAAAAGTTTTTGGTATGCAACGATTGCAACAATCTCATCTGTTGTTGGTGGCATGGCGGCATATCTTATTGGTTTTACTTTATGGCAAACAGTCGGCCCACAGATTATACACTCACAGACGGTGAACTATGTACTTTCACCAGAAACATTTGCATATCTCTGTGAACAATATCAAATATATGCACACTGGGCAGTTTTAATTCTTGGATTTTCCCCTCTTCCTTACAAAGCCGCAACACTGAGTGCAGGATTTTGTAGCATATCTTTTTTACCGTTTGTACTTTTTTCTGTCATTGCACGAGGAGCACGTTTTTTTCTCGTCGCACTTGTGCTCAATACGTGGGGAGTACAAATAAAAAAATATATTGACCGCTACTTTTACCTCCTAGTAGTCTTGTTCTTAGTTATTATTGTTGCACTTATTTGGCTCATTAGATAAACGGGGAGTAGAAAAAAATGTTTGTCAGATGGCTTACACGACTTTCGCCAAGTCGTATTATTATTTTTTCTGCATTTATAACAATCGCAAGCGGTATTCTTTTTTTGTCTCTTCCCATTTCACGCGTCGCACCTGTTTCTTTTATGGATACCTTGTTCACTACAATATCTGCGATGACCGCAACAGGACTCCAGACAATTGACTTACATAATTTTTCTTTTTTTGGTCACTGTGTTATTGCAACATTGATGCAAGTTGGCTCGCTGGGCATCATTATACTTACCCTTTTAATTTTGCACATTTTTTTTGGCCCCAAAAGACCGACACGACAAGTTACTGCAGAACTGCTTGGTGTTGAACGAAAGCGGGACACTCGACGAGCTCTTGTTTTTGTTGTTGTATTTACGTTGCTCATTGAACTCATCTGCGCACTGATTATGCTCATCAGGCTCAAGACAGACTTTTCAACTGGCCATGCATTTTTCTTATCTTTGTTTCATTCAATATCTGCGTTTACTAACACGGGGTTCACACTTTTTGAAAACAGCATGAAACCGTACAACGGAAGTTACATCATGCTTTCCACGCTTTCTGTTTTGATGTTGTTCGGTGCCGTTGGTTTTGCAACACTCAAAGAAGGTATGCGCTACCTGGTGAGTCTTACCACAAAAATTCGGTATCACTTTTCTCTTGGAAGTAGAATTATTTTCAGAACAACGTTCCTTTTGGTGTTCTTCTCTTTTCTTCTTTGTCTTGCACTTGAATACAACAACGCATTTGCAGGCATGAGTCCCATACAGTCCGTGCTTAACTCTCTGTTTTATGTCATAAGCAGTATGGGTACAGGTATGCAAGCAGTCACTTCTAGCGCAACAAAAGTTGCAACCATGCTTTTAATTATGGTGATTGCATTTGTTGGTGGTTCTCCTGGTTCAACCGGTAGTGGTATAAGAACTACCACCGTTGCAATTTTTGCCGCAGCACTGCGCTCGGTTGTGCGAGGAAAAGATCATGTAATTTTGCGGGGACATCGTATCGATCCAGAGCAGGTCAGCAAAGCGATCGCAATGATCACGCTCAGTATTCCATTCATCATGGTCATGACCTTCTTGCTCTTAGTTTCAGAACCCGGAATCTCACTTTTGGACAGTATGTTTGAAACAGTATCTGGATTTGCAAACCTTGGAATGTCGACAGGCATTACGTCGAATTTATCGATTGTTGGAAAGCTTTTGGTTTGCGTCACCATGCTCATGGGTCGCCTTGGACCATTCACATTGATATTCGCTCTTAGGCCTGTTGTGCCGCAAGAAGAAAAAGAGCCCTTCAAAAAAGGAAAAAGTTAAGTTAATATAGGCTCAAGGACGGGACTAAAAATTATGAAAAGTAAAATATTATCAAAATTCTCACCGGGCAGAACAATTCTGCTCGGTCTTTTTGTCACGATTACCATTGGGACATTTTTACTGTCACTCCCAATATCTCGTAATGCAGAGATCCCGCTGTTGGATCTTTTTTTTACGTCTACTTCTGTTACCTGCGTAACCGGACTGTTTACGGTACCGCTCAGTGACTTTACGATGTTTGGTCAGGGCGTACTAATGCTGCTTGTGCAGATTGGCGGTATCAGCTTGATTACCATGATGCTGTTTGCGCTCGCCGTATTTGCACGCATGGGACTTTCTGCACAGATCATGGCCGGTCAACTGCTCGAGATGGAAACATGGAAAGACATAAAAAAAATCCTGTATTTCATCATCGGCATTACGGTAACCGCAGAAACCATTGGCGCGATTTCTTTGTTTCAAGTTTTTAAACACGACTACACACTTGGCAAGGCAATTTTTTATTCCATATTCCATTCGATTGCCTCGTTTTGTAACGCACCAGGAATTTCTGTATTTCCCGGCGGTGTGGCAGCATATGGACACACAAACTATCTCATTTTAATCACCACAACCATTTTGGTATTTAGCGGTGGCCTTGGGTTTATCACCTGGCGCGAAATCATGCATAAAGCAATTGCAAAAATAAAAAAACGACACTATAAAATGTCTCTGCATAGCAAGATCGCAATTGTTGGAACGCTTTCTTTATTGAGCATTTATTCGATTGTGATTTTTATTCTTGAACGGGGCAATGCGTTTGCAAAAATGAGCACTCCCCTTGCCGCGGTCAACACCGCACTGACTGCAGTTGCATCACGGAGTTCTGGTGTTTTGGGTGTTGACCTTATGGATTTTCAGGTCGCCACTATTTTTGTCATCATCATGATTGCGTTTATTGGGTCTTCACCAGGTTCTGCAGGAAGTGGTATAAAAATTTCTACACTCGTGGTGTTGCTAGCTGCAGCACGTTCCGGAATTAAAGGCAAAAAATCTGTAGAAATTATGGGGCGAAGAATTGCAAGCGATCAATTGTTTAAAGCGATTGCGGTGGTGTTTGCCGCATTCTTCTGGATTTTATTGACCACCTTTTGTCTAATCATAACAGAACCCGACTGGCAGTTTCTTGATGCGCTCTTTGAATCTGTTTCTGCGTTTGCCAACCTCGGACTTACCACAGGAATTACCCCAACGCTTTCAACAACGGGAAAACTGTTTATCATCTTGAACATGATGATGGGACGAGTTGGTGCATTAACACTTCTTTTTGCACTCAGAAAAAAGAAAAAAGAAAAAATGGATATCTCATATCCTGAAGAACGAATTATGTTAGGTTAAGGAATAAAAAAATGAAATTTTGTGTCATAGGTTTGGGAAGACTTGGATATCAAGTAGCAACAGGATTAGCGCAGAACGGAATGGAAGTTATGGCAATAGATAGCGATGAATCTGTGATTGCCTCTATTCGAGACCACGTTACCCAAGCAGTCTGCATGCGCGTAACCGATGAAGAATCATTAAAAAGTATTGGTATTGAAGAAATACAAACTGCTGTTGTTGCAACCGGTGAAAATTTTTCACAATCAATTTTAATTACCGCACTTTTAAAAAAGGTTGGTGTACCACGCATCATTGCACGTGCGGTTCATGAAATGCACAAAAATATTCTTGAACTTCTTGGCGCAGATCGTGTCATTTTACCTGAACAAGAAGTTGGTACACGGCTTGCAGATACTCTTAGCCTTCCGTTTGTAGACATGTTTCGTCTTACGCAAAATTTTTCCATCAGCCAGATTGTTGCTCCGCAAAAATTTGTCGGAAAAACGCCACGAGAACTAGAACTGTTTGCAAAATACAAGGTAAACTTTATCGGGGTAAAAGAGGACGAAAAAACAATCAGCAGAAACTTGGATCACACCATTCAAGATAGCGACAAACTTATTTTTTCAGGAGAAAATAAACATCTGGAAAAAATAGCACGACTATAAATCTTACTCTTCTCGATCAGAGAAGGAAAGATTTTCTTTTTCAGAAAAATAGCTTTTCGCAAATGCATAGGCACAACCGCAACCGTAAAGCACAATCGGAGTTAATGTCATTGTAGCCACTTTTCTTCTGCTAATTTCTCCACAAGGGTTTAAACAAGCAGAAAATAAGAGACCTGTCATCAGTCCTAAAGGACCAATATCACCCTTCTCTAAAAAATTACCGACAACGGACATGGTGCCAATTGTCGCAACTGCCGGCGGAGCGTACACCAGAGGGTCTTCCAGCGTTTTCTTAAAAACGGCACACAGACTTGGAGAGGTGTTACCTTCCTCAAGACCATCTTTTGAAAAAAGAGAAAAATGCACTCCAAAAACGAGTGCACAAAAAAGTGAAATGAGTAAAAAAGATTTTGTTTGCATTGGTATAACCCCCAAAATAAACGTTCTTCTTACACTGCCTCAATTCGAACAACAGTCATTGGCTGACGATGTCCTTTTTTGACACGAACTTTTTTGCGACGTTTGAATTTAAAAACGATAATTTTCGGCGCACGCATTTGTTTGACAATAGATGCTTTGACTGAAGTTTCAAGATGTGGCTTACCAACCTCAACGCCTTCTGCTGTTTTTCTGAGAAGCACTTCTTTAAACTCTATTTTTGCTCCGTCCTTACCTTCGATTTTTTCCACCGCGATTGTTTCACCTGCAATAGCTTGATACTGCTTACCGCCGGTCTGAAAAATGGCATACGCGTCTTTTGAAGTCGTTTGCTTCTTTTTTGGCGCTGATTTTTTTTCTGGGCTTGCTGCCTTTGTTTCCATCAGATTTGTCCTGTATTTGATAAAGGATAATACGCTTAAAAAACCTTAATTGATAGTATTCATTCTACCATAAGCTGTTGGGCCGGTCCAGGGCAAAACTACCCCTCTTTCAACTCCCACAACAGATCGAATGCCTTTTTAGGCGAAAGGTCGTCGTAGTCGACCTTTTTGAGTTTTTCCATGGCCCCTTCTTGCTGTTGAATCTGCTCCCGAAGACGCACAATTTCTGCCATCAGCTCCTGACTGCGCCCAGAAACAGAAGTAGCCGGAATCATCTGGGTAGACCCTTCCCCGTTGGTCAGACCATGCAGAATAGCATCTGCCCTGCTGACCAGCTGATCCGGAAGATGGGCCAATTTTGCGACCTCAAGCCCAAACGATCCGTCAGCCACCCCCTTGATCATTCGATACAAAAAGAGAATCCCACTCTTCGTTTTTTTGCTTGCTGCATAAAAACTTTCAATCCCCGCAAATTTGTCTTTGAGCGCAGTCAGTTCATGGTAGTGCGTTGCAAACAGACAGCGGGCCTGCACAACCGAGTACAGATACTCAACCACCGCCTGCGCGATCGCAAGACCATCGAAGGTACTGGTTCCCCTGCCAACTTCGTCAAGAATTACGAGTGAATTTTTGGTGGCGTACCTGCAGATCAACGCGGTCTCTTCCATTTCGACCAAGAAGGTACTTTTTCCTCCTGCCAAATTGTCTCCCGAACCTATACGGGTAAAAATTCTATCAAGCACCGCAAGTTGTGCCGATTTTGCAGGAACAAACGAACCGATTTGTGCCAAGATACTGACCTGTGCAACTTGCCGCAAATACGTAGATTTTCCACCCATGTTTGGGCCAGTGATAATCCACAACGACTGTTCATCGGTCAGCGTGGTATCGTTTGGAATAAATTTTGATTGCAACGATTGTTCAACAACAGGATGACGCCCTTCTGAAATTATAATGTCTCTGTTTTCGTGCAGTGTTGGTCGCACGTATCCGTTATCATACGCAACACACGCAAGACCATGCAGCGCGTCAAGATGAGAAAGTGCATGCGCAGATTTTCTCAGTTCACTCATGCACTGAAACACTGCACGTTTGATACGTTCAAACACTTCCTTTTCAACTGATTCAATGTTTTGTTGTGCCTGTAGAATTTCGTGCTGTAGAGCGCGCAGTTCATCTGTGGTGTATCGTTCTCGACCAACCAATGTTTGCTGACGAACATACCGTTCTGGCACTAAGTGCACGTTTGGTTTTGTTACTTCAATGTAATATCCGTGTACTTTGTTGTATCGAACTTTGAGTGAATTGATTCCAGTTGCTTCTTGTTCTTTTTTTTCCAGCGCAAGAATTTTTTTGTTGCTGTTGCCAACCAAGTCCCGCAGTTGATCAAGCTTCTGATCGAACCCTTTTTTTATGATCCAGTCTTTTGAAGAATCATCATTGAGTGCTGAAACAAGAAGTTGTTGCAGTTGAGAAAAATTCCCCAAACGTTGTGCAATAATTTTTAACAAAACGGAAGCGTTATCGGTCGCTGCAAGTAAAACACGTAGCTGTGGCAGCACATGCAATGTGCGAAGCAAACCAAGATAATCATTAAGCAGTCCACGTTGCAATGCAATGCGTCCCACAATTCGTTCCACATCTCCCACGCCAGAAAGATGTTCTTGTAATTTTTGATTCAGTGCAACATCAGAAACAAATTTCTCTACCACATCAAACCGTTGTTCAATTGCGGTGCGCTTTACAAGCGGTCGAGTGATCCACTTTTTGAGCATGCGAGAACCCATCGGCGTCACCGCACGATCAATCACAAAAAAAAGTGTGTTTTTTCTGCTGCCATCTTGACAATTTTTAACCAACTCTAAATTTTTTTGTGTTGCGGGATCGAGTGTTAAAAAATCATCTGGTTTGTAAAAATGAAGCGCCTGAAATTGATCAAGCGCAGATTCTTGATTTTTTTTGATGTAAAAATAAAAGTTGTGCAGCGCAAAAAAAAGAGACTCGTGTGTCTGCACGTGCTTCAGATGTTCTTTTTTAAATTGCTGTGCAACCCATCCTTCTACTTGTGCTGTTTGCTCTAAATCGTGCACATCAGTGTGTTGTAAAGACGTAAAATATCCAAGACGTTTAAAATAGTTTTGAAACTTTTTTCCTGTCTTGCAATGGGGCAACAAAATTTCATCTGGGAAAAAACGAACCAATTCTGAATCTAAAAATTTTTCTGACGATGAAGGAAGTACAGTTGCAAATAGTTGTGCAGTTAACAACTCTCCAAACAGCAACCCCCACTGATTATCTGTCGGAAAAAATGAAAAGAGATATGACGCAGATTTTTCGTCAAGCAACTGAGAATCGGTAAGCATGCCGGGTGTAAGAACCTGCGTGACCCCACGTCTGACAACCTTACCAGGAACTGCCTCTTCAAGTTGATCACAAATTGCAACCTTAAACCCTCCACGTACCAGCTTGTTCAGATAATGCTCTCTTGCATGGAGTGGAACACCACACAATGGAATCGGTTTACCATCATGCATACCCCGTTTGGTTAGTGCAATACCAAGAAACGAAGAAGCTTTTTTTGCATCTTCAAAAAATAGTTCATAAAAGTCACCGACTTGAAAAAACAACAGCGTATCTACGTGTTGTTGTTTGATCTCAAAAAACTGCTGCATTAAAGGAGTGAGTCGATTTTTTTTTGTGGAGCTCATGTACGTACTTTTTTGTTTGTCGGATACCAAATAGTGGAAAATATGAACTTAAGTGTAACAAAAACGGAAACAAAAACGAGCAACCGTTTGACTTTCGTTCTCCAACTTCCTACCATGCTGATAAGCAATTTTATCAACCATTTCAGTTCGGGAGTTTTTCGTGAACAAAAAAATAGTTTCCTTCTTGCTGGCTATGTCCCTTTCTGCAACACCAGTGGTTGCACATCGACTCACAACAGAAGCTCTTAAGGACCCAAAAATTATACAAGCAAATCCGCAGCTTTGGGAGAAAGCCGCTTTAGAACAATTCAGTTGGGTTTATCAACTTATCGAACAAGCTTATAAAAGCTTTGTTCAAAGCTGTTATGACGAAAAAATGTCAGCTTACGAAGAAGAGCACTTTTCTCTTGTAAAAAAATATGTAACGTCCGTAGTTCAGGAATCTCCTGATGAAAACATTTTGGAAGAAATATCTGATTGCTGGCAAAAATTGGCACTGTACACAACAAAAAAAGCAGAGGAAGAAGGGGCAGTGTTTGACGAACAAATTGGATGGACATTCGTTGGCATCTTACACTCAATACATCTGTCTATTGCTCATCTTGAAGCAGGACTACTCACCTACTCCGAAAACGATATCAAAACAACGCAAAAAATTAGCGCAACTCTTACAAAATTATTTCAACCATTTCAGGAAAAATATCTTTCAGCAGAAGCTGAAAATCCATGCAAATGTGATTGTTCTCCATGCGAGCAAAACGACATTCAATAAAATGAAATGATTTAAAGTTTACATTGAAAGGGTTCCACTCGGAGCCCTTTTTTACTAAAAATTGGCACACCACTTTTTTTTGACAACATAAAAACATGAAGCCATTATCTGTATTCGCTACTTTTTTATTATTACTTAATGCCTTACATCTAAACGGTTCTCTGAAAGAGCTATACGTCTGCAACCTCACAAAACAGCAAAGAAATGATCCCGTTTTTCATTCTCTTACAAAAGAGCTAACAACTAAATTTCACTCTCCTCCAGCTGAGGTCGAAATCGGATGGAGGCTTGTTGCAAAAAATGACAGCTTTAATCCAAAAAAACCGGTTTACAAAAGACTTGGTCCCTTTTTTTGGGAAGAGATGAAAATACAAGGCTTGCGCAACCGACTAAAAACCGACCCACAAACAGGCGACTTATATCTTGCAGAGTTTTACTATCTTGGATCGGATTAAAGATTGAAATACCGAAAATATTGACGAAAGATAAAACATTTTGGTTATGATTACCAAAAAGGGGGCCCCATGAAACTTCAATTCTTTTTCTTTGTTTTTATGTTTTCTTTGCCTTTTTCTACCCTGCATGCTGTCAAACAAAAACGCTGGCGTACAGAAGGAAATTGCTCAAACTGCAACCGCTACTGGAAACGACTCGACTTGCACTCTCCCTCCTGTGGTAAAAAAAGGACTGAAAAGGACAGAGAGAAAGCAACGAGAAAAATTGAAAAAACAAAAAAGATGAAACCATGCAGTGGCGCAAATTCCAAACCCACCTCTTCCTTTGTACGAATAGTTTTAGTAAAACTTTCCAAAGAAGAAAACCATGCACGTGTTTCAGAAGAAAAACTCAAAAACTATTTTGATATGCCCCTTCCATACGGCGAGGAAGATGAATTCCAAAAATTTCTTTTAGGACAGGAAGAAATAGAAGAAGATGAGGAAGATCCGTTCGAGGATCCTTTTCCTGAAATTAACAGCCTTTCTGATTTTCCTCTGCTTCAAGAAAAGCCTGCAACTTTTGCACCGCAATTGCCCGTGGACTTATCTTATTTTTCTCCTGGAGGCCCATACTGGCAAACGTTTGGTTCTGACCTTGAGGGACAAAAATATGATCCCATCCAAACCCCGCCGTTCCTTGGGGAGCTACCACAGATCCTTGGACCACGCCCTGAAAAAAGTAAGCTCTACCCCGATAATGGAACCCTATGGTAGTACAAGCATACGCCTTTGTTTTTCCAAGCCTTTGTGCAATCTTCGCAAGCCCTACGTTGGTGATTGTTTTTAAAAACCATTTGATCAGTGGACCAGGTAAACCATCTTGTCCATTTTGTGCGCCAAAACATTCAAGATAAAGTGCGGTATCATCAACAATAACCGGCCCCTCGTGCAATGCCGCAGCAGCCTTCAATTTTGCTTCCACAACTTTTTGCAAATCAGTTTCCTGAATTTCGGGAAGTTCTAAAGACTTACCGGCTACAAAAGGAAGAAAAGCCTGCACTTCTGCAAGCTTTCCTGAATTTCCGGTAATAAATGTGAGTGATTTTTCTTTATCCATTAACCAACTGCTTGTTAAGGCCGTCTTCAATACCCATAAAAACTTTACATCGTAGTTTTACATCAGATGCAAAACATCCAGCAACATCATACAACTTTTTTACTTGTTTTGTTGTATCTGGTGCTTTTGCAGGAAGAAGTGCATGCATGTCGTCTATAAATTTGTTTGTTATTGTAACCAGTTGTGTGACCTGAAGTAATGCATCATTTTCAAGCATTGCTCCACGTTTTTCGAAAGACTCCAAACTGTACTTCATGTACCCAGCAACCAACTCTATCTCAGGAATCAGTCGTCGACATATTCCGGCTAATGTTTCACGGTAATAATTCAGGTCAGGCTGACTTTCTTTTTCAAACGAGTGCAACGTAATTCTTTGCGCAAACCGCTTCATCTGCTTGATTAATGGGTACAGGTATGTTTTTTGTTGCACATACCACTCCATATCATCGTCATGAAATGCGGGAGCAAAAATCTGTTTTCCGATTCCTGTAACGGCTATCCCAAAAACTGTTTTACCTGCAAGAGACAACCAACTCCACTTCTTTTTTCCTGTCTTCAATCGATTCACTGCTGTTTCTAGAACTGCGATACGAGCTTTTAAATTTTCTACATCTTTTGCTGTAGCTACTAAATCTGGTTCTTCCAAAGGAGTATCGCCTCCGCCTGCTAAACTATCGTCCACAGCAGTAGAAGCATCTTCAACAGGAGCTGCCTTGCTAAAAAAACCAAAAAAAGAAGGTAAGGAAAAAAATTTCGTATACAAATAAAGCCCGGCTGCAGTTGGAATGGTAACATAAGCTGCAGTGCGCAACCACCAGTGATTCCTTATAAGTTTTGCAACTTTCTTTTTATTCTCTTCAATGTTTTCTTGACTCATCCGACGAATCCTAAACCGTTTTTCCAGATTTTGATGATCAATATCACTAGAAAAACAAGGAACTGCTGCAAACACTGATATCGCACAAAAAGATAAGAATAATTTCTTCATAGTCACCCCGAAAAACCGCCTATCTGTATCGAACACACATAAAAAAATCGCAGACCCTAACGGGTCCGCAACAGTTACCCCAAAAACCCTTTATTCCCCTTAGGATAAGTCTTTTTTTAGAGATTCGCAAAACCCCCTACAGTCTATCCCACTTGTTATAGCGACCACGGGATTTATGCACTGGATATCTTGCTTCGTTGTACTGCAATTTTTTTTCAATCGCCGCGCAGATATCAATGCCGGCAAGCTTTGCAAAGTTCATTGCGTAAATCAAAATGTCCGCCATCTCGTGTTCAATTTTTTCTCTGTTTTTTTCAATTTCCAGATAGGAGCGTTCTTCATCCATCCACAAAAAAAGCTCCAACAGTTCGGTTGATTCCCGAGAAATCGCAATGCTCAAATCTTTTGGCGTATGCGCTTTTCTCCATTCACGCGCATCGGCAAAAGAAACAACGAAATCAATCAGTTCTTGCATGGTTGTTGTTTTGTCTTCCATTATGTTCGCTCCCACTTTGCACCCCGCCCTTTTGTTTTTTCGAGCGGAAATTTTTTTGCGTTATGCTCCATTTTTTTCTTAACCGCTTTGGCAACGTCAATTTTGGCAGCACGAGCAAAGGTTATGAGCGTAACCACAACATCTGCAAGCTCTTGTTCAATTTCTTCACGATTTTTTTTTACTTCTTCAAAAGACTGTTCGCGTTTCATCCACAAAAACTTCTCAACAAGCTCCGAAGCTTCAACAGAAATTGCCATACTTGTATCTTTTGGAGTATGAAACTGAAACCATTCACGATCATCCACGAATGATTTCACTGCGTCACGAAGTTCACGAATTGTTGTTTGCTTGTCATTCATCGCCATCTGGTCCCTCGTCGTCGCATCCTTCTTCTAAATCTTCTTTTTCTTCGTTCTTTTCATTCACAACTTCCTGCCTGAGTGTTGTGAACTCTTTGAACTTCTCTTTGAGTTCCAGTTTTTTCACATGAGGTCCTAGCTTTTTTCTTGCAAGCTTAGTCACAGTAGTACCTAACGTTTCTGATTGATCGCCCACGAAGCAAACAACATCTTTCAAAAAATCAAACGTCCTTTCTAAATGTGGCATACCACTTCCTTTTGTGGAACCTTCGATAAGCTTCGCAGTTAAGTACGCACCACCCAGTTTTAAAACACTACGAAAGACAAATCCTGCAGGCGTTCTACTGGACGAAAGTAGCATTGCACGGGCAAGGGAAAGTACTCCTAATTTTTTCATTGAATTCTCCTCAGATGAGATCTGGTAATTTTTATTTTACAGCTTCCATCATTGCGCGAGTCTTTTCTTGAATAAACTTTTTTGCAGAAATGTGACATTCCTTTAACCCAGACTTCGCCTTCCTATAATGTTTCGAAACCGTACCGTTATAATCGGCAGCGAGAGTTCCAACATATCCAACTGAAGCAACAACAAGCACCCTAACAAGTTTGTCAACATGTGAGCTAGTAGCCGAAACAGAATTTGTAAATAAAAAACCACAAAGAACGGTGAGAATTAGACCTGTTTTTTTCATGAAGACCCTTCTTTGAAAAAAAGTTTAAGATGATGATAGGCTTCATTGACATACGCTCCATTTTAGTTGCATAAAGTGTAACAAGTTTGCTCGCAAACTCAAACCAAATTACAAAACTTTACTCAAGTACACACCGGTATAACTTTTAGAATTTTTTGCAACTTCTTGCGGCACACCTTGCGCAATAATTGCACCACCTCCATCACCACCTTCAGGGCCAAGATCGATGATATAGTCTGCTGTTTTTAGCACATCAATATTGTGCTCAATCACAATCATCGAGTTTCCTTTGTCGATTAACGTATTGAGTACTTCAAGTAATTTTTCGATATCGCAATTATGAAGACCGGTTGTTGGCTCGTCCAAAATGTACAGCGTATTGCTGCCCCGTTTTGCAAGTTCATCAACCAACTTGATTCGCTGTGCTTCACCACCAGAAAGTGTTGTTGACGGTTGCCCGAGTTTAAGATAATCAAGACCAACATCACACAAAAGTTGTAAGCGTTTTTTGATTCGTTTGTGCGCTGCAAAAAATTCAACCGCTTCCAATGCAGTCATATCTAAAATGTCTGCAATGTTTTTTCCGCGGTATGTTATCTGCAACGTTTCTTTGTCGTAACGAGTTCCGTTGCATTCTTTACAGATCATGGTCACTTCTGGCAAAAAGTGCATGGTCACTTTGATAATTCCATCACCGTTGCATTCAAAACAACGACCTTCTGCCACATTAAAACTAAAACGACCCGGCTTGTATCCACGGGCATTACTTTCTGGAAGCGATGCAAACAGTTTTCTGATGTCATTAAAAATACCAAGATATGTTGCAGGATTTGAACGAGGTGTTCTGCCAATCGGTGCCTGATCGATCACCACCATGCTTTCTAACGTTTCATCACCAGATAAATCTGAGTGCTCTATTTTTTTGGATTTCTTTCGTTTGGTACCACCTGCAAATGCACGCGTTATTGCGGGAACCAGTTCTTGCATGACAAGCGTACTTTTTCCTGAACCGGAAACACCTGAAATCCCACAAAACACACCAAGCGGAAATTGCACCGTAAGATTTTGTAAATTATTTTTATTTGCATGCGCGAGTGTTAAAAATCCAGAGGGAGTTCTGATCTCTTTTTTGCGACAAATATCTTTTTCGCCACTCAAGTACGCACCGGTCAACGATTGTTTATTTTTTGCAACTTCTTGTGGTGTACCTGTTGCAACAACTCGTCCACCTAAAACGCCGGCGGCAGGTCCCATGTCGATGATGTAATCTGATTGACGCATGGTATCTATATCGTGTTCCACAACCACAACCGTATTTCCTTGGTCTCGCAGATGATGCAATGTGCGAATTAAACGATCGTTATCTCGTTGATGTAACCCGATACTTGGTTCGTCCAAAATATACACAACACCACTGAGCGCAGAACCAATTTGTGTTGCAAGCCGTATACGTTGCCCTTCACCACCAGAAAGTGTACGAGCAGATCGGTTTAAAGAAAGATAAGAAAGACCAACGTCTTGTAAAAATTGGAGACGATTTTTTATTTCCTTCATCAAACCGCCCGCAATTTCTTGTTCTTTTTCGGAAAATGAAACAGTCTTTAAAAACTGCAGCAACTGGCCAATAGAAAAATGGCATACATCGTAAATATTTTTTCCACCAACAGTTACCGCAAGCGCATATTGATTCAATCGCTTGCCAAGACAAAGCACACAGGTTTTTTCTTGCGCATACCGATCGGCAAAAAACTGGTACTTTGTTTTCCAAAACTCTTGGTCATGTTCTTCCCATGGCCATTCGTGCACCACGCCAAGCCCATGACATTCCGGACATGCACCAACGGGGGAGTTAAATGAAAAAAACCTTGGTTCAAGTTCTGGAATAGATTTTGCACACTGCACACAAATTCTGCTACTTGCATACACATGCTCTTTTTTACCGACAATGATTTTACAGGTTCCTTGCGCCAATTTGAACGCAGTTTCAACTGCTTCTTGCAAACGTGCACGTTCTTCTGCATCAACATCAACTGCATCGATTAGAAGATCAATGGTATGCTTGTATGTTTTTTTTAATCCTAACTTTTTGATATCATCCGGACCGTGAAATCGATACTTAACACCATCGATAATAAATCGGTAAAAGCCTTTCTTGAACAGATCAAGAAGTTCGTTGGTGAATTCACCCTTTTTTTCTCTTGCAATCGGCGCCGCAATGGTAATCACACGACTTGCAAAATTATGCAGCAACATATCGGTAATTTTTTCTGGAGATTCCGCCTGAATACGCACACCACAATCTGGACAGTGCACATGGCCAACACGGGAGTAAAGCACGCGCAGATAATCGTAGATCTCTGTGATGGTACCCACAGTAGAACGAGGGTTTGAGCTGACTGTTTTTTGCTCGATTGCAATCGCAGGACACAAGCCATCAATGCGATCGAAGGCAGGTTTTTTTGCGATGCCTAAAAATTGTCGTGCATAAGAAGAGAGCGACTCCATGTATCGCCGCTTGCCTTCGGTGAACAAAATATCGAGTGCCAATGAACTTTTACCAGAACCAGAGGGTCCGGTAATAATGGTGAGTTTATTCTTGGGGATGGCAACATCAACAGATTTTAAGTTATGTTCTCGGGCGCCAAAGACACGAATCCAGTTGTCTTTTGGTACAGCGATGCCCTTGGAAGTGCCCTTGTGGGGCTGTTTCATAAGATAATTAATAATGGTAAAGGGGTTGATTAGAAAGATATCACTTCTTGTATAATACCACAAAATACACAGCCCCGAAACTCCTTTCTGGCAAGATTTTATGCAGAAAAATCTTTGCGTTTTGGCCCGAAATGAATATACTGGGTCACACATGGATATGGTGAATGTAGCTCAGTTGGTAGAGCACCAGATTGTGGCTCTGGTGGTCGTGGGTTCGAGACCCACCATTCACCCCATAATCTTGAAATTATCGTTGCGATCCGCGGCAAAAAGCCGTACATTTAAATCGCAACTCTTTTTTGTGTCGGGACGTGGCGCAATTGGTAGCGCACTCGCTTTGGGAGCGAGGGGTTGCCAGTTCGAGTCTGGCCGTCCCGACCAGATTCTCAAATCAGTCGATTTGAGAATCATATCAAATGGTGATTGCATCTTTCAAAAAAGCTCTCCATCTTTTAATGAACAGTTCGAAAATAAAAGATTTACGAGCTTCATTTTTTTGCTACACATTTGCTTTTTTAAACAGTATGACCGCTTTTTCGGCCAGTTCAAAAATCAAATTCGCATTTTCAAGGTAGCTGGCACCCATTTTTTGATGACTTACCAGCTTTAAACTTAAGCTTTTTTTTCGGCAAGCCACTTATTTGTTTGTACTCGCCATTTGATCGATACAGTTATTGTGATACTCAATTTTTTCTTTGTGGCTTTCGCCTAATCCTTTTAGAACCATTTCTTGGATCTTATCGCTTACTTGTATAGTGCTCAAGTAGAAAAGTATAACGAAGTTTTTGGAACAAAAATATGTGGGAGCCTTGGAGGTAAAAAAAAGGGGTGGCTTAGAGAAGGTTCACAAAAATGTGAACAAGCAGACAAAAAAAAAGGAAAAAGAGAAACTGGGTTTGAGCTCTTTCATCAAAAAAACACCCAGTCGAAAAAAAGATTTGGAAAAAACTGAAAAAAATAATAAGAGGGTATCGTTCAATTTTTCAACTTTTTGATTTTTGATAGAAAAAACCCTTATGAGTAAAATTTTTCGAGTTGCAGATAATCCTCAAAGCTTTTCAATTGTTTTCAACACAATTCGTAAGAGAGAGCTTTGATTCTCGTATCTGCAAAGAAGTCTGTTATAGTGAAAAGTATTAGTGGGGCATTTCCAGGGTAAAAAACAATAATTTTCCAAGAAAGATCATATGAAGTTAGCGCGGCTTGTTTTAGCTATATTTTTGCTGCAAGGTTTCTTTTCGACTACTTTTGCTATGAAAGCAGTTCAGGAAGAGGAATATGCTTCTCAGAAAGATTTTTTTGTTCCTGTTAAGGGGTTACCTAATCTAGGTAACAGTTGTTACATGAATTCAGTTTTGCAGTGCCTCTTTCAGATTCCAGAATTTGTGCAAATCATTAAAAAAAATAACAATCACTACATTATTTTTTTAGATCAATGTAAAAGCATTGCGGATGCCATCACAGAAAAAAACGATGAGGCAATTTTAGCATCAATCACTGAATTTTTTGAATCTGTAACGAAGCATTTATTTGACGGTTCGGATCAACAACAAGATGCTATTGAGCTATTTACTCACATCGTCAGTAGAATAGCAAAGCTTCAGCCTCTATTTTCTTTATCACTCAATACTGAAATAAGCTGCGCAGAGTGTAATACTGTGTTGAAGTCTGGAAACCAAACGATATACGATTTGCCTCTGGATACTTTTCAGACACAAATTGTTAATGGTATGTCTTGTCCAAACTGTTTAACTTCGCAAATAAAAGCCTACAAAAAATCAAAACTAAACAATGCTTCTAAATATCTGTTAATAAATAGCGATCAACTTTATGGAAAAAACAGATCATCTGCAGTAAATAATTTAAAATATCTTCAGTCAAAATTTTCCGATTATGAACTCATCGGAACCATATTATATGCAGAAACCAAAGAGTTTGGGCATTATCTTGCCCAAATCAGAGAAAATTCTACAAAAGAATGGCACCTGTGCAATGATATGCATATATTCAAATTCAACAACCTTGCAACAGAAAAACAAACAAGCGACATTTTTGACCAAAATCAACGCGTTGCGTTTTTGCCGAGAATTCTTTTATACAGCAAAAAGCAACAAAACTCGCCCGAAAAAGTTTCATTTTGAAATTTAACTTTATTTTTCAATGCGCTTGACAGGTCAAATTAAGTTATTTAGGATTGCTATCGTTGGCCAACAAATACAACATGTCGAGACGATATTTTACCGTTGTCAAGTTGTAGATTTTTCGGTAATTGTAATCTCTTTAAGCAGTTAATCTAGTTAGGATGAATCTAATGATTCTAAGGAGTAATCGTATGCGCAAAATATTTTTGCTTGCTTGTTTGTTTGTTGCTCATAGCTCAGTTGATGCTAAGACAATTGAGATCCAAGAAACCTCAGTTTTATCTCCATCATCTTTGGGAGAAATTAAAGTCTTCCATGATGAAGATGGCTTTTCTGTAGAACAAGATGGTGAAATGTTTTTTGTTGAAAAGTGTTGGATTGATTCTTCGTTGCAGGATATTTCCAGTGAAGAGTTAGAAGAGTATTTAACCTCTGGAAAAATCTTTGTAAACCAAATGGAAGACGGAGAGTTTTCTCTTAGAACAAGGCTATTTTTAAAAGGTGGTGGAGCTGGTGGAGCAACCTTTGGTTTTTGGCTAGGTAGAGCTATTGTTTACGGAACTGTTGCTGTTGCTTCTACTGTTGCTACTGTAGTTGCGGCGCCAGTAGTCGGGACTGTTGCAGCAGGAGCCGCAGTCACTGCAGCGGTAGCAACTGTTGCTCCAGTAATTGAAGGTGCAGCTCAGGTCGCAAGCCTTGCTGGAGGAATTCTTGGAGGAACTGCAACGGGTCCAGTTTAATAAATATGAATAAAATAGCAGGCAGGTGTTGGTCAAGGTTCAAGCAAGAGTTTCCCTCGATTATATTCCTGTCTACTCTTACAGTATGGGACATTCTTTATTTTCCTAGTCGTATAAATTTGGATGACCCATTTAACAATGTTTTCCTTTTTATAAAAATTAGTTTTGGGGTCATTCTCGTTATTTATTTATTCACATCGATAGATAAATTTGCGCAATATATTAAATTTGAACACATAAAAGATTCACCATATGTTTCCGCGGCAAAAAATAAACAGATTTCCATAATTACACTAATAGTAGGGGCTTCTACAGTAATGTTTTTTGCTTGGTATACCAATTTTCTTGCCATGCCAAATAGTTATTACATCTTTATCTGTTCATACTTTTTTATAATGTGGTTTTTACTTCATAGAGCTGCATGTCGTGTAGACTCGGAACATTAAATAATCAATCAAAACAGAAATTAACAGGAATTAAAATGAATAAAAAAACAAGAAACTTTATTGCTATTTTTTTTATAACCGGAGCATTGTCTGGCTCAATAAAAGCAATGGAAAAAACAAACGGATTAAACAACTTGATTTCTACTCAAAACACTGCAAAAAACAATCAAGAATCTTTGATTATTCCTTTTTTATTAGTAGCCGGTTCTAATGCATACACTTTTAGAAAAGAGATAAAATCTTGTTTAAAATATTGTTTGATTAAATCAGTATTAACTACAGCTGGAATATGCAAAAATATTTGGCTCAACTGATTATTGATTTTCACTGTTTAATAATTTATAAATGAATAAAACAACCCAACTTGCTGTCAACTTTGAAAAAAAACTATTTTTTGTCTTATTTTGTTTTCAACGGTTGAATTGTTTGCACTTCCGCGAATAAATATTTTTTTGCTAGACTTGCCATTTTTCAGTAGCTCAGCCTTTGTAATTCTTTTGCTTGTAAAAATTTTTCTGTATTTTTTCAGAGGTTTTTTTAGTTTAGTTTTTTTGCTGGGCCGAGTCTATTCTCCCTTTTCCCAATGAATACTTATCAACGAAGAAAATAATTTTGCCAGAAAAGCGAAGATTGCGCTTTGAAGCCTTGGTAATAACTCACCAAAAAAGGCCCCGGAAATTCCTAGGCCTTTTTCATTTTTAACCAAAATTCAAATGGTTACTACTTCTTTTTAACCCACATTTTCGGAGGGCATGCTGGTTTTCTTTCAATCTGACGCAAGACCATTTCCCGCTCTCTATCATTTCCAGAATAGCTTTTGGCTTGAGTTAACCAAGCCGAATCCTCGGGTATTGCCCTCGTAACTACGCACTCATCTTCGGAAAAACAATCCGAATCAACCAACGGCTGACCATCCATAGAAAATGAAGATGTAGTCTGAAATAAGAAGGTAACAACAAAAAGTGAGAACAGAACCTTTTTCATAAAAATCCCCCTAAAAAGAACTATCGAACATACACAAAATTTAGCTTCTACCTTCAGCTTATACAAAAGAACTCACGCTGCGACAGCACCACATAATGGGTCTTTCGAGGCCTTTTTAGCGTTTACTTATGGTGACGCCGAGGCTCTTTGTTGCTTCTGTTTCTCCGCTTTTTTTGTGTTTTTCTTGAAACTCTCTGTCGTTTTTGATTTTTGAGCTGGTATTTCAAGGTATCTTGCTGCTTTCTCCCATCTTGATCAAAATGACACACGTTTTCTTCTGAAGTTGGTGCAGAGACATTGAGAATCCCATCAAGCTCCCAACTTTGCACAAGATTAACAACAACTTCTTCTTGAGAAGAATCATAGGCCACTGGCCCATCGCACAAGCGAGAAGGCAACACGGAGCATAATTCTGCAGGAAAGTGTAACCGGATACAATAGAATCGTGCCAACTCGCGCAAAGCGCTTCCGCCTTCACTCGTAAGCACCAAGCTACAAGACATCGCACAACACAGAAAAGTCACTTTCAAGGCAACACTACGAATTTTCATAAAAAATCTCCTTTGTAAAAAAACTGCCTCATAAAACTATTTTTTACTGGTTCTGGTTTTGATTCTGCCGTTGTTGCCTTGAAATTTCTTGAAGAGCCATTTGTAGAGAACAAGACTGAACATGCAATTCGTAACTTAGCGCAAAAATAGTTTTTGTACAGCCCGGACACGTTATAACGGGAAGGCGTAGACCTTGCTTTTTATAAAATTCTTCCCACTCCGTCTGTTTTATCCCTGTTTGTTTTCTCGTTATATCCGGCAACCGACCATCAGTTGAAAAAGGATTCATAGAATACAAAAAAGGCGACTGTAATAAAAAAACTGCAGAAACAAAAAAAATGACAAAAAAAGCAAAACGTTTTTTCATAAATATCCCTAAAAAATTATTACTTCAGCAACGCTAATACAATAAAAACAGTTTATTTACACAACTTTGTTGTCAAAGATACTGCCTTTTTGAAAAAGTACAATCAATCTATGTTGTATTTTTTAAATGGAAAATCCTACTCCGTTAATCCTTCTTCGCAGAACTTATTCTTCGTAGCACGCAGTGCGAAGTAGAAAGCTTCGAAGGACAAGAGCTATAAAGGACAAAACAATGAACGTAAAAAACTTTTTGTGTATCTTGCTTTTTTTTAATTCAAATACTGCAAAACCATTTTCACTCGATACAACTCACGATAAAACTCAAACCAATAAATGGATAAAAGGTTATTTATATGACGGTAAGCTTCTTATCCCCGAAGAAGATCTGCAGCTTATTGCAAACCTTTGTTATTTTTCTTTTCAACGTTCACACCTCACACTCAAAGCACAAGCGCGTGCACTCAAAACAATGTCTTCTGTATGGAACGGCTGGCAAAATATTGCACAGACTCGTCTTAACCCTTCAAAAATTGCACCTCATAAAATTGCACAACAAGAAAAATCTTCAGAAAAATTCTGGTCATTACATGATGCACATCAAAACATTGGTGCAGCTTATGCGCATGCGGTTAACGCGATTGTAGATACCGAGCTGCTCAAAACAACAAAAGCGGCAAAGGCAGTATCGGTAATGCGCTCACAAGCACGGGCAGTTGTGGCACAAGCACTTGTTGACGTGCGCACGCTTTTGGGAAATCTGTTTCAAACAAAAAAAGGAATTGTCAAAAAAGGAGTTGCCCTTTTTGACTACCTTAAATCATACCTTCCACAGCTTGCAGTTTTTTCTTTTTCTGAAGCGAATACACTGAACAACGTGGTGAGCGAAGATGGATGGTCGGTACTTTTTACCATTCAAAAAATTGGCGCTCGAACCTGGCGGGCAATTGAAGAGGCACGCGCCTCATTTTATCTTGCTCGATATAACGGGCTAATCAAGGTTATGAGCAAAAACAATCTACCGAAAAAATACTTTGAAATTTTGTTTGATCATGAAGGAGTACTCCTTTCAAATGATGGGAAAAAATATTTACCAAAACAGGGCCTGGGCCTTTGACCAGCGAAACTAAATCTCTTACAATTTAAGTAAGATTTTTATTCACCCCCATACCATGGAGTACCATGAAACGCTTATTTTTGCTCGTCACCCTTGCGTTCTTTTCCCAAACCATTCGTTCAGAAACAGCTCGTGAACATGCTCAAACCTGGGCACAAGAGGTTATCACCTTGCAACCAGAAGAAGTTGAACTTATGGTAAACATGTTGCACTGGGGGTCTGAAACAGTTCGTACCGATTTACTTGTAAGAAATTACGTAAGTCCTTTTTTGACTACGGCCAAAACAATGTGTCAAAACGCACTGGCCGCCAAAGAGCAGCCATACTCAAACATGAACGCCACAAAAATAACCGTTGCACTTTTGACGGTAGCAAAACAATACCGCGTCGCACATCACACATGGGAAGCATGTCAAACCTATGTAGAAGAAAAACCTCAAGACAATCAATTCGGAATACTTTTTGAACAGTTTCGCAAAAAAATGGAGCAAGAAATTCTAATCTTTTTAAAATCACAAAAAGATCTTATTGAGGAGTTTGTGCACACAACAGACAACCTTTTCCTTCATGGTGCAGAAGAACTTCTAGTCGGCACTCGTACGTCTTCTGGTATGTTGCAAGAAATAGAAGATGACGTGACCGGCATGGATCTGCTGGAAAAACTAGAAGCATGCAGTAGAACTGCAGAATTTACGTGGGAACAGTCTTTTGCAGGCCTTGATGCAGCACAACGCGCAACAAAATTCCACGAAACAGTGGGAACAATGGTCAAAACCATTTTCACCATATATCAACAAGAATTGCATTCCCATTGCAGCACACCATGGTATGTTGCATTTAACGAACATGGCATTATTCCAAAAGAAGAAAGAAAAGAACTGCTGCCAAAAATTGCAGCCAGCTAATCTCTTAAAAAAAAGGAGAGTACGTGTCTTTCTATGTCATAAAATCTACGGGCAAAAAAGAACTGTTCAGCATAAAAAAATTTAGACGTTCTTTGCGCAAAGCCGGAGCATCTCAAAAACTAATTACAGAAATAGTAAAAGCATTAGAAAAAAAACCTGAGATGCGCAGCACCAAAGAAATTTATGAGTTCGCCTTATCATTCTTGCACAAAAAAGATCGCCCAATTGCTGCACGTTACAACTTAAAAAAAGCGTTGATGGATCTGGGACCAGCCGGTTATTCTTTTGAAACATTTATCGCAGAACTGTTTCGTGCACAAGGGTACATAATCGACCGAGAAAAAGTTGTTCCAGGTGCATGCATTGATCATGAAGTTGATGTTTCTGCACACAAAGACAAAAAACATTACATGATTGAATGTAAGTTCCACAACCGGCGCGGACTTAAGTCTGATGTCAAAGTGACACTATACATTCAGGCACGTTTTGATGACATCAAAAAAGCATGGAAAAAAAGAAACCATCATGACCATAAAATTCATGGTGCGTGGGTTGTAACCAACACCTCCTTTACTTCACTGGCAATCAAATACGCTGAGTGTGTTGGTATTCAACTGCTTGATTGGAAATATCCAGAAAAAACAAACCTTCCCGACACCATTCACAAATTTGGATTGCACCCCATCACAGCACTAACCACACTCAACAAAAGACAACAAAAAGAATGTATTAAGGCCGGATTTGTTTTGTGTCGTCAGGCGCGACAACACAAAGAGCTATTAAAACGATTTAAATTTTCTGACTATCAAATTAAAAAATTGATACAAGAAGCAGAAACCGTCTGCACCTTGACTGAAAAAAAATAAGTTGACCAATTGACTGCAATCGGTACACTACCTTTCGAAATCGTTTAACCTTTCAACAAAAGGAGCATTATGAAGAGAAAGCCTGTACAGCTTTCATTCTGTGCGAAATCTTTTTTCCATTTCAAAAACAAAAAAACGTTCAACATTTTCAAGCATCTTTCTTGGTGCTGCTAAACAAATCTTAAAAAATCACTTCTGTTTATAAAAATTATCTTTTCTCACGTTAGGTAAAACATGAAACAAAAAAAAATGCTGCTCTTCGCAGTTACCGCTTTTTTACTTTTTTTCCACGGGCAAACATTATGCATGAAAAAAGTATTCACGATGGCCTTAAGACACGCAGCCCGCATGTGCAGAGTGGGAGAAAAAACGATTAGCTGTGATATGTGCGCGCTCGGTGGAAAATTAAGAAATCTTGTTCCAACGTCAGGTTCTTGTGGAAAATTTGTGAGTGAAGAAAGAAAACAAAAACAAGAAGAAAAAAAACAAGGAAAAAAGGAAGATGAAGATTGGTTTATACTTGAATATGTTGACGATGATGGACAACCTCATCACCTATATTTTTCTCGTCACCTTCATGATGATGGATGCCTGTAAAATCTAATGTATTGATCTCTTACAAGGGCTTGCTATGCTTTTTGTATCAAGCCCTTGTTTTTAATTTCTAATCGAGCTCTTCCATTTCAACATTTTTTTCAGGCTTTTTTTTCGGTTATCTTAAACCATTTTCTTTTTTTCATATCTTCTTGCAAAAATTTCGGCAAACTTGTGAATGTTTCGTGCTCATTACTTCCTTTAATAACTATAAACTTTTCTTTTTCTGTATAAAGGTTGTAGCAAAACTCAAGTTGTTCGAAAGTAAGATCTTGAAACGACCTTAAATTCCATAATCTAATTTTTTTTGTACGTTGCGACCATGAAATAAAGCGTCTCTCATCTGGCAACAAAAAAACCTGATTAGTAAACAAATCGTTTTCATTAAATGTATTAATTAGCTTTCTATTTTTCACATCCCATAACTTGATAGAGTCCTTCGAAAATGAAATAAATTGCTCTCTTCCTGGCAACAGAGTAATACCCCTACAACCGTTAGCGTTCGTTTCAAACGTGTGAGCTAATTTTTTATTTTCCACATCCCATAACTTGATAGAGTCGCTCGAAAATGCAATAAATTGCTCTCTTCCTGGCAACAGAGTAATACCGCTATAACCGTCAGCGTTCGTTTCAAACGTGTGAGCTGATTTTTTATTTTCCACATCCCATAACTTGATAGAAAATTCCGAAAATGAAATAAACTGTTTTTTTCTTGTCAATGGAACGATGCCTCTAATTTGCTCACTATCTCGCTCAAACACGTGAACTAATGTTTTATTTTCTATACTCCATAGTCTGATTGTACTATCGAATGAGTACGAAAGAAATTCCTTTCCCCCAGGCAATAAAACAATACCTTGAAACTGAGAGCGACACCTTTCAAATTCGCAAACTAATTTTCTATTTTCTATATCCCATAACCTGATTGCATCACTCGAAAATGAAAGAAATTCGGCTCCTCCAGGCAATAAAACAACGCCAAGAACCTTAGAGGGATGTCCCTCAAAATCGTAAACTGTTTTCTTGTTTTTTACATCCCATAGCCTAATTTCTCCGGAGTTTGAGTACGAAAGAAACTGCTCTCCTCCAGGCAATAAAACAACACCACGAACCAAACCAGCATGCCCCTCAAAATCGCGAACTGTTTTTTTGTCTTTCACATCCCACAATGAGATTTTAGAACCAACTGCAATACCTGGCCATGAAAGAAATTGCTCTCCATTTGGCAATGGAACAATACGAGGGGACCAAAAATCAGGATGCTCAAACAAGTGAACTAGTTTGCTATCTTCTACATTCCATAGTCCGATTACTTGTTTATCCATTGACGATGATAGAAGCTGTTTTCCTCCTGGCAACAAAACAACAGAATGAAGATAACCAGTATCTCCCTCAAACGTGTGTATTGGATTAATCTCTGTAAAAGATTCTGTGAATTTTTTCATTAATGGCCCTGCACACAACCTTAAAACATGATCATTTCCAAGATAATCTGCCAATTTAATAACCATAAACAAAGTGCTTGTATCTATATCACCAATCCCTTCAAGATCTATTTCTCCTGATGCAATTTTAAAAAGCCAACTAAGCTCATCAAAGACGTTTTTCTGTTCATTTACATTTGGTATTATATTTAAAATAAGTTTCGTTATATCCCACTCATCTTCTATCGCTTTTCTTTTTATTTCTTTCTTTTTTTCTGCTACCTGTCCTTCCTCAAACTGTTTCATATGTTCGAAAAGACTAAACTGCCTCAGAACCTCACGACTAATCGAAAATTTTTCTTGGCTAAACTTGATCGTAAAATCTTTTGGCTTCCCACCTTGCGAACTCCAAAGATACGCTCCTGCAACAACGGAAAGAGCAAAAAACAAAATCTTTTTTTTATTCATAGGAACAATCCTTTTTTTAGAAAATAGAAAACCTTTCTTTAATATTAAAAAATGGAACTTCTTTAATGCAAGAGTTTTGGCCCATGTCTTTATTAAAAATTTTCACAACGGTATGCTAATTACTCGACACATAAAAAATAAAAAGAGTCTTTTTTAGGGCAGTCGATGCTTCTTATCAACAAACGTTTTTTTCGCCATTTTGATTGGATTAGTTTCGGACTGATGATTGCACTGGCACTTGTCGGCCTGCTTTTTGTATTTAGTGCAACGTACAAACCGGAAAAAGCATTTTCCCTTTTTTTAAAAAAACAAACTTTCGGTATCATCTCTGGAATCGTTTTGTATCTTTTTGTAAGTCTTATCGACTACAGAACCTGGATGCGCCTTGGATATTTTTTTTACATGCTAGCCGTTGGCCTTTTAATTTTCACACTAGTCAAAGGAAGTATCGGCATGGGCGCGCAGCGCTGGATAAATCTTTTCTTTTTTAAACTGCAAACATCTGAGCTTATTAAATTATTGTTCCCCGCATTTTTTGCACACTACATACAAACGCATAGAAACACAGAGCGGCTCACCTTCAGACATTTTGTACCCGTTATTATTTCTTTGGGCGCAAGTACTTTTTTAATTTTAAAACAACCAGATTTAGGAACCGCGTTGGTGGTGTTTCTTTCTGGCTTACTTCTGCTTTGGCTTGCCGACATCAATAAAAAGTTTTTTTTGTACGGCACACTTTTGTTTGTACTAAGTACGCCAATTTCTTGGAAGCTTCTTAAGGACTATCAAAAAAAACGGATCACCACATTTTTAGGACAAGGAAAAAGTGAAAAAGAACGGTACCAACTAGAACAGTCCCATATTGCAATCGGTTCTGGTGGCATGCTTGGTAAAGGATTGTTGCAAGGAACACAAAACCGATTACTTTTTTTGCCAGAAAGTAGAACCGACTTTATTTTTTCTGTGTTGTGTGAAGAACTTGGATTTATCGGCGCATTGTTTGTGTTGCTTTTGTACCTGATGTTATTCTTACGAATTTTTGCCCAAATTTATGGAATGCAAACGCCGATCATGCAACTGTTTGCAACGGGGTTAGTGATTCATATCATGCTTTCAACGTTAATTAATCTTTTTATGGTAACCGGCATGTTGCCAATTGTGGGCATTCCCCTTCCACTGATGAGTTATGGTTTGAGCAACTTGTGGATTACGTTTATTTCTTTAGGCTGGTTTCATAGTATCAGTACACAAAAAACCTATGTTGTTGAATAAAAAATTTTTGAAAAAATGGAAGATGAATGGAAAACATCGACATCATAACGCTCCAGGAAACACCGGAAGAACAGAGACTTCATTTTTGTCCGCAAAATTTTGATGAATACCTTGGACAAGAAGAACTGAAAAATAAATTGAAGGTGTACACGCAGGCGGCAAAAATGAGAAACGAGCCGCTTGATCATTTGCTTTTGTTTGGTCCACCAGGGCTTGGAAAAACCACCTTGTCACAAATTATGGCAAACGTCATGCAGGTTGGAATAAAAATTTGCAGCGGTCCGATGATGGAACGCACCGGCGATTTGGTTGCCATTCTTTCTGGCCTTGAACCGCGCGACATATTATTCATTGACGAAATTCACCGCATGCCGATGGCGGTTGAAGAAATTTTGTATAGCGCCATGGAACATTTTCGTGTTGATGTGATCATCGGACAAGGTGCGGGTGCACAGTCGGTTAACCTTCCTCTTAATCCCTTCACCCTCATTGGCGCAACCACAAAATCAGGAATGATTTCCGCACCACTGCGAAGCAGATTTGGCATCACGGAACGAATCGATTTTTATGAAGAACAAGAGCTGCGCGACATTGTTTTGCAAAGCGCAGAATTTTTAAAAGTAAAAATTTCTGCAACCTCTGCACTGTTAATAGCACAGCGCTCTCGCGGCACACCCCGCATCGCAAAAAAAATTCTACGGCGCGTCAGAGATTTTGCGCAAGTACAAAATAAAAATGTGGCAGATGAACCGTTGGTGCAAAAAGCGCTGCAGTTTTTAGGACTTGATGAAGATGGACTGAGTAAAGTTGACAATCTTCTTCTTGAAAAAATTGTGATCAACTTTAACGGCGGACCCGTTGGTTTAGAAACACTTGCATCACTCATTGGTGAAGATAAAGACACCATCGAAACAGTGTACGAACCGTTTTTATTGCGACGTGGTTTTTTAGAAAAAACACCACGAGGCAGACAAATTCCTCATCGAAAATTGCCGCACCTTAAGCAAAAGTTTTTAGGACAAAATAGTTTGTTGTGAGTGAGGAAAGTCGGTTGTTTTTTATTTTTAATCGAGATTTTCCATATCAACCTTTTTTTCAGGCTTTTTTTCGTTTATCTTAAACCACCTTCTTTTTTTCATTTCATTTCTAAGAGCTTGCGGCAAACCTATGAATACCCGATGCTCGAAACTTCCTTCAACAACTATAAATTTTTCTTTTTTGGTGAAAACCTTGTAGCAAAACTCAATTTGCTCAAAAGTGAGTTTAGAAAACGGATATAGATCCCAGAGCTTAATTCTCCCGTCACTTGACCATGAAATAAATCTTTCTTCCCCTTCCAACAAAATAACACCATGAACAGGCCCTGTATGCCCCTCAAAAGTGTGGACAAGCCTTCCTGTTTTTAGATCCCAGAGCCTAATTGTCCGGTCACTTGACCTTGAAAGAAATTGTTCTTCCCCTTCCAACAAAACAACACCATGAACAGGCCCTGTATGCCCCTCAAAAGTGCGGACAAGCCTTCCTGTTTTTAGATCCCAGAGCCTAATTGTCCGGTCACTTGACCTTGAAAGAAATTGTTCTTCCCCTTCCAACAAAACAACACCATGAACAGGCCCTGTATGCCCCCTAAAAGAGCGAAGAAGCCTTCCTGTTTTTAGATCCCAGAGCCCAATTGTCCCGTCACTTGACCATGAAAGAAATCTTTCTTCCCCTTCCAACAAAATAACACCATGAACAGGCCCTGTATGCCCCTCAAAAGTGCGGACAAGCCTCCCTGTTTTCAGATCCCAGAGCCCAATTGTCCCGTCACTTGACCTTGAAAGAAATTGTTCTTCCCCTTCCAACAAAATAACACCATGAATAGTCCCTGTATGCCCCTCAAAAGTGCGAAGAAGCCTTCCTGTTTTCAGATCCCAGAGCCTAATTGTCCCGTTATCTGACCTTGAAAGAAATTGTTCTTCCCCTTCCAATAAAATAAAACCATTTAAAAAAGATGTCTGCACCTCAAAAGAGCGGACAAGCCTTCCTGTTTCCAGATCCCAGAGCCTAATTGTCCCGTCACTTGACCATGAAAGAAATCTTTCTTCCCCTTCCAACAAAATAACACCATAAACAGTCTCTGTATGACCCTCAAAATCGCGAACAAGCCTTCCTGTTTCCAGATCCCAGAGCCTAATTGTCCCGTTATCTGACCTTGAAAGAAATTGTTCTTCCCCTTCCAATAAAATAAAACCTTTTAAAAAAGATGTATGCACCTCAAAAGTGCGGACAAGCCTCCCTGTTTTTAGATCCCAGAGCCTAATTGTCCCGTCACTTGACCATGAAAGAAATTGTTCTTCCCCTTCCAACAAAACAACACCATGAACAGCCCATACATGCCCCCTAAAATTGCGAACCTCTCTATCTCGCATAGAACGCCCCACAAAATTTTCCATCAGAGGCCCCGCACAACGCTTCATAACATGTTTGTTTGCAAGCGCATCTGCAATTTTCATAACCATAAACAAAGTACTTTTATGTTCAATATCTCGGGGATTTCTTTCTCCCGATGCGATTTCAAACAAAAGTTTAATCAGGCCGGCAAAAATTTCCTTTTCTTTTTGTGTAGGCTTATCTGGCATTAAACCTTCGATGACTGTCGTAATATCCCATCTCCCCTCTTCAACTTTTTTTGTTTTTGCACGCTCTTCAAACTCTTTCTGCTTTTTAAACAATGTAAATTGATTTAACACTTCCCCGCTGACCGGAAATCTTTTTTCATAAAACACAATGAAAAAATCCCCTGGCTGCTCCTCAATCGTTATAACCTCCTCTCCCAGTTCCTCCCTTTTTTTTTCCGAAGTCCACAGGTATGCTCCAACCACAACAGGCAAGGCGAAAAGCAAAATCCATTTTTTATTCACAGAAACATCTCCTTTTTTTGAAAGAAAAACACTTTTTTTTGAGACTAGAGAATGCAACTTTTTTAATGCAAGAGTTTTGGCCCCCCATCTCGACAGATTTTTGGCTCCGTGGTACCATTAAAAATATAGTTAATCGCACTCAGCGATTGGCACCATTCCGTTACACAAACCTGAGGAGTACACAATGGCCGGTCACTCTAAGTGGGCAAATATTCGGCATAAAAAGGGGCGTGAAGACGCAAAGCGTGGAAAAGCGTTCACCAAACTTATCAAAGAAATTACCGTTGCAGCTCGTACGGGTGGTGGCGACGTTGATCATAACCCTCGTTTGCGACAGTTAGTTGAAAAAGCAAAACAGATCAACATGCCCAAAGAAAACACAGAACGAGCAATCAAAAAAGGAACCGGAGAACTTCCTGGTGTGCACTACGAAGCAGTGCAGTACGAAGGATACGGACCAAACGGTATCGCAATTTTGGTTGAAACGCTCACCGACAACAAAAACAGAACGGTTGCAGATTTGCGTCACCTATTTTCCAGCAAAGGTGGAAATCTGGGAGAGTCCGGCTCGGTCAGTTGGATGTTTGAACATCGCGGAGTTATTCGTGCACAAGATGGAACAACAACAGAAGATGAACTCCTTGAAAAACTTATCGATTTTGACATCATCGATTTGACTCGACACGAAAATCTTTTTTCAATCGTTTGTAATTTAAAATCACTTGACGCAGTTAAAAAAGCAGTAGAAAATCTTGGTATCAAAGTTGAGTCTGCAGATCTTGAATGGGTACCAAAAACTCCAATGGATCTGCCTGAAGATCAGGCGCAAAAAGCATACGAGTTTTTAAGCTCGCTTGACGATCACGATGACGTACAAAACGTCTATACAAATTTATCGTAACCCCGAAGGAGATTCATGGTTTTAAGCATGACCGGTTTTGCTTCAAAAACCGCAACCATAACACTGAAAGACAAATCAAAAATTAATGTTTCCATTGATTTAAAAACATTAAACTCACGTTTTTTTGAAACAACGTGCAAACTCTCTTACTCTATCAGCCATCTAGAAACAGAACTGATTAGCAAACTCAAACCTTACATTGTTCGCGGACATACGTACCTAACCATTCATGTACTCAATCCGCAAGCACTACAAGGTTCGGTAACCCCTGCTGTTGCAACCATCAAGGGATATGAAAAGGCAATTAACGCAATTAAAAAAATAGTAAAGATCCACGGAGAACTGACCGTGAGCGATGTGCTGCGTCTACCTGATGCGTTTGAAGTTGAAGAAAAAGAAATAGGCAAAGATTTTGAAAAAAAGGTTTTCAATATTGTTGATGAACTTGCACAACAACTTACCAAAACACGCGAACGTGAAGGCACGCAACTAAAAAAAGATCTTGTCTCTCGATTCAAAATCATAAAAAAAGAAATTACTGCCATTGAAGCTGCCGCAAAAAAATTGATGATACAAAAGAAAAAAGAAGTCGCACAGGCAATCAAAGAGATGAAAGATTCTCCGGACGATACTTCTGATGCACGCAAAAGCGCACTGTATATCTCCCTTGATAAAATGGATGTGCACGAAGAAATTGTACGATTCAAAAGCCATCTTGAAAACATCACAAAACAACTTGCATCTAAAAATTTAGAAAAAGGAAAACGGCTTGATTTTACGCTTCAGGAACTTGCGAGAGAAATTAACACACTCTCTGCAAAATGTTCTGATGCTTCAATCACTGCACAAGCGATCAATATTAAAGTTGAGTTAGAAAAATCACGAGAACAAACACAAAATATAGTTTGAGGTATGTCACAACATTTTGCACACCTACACCTGCACACAGACTTTTCATTGCTTGACGGCGCCATTACGATAGACAAATTAGTTGCGTTTGGAAAAGAACATAATTTTAAAGCACTCGGCATTTCTGATCACGGAAATATTTTTGGCGCCGTAAAGTTTTTTCAAAAATGTAAAAAAGCGGGCATTAAGCCAGTCCTTGGTATGGAAGCATACTGCATAGATGATGCAACTGTCCGCTCAAAAGAAAAACGATATTATCACCTGCTTTTAATCGTACAAAATGAAATCGGCTACAAAAATTTGTGCAAGCTAATTTCATATTCATTCAAAGAAGGTTTTTATTTTAAACCACGTATCGATTATAAAATTTTAGAAAAACATGCAGAAGGATTAATCGCCTCTAGCGCATGCATAGGCGGGCACATTCCACAACTTTTACTGCATAACAAACAGGAAGAAGCAGAACGCTTAACCGACTGGCTTGCAAATTTATTTCCGGATCGTTTTTATCTTGAAGTTCAACCGGAAGAACTAAAAGAACAAACAATTGTAAACAAAAAAATTTATGAACTAAGCGCGAAAAAAAATCTTCCTCTTCTTGCAAGTTGTGATAGTCACTATGTTTCAAAAGAAGATCATGAAGCGCACGAACTGCTGCTTGCAATTCAAACGCACGATCAAATGGATAATCCAGACAGGTATACGTTTGGAGATTGCAGGGTACATCTGCGCACTGTTGATGAAATGCTTGAGCTGTGCAAGGGACATGAAGAAGCAGTCTGGAACAGCGGAAAAATTGCGGACAGTTGCACGTTTGATTTTCAGACAGATAAACTTTTTTTCCCAAAGTTTGAGATTCCAGAAAGTCACACCCCCGAAACCTTTTTTCAGGAGCAATGCAAAAACGGTTTGCTTGATTTAAAAAATCAGGGACGTATTCCTGCCCAAAATTTTGCCGAATACGAAAAACGTCTGCAAACCGAGATGGATTTGATTATCAGCATGGGGTTTGTGGGTTACTTTTTGGTGGTCGGTGATTTTATTCAGTGGGCATGGGCACACAACATTCCGGTCGGCCCAGGGCGTGGCTCTGCAGCTGGTTCTTTGGTTGCATGGACACTGCAAATTACAAACCTCGATCCACTAAAATACAATCTTCTTTTCGAGCGGTTTTTAAACCCGGAACGGGTGTCGATGCCTGATATCGATATCGATTTTTGTATCGAAGGTAGAGACACCGTTATCAACTATGTTCGGGAAAAATATGGTCATGACAAAGTGTGTCAGATCATCACATTCGGTACCATGCTTGCAAAAGGAGTGATCAAAGACGCGGCCCGTTCTCTTGGGTTTCCGTTTGAAGATTCAAACATGATCACCAAGCTAATTCCCGATCAACTAAAAATCACACTCAAAGAAGCGATTGAACAAGAGCCTCGGTTGCAGGAACTCATTGACGGCAATCCAAAAGTAAAACGCCTTTTTGATCTCGCGTTTCGTCTTGAAGGCCTCACACGTCATGCATCAAAACATGCCGCAGGTATTGTGATTTCTCCAGAACCGATTGATGAAGTTCTTCCGGTATACATTCCACCAAAATCAGATGAACTGGTAACGCAGTACGCCATGAGTGAACTGGAAAGTATCGGTTTTTTAAAGATCGATTTTTTAGGACTCAAAAACTTAACACTCATTGACCGTGCAGTAAAACTGATTGAAAAAAATCACGGCGTAAAACTTGATATGAACATGCTTCCGCTTGATGACGCAAAAGCGTTTGAACTTTTGTGTGAAGGAAAAACATCCGGAGTGTTCCAGCTTGAATCTGACGGCCTGAAAGAAGTACTTCGAAAACTGCAACCAGATAAATTTGAAGACATCATTGCGGTCAACGCACTGTATCGCCCTGGACCACTTGGTTCTGGCATGGTTGACGATTTCATTGAACGTCGACACGGCAGACAAAAAATTAGTTATCTATTTGAAGAACTTGCACCAATTTTAGAAGAAACATACGGCGTTATCGTGTACCAAGAACAGGTGATGAAAGTTGCTTCAACCATAGCAGGTTTTTCTTTGGGACAGTCCGACATTTTACGTCGGGCGATGGGAAAGAAAAAAGTTGAAGTGATGGCGCAGCAACGGGAACTGTTTTTAAAAGGTGCGCAAGAACGCAACTTTGATGCAAAAAAGTCGGGCGAGCTATTTGACTTAATGGCTTACTTTGCTGGATATGGTTTTAACAAATCACACTCAGCTGCGTACGCACTCATTGCGTATCAAACCGCATACCTGAAAGCAAACTACCCTGCCGAATTTATGGCCTGCTTAATTTCTTTAGAATCTGGCAACGCAGACAAAATGTCTTTTTACTTGCAAGAAGCAAAAGATATGGGGCTTGAAATTTTGCCACCGGACATCAACACTTCTGTTGTCGAATTTAGTGTGGTTGACGGAAAAATTCTGTTCGGCCTGAAAGGAATTAAAAGCGTTGGTCTTGCATCACTTGAAGATATTTTACAAGAACGGAAGAAAAAACCATTTGCCGATCTTCTTGATTTTTGCAAACGCATTGATTTGAGAAAATCAAACAAACGGGTTTTAGAACACCTGATTTACGCCGGAGCGTTTGACAAAATGCCGGGCAGTCGCGCACAACAAGCAGACGACCTGCAAACCATCATGGACTTTGCAATCGAAAAAAAACGGGAAGAAGCAACCGGGCAGATGGGTTTGTTTGGTGCCAAGAAAAAATCAGATGAACCAGAACTATATGCGTACCAATCAACCGCAAGTTGGAACGACAAAGAAAAACTGGAAAAAGAAAAAGAGGTAATCGGTTTTTATTTGAGTGCACATCCTCTTGATACCTACGCAAAACAACTCAAGCGATTAACGCTTACCAGTTTTGCCGATGCACTAGAAAAATCACTCAACAATAATTCGATGCAAGAAATTACAACGGTTGGCTGTGGGCTGGTCAAAACACGTCGGGATATTTTTACCAAAAAAGGTGACCGCATGTCTTTTGTGCAACTAGAAGATGCAAGCGGCACTGCAGAAATTATTCTGTTTCCACGCACATTTAAAAAAGTTGAACAGTGGCTTGATGAACATCATGTGTTTGTGGTTAAAGGCGCAGTAGACAACGCATCGGAACGAAAATGCAAAATTAAAGCAAATGAGTTTGTACCAATCGAACTGTTTTTGCAAGAGTGGCCAAGTATTCAAGCCGCACAACTCGCACTACCGCATAACACAGAAGAAATGATACTACAAAAACTGCGCAGCTCCCTTGTGAAAGGAAAAATTTCACTCCATCTTATTTTTCATGAAAACGGGAAAAAACTACGCCTCACCACACGGGAAAAAATTGCACTCGACAACGACATTGTACAGGCAATTGAGCAACTGGATATCGACATACAATTTGTTTTGTGAACCCTCAACGAACCAAGACAGCACGATAGGCCTACCCAGAGGGCCTATTCTTCCCCCTTTTTACATCAAAAAGAACCCCTGATGTCCTGATATTATAGGAAAAGAAAGCAAGTTGACTTGCTATTGGGACTAATATTGTTTTTCAGAATAAAACAGGGGTGGAAAATATCATGTTCAAGAATAAAATTTATTTCATTTTACTTGCTAATTTGTTGTGTTTTAATGCTACACAAAGTTCTTTCCAAGCTGGTAAACAAAAGAAGTGGACGAGCTTTAGAGAGAGAGTTCCAAGGTTGGTATGGCAATCTTCTTCTTTTCTTCTACATCCCATTAAAAATCTCATAAAACCGGATAATCTGGAAAAAAGATGGAAACTGGCCCAAGAACTAGACTCCATCAGAAAAAAACATCCAGAAATCAACGAAAAAATAGGCTTAAAAGATGAGATCGTCATCTGCGTTGTCACATTCGTTAATTGTATAAATAAAGTCAGAAGTTATCATAGAGAACTTGCTAGTCGTTATAGCAAAGGTAGTAGTCGTTGTGAAAAGTTCTTGAGTAAGTTACATGCAGGAAAAGCAAAGAGATATTATGATAGTTTTCAGTTAGATGATTTATATTGCAGTTCTTATAATAACGAACTCGAAAATTTATCCCTCTCCTATCTTAAGTTTGTTGCTTTATCTTCAAAGTTCATGGCAAATCGATGCCTAGCTAGATATGCATTTTCGACTAGTTTTAAAAATTCGAAAATAACGGACGCACTAAGAAAAAATGGAATAACATATCCAAGTAATGAACTTATGGAAGAACTACTCGAAGAATATGATTCAACAAAAAAATCTTGTACTGTATGATAACCTTCGAATATAAAGTCATCGCGCTTATTTCCCAGAAATAAGTTTTTTTGCAAAGGTGTAACCTTCCTTGCTTACTTCTTGCAGTTTTACCAAAAAGGCATTGAGTTTGATTGCGTTATCGCTTTCTGAAAAGCGGGTAACGGAATGTGTAAGATGGGTTTCAATTTTGTCTGGAAAATTTAAAATTTTGTAGAGCATAACGAGCGCGACAACATGGTCATCAACATCTGGTTGCAATGTTACAAGGTGTTCATACACCGCTGCTGCTTCGACAAAGCGTTGATTTTTTTTGTATAAATTTGCCGCAGCAAGATATTTTTGAACCGCATGTTCGTCTTCAAACGCGAGCAATAAATCACCTTCCAGTTGTTGCACAAATGCGGCATCTCCAATTGAATGGGAAAGAAGTTTGTACACACCAAGCGCCCGCTCTTTTTCCCCACGAGCAACACATTCTGAAAGTTTAAACCACGCGATATTATATTTTTCCGACTCGACTTGCTTCATTTTTACAACCTCTTGTCACTCCTTATTTTTCTACATATCGGCATCATACAATATGGACACTCTTGGAGCAAACAAAAAGGTTGTAGAACTTTTATTCTTCCTGCTCAGAGGCTTCTATTGGTGGCAAATCTGTCCAGCTTTCTCGTTCCCTAACAAATCCCCACGAACGAAAATGCCTTGATACTTTGAAGCGTTTTCTTTGTTCTCTAAACTTTGAAGCTAACCTGTTGAGCGGTGTTCCTTTTCTTGAACTTTTTGCGCACCTGATTAGTCGAGTTAACTCGCTATCTTGTTTTCCTTCTCTTTGTTTCCTCATGCATGTGAGAAAGCCAGAGCGAAAAATAAAAATAAAGAAAAACAGCACAACACATCCGGTCAATCGGTACTTCATTTTCTTCCCCTCGAAAAACATGCGATGCTATTTTTTATTCATCATCAGAAAATTCTGGCGATGGAAGCTCTTGATACGCTGCTACTTTCGGGATAAATCTTTTTTCGTTCTTGCTGCTTCTGCGAAATTGCAACTGCAAAAGTTTTTCGCCCACAAAGCCCATCTCTTCACTTTCAAGTGTAAGATTTTTCTTGGCCTCTTCTATTGCCCTGCTTTCTTCAATTATTCTTTTAATTACTAAGCCAGTTCTTTTCGAAAAAGGTTTTTCCGTTTTTTTTCTTACCGTTTTTCTGTCTAAAATTCCTACATCCAAGGTAGGTGTATCGGCTCCTTCTTCCGACGTAAATTTTTTGTACTGAGTAAGAAGCTGGAACCTTTCTTGGTAAGGATCCTTATCCATAGAAAAAACGGGTAGACAAAAAACAAGAAAAAAAAATGTCACAGCAATATGTGACGCACGAAGCGACTTCATAACAATTCCCCCCTAAAAAATAAAAAGATCTTTGTTTATAGAATAAGCAAAAAAAGATAGGAAATTGCAATGGTTTTGCGATCAACCCGATCTTTTTTGTGGGCGAGGAGGTAAAAAACTCCATATACACCAAAATCCACTGAATTATCGTTGACAAAAAACCCCCAGCATGTACTCTACAGATTGTACATTTCCCTTCTTTTTTGACTCTCTCAAAGATTTATAAGCCGAGGTAGCTCAGTGGTAGAGCGTGAGCCTGAAGAGCTCAGCGTCGTTGGTTCGATTCCGACCCTCGGCACCAGTCTTCGCTCCTTGCAGGAGCTACGCCTGGCAGGCCATGGTTAGTCAGACTGTCACCATAAATCTTTTTAAGCAAAATTTCATACACACCCCAATCAATTTACATTGCCAAGCAAGTCCCCCTCTGCTACGATAAAGTGCAGGATCATGAACAAAGTCTGAAATCCGTTCTGGAAAAATATGAAAAACCTAAAACAAGAAATCGAAGTTTTCACCAAAGAATTTTCTCAAAGTGTTACTGCGGCAAAGACAGATGAACAGCTTGAATCGGTTCGCGTTGCTTTCCTTGGAAGAAAAGGAAAAATCATTCCCTTGATGGCACAAGTGAAGAACCTGCCTATTGAAGAAAAACGGGAAGTCGGTCCACTTTTAAATCAACTCAAACAGTCAAGCGAACAGCTACTCAAAAAGAAAAAAGAACAACTTAAACTTGAACAGTTTCAGCAAGACACAGAACAACAAAAACATTTCGATGTTAGTGCATACAAACCGGATCAACTGCAGGGAAGTCTACATGTATACACACACGTGATTGAACAACTAGAAGATATTTTTATTTCCATGGGTTACGAAATTGCTGACGGTCCAGAAGCCGAATCTGATTTTTACAATTTCCAAGCAATCAACATTCCACCAGACCATCCTGCACGTGACATGCAAGACACGTTTTGGCTGAACGTTCCTGACATGCTTTTGCGCACACACACCTCTTCTATCCAAGTACGCGAAATGAAAAAACGGGGAGCGCCACTTGCACTGTTTGCACCTGGACGTGTGTACCGCAGTGAAGCAACTGACGCGTCACATGAATTTATGTTCACCCAAATGGAAGGCCTGTTGGTTGACGAAAATGTTTCTATGTCTCATCTTTTGGCGACCGTAAAAACATTTATGCAAAAACTTTTTGGGAAAAAAGATCTCAACATTCGCGTTCGCCCTTCTTACTATCCTTTTGTTGAACCAGGAGTTGATATCGATGGTTCATGTCCGTTTTGTACATCCGGCTGTTCTATTTGCAAAAAAACAGGATGGATAGAACTGATGGGCGCAGGACTCGTGCACCCGAATGTTTTGAAACACGGCGGCATTGACCCCAAAAAATATTCTGGTTTTGCATTCGGATTTGGCATAGAGCGAGTCGCAATGTTAAAGTATGGCATTAATGATATTCGACTTTTTCACAGCAGTTCCATTCCCTTTTTAAAACAGTTTTAAAACAAATAATAAAAGGAGGAAGCAATGGATGTTACCAAAACAATTATTCCTGCAGCGGGACTCGGAACCCGTTTCTTTCCGTTTACAAAATCGCTTCCAAAAGAAATGGTTCCTCTTCTTGAAAAACCCGCATTGCAATGGATTATTGAAGAATGCCTGGCATCTGACATAAAACAGTTTTCTATCGTCACCAGCAGATCAAAACAGGCAATTGAAAATCACTTTGATATAGATCCAGGACTTGAAATTACCCTGAAAGAAAAAAATAAACAGTATCTCCTTTCGGGCATTGAAAAAATTCTACGCTCTGCACAATTTAGTTACATCCGCCAACCAGAGCCACTTGGACTTGGACATGCGGTACTGACTGCACGTCACACAGTTGGCAAAGAATATTTTAGCGTACTTCTTCCTGATGAAATTTTTATTTCTCAACAACCAGCAATCGGCCAATTGATAAAAATTGCACGTCAAGAAAAAGCAAGCATTGTTGCAGTACGAGAAGTTCCGATGGACCAGGTCTCTTCTTACGGCGTTGTTGCGCTCAAAAAACAGATTACCCCTAAACTATTTCAAGTGTCACACCTTGTAGAAAAACCAAAGCAACAAGACGCCCCCTCTAATCTTGCCATGGTTGGCAGGTATATCCTTTCTCACAAAGTGTTTGATTCGCTTGCAGAGCTGAATCCCTATGCAGAAAATGAACTACAATTGCCCGATGGCATCAGCCATATGCTCAAAAAAGGTGAAAAAGTCTTTGCATACAAAATCAGCGGTACACGCTATGACATCGGCAAACCTCTTGGCTGGATAGAAGCAGTGATCGGAACAGCATTGCAAGACCCGCGATATTCAGCGCAGGTAAGAAATTTCATTAAAACTCTCGACTCTTTGGACTCTCCGCTTCATAACATGAAAAGTCCCTCTAAAAAGACCCGCAAAAGGGCCTTTTGACCAAGGCGACCCACCCCGCCCCATTCAAAAAAGAAGATTTCCCGCTTTTTCAAAGCCTTTTTATTGCAGTTTGAACCCCAAGATTGCTACGCTAAGTGTGTAGGAATGATAAAAGTAGGTTGTACGGGGGAGAGGGAGCATGAAGAGGACTTTGAAATTTGTGATAGAAGCACTGGCTGCGGCTATGCTGTGCTCGCAAGCACTCGCATGCCCCACATGCGTAGGAAGATTGATGCTTGGAGTAAAAAAACCTTTTTTTGAGCTGTATCGCCCAAGAAAAATCAATCGCAGAAGAAGAAAAAAAATCAAAATCGCTTCCCCAAAAAAGAAAATTAAGCGGAGAAATTTCGTTGAAATAACAAAGGGGGAAGAAGATGAAAAAACTTATCAACATTTTGTGCATAGTTTCTAGCTTATGTACATGTTACCTTCACGCAGAAATTGGGTGCATGGATAAATCTCACCATACAAAAGAACTTTTTGATGCCAAGGTTTACCACTACGTGCAGTGCAATTGTCCCTGTTGGAAATACAAAAAAGTAGGAAGAAGAAATAAGTGCATTCAATGCGGTCACTATCACGAAGCAAAAAGATTTGAAATTATAGGATTTGAAAATAGAAAAAATAGAAGAATGACGTTATTTAAAAAAAGGAGTAATAATGGAAAAAAAACACATTCTACTCGCAACCCTGTTACTAGCTAGCCCATTAGCACACGGATACTGGACACGTTTGAGAGTTATCAGTGAACTTGAGAGAGAAGTTTCTCTTGCAGTTAAAGATGATAACGTATACAAAAACCGTTATAACACATACGATCTTGAGCCAGGAAAAAGCAAAACATTTAAATCTACCTATCGCAAAACATATAACGGCCCCCTGCGCCTTGCCTTCACAGCAGATCTTAAAAAACCAACATACTTTATTTACGAAACACCTCCTGCAGGTAAAGGAGACCTTCAATCATATTTCTTCCCTGCAAACAAGGGGCGTAGAACAACTGTAAAAATAGGAATGCAAGGGCCAGATCTTGTCATCTGGGAATACAACCCTCTCTCGATATTCAGAAAAAACAAGACAAAAATTCCACTTCTTAAAAAACGAGTCATGCAAAAACCTGTAGGCAAAATACCAACAGGCGAGTGGTAAATTTTGAGGGTTGCACTATTGCGCCCCTTTATTAAAAAAAGGAAAAAAAATGATGAAAAAAATGTACGCATTGCTCACTGCAATTTTATTTGTTTCCGCTCCTGCATTCGCACTCAGACTATATGTAAAAAACGGTACAAAAGATAAAATGTTGAAAGTAGCATTACCTGATGACAAATCTGCAGCAAATAGTATTAACGCAAAAATAATAGAGCCAGGTAAAGAGGCAACATTTTCTACAACTCTTATAAAACCAATTTACGGCCCATTACGATTTGCTGTTGTTGAAGGAAAAATCTCCAAAAAAACAAAGCAAATGGCTAAAAAAATAGCCAAAAAACGTGGAATGAAAATCAGTGAAATAAAAATCAAAAAAGGTACTGCAACTCGAAAAACAAAAGGTAAAGCATTCTGGGAAACCCGTGTGTCCTACTTGTTCCCATTCAAACTTGAACTTGGAAAAACAGCAAACAGAAGATTTGAAATAGGATTTGATGAGGACGAGAAAATTTTCAAGGTGAGAAGAGTTCCATTTGGCGCCCTAGGAAAAATGTTTAGAAAAAAACAAAAATGGGTTAAATGCGTTAGAATAACAGGAGAAGACTGGTAACCAAAAAACATTCGGTAAAGATTGAAAAAGGGTGGAGCACCAACTGGCGCTCCACCCTTTCATTAAAAAAATTCTAGGCTCTCACGTCGTTCACATATAACGCCTCAAAAATTGAACTATGCTGTCTGCGTTCAAAGAGATTGACGTAATTCCATGCTCAATTAAAAATTGTGCGACCTCGGGCAAATCTGATGGCGCTTGGCCACATATGCCAATGTATCGCTGACTCTTTTTTGCACCCTCAACCGCAAGTGCTAACATTTTTTTTACCGCAGGATCACGTTCATCAAAAAGATGTGCCAGTTCACCAGAATCTCTATCAACGCCGAGCGTCAACTGCGTTAAATCATTTGATCCAATTGAAAACCCATCAAACAGTTTTGAAAATTCTTCAATTAAAATAACATTTGATGGAATTTCACACATCATTACAACTTCAAGTCCATGTTGTCCGCGTTTTAGGCCAAACTCTTCCATCACCTTCAATGCTTTTTGTGCTTCATCTAAAGTACGTACAAACGGAACCATTACTCGTACGTTTGTGAGTCCCATATCTTCCCGTACTTTTTTCAGCGCTGCACATTCAAGTGCAAACGCCTCTTTGTAACTTTCGCTGTAGTAGCGTGAAGCACCCCGAAACCCAAGCATTGGATTTTCTTCTTCCGGTTCAAAGTACACACCACCAATCAAATTTCTATATTCGTTTGTTTTAAAATCAGAAAGGCGTACAATCACCGGCTTTGGCCAAAACGCCGCAGCAATCGTTCCAACACCACACGCAAGAGTGTCGACAAAAAACTGTTTTTTATCTGCGTATGCACAGGTTATGGTCTCTACTTTTTTTTGTATTTCCTTGTCTTTGATTTTTTCTGGATACACCAACGCAAGCGGATGCACTTGAACCGCATTGTTGATAATAAATTCTAGTCTTGCCAATCCAACACCATCGGTCGGCAGCACGGCAACAGAAAACGCACCATCAGGGTCTGCAATGTTTACCATCACGTCAGTTGGAACCTTTTCTGTTGAAAGATTGGAAATATCAAGCTCTTCCCGCTCAAACTGCAATGCACCTTCGTAGACAAACCCTGTTTTTCCTTGCGAACAATCAAGGGTAACAGTTTGTCCTGATTTTATTTTTTCCGTAACACCTTGTGCGCCAACAATGGCGGGAATATTTAGTTCTCGACTTACAATCGCAGCATGACACGTTCTTCCACCACGATTCGTAATAATTCCAGCTGCCTTTTTCATGGCGGGTACCCAATCTGGATCGGTCATATCGGTTATCAGAATATCCCCTTCCTGTACCTGATCAATATCATCAGCGGACAAAATAACTCGCGCAGGACCGGACGCAATTTTTTGTCCGATGCTTTGTCCAGAAATTATTTCTTGCGACGTTTTTTCTTTGAGTTTGTACTGTGTTACAAATCCGTTTTCTTTTTTACTTCCATGCACCGTTTCTGGACGTGCCTGCAGAATGTAGAGCTTTCCATCTTGCCCATCTTTTGCCCACTCGATATCCATCGGCGACCATGCACCTTTTAGTTTTGAGTAATGATTTTCGATGGTAACCGTCATACGCGCAAGATCTAACACTTCTTCATCGGTCAAAGAAAATGAACAGAAATCTTTTTCGGATATCGGAACTTTTTTTGTTGGCTCATCACCCTCTGCGTACACAATTTTTGTTTTTTTCTCACCCAACTGTTTTTTGATTATGGATGCAAAGTTTTTTTCCAGCGTTGGTTTATGCACCACAAATTCATCAGGTATTACTTCACCTTTTACAATCGATTCGCCCAAGCCAAACGAAGAATCAATCACCACCACATCTTTAAAACCTGTTTCTGTGTCTAACGAAAATGCAACACCCGCACTTGCTAAATCTGAGCGAATCATTTTTTGTACCCCAACAGAAAGCGCAACCTGAAAATGGTCAAACCCTTGTTCAATGCGATACGCAATTGCGCGGTCGGTAAACAGTGATGCCATTGATTTTTTACAAGCAATGATAAGTGCATCATCTCCACGAATATTAAGAAACGTTTCTTGCTGACCCGCAAAAGAAGCGGTTGGTAAATCCTCAGCCGTTGCTGAAGAACGGACCGCAACGTCACAATTTTTTTGATTGTAGGTTGTACAGAGCTGCTTGTAACTTTCCCCAATTTCTTTTTTTAAATCTTCCGGCATCGTGCCACCGGCAATCAATGCGCGAATTTCAGATCCAACCTTGTTTAGCTTTTCAAAATTTTTGTAATCGGTTAGTTCACTCATGATCTGCTTCATCTTTTCAAGAAGTTTGTTTTCTTTCAAAAAGTACCAGTACGCCTCTGCCGTTACCGCAAATCCAGTCGGAACAGTTATGCCCTCTTTTGCAAGTTCTGCAATCATTTGGCCCAAGGAAGAATTTTTTCCGCCAACGATAGGAGTATCTGATAGCCGCAGCTCTTCAATTTTTTTAACAAACTTCATTTTTTTCTTTCCTCATTTTCACTGAAAACTAAATCTCGATTTATGATAAACAGAAGTTCGTTGGCAAATCAACCCACGTTGTTTATACTGCAAAACAGTGGGCGGCCAAACTGTTTGGCGCTTTATTTTTCTTTTTTTAACCACAAAGGAGCTCCCATGAGTAACGAACGACAAAGACGTTTCTGGGAATATCAGCGAAAACAAAACCTCAACCAACACGTAACATTTTCATCCACTCCCCTCTTTTCTTGCACCTCCCTGCCCACTACCTGTGCCACATGCGCATCAATGCGCGCCCCCTTTATGTCTCTGTAACTATTTTTTCTTATTTAACCCATTTTCTTTTGCTCCACAAGATTGGTATGCTCAAGGAAGCAATAACCCTTAAAATCTAGGATTTTTATGAGTTTAAAAACCTCAAAAGCAATTGTTATCTCTTCCGGCCTTGCGATATTTTCCATGTTTTTTGGTGCCGGCAACCTTATGTACCCAATTAAAACCGGTATTATGTCCGGAAATCTCAATTTTTACGGCATTTCTGGTTTCCTGATCACTTCTGTTTTATTACCACTTGCAGGCCTCGTTGCTATGATGTTATTTGATGGTGACTACAAAGCATTCTTTGCACGCCTTGGCAATTTTCCTGGCAAGGCAATGTTGGGTGCCTGCGTGATCATCATCGGTCCACTGATCGCAATACCACGTATTGTTACCGTTGCACACGTGATGATGTCACCATTCTTGCCGCTTGAAATTTTGCGTGGCTCGGAAACAACGTCACTTCTGTTGTTTAGCCTTTTCTTTTTGGGTGTCAGTTTTTTGGGTAGCTTTCGTGAAAACAAAATTATTGATGTGCTTGGGTACGTCATCAGTCCACTTTTGGTACTTTCACTTGGCACTTTGATTGTGAAAGGATTTATAACTGCAGGAGCACCTATTGCAGCAACAGATACTGCGTGGGGACTGTTTAGAACAAATGTAGTTCGCGGATACGGAACGCTTGATTTAATTGGTGCAATATTTTTTGCATCCATTGTAATCGGTATTTTAAAAAATAAGATTACCGACAAAGCTGCAAGAACAAACTGTAAATCCCTTGCAGTCATTGGCCTGAAAGCTGGAACCATCGGCGTCGGATTGCTTGCACTTGTGTACATCGGTCAAAGTTTCTTGGGAGCACACTTTGGTGCAGGCCTCGAGGGAATGAACGATGGAGTTGCGTTCCGTGAAATTGTCTTCAAGGTGGTAGGAAGATATGGAGCTGCAATTATTGGCAGTGCATCAATGTTTGCATGCTTCTCAACTTCTATTGCACTTGGTGCCGCGGTCGCAGAATATCTACAAAAAGATGTGTTAAAAAACAAAATTGGGTATGTTACCGCTCTTGCAGCCGTACTTCTGGCATCACTCCCCCTTTCTGTGTATGGACTTGATACCATCTTGGCACTCACCGGCGGACCAATTACGTTCATTGGATATCCGGCTTTGATTGCACTCACCTTCTGCAACATCGGCTACAAGCTGTTTGATTTCAGACCGGTTAAAACACCTGTGTTGATTACGTTTTTAATCGCGTTCATCACCTATTTTGTTGTGTACTTCGACCGTTTTTTGTTATATGGCCCTCATTAGATTTAAACCTTAAACTCGCAGCTACAAACGGTGCCAAAAAAACACCGGTAAAAAAGCCCTCCACTTCCGGAGGGCTCTTCTTTTTCTCAACTACTGAACCAAGCAACAGCTTGGGTTTTTCTTATGCTTGTACATCACTGCTTCGACATCCACAATTTTCCCAATTCGTTTCATTACTCCCTTCAAATTTTCTTCTTGATCCTTTTGCTCAAAAATATCAGCAACGCTATTTTTCTCTTCTGGTTTTTCAGATCCCCGTGGACACACACCATACACAACTTTTGTTGAAAAAAAGATATTTTTTGCTCACAACAAAAATCCCAAATAGCGAAATGTAAAACCAAAAAAGTTTGCATTGACATGAAAAAAAAAGCTTTGTAATCTGGAGCTGACTTTTTGAAGTTGTTTCTTACTAATCATTCACTGTTTAACTTTTTTTTACACAACGAAAGGCTTACAAATGCAAAGTGGCAAAAAGGCAATTTTAACGTTGCTTTCTGGGCTTATGCTTCTCTCTTCTGTACCAATGTTTTCTTCTGAGGTACCAGTTGATACGTTCACACCTGAACAAATTAAAACTATTGAAAAAATGATTGGTAACTCAAAAAAGGGAAACAAGAAAAATATTGTTGAACAAACGATAGCATTTGCAAAAAAAATTCCAGGTTTTGCAAAAAACAATCCTGGTTCTGCAACAGTAATTGGTCTTATTCTTGCAGGTGTTTACCGTTTTAACATGAAGTCTGCAGACGACAAACCAGCTCGCTATGACATGTCAAAATTAAATCCTAAAAATCTTTTCACTCAACCAAAAACATTTTTCAGACACTTTTGGTACCTGATTGATGATGGCATCATTGGCCGTCGCTACGGAAAAGATGAAGGGTACAAATATGTAGCAGAAAAAGATCGGTACGAAAGCTTTAGCTTTGGACCTCAAGGTTTTGGTGGATACCTGCACGTGAATGCAATCATATCTCTTACAAAAACACTTGGGTTTGCTGGTATGTTTGCTTTCTTAATGCAAAGTCTAAACTCTGCAACTGCTGACGCTTAAAAAATACGCAAACACAGATCTAAAAAAAAGGGCTGGCTTTTTAAAGCTGGCCCTTTTTTTACACGTAGTATTTGCAAAAAATATTCAGATTGGAATATCACTTTTTTGCCACAAAATGGGACCTGTTGCAACCACAAATAGAACCCGCTACAATAACCTACACAAAGCAAGAATATAGTTTTAATCCATTAGCGGAGGAAAAATTATGAAAAAGTTTTTAATATTATCACTTGCAGCAACACTTTTATGTGCCCCACAACAAGAAGTACACGCGGACTGGAAAGAGGGCCTTGCAACAGGACTCGCAGTAATAGGAGGAGCACTATGCATTGGATCTGGAATTTATTTAGCCACAAGAGAACTTCCTCATGCAGAAGAAATCGCAAGAGCAAAGCGCCTCAAGTGGGACGCAAAATCTGAATGGGAAAAGTGCAACAGTTACTACCAAGAAGATATGAGACTTATCCCAGATGAAGATCCTCGCTACTTATCAAGTCGTACCCTTCATCGTTTTTCTCAACACATTCAAATTTCTAATCGTTACAAAGAATTTCCATTCTTAAGTTATAAATGGAAGCTCGATTCCTATCTTTACGACATGGACTGCACAATTAGCAAAATCGAAAGCAAAAGAACTCATCTGCGCAAACGTCAATCAAGACTCGCACAAGACAAAGAATTGTCTTACTCAGAACAATGCAGATACAGACGAGATTACGAGAACGTCCTGGAAGATCTTCTGTATCAAAAAAGAAAACTGAAAGGACAGTGTACAAGAATTGATCAAATACGCACAACAGTCATTACACTGCGTGGCTACCGCGAAGATGTGAGAGCAAAAAAAGAAAAAGACCGCAGAGAAGAAGAAAGAAGACGCCAAGAACGTTCAGAACGAAAAATAAGAAAATTAAATCGAGACATTGAAAACTTGGTCTGGAAACTTCGATTAGCGCGCGAAGAAGCACGAGAAGAGGCGTACAGGAGAAAACTTGAGCGTCGCTTGCGAAAATTGTACCAAGAAAAACAAGATCTCTCTTTAAGCATAAACATTACCTATGAACTTTAAAAAAGGGGAAAATTCGTGAAACACATTCACAACCGAACTCGTTTTGTTATATTTCTGTCACTGGCTTGCCTGGTAAGTTGCAAACCAGCACAGGCAGGTCCTTGTAACCCCGTAAAAAAGATTGCTCTTGTTGCAGCAGTTGCTGGCGGAGGATACCTTTGTTCCAAAGGAGGTTCAAAACTTCTTCTTTGGGGCGCACAAAAAAAGTATAAAGAAGATATTTCTTTACTACATGGTTTTGGGTATGAAGAGCTAAAGAAAAAAGTTCGCATTGCACATGAAACCAATTTTTGGGGTGCGTATGGCAAATACAGAAACTACCCTCTTTTGAAATACAAAAAAAAGCTTGATTGGTACCTATGGTGGCTTTGTGTTGCAAGCCTGTGCAACTTGTTTAGCAAAACAGGTGAAGATATCAAGGAACTCCTCCAGGATCTGAGATTAATCCACGGACACATCGCAGCTGATTCAGAATTCATAAAGCAACGCAGAAGATTTGAGGAGCGGCAAGAAGATCAAATTTTAATGCAAAGACATTAAAAAAAAGTGAAGCGTACGCACATCTTTGTTCTTCATGACGGAATAAGAAACTCAGTTTTTCAGGGGCAGGTGCTGCAGCCATTGCTTGAAAAAATGTCTGCAGATCCTGCCCTGTATACAGTGCTGATCAGTTTTGAAAAAAAAACACCAACAAAACAAGAGCTGAATCAACTTATTTCACAAAACAAACAACTTCGTTTCATCGCGCTCAAAAAATTTCCTTTCCTTGGTAGAATCACCCTTCTTCCAGCTGTATGGCAACTAAAAAAAATCTTAAAACAATTTCAGCAAATTACACTCACCGCACGCGGTCCACTTGCGGGCTGGATCTGCATGAAAGCGCTTCAAGAAAAACGTTGTGAAAAATTTTTGGTACAAGCACGGGGATTGTTAGCAGAGGAATATCGCTACGTACACACAAATACAAAAAATTTTGTAAAAAAGTTGGTGCACAAACTTCGTGCACACCAATTTGAAACCGTTGAAAAAAGCGTTTACAAAAACAAATCCATTAACTTTGAAGCAGTAAGCCAAGATTTAGCAAGATATCTAGTAAAAATATTTGGCACACAAAAAAACAACATAACCGTTGTTGATGATTTTCCACAGCAGTTCGCTCCTAGCACCATTGCACAGTGGAGAGCGCAAATTAGAGAAACATTACAAATTCCTGAAACCACGCATGTTTACTGTTTTAACGGCGCACTCAAACCGTGGCAATGCCCAGAACAAGTGATCAATTTTTTTTCTGAACAACTAAAAAAAAACAGTACCATTTTTTTATTGGTACTTACGCAAAATAAAAAAGAGTTTGAGCACCTTTTTGCCGCACATAAACTTCCCAAAAAAAAATACCGAGTGCTAACGGTTGCACACAAAGATATCTACCAGTACCTGGCAGCCTGTGACACTGGTTTGCTTTTTAGAGAAGCACATATCATCAACTGGGTTTCTCGCCCCACCAAAGCGTTAGAGTATCACGCTGTTGGCCTTGATCTTATCCATAACAACACCGTCGGATGGCTGACCAATAAAAAATAAAAAGGGAAAAAAACCATCACTTTAAACAAGCGCGAACAAAACCATAAAATAGCGGACTAGGATTTCCGAGACGGCTTTTAAATTCTGGATGAGCTTGCGTAGCAACAAAAAACTTGTGATCAAGCAGCTCCAAAAACTCCATCAATGTTGTTCCATCTTTACGTACGTAACTACCAGAAAAAAACAGCCCTGCTTTTTCTAGCTGTGTTATGAACTCTGGATTAATTTCGTACCGATGTCGATGACGCTCAACAACAACATATTTTCCGTCCTTTATTGCCTGCAATACCGGTTGAGTAATCCGATCATCATGCTCACTGACCATGCGAGCAAGAATATTTTTTTCTTTTTCTAGGCGCTCTGTTTCTTGATAAAGCTGCAGAACTTTTGACCCCGCATTCAACATTGCAGGATATCCCCCCAAGCGCATGGTTCCGCCATATCCATCCTTTTGAATGGCACACGCCTGTTCTGGCAAAAAATCAACAATCGGAAACGGTGTTGTCTCATTAACCTCTGTTGAATTTGCACCATCCATGCCGCACATGTTGCGCGCAAATTCTATACATGCAAGTTGCATGCCATAACAAAGTCCAAGGTAGGGAATATTGTTTTTGCGCACAAATTCTATGACTTTAATTTTTCCTTCAACCCCCATTTTGCCAAATCCACCTGGCACAATAACGCCATCAAAATTTTGTATCTCTTTAATTTTCTCTGAACCGCTTTCAAAATCTTTTGCCGGAATCCATTCAATATCTATTCCGACATCAAGTTGTGCTCCTGCATGAATTAATGCTTCTTGAACACTCAAGTAACTGTCTGACAAATCGTAATCACCAGACTTTAAATACTTTCCACAAATGGCAACTTTGATTTTGCTTTGCGGTTTTTTTATTCGGTCAACAAGTCGCCACCACTGAGAAAAATCTGCCTCTTTTCGTGCTTCTAATTTGAGCCGCTTTAAAATCTTTTTTCCGAGTTTTTGCCCATGCAAATTCAACGGCACTTCATAAATTGTTTCTAAATTTGGAGCAGACACAATATTTTCTGTGGAAATGTGCACCACAATATCGATCTTTTTTTTCCGTTTTTCATCAACCTCTCGCTCTGCACGACAGACAATAAAATCGGGAAAAATTCCTTCGCGTCGCAGCAATCTAATTGCACGCCTGGTCGGTCGCGTTTTCATTTCACCGATATGTTTTGGTATTGGTAAAAAACTGACCAGAACATGCGCAACATTGTCAAAACCAATTTCCCGCTCTAAACTTTTTGCTGCAAATAAAAATGGAATGTTTTCGTAGTCTCCAACAGATCCTCCAATTTCGATAATTGCAACATCATATCCATGCGCTGCATATTTAACTCTATCAATAATTTCTTGTGGGATATGTGGAATGAATTGTACGGTTTGCCCGAGATAAGCACCTGCTCGTTCTCGATCAATAATCGATTTGTATACTTGTCCGCTTGTTAAACTATTTTTTTTGGAAATATCCTGATTTAAAAACCGTTCGTACGTTCCTAAGTCTTGATCAATTTCACCACCGTCATCGGTTACCCAGACTTCACCATGTTCGGTAGGACGAAGTGTTCCAGCATCGTAATTGAAGTAGGGGTCGGCTTTGATAAGCGTTGTTTTGTACCCATATTCAGAAAGAATTTTCCCGAGAGAAGCCGTTATAATTCCCTTACCAACACCAGATATTACGCCGCCAGAAACAAAAATAAATTTCGCCATACCTTCCTTTATTTCAAAAAACCGCCTCCGGAGTTTTTCCGGAGGCATAAACGAAAATTTCAGAATCAAATTTGAACTAAATTAGCAAACTCGCCACCATAGCAGAAAGTAAATTTGCAAGAGCACCACCTAAGACCGCAGTCAGGCCAAATTCGGCAAGCCATTTTCTTTTTCCGGATACAAGTGCACCGATTCCGCCAAGCTGAATTCCGATGCACGAAAAGTTAGAAAAGCCACACAATGCATAGGTAATGATTGATGTTGTTCGTGCAGATAAACCAGACTCTACTAAATTACCGTACGCTACAAACTCATTAACTGCAACTTTGGTACCCAACAACTCGCCTGCCTTGAGCGCTTCTGCTCCGGTAAACCCAAGCAAGTACCCAAACGGAGCAAACAAATACGCAAAAATTACGTTGATACTCAAAAGAGGCATTTGCCACGAAATTCCCATCCACACAAACAAGTCATTCAGTCCAGCAGAACCGTATGAAAGCACCGCATTGATAAGCGCAAGTAGCGCCAAAAAAGAAATCAGCATCGCACCAACATTCAGTGCAAGTTGCAATCCATCTGATGTACCCGCAAAAAGTGCATCAAACATGTTTGATGTCTTGCGCTCCATGCTGACTGCCACTTTTTTTGTTTTCGATTTTTCAGTTTCTGGCAACAATATTTTTGCAATCAAAATGGAAGCAGGAATTCCCATGACACTTGCCGCTAAAAGGTGCGTAATTGGTACACCAATTGAAGCAAACACAACCAAAAGCGCACCACTAATTGTACCCATCCCACTGACCATCACCAATAAAAATTCTGATCTGGTCATATCTTTTAGATATTCACGCACTAAAAGCGGCGCTTCGGTTTGCCCTAAAAAACTATTTGATATTGCACACAAGGTTTCGGCACCGGTGGTTCCCAAAATGGGACGAATTAAAAGACTTATAGCTGCAACAACACGCTGCACAATACCAAAATGAAAAAGAAGCGCCATAAACGCGCCAAAAAATATAATCGTTGGTAAAACTTTTATTGCAAAGATTGGTCCCCACGGACCCCCTACATCTGACAAACTTCCAAACAAAAATGAGGTTCCTGCATCAGCAGCTTGATATAACTGACTTACCCCATAAGCAATCGACTGCACCACAACCTGACCAAAACGAACCTTAAGCATGATGTACCCGATGACAAAATGTAATCCAAGTGCACTAAAGACAAGTTTAAAATCGATGCTCGACCGTTTCCTTGAAAAGAACCATGCGATCAACAAAATCACGGCAATACCAACAAAGTTTAGGTAGCGGTTGTACTCAAGAAGATAGCTTATGAGAAACATGTAAAACTCCCCGAAGATAAAACGATTGAACGAAAATAGTAATTGGAAACATTACAAGCAAGTATACCGAAAGCATGGATAAGAAAAAGAATTTTTATTGATTTCAAAATGCCGTTATTACTATGGTAAAAAAAGTAAACAGCAGGGATAAAAAATTGGGGTGCTGGAAATGAAAAAACAAATCATTTTCTTTTCAGTTGTTAACGTGCTGTTTTCTTGGCCTGCAAGTTTTGGGGCCGAAATAAAAAAAATATTGGAAGCAGAAAAGTCAAAACAGTTAAAGAAAAAACCTCTTACAGTAGACATTATATTTTCAGCTTCCAGATCTATGATTGAAGCAGGTTCCCCAAAAAAAGTTGACTCACCCAGACCAACAAAATCACTGAACGATTTGGGCAAAGATGACACTATCTTTCGCTCATTCATTTCCCTTTTAAACAAAGGCCCAAGACGTCCATTCCAAAATGAACGACATGGCCCCGAGATAAAAAGAAACGGAGATGGTGTGAATAAAATAGACTATGAACATTTCGATGAAAATAGAGTGATCTCCAGAAAACTAGCTGCCTGGCAAAGTTGCACATATGTTAATTCCTACTTCGATCCCCAAAAAAAACAGGGGACTTTGGAATGAAAAAAAGGATTCACTTTTTTTCACTCTTTCTAGGGCTACTTTTTTGTATTTTTTGTCTAGCCTCCGATCAATGCGATGAATTTTGGATAAAAGGACAAACAGTTGCACTCTTCGAGCAAAAACCTTCAAAAAATCTTCCCAAAAACATGAAAGATTCGTTCATTAAACTCAGCAAAACATCAATGGGCAAATCTGTGGAAATTAAACCCGGTGTGACACTTGCAGAATCGATAGAAAACATTACCAAGTCATGCGATAATCTTTTGCGACTAAAAAAAGAACTGGATGATGAATTCTATCCTCCCAAAATTTTTTACACCGTCGAATCGCGTCCGTATCTAAATCTGTTGATTGTGTATGCCTTTACTCTTTACCACGATGAAGACAGAAAAAACAGAATGGCCGTTTATCTAGAACAAGAAAAAGGTGAAGTAATCGGCCATTACACCATTCCATCAAAAAAATCTCTTAAAACGCTATTTAAAAAAAAGAAAGTCGAACAATTTTCTCTGGCAGACATCGGGAAAATTAAAAATCCCGAACAACGCGAACCAGATGAAAAAGACGAAGACATAATTAAGATTCTACGAAAAAAATATCAAGAGGAAGCTGAGAAACAAAAAAAAGCTCAAGAAAAAAAACAATGGCTAAAGAAGAAATTCCCAGATTGCGAACTTCTCGAAACCGATAAAAAACTTTCAGAGAAAGGCTGGAAAAGCATTGATACGCCAGAGGATAATGAAGAAAAAACATTCTGCCCTCTTTATCAAAGAGAATCCCCCAAATTCTTCAAAAAGCACCGCCGGTAAAAAAAGGATTGCTTTTCGCATTTCAAAAAAGTAATAATGGGACAGAAGAAACGTTTTTGTAATAATGCAAGGGAGATCGTAATGAAAAAAAATATGGTATTGGCGCTTGGCCTGGGCGTTTTGGCGATAGGCCTTGTCACATCGGTAAAAGCTTCGAAAAAAGAAAGCTATGACAAAATAAAACAAGTCCTTGCAGACGCAAAAACAGAATTCCAGTACCTAAAAACAAGCATAGAAACAACAGAAAGAGAAAGAACAGAAGCACAAAAAACAATTGCAAAATTTGAAAACACGGAAGCACAATTAAAGGGGCAAATAACGCAGGCAGAACAAAATCTAGAAACGACAAGGACACAATTAACAGAAGCAAGGAAAAAGTTGGATCAATTAAACTGGGGACTAGAACGAGATAAAAAAGATATACTGAATGCACAAAAACGTATTGCAACATTTGGACTTGCAGTAAGAGTATTTGAAAGTGCCGCATTCAGCCGGTAAAAACCAACTATAAAAAACAAAAAGAGAGCAATTCATTGTGGATTGCTCTCTTTTTTATACAGTAATTTAATTTTTTATCCAAGACGATCGAGAATCGACTGCTCTCTGCGAGCACGTCTGTCTTGTTCTTGTAGTGCAGAAATAATTTCTTCCAGCTGCCCCTCAATAACCACATCTAACTTTTTGAGCGTCAAGTTTACTTGATGATCTGTCACGCGGTTTTGTGGAAAATTATAGGTCCGCACTTTTTCAGCACGCCCACCAGTGCCCACCTGTTTTTTTCGCTCCTTACTCATCGCTGCTTGCTGTTTTTCAATTTGGGCAACAAGCAACCTTGACTGAAGCTGCTTCATTGCTTTCGCTTTATTTTTATGCTGCGAACGCTCATCTTGACATGAAACCACAACCCCTGTTGGCACGTGTGTGATACGAACCGCGGAATCAGTGGTGTTCACATGCTGACCACCAGCACCACTTGCACGAAACACATCGATACGCAAATCCGCCGGATTTATTTGTACATCAACTTCTTTTGCTTCAGGAAGTACCGCAACGGTTGCAGTTGAAGTGTGAATGCGACCGGATGCTTCTGTGGTTGGCACACGCTGTACTCGATGCACACCAGATTCATACTTAAGATGTCCGTAGACATTTTTTCCTTTGATATGTAACACCACTTCACGAAAACCGCCAAGATCTGTTCCGCTGGAACTATCAACTTGCGTTCTCCATCCCTTAGAAAGAGCATAGTTGGTATACATTTTCAAAAGATCTGCCGCAAACAGCGCAGCCTCTTGTCCTCCAGTACCTGCACGAATTTCCAAAAACACAGATCGGTCATCGTGCTCACTGGGTGGATACAAAAGATCTTCAAGCTCATCTTGTGCAGTTTTGAGTTGTTGCTCTAACGCTGCAATTTCTTCTTGATACAACTGTGCCATATCTTCTTCAGCACTTGCTTCTAGAAGATCTTTGTTTTGAGTCAGTTGTTTTTGTAATTCTTGAACAGCATCTTGTTTTGATAAAAGATTAGAAAGCAGTGAAAGTTCTTTTTGCAGCATGTGCCGTTTAGAACTGTCCACTGCGGGATCAGAAAGTTTACGGGTCAGCTCGTCGTGTCGAGCACGGAGTTCTTCCCATTGGTCAAACATAGTTCTTGCCGCCTATGCTTACTTTTTGCCTTTTTTAAACTTTTTATATTTTGCTTGGAATTTCTCAATTCTTCCAGCGGTATCTACAAACTTTTGATCACCGGTATAGAACGGATGACACTGAGAACAGAGAGTAGCTTTTACCACTTTTGAGGTTGAGCGGGTCTGGAATGTCGCGCCACAGGTGCAGGTTGCGGTAACTTCAAATAGTTCTGGGTGAATGCCCTTTTTCACGGTTGGCCCTTGTTTACAATCGACTTAATTAATTCATTTTCCTTCAGTATCGCCCAAAAAGCCCTTTTTGTAAAGAAGATCGGCTAGATATAGCTCTCTGTTAATCCCCCTAAAAAACACAGGGGCATAAGCCCTATAACTCCTTCAATTCGGCCGTTACAGAACTTCTCACCTCGTTGAGGATCTGCTCAATTTTTTTCTTGTTCCCTTCAAACAAAATACCCTCGCCAGGAGAGAGTATAATTTTGACGTTGTGCCCCTCGATATTCACAATCTTGCGGCCTTCACTCATCACAATGTTCGTGTTTTTAAAGGCGGGCAATGCCTCGACCCTGCCGATGATAATATTAAACATCTGAGACGAACCAATCACCTTGAAAAGCCCGATATTGAGAATGTATTCTCCCGACTTCTTCTTGAGCGTCAATGCTCGATCTAGGAGTGAAAATCCGATACCAAGCATGATTGGGGAAGCGATGGTTGTCAGCACAATCACCACAACCGCCATCACATAAACACTGTGAGACAAAACGTTTGAACCATGCAAGATGGTAGCAACTACTAAGCCAACTTCTCCTCGAGCAACCATGGAAGAACCAAACAGGAATCCTTCGAGCACACTCCATCTATTTTTGCCACGCCGCTTTGAAATGTTGCTCACCCAGGTAGCAGTAAAACAAGCAAGCATCTTGGAAGAAACGGCAAAGAAAAGCAAAACAATTACGATCCACCATTGGTGCGGGTTTAAAATAGTAACGTCAATTTGCAACCCAATTGAGCCTAAAAAAAGCGGTAATAATACCGCGTTTACAAAAGGCGAAATTGTTTTTTCAGCTCGGTGACGATTGTCACCCATTCGATGAAATAGTCCTGCAAAATAGGCTCCCGTTATTCCCGAGAGCCCACCAACAAGTTCTGCAAATGAAAAATATAAAAACATCGTGCCATTTGCGACAGAGGCAATCAGGTGAGAAAGCCTTCTTCGTTTGAGCATCTGCATAACCGGCGGAATAATAAAGTATCCCATAAGAAATATGACCGCAAAGGAAACAATCATGTACACAAATGCATGAATGATTCCTCCCGTGTGCTCACTAAATCGCATACCATCAACGGGTCCAAAAATACCGCCCTTCAGGCAAATAAAAAAGACAGAAAGCGCAACAACAGCGGCGATATCATCAATAATTGCGGCACCAAGCGTTGCCTTTGATGTTTTTAAATGCATTTTATTTTGCGCAAAGAACATCGCAATCGGAATAGAAACACTGGTTGCAGAAAGCACAAGCCCAAGGCCAACTGATTGTACAAAACTAAATTGTCCTGCAAGCCCATAGTGCGTTCCAACAACCGTTACTAAAATTGGAACTATCGCTCCCAAAAGACCGGCCGTTACCGCGGTAACTCCTACCTTGAGAATATCTTTTACATCTGTTTCGTGCCCCGCAATCCATAGAAGATACGGCACAGTAAACACCGCAGAAAGTAAAAGTACAAACATCACAAACATATCTGATGCAGGCAGGGAATACAATTCATGAGTTGCCCAATCAAATGCAAAAACGGGTCCAGAAAAAACTTTTATACTTTGAATATCTAAAAGCGATGGCCCCAATAAAATGCCACCAATAATCTGACCTGCAATAACGGGCAAGCGAAGCGTAAGTTTAAGAAATTTACCAATAAACGTTGTCCAAAGAAGAAGCACCGCAAGAAAAAGGGCGCACTGCGCCACAAACTCTGGTTTAAGACCGGAAGAAACAAGCACCCCTTCTGGAATAGTTAAGGATTTAGTTGTTTCTGCAAAAAGAAATGTACTACACAGGCACGAAGCCACTACAAACCAAAAGAATTTCCCTACAACGTTTAAAAAAGACATCTGCACCCCTTGCACAGTATCAAAAGCACCTTTTTCTGTTCAGTCTACGCCTGGACCAGATAAAAACAAGTTTATGCTTGATATCACCCCAAAAATAGCTGCCAAGAGCCGTTTTGTTCCCCCAATTTCTCAACACCTAAAAAAGATCTCTTTCGAACAGTCGAACCATTGATTTTTGACCAACCAAAAGGATATTCTGAGAATAGGTACCCAATTATCAGTAAAAAAGGAGAAAAAATGGAAAAACGAATATTGGCAGCACTCTTGTGCCTAGGCGCGCTATTTACCGCATCCACAAAGACTGAATTTACGGAAGAGCAAAGAAGAGCAATGCGCGAGCACTGGCAAAAAAAGACAGAAGAAGCAAACAGAGCAAAGCAAGAAATGGCCAGGCAAATGGCTGAACAAAGCCGTATAGCACAAGAAGCCGCAGCACAACATGCCCAGCAAGCCGCACAGGCAGTACAACAAAACATGTTGAGGTTAAAAAGACTGCAAGATCAACAAGCCGAAAATCAAAGACTGATAGACCAGATCGCACAAGAAAGTGCAGAAACAGGCAGAACGGGTTACGAAGGAGCAATGAAAGAAATAATACAAGATCAAGAAAACACTCAAAAAATAATCGACGAAATGGCACACGAATCTTCACAGGCGGGACAACAAGCGCGAGATACCGCTCTAGGAGGCATCATTCAAGACGCCGAAGAAGCAGAAAGAAAACAACAAAAAATACGAGCAATGCTACAACGAATACAACAAATAAAAATGCAGCAGCAGCAACAGATGCGCCCTTCAGCATCACCTCCATCACTGCCATAATCACATCAAAATCACCGATAAATTCCTATGGGGCCTTTTAGAGGCCCCATTTACTTAAAAGCAACCATGCCATTATCAGACGCAACCCCCGCAACACCACAAACCCCCAACCCCCTGCCAGAGCACGCATTGCCCCCAAGCCGATTCAATGCGAGAATATCATTGATTTTTTAACCTTATTTTTGCCACAATAAGAATAGAAGCTGAAAAAATTAGAAACGTTTCTTACCAAAAAAGGGAGAATCATGAAAAAAGGGATGATTTTACCGGTCATTTTGGCCGCGGGTCTTACATTCGGTCCCGCATCTGATACCAAAGCAAAAGTGGGCATCAAAACGGGTGTCAAAGCTGTTAAAACCGGTGTAAAACTTGGAACAAAGTCGGTAAAACTGATCAAGGCAGCCACAAAGACTGAAGGTCCTGCTGCTGCACTCAAATTTTTAAAAGAAGCCTGGACTGCACTTAACGAAATTCTCAGAGAGCTTAAGCAGACAAAGACTAACGTTAAAAAAATAATTTCACTCGGCTCTCAATTTAATGTCGCGATGGGAAAAATAATTGCTGACGTGAGAGCAATCGGCAAACCTTCTGCGGAATTTCTTGCCGTACTTTCAAAAGAAGAAATCGGTGGAAAACCTGCAGAAAAACACTGGGAAGAACTTATCGAAAAACTGATTGGTGTCCCCCAAAAAATGAACGCCCTTCTGACAAAAATCTTCGATAAAATTGACAAGGATCAAACAAAAATAGACGACCAAGAAAAAACAATCGAGGAACTAAAAGAAGAAAACAAAGAAATGGAAGACTCTGTAAAACAGGCAGAAGAAAGAGCTGATCAGGCACAACGAGAAGAACTTCGAGCAAAGTCTGAAGCAGAAAAAGAAAAACGTGCGGCACAAGCTGAGGCTACAACGGAAAAAGTGATCGCAAGAGCTGAAGTAATGGAAGCTGAAAAAGAAAAAGAAGAAGCAAAAAGAAAAAAGGCTGAAGCCGAAAAAGAAACAGCGAAAGCTAAGGAAGAAAAAGAAAAAGTTGAAAAAAAACTTGTTAAAAAGCAAATGGAAGCTGCAAAATAACAATGTTTTTAAAACACACAAAAAAGAGGCGTCCGACAATATAAACGGACGCCTCTTTTTTGTTTTTACGAAAACTCTTTCATATTAAAAAAACAAAAAAAAGAACTTTTATCTGAAGAGCTTTTACTTATGATCTCCTTTTTAGCTAAGATCTCTTATGAACACCCATAATAATAAAAAGGAGTTCCGATGAAATTAAATGAAAAACTTTCTTTAAATGTTTTACTACTTGGTGTTGTCAGTTTTTTAAATGATTTAAGCAGTGAAATGATTGCACCAATCTTGCCAATGTTTATTGCCTCACTTGGTGGAGCGGGCATAGCAACTGGTCTTATTGGTGGGTTGAGAGACAGCATCACCAGTCTGTTAAAAGTTGTCTCCGGTTATATATCTGATAAAACAGGAAAAAGAATAATTTTAGTTTTTTCCGGATACCTTACCTCATCTATTTTCAAAATGCTTTTGGCCTTTTCTAGAGTATGGCAACACGTACTTTTGTTTATCGGGCTTGAACGGATTGGAAAAGGCATGCGCGACGCACCACGAGATGCAATCATTGCACTCTCAATGCCAAAACAAAAAGGAAGAGCGTTTGGTATTCATCGTGCCTTCGATGCAACAGGAGCAGTTGTCGGTTCCTTACTCGCACTTTTATTTTTCTATTTTCTAAAATTCGACTACAAAACAATTATTGTGCTTTCATCTTTAGTTGCATTCACTTCATTATTTCCAATCAAGTTTGTAAAAGAAAAAAAGAAAAAAGAAAACGATATACAGTTGAGAGCAACACTAAACGGACTTTCTAAAAAATTAAAATTGTTTCTTTCAATTGCCGGCGTTTTTGCAATTTCAAAATTTAGTTACATGTTTTTTGTGCTCCGTGCACAACAGCTGTTTGCAACAGAGTACACCATCGCGATGCCAATTTTATTGTATGTCCTTTTTAACGTTTTTTATGCAGGTTCCTCAGCACCATTTGGTGCACTATCTGACCGAATTGGCAGAAGAAAAGTTGTGTTGATGGGATACTTACTTTTTGCAATTACTGCACTCGGTTTTGCAGTGCTCACCTCTTTGTACGCATACATTATTTTGTTTTCGCTCTATGGCATCATGAACGGTATCATCGACGGAAATCAACGGGCATTTGTTTCTGACCTTTCAAGTCATGAAATACAAGGAACGAGTCTCGGAGCATACCATACCACCATCGGGCTAGCCACCCTTCCTGCAAGTATCATTGCAGGAGCGCTGTGGCAAATCGCACCAGAGGTGACGTTCTTTTACGGGGCAGCCGTCAGTACACTTGCGGCAGTACTGCTTTTAGCGACGTGGAAAAAATATGATTAGCGATTGATGTAAAAAATTTTAGGAGAAGCATGAGTACAAAAAAGATACTTTGTATTGCTTTAACGTTTTTTCATTTTCACTCCAGCATCGCAAAAAGACCCATTAACTTAACCATCGCAAAAAACAAGGTGCAAAAATATTACGAAACTGGCGCATACGATAAAGACCTAGAGAGAGTTGTTGCACACGCAAAAAAACGGTTCAAAAAAATTCCTGTTGGAAAAAACGCAACCATTATTTTTGACATTGATGAAACGGTACTTTTTGGGTATCCCGATACAAAATCAATCTCTTTTGGCTACATTCCAAAACTTTCGCACAAGTGGATTTTAGAAGCTGACGCTCCTGCAATTGCGCAGGTAAAAGAATTGTATGACTATTTGGTACAACGCGGATTTAAAATTGTGTTCATGACCGGAAGAAAATACAACGAATACGATGCAACCATAAAAAATCTTAAAAGGGAAGGCTTTACCACATTTGATAAACTGATTGTCCGCAGTAAAGAAGAACATCACACCCCTGCATGGCAATACAAATCAGCACGGCGCAAGCAACTTGTGCAACAAGGGTATGACATTGTTGGAACTATCGGCGATCAAAAAAGTGACATGGTCGGTGGCTACACGGGGTATAGGGTAAAACTGCCAAACTATATTTACATGATTGACTAAGCTGCAAAACAAATGCCTTATCAAAGTAAAAAACACACCTAGAATTTTAGGTGTGTTTTTTGTAAGTGTCTTCACTCAACTAATAGAGTCACCTCTTTGTTGGACGTTGTCTTGATGGACGACAACCAGGGCATCGGCATTGAGAACCATGACGACCTTTATCCTGATCAGTTCCATCACGACTGACAATTTGCTGTCCTCCTCTTTCACCTTTTACTTTTGGTGCAAACATTTCACTAAAAGTGAAAAGAGATGCTATCGCAAAGAAAATCAACACTTTCTTCTTCATATATTCCCTTGTAATTAAAAAACTCAACCAACCTGCTTTTCTATGATAAGAAAAAAATATGATTAGTTAAATTTGTTCACAAATTTTTTCACATCAAATTTTTTCTTGCACCCTTCGTAGGTCATGGTACGCACCAAACCAAAAATAGCACGTTCTCCCCATGGTCGATCATGCACACCGCCAATTGACCATGCGATACCAACATATCCATTTGGATCTCTACCATCCAGTTCGTATTTATCGTTCAAATAGATTGCAATCTTGAGTGCCGTTTCATAATTTTTTGTCCACTCAAGAATTTTTTTCGCCCAGTACATGCGTAAAAACCCATGCATCTTGCCGATTTCCATCATCTGTATCTGTGCTGCATTCCATAAATCATCATGCGTGTTTGCTTTTTCTAACCGAGCACGCGTATACAAATACGGACGTTTGTCTCGCGCATGTTTTTTGAGTGTTTTGAGCGCCCAGTTTGGAAACCCTTTTGCAGAGTCGTATTGACGGTTGTAAAAACAAAAGTTATCTGACAACTCTTTTCTGATAATCAACTCTTCTAAAAAGGAATCGCGATCTTTTTTTGAACCTGCTTTTGATTTGAGTATCGTAAGCGCAACCCGTTGTGCTGCAATCTGTCCGAAATGCAGATACGGTGACAGGTTTGATTGCCCATTCAGATTCGGGTCGTTTCGGTTTTGTGCATACCCTTTCAAACGCCGAGACACAAATGAACGCAACATTCGCTGTGCTGCTTTTTCTCCTGGTTTTGCCCAGGTAACGGGCGCAACTGTTTTATCTACTTTTATTTTTTTGTAAGTACTCGACCAATTTATTTTTGGTACAGCGATTGGAAATTTTTGTTTCTGTTTTGTAACACGCCCGAACGGCGTTAAAAACTGTTTGAGTTGTTTTTTTATTTTTGGCCTGATGGTACGCGCAGCATACTCCTGTTTTGGTGATGCAACAAAACAAGGTACCACGTTGTGTGCGTCAACCTGCAACAGTGCAACATTAAGTGAACGGGCAACTTTTTTCTGCCACTTTTGCTTTATTTTAAGCGAATCAAAATCAGTAACCACTACACCGGCTTTTATTTTTTTTGCAAACTTTGGAATCTGCGTGCCAGGATCGCCAAACAAAAGAAAAAAAGGAATATTATATTTTTTTAGACCTGCTTCAACTTCTTGCAACCCTTTGAGCATAAAATCATACTGCCGCAACGTTGCACCTAAAAAACCGGGAACCAAACAAAACACAACACCAAATGACTGTTTCGATTTTTTTGCCAGCTCTTGTGCGTACAGCAACGCCCAGTTGTCTGACACACGTTGATCCCGTGACATCCAATACAAAACTGGGCCATCCATTTCTTTTTTTTTATTCAATCGCAGCACACGCTTTTCATCAACCACCCTTTTTCCTTTTTTTACCACTTGGTTTTACAGACACACCCCGCACGCCACCTCGATTTTCGAAGATCGTTCAATTTTTCTTTTGCGAGTTTTTGTTCACTTCTGGAAACTCTTACTTTTTCATTAACAACTTTTAGTTTTTCGTTCACTTCGGCCCAAATTTTTCTTCTTAAACCGCTGATACCTTCAAATTCAGAAGCTTTTGGTACAACCATATCTCCAACTTTTTTCAACTTATACCAGACACTTATATATCTATGCGTAGGAAAAACAAAAAAACCTTTTTCTTGTAACTCTTGCACCTCACGACTTGTCTTATAATAAGACTTAAAAACATCCTTAAATTGAGAATATAAAACCCTTTGCAAGTTGAGAGGACAATTGGAAAGAAGAACTTCTCCCCTATCAGATCCATCACCTTTTATACAAATTAACGGATTTAGATTCAAGCCATTAGACTCTACTCCAACTCTTTTGATGATACGAAACACAGCTTTCCACCAATCACTATCCCTTACCGGTTCAAATCCTGCATGAGAAGGCAAAGAAAAACTTCCCCATGGCGCACTAAAACATAGTTTAAATGATCCTGCTTTACAACCCAAATAAACCCCCTCCTCAATCGATAGCTCAACTCCAAAATCACTACTGATCGTCAATGGAGAGATAGCATCACACTCTATCCCCAGCCTACCCCACTCTTCGCTTGAAATTTTTAAAAATTTCAAGGTAAGATCAACCGCACGTTGATGATTAGATTCTTTCTTTTTGATTGCCTCTTGTTTTAGAGAAGCACTCATCTGAAAAACAAAAAAAGTAACAAAACTAAAAACAAGTACGCCTATTTTTTTTGTTTTCATAGAAGATCTTCCGTTTTTTCAAAACCTCGTCCAATCGAAACGACTTGAACATTTTTTGGTAAGAAAAACTCTCTCAAAACTTTCAGCGCTTCTTCAAGATGCACATGCTCACCGCAAGTGTAGATATCGATTGAAGCATAACCATACTCTGGCCAGGTGTGTACCGAAATGTGAGATTCTTGAAGCACTGCAACACCGGTCATGCCAAACGGTTCAAACTGGTGTACGGTTACCGAAAGCACGGTCGCTCCTGCAGCCGCAGCAGCTTTACGCAGCACAGATTCCAGTTCTTGCGTGTTATTCAAATTACTGCATCCAGTCAGTTCGGCAATGATATGATTTCCTAAATTCATGAAATCTTCTGGTTCAGTTTTTTGGTGTTCTTCTTGAGAAAGACATCCAACCGTGCCGATAGGATTCGGTGCTACAGGAAAAGTTTTTTGTGAAAAAAGAAGCAGTAAAGAAAAAAAAATTGTCGACCTTGTGTGGGAGGGTACGTACATGTGCGTCCTCAAAAACAGTTCGTTAAAAAATTGTTTACATAAGATAAATGTAAGGGAAATTTTTGTTGTGGTAAAGAGGCCTTATTAGCTTTTAGACTTGTCCCGTTTAACAAAATTTATCTCACCGTCTGTTGCAAGAAATGCAAAATCAACAGAAGAAAGATCATCTGTTTGCATCTGATCACGCAATTCGGTAAATAGATCACGTTTTGTGATATTATTTTTTCTCATGTGCTCCCACTGAATTTTTCCTTTTTTGGCAAGTAAAACAACCGGGCCTTTAAGAAAATTTTCTAAAGATGGAAACCGAAAAACAACTGCGGCAACAATTCTGTTTATCAAAACTAAAAAAGTAATGACACCAACTACGGGAAAAAAAGGAGCATCACCAGTTACCGCTGCAGCAGAAATAGAACCAAGCATAATAAATACAATAAAATTAAACGGCGTTCTAATGCCCGTAAATCTTCTGTTGAACCGTATCAAAACAATGCTGAAAATATATATTACTAGCCCACGCAAACACATGTGCATCAACAGCATAAAGACACCTTGCTGTAGACCAAATGCCGCCTTTAAAATAGAAATAAATCCCTGCTCCATGCCAATATCCTTTCATTTTTTTCAATTTATTAACATACACTCAATGCTACGATATGATCTAATTAAATGTAAACAAAAAAACCGAACTGCTTTCGCAAAATATCTGTATTTTGTATGGAAAAAATAGTACACAAAAAAAGGAGACGTTTTATGCCTATTCTTTTGATAATATTTGCCATTATTTGGCTGATACCGTTCATCTTATTTTCACCGAAAATAAAAGATAACGCTCCTACAGGAGTCGCTATTTTACTTTTCTTTCTCGTCACCCTTGCGTTTTTTGGATCGATGATTCAGCTTTACCCCCTTCAGCATTACACAGCAATGGGAGGCCTACCAACAGCTGGAATGCTATCGTTTATTTTTTTTCTCAATGTACTTCTTGTTTTTACTGTTTTGAAACTCAGAAGAAAAATCGTTACTCGCAACGACATTGTGGTTGTGATAAGCGGAATACTTATTTCCCAGCTGGCCTCAATAATTTTAAATAAATTGATTGTAACACTTTCAATAAAATTCTTTGGCAGCATCCCGCCATACATTTTTTGGTATTTAGGACCGGTCATACAACTTCTTTTTTGGATCACATGGTTTGGAGTCCGCGATCGTTTATTCATTCTCTTACTCGCGGTCTGCCCTTTTGTAGCAAACCTACCGACTCCCTTCTTTTTCAGAATATTGATGAGAGGATTAAAATAAAAAAAGGAAAAAAAAATGCTCCACATACATGCAAAAAAAATAACACTCTTATTCACTATCGTGGTGACCCTATGGACGCTATTTTTTACTGTGGTCGCTGTACTTTCAACACTCTGGTTGCATAAAAAATTTTCACTAAAAAATATAGCTGTCTCTTTTTTGTGTATCATATTATCTTTCGCTGCGGCCTACGGATACTACTTCTATTTTATAGCGTTCACTGACATGGGATTTTTCATACTTGGGTCATTTGCGCTTGTAATGTTTCTGACTCAAACCATTTTTTGGTCTGTGTGGTTCGGTAAAAAAGAACGCGCTTTTATCGTTTCTCTTGTGGCAGCCTCCGGCTTGGCACTATATTTGAGCGCCTACAGCTTACAACTCCTTCCATTGACTTTCGTAAACTATCTAGCTCCTTATCGAAAACCCTCCAGCAAACCAAAAGTTGAACCGAAAAAAAATAAATCGTACTTTCCAAATTTAGAGTCGCTGCTCAAAGATAAAAAATAGAAGTCAGAGCCAAAAAATACACAACAAACAATAAACGAAAAAAGGAAAATTAAAAAACATTGGCATTTTAGATATTCTTGCTCAAAACCGTTGTCGATAACAGAACACAGTTCGATTTTTTGTGATATTTATAATTATTCTATGAATAAAAATTAAAACGATGATTTGTCGTGTTATGTGTATCAAAAATCATAATGAAAAAACAAAAAAAAAGACCGCGGTTTTCCCGCGGCCCTTGTAATTCAAAAAATTAAAATGCTTATTAAAAGTCATCTGTTCATCGCTCGCACAAAACCGGACGAAAAATAGATTGTTGCAAACAGACCAACAGCTAAAATTTGTTTTGTTTTATTAATTTTCTTCCT
>Ga0180433_10000180_pt1 | contig 107262 bp, 110 predicted proteins | sample SS_ome_8_FD_132980 | JGI IMG/M metagenome (GOLD analysis project Ga0180433, IMG submission 132980) | Hypersaline lake sediment archaeal communities from the Salton Sea, California, USA - SS_1_D_1 metaG | ecosystem: Environmental > Aquatic > Non-marine Saline and Alkaline > Hypersaline >... | reverse complement strand
GTGACAGGAATATTGTTCTTGCCGTCATTCCAAAAAGTGAAATGATTATCCCCCGTTAAGGCCCCCGCCCAGGCAATTTCTGTCTGGGATAGAATAAAGAGAAATATTGCTGCTGAAGCAATTATTCTAAATATTGATTTTTTATTTTGCCAGATTTGCATTAGTTTTTCCTATAAAAATCAACCGGATTACCTTAGCTTCCGGCAACCCGGCTGTCCTTTGAAAAAAACAAAAAGCCGAATTGCTTCCTGTTTCGGCAACTCGGCTATCCTTTACTCGGACCCGTGGTTTTGCGCTCTGCCATACTTATCCGCTGACTTTTGTAGCGGAAATCATGGCAGATTGCCTTTATCGAAATTTTACCTATTATAAACTGTTCATATATTATATAACATATTATTACAACAAAGTCAAATTTTTCCGATTTCTGTATATATAAAGACTATTTACTGCTATGGAAAGTATAAACTATAAAACCCACCACCGCTCCGGCAAAAAGAGCAAAAACCGCTACATAAATAACAAACCCAGTTTGCCCCAGCATGAATCTGGGAAAAGGGTAACGTCTATTTTTCAACAAAGGGTCTTTTTGTGATTCGACTCTACGGGGTTGCAAATTACTTTCATCTTTGTCTGCGGTAGCTTCTCCGGTATTTTTAAGTGTAGACAACATTTGGGTAAGAGATTGCCCCTTAGATAGAAATTCAATTGTCAGAGGTTCTTCGAAATAAGAGGGTCTCTTCTCAACAGGTTTTATTTTTCTCCCTTCGGCATCAACCCAATATTTTAGATTTCCCTCAGAATCATATTTCCAGCTTTTGGTAGTCTTTTCATTTCCTTCGGAGTCTTTTTCTACCTCCAGCACTGTCATTCCCTTTATATTGTCTTCGTCATCTTTTTCCAAACGGTAGCGGGTTTTTATATTTTTATTTCCATCCATACAGTATTGAGGGTAACCATTTTGGTCGCAGACAATTAGCCAAAGGAGCTTTGATTTTCCAGAAGTGTCTTTAACTATTCCTTCTACCCAAAAATTGGTGATATTGCCTTCTTCATTTGGGGTGCCAAGGGTAACAATGGAATATTTTAGGGTGGGGTCCTTTTTGAAAGTTGCTGTTTCCGATTTACCCGGGAATAGGGAAAAGAAGGCTAAAAAAATTAAAAAAAATAAGCAAGCATTCTTAAACTCGCTTCCTTTTTTTTGTTTTGATTTGTGCATATTGTGTTTAGTTAAGGGATGGCTCTTTATAGTTAGTTTCTTCTTCCCATTGAGGAATTTCTTCCCAGCGCGTGATATTGATTTCAGTATCTCCTTGTAAATATATAGTTTTAGCCCCAGAGATTTCTGAATAAAATCCCCAGAGAACTAAGATTAAAATGAAAGCAGTTATTGTTCTTTTAAACATCTTAAATTAACCTTCTTCACTTTCTGCTAAACAGTCAAGTTGTTATCTGAATCGGTTGCTCCGTTAAAAATGGGGAATGTTCAGTTTCGGGGAGAAACCAGTTATGGTAGTGCTATTGGCAGTGGAGCTAGGAGATACGGAATTAGAAAAAAAAGAGCTGAAAAAAGATCCTCCGCCATTGTTACTAGAACTAGAAGTAGATCCACTCCCAACTATTATGTAGTAAGAGGAAGCAGCTCCACCAGCATTGGGCTCAGAACTTACGGGATTGTAATTAGCCGAAGAAAGAATCTGAGGTAGAAGGTTAGAAGTAGTCTCAGGGACCACAAGTTCGGCATAACCTTCATAATATTCAAGATTATTTTCTGGTCGGGTATTATCACCCCAGAAGAAATCGCTGGGTTCTGTAATATCAAGATCTGAGCCAATCGGTTGAATTTGACCAGTGAGAGGATTGTAGGCTAAAATCACTTGACTGCCATCTGGGAGCGTTAATATTTCGGCTTGCCCACTCAAATCAGTCTGCCCGCCAAAAAAAGTCTCTCCATTATTCTGAAAATCTTCACAGGCTTTCTCAAGGGCGGCAGCTTCATGAGCAATAGTTTCAATTTCAGCAGAAGTATAATCAGCGGGATTAAAACCAGGAATACCGCCTTCATTTAGAAGATTCATATAATACTGCAGGCTTTCCGGAGTAACTTGGTCCCGATCCTCACCATCAACTGTAATTACCATATTGTAGTCAGGAGGCCTATCTTCATTTTGTAGTTGACCTTGCGTTCCGATAATTTCACCAGGCTTGGTAAAATCTGCTTCAGATATAGGTACTACGTGGACCTCTCCATTTTCATCTGTATATTTCCATTGGACGGTCATGGCTGATATTACTTCTATTGTTTCAGGTTCAGTCTGAGCTGGAAGATTAAGCTGGGGTTTTGTCCAAACATTAGGAGCAGGTGCAGGACCTGGCGGGGGATTAGGATTAGGCGGAAAGTCATCCGGCACGATAACTTTATCGAAAGATGTGGCCAGTTCTGTATTAACTTTAGTCTGTTTTGTTGTTTTCCCTGAAATATCTTGCCCTTTACTCTTTATCTCAAAATCCTTATGTCTATCTCCCGCTTCAGGACCTGTCCAGGGCTCTCCTTGAGCATCAAGCCAATCTGTCTTTACCTTTATTTCTACTTCAATCGGAGCGGTGCCTTTTGCTAAGGGAGGTATCGTATAATGCTGGATTTCAGCGGCTTCAGCCAAATTGACAAAGAAGATACATACTATACTGGCTAAGCTTAAAAATAATACACTTTTTATTACCCTTTTACTACCCCTTTTTGTCCTCATTTTATTTGCCTCCCCTTTGTTTCTCTACCCTTTTTCTCCATAATAATTATACCATAAAGGAAGGGCTAAAAACAAATTTAGTTTAAGGGTTTTGCTTTTTTATCTGCCAGAGGCCGTATTCTATTCCCGCTTGAGAGAGGTAAAAGGCCTTTATAGAATCTATTTCTTTCTTCATCAGCCGGCATTCATTGGTGACCACCACTAAATATGTCCCTCCGGCCAGGAAACAAAGGAACATGAAAACGATAACCAACATTACTACCATCCCTTTTTGCCTTTTTTTTGCTTCTATTCCTGAGGCAGGCATCTTTATTGATTCCTTTTATCACATATTCCGGCTGTAAGCAGAAGAGGACAAGTCTATCCCTTGATAGCCGTCTATTTGGTTTACGTCTATCACTCTAAAGTGAATATATACTTTCCGGGAGCCGCTTCTTAGGAAAATTGGGTTACCCGGCTGTTTATACAGATTATTGACCAGTACTTCCTTGGAAGTCTGATCTGACCAATCAGGGTAGTAATTCAAGGTATGACTCTGTTCATCATATTTATAAGCAAGGCTACCTCCATCCAGCCGAATTATGACCAGGGTTCTGCCCAGGTTTGATACTCCGAGATTGCTTGCTTCCCGAATGTGCCGGCAGATATGATTTAAAGCCAGCCGGCCCTGCCCCTGGACAATTATTTGCTTTGAGCCGCCCTGCCAATTGCGCTGAATAACCAGATAACTTGCTATCAGGCCGGCGATAACCAGGGTGACAACAATGATAGCAATGACTACTTCTACCAGGGTGAAACCTGCCATTCCTTGAGGTATTTTCTTTAACAGGGTTTCGTTTCTTTTCATTTTAACCTATTGGTTATGGCCGTCATAAACGGCGGTAATCAGGGTCTCGCTTAAATCTTTATTGTTCCGTTTCCAGGCAACGGTGATAATAACTTTCTTGCCAACCAACTCTTCATCAACTATCCAATCCTCCAGTGTCTGGACAGTGCGGGTGCCTTTCAGGTCATCTTCATCTGAAGAAGAATCGGCCCCGTAATCTATTGTTACTTCTTCCTGGGTTTGGGAATAAAGAGCAATGGATGTATAGGGTAGGTCAAGGAGACTTTCCATTTTCTCCTGGCAAAGATGGATAGCGCTGAGGCGGTTTTTTACCCCTTTTACCCGGAGGTAGCCAAAGGAAAACATCTGAAACAAGGCGGCAAAGGCGGTCAAGGTGAGAAAAATTGCGACAACACTTTCAATTAAGGTGACGCCGGAGTTAGGTTTAAATAAGGATTTAAAAAAATACTTACCCATTTTACCGCTTCCCCTAAGAAAATTATATCGGCATATAAGGCAGGTGTCAAGAAGTTATAATCCTTGAGATTTTTTGTCTTCGCTTAAACGTTTTGTGATATAATAACTTATGGCGCGCGGGGTTGAGCCCGCATACATTCAAAATCAAATAATAGAAATTAAAATAGCCTTTCTGTCGACAGGCGAGGAGAATTAGAGATGAAAAACAAACAAATTTCTCGGGTTAATTTAATTTTACCGGAGATAAAAGAATTGATTGCCGAGAAGAAGTTAGAAGAGCTTAAGGATATCTGGGAGGAATTTGAGCCGGTAGAAATTGCTGAGGTGCTTAAGCATTTAAAGGCAAAAGAACGTCAATTTCTGTTCAATAATTGGGATAAAGATTTTGCCGCTGATATTTTTGAAAATTTGCCCCGTTTAATTCAAACCGCTCTTCTTAAATCTTTGCCTCGCGCGGAAAGCGCTAAACTTCTTAATAAAATTTCTTCGGATGAGCGGGTTGACTTATTTTCTGTTTTGCCTGCAGGAATGGTAAAAGAGTTCTTAAGCATCATGGAGCATGAAGAGGCCCGTGACGTCCAGGAATTAATCGGTTATGACAGTAATACTGCCGCCGGACGGATGACCACAGAATTTGCCCATTTCTCTCCAGATAATACCGCGGGAGAAACCCTGGAGAAAATCCGCGCCTTAGCCAAAGACTTAGAAACCATTTATTACCTTTACGTTTTAGACAAACAGGATAGGCTTATTGGCGTTTTTTCTTTAAAGGAATTAGTGGTGGCTGACCCGGCTTTACCTATTTCCAGGATAATGCATCGCCATATCATCTCTGTGCCGGTAAATATGGATCAGGAGCATGTTGCCCGCAAAATATCCCGTTATGATTTTTTAGCTCTTCCTGTCGTGGATAAGCAGAAAAAGATGAAAGGGATTATTACCGTTGATGATGTGCTTGACGTTATGGAAGACGAATCTACCGAAGACATGTATCATTTTGGCGCCTTAACTAAACCGGTAGAAAATTATTTCCAAGCCAATATAGTTTCTATGGCGCGGCATCGAATCAGCTGGCTTTTAGTTTTAGTTGTTGCCAGTTTGTTTTCTGGTTTTGTCATGGAAAAAAATACAGCCGTGCTCAGCACGACTATGGCTCTGGTTTTTTTTATCCCCCTTTTAATGAATACAGGCGGTGGCGCCGGGACGCAGGCGGCTACGGTGGTAGTCAGAGGATTGGCTACCGGAGAGCTTAACTTTGGAGATATCTGGCGGATTATTCGGAAGGAACTATTGATTGGCTTGTTAATAGGGTCTGTCATCGGAATATTAGCGGCCGTGAGAGCTTTAATTTTTCAAGGGGATACCTTACTCGGTTTAAGTGTTGCTTTAACGATGATTGCCGTCATATCGGTGGCCACGACCATTGGCGCTGTTTTGCCGCTCCTTTTTAAAAAATTAGGAGTGGATCCGGCTATTAGTTCCGGCCCCTTAATCAGCACCATCATTGACATTACCACTCTTCTTATTTATTTCCGCATCGCTATTTGGGTTTTTAGCCTTATCTAAATATGGAAACCAAAAAATTTTTAACTAAAGTAATTATCATAATAGGCTTTTTTTCTCTTCTAACTTTGTTTTTTACGAGGGGAAGGCAGCAGCCCGAAATTTTTAAAAAAAGCCGGGTTTTAATGGGCACGGTAGTGAACATTACTGTAATCGATAGGGACATGAAAAAAGCCAGCCGGGCTGCTGATTGTGCTTTTAAAGAGCTCCAGCGGATAGAAAAGATGTTTTCAAGTCAAGATAAGTCCGGCGAGATATATAAACTGAATCAGTCCGAAGAATTAAAGTTTTTTAAAACCACTCCGGAAGTTATCTTTTTGCTCGAAGAAAGCAGAAAGATTTCCGATATGAGCCAGGGTGCCTTTGATGTTTCTGTCGGGCCGTTGGTAGAATTGTGGAAGGGAAAATTAAAGAAAGATGAAATACCAAGTGAGGCTGAAATCCAAAAGAAGCTGTCGCTGGTAAACTACAAAAACATCGAAATAGACAGCCGCCGGAACCGGATAAGACTTAAGAAGAAAGGAATAAAGATTGATTTGGGGGCAATAGCCAAAGGCTATGCCATTGACCGGGCGGTGAAGATTCTTAAAGAAAATGGCATAGAAAATTCTTTAGTGGAAGCAGGCGGCGACCTTTTCGCCTCGGGTAAAGGGAAGAATAAAAAAAATTGGAGGATAGGGGTGAGGAATCCCAGGGGCTCAGATTTAATTTTTGAATTCAAATGCGCTAATCAGGGCGTAGCTACCTCCGGGGATTATGAGCGGTTTAAAATTTTAAACAAGAAGCGGTTTCATCACCTGATAGACCCCCGGACGGGTTTGTCGGAAAGTAAAGTTGCCAGCGTGACAATTATCGCCCCTGATGCTATGGAAGCTGATGCTTTGGCGACGGCAGTTTTTATTTTAGGAGAAAAAAAAGGGATTAGCTTGATTAAAAAGACAAAAGATTTGGAAGGCATTGTTATTACGGAAAAAGACAAAGGATTTAAGATTTTTGTTTCGAAAAAACTGAAAAAATCTTTGGTTAGAAAAAAAATCAAAAATTTTTTATAATCGCTTCGAAAAAATTATCGACGGGAAAATTTACTAAAATGCCAGCCGGGTAAAAAAAATACAAATTTCTCATTTTCTTCTTGACAAAGAGGTTTGTTTTACTGTATAGTGACATTTGGAGATTTAAATAAAGGAGGGGATAAAATGGCGAAGAAAAAGAAGAAAGCAAAGAAGAAAAAAAAGAAAAAATAAATTTTAGTTCTTTGGATTCAATTTTTTTAAAACAAGGCAGGAGCGGAAGCTCCTGCTTTGTTGCTATTTAACGGTTTGGTAAAAAGGAAATCAAAATGGATAAAAATTTTTCAATTTTTTTGGTTCTTGCAGTTTTTTTAATAAGTTTTAATTTTAGTTGTTCGCCATCGAAAAAAGCAGAAGAAAAAAAACAAAGGGAAACCCAGGGGTTTGTTATTTGGGGAGAAGCAGAAAATAGATAATAGGTGACAGGTATAAGGTAAGCGGGGCAAGATTGTTACCTTATGGCTTCATTTAGAAGAGGCATATTTATGTCGAAAGCTAAAAGAAAAGGTAAATTACGCTGGCGTTCCAAAAGGGCTAATAAAAGGCGGGGCCCTACCCGCGGTAAGTAAACCCAAAAAAGGCGCTTTTAGCTTTAGGAATGCTCAGAAAAAATTAGAAAAAGTTATTGACATAAGGGTGATGGCAATATACTATATTGGTATATAGGGTCTATGTATATGGCGCCTATATTATCGGAGTACATCCCGCTTTGTGAATGTAAGAGGTAAAAGGAGGGAGAGATATGGTTAAGAAAAGGGAAGAAGAGAAAGTACCAGTCACCGCTCCCCTGACGGTTTTGGAGTCTCGTACTTTAAGCAAAGGGTTTGGCTGGTGGTCAGCTATTGTTTTGGTTGAGTCCTGGGGCAGGAAACAACTTTGTTTTTACCTTTGGCAGAAAAAAGGGAATAAATGGGCCAGAAAGCAAAAATTCACCATCCAAAATCAGGAGCAGTGGGAATATTTATCTGAGTGTGTAGAGGATATGCTGCCTAAACTCAGTACTGAATAGAAAAAAATAAATTTTATACTTGACATAAAAAGAAAATTTGTGTATATATAAGATGAAAGTTATTCCTAGAAATTTTAGGGGGTGAAAAAGGAGGTAGTTGGTTGAAAGGTTTAGGCGAACATGTACTACTGGAACTTTTTGACTGCGATGCTGAAATCCTAAATAGCAAAGAGAAGGTGGGCTATATTCTCCGACGAGCTGCCGATGTTGCCCAGGCGCATGTTGTCGGAGATTTTTTTCATGAATTCAGCCCTCACGGAATAAGCGGTATATTAGTTATTTCTGAATCTCATTTTTCTATTCATACCTGGCCGGAATATAATTATGCGGCAGTGGACCTGTTTAGCTGCGGCGATTCCTTAAATATGAAAGGGGCCGTTGATTATCTAAAGGAAGGCTTGAAATCGAAAAAAACCACTATTTTGGAGATAAAAAGAGGGGTGCTTGATTTACCTCCGGAAGAGATAACGCATAAGCCAAAAGCTATTACTAAAGTCCGTCGATTGGAAGAAGCGGGAAAAGTATAGATTTCGTTTTTTTAGATAGTTAGTTTTTCACCGGGGGAAAAATAAAATTTGCTATTTTGGGAGAGAGAAACTTATTCTCTCTTTTTTTTGTTGATTTGTAAAGATAGGTAGCAGATAATAAGTAATAGGTGATAGGTAAAAGCTAAGGCGCCGATAACCTGTGACCTAATGAGGCGAGCTAATTTTTGGGCCTTTGGACGATTAGCTCAGGGGAAGAGCACTGTCTTCACACGGCAGGGGCCGCTGGTTCGAGCCCAGCATCGTCCACCACCAGCTTTAAGTTTTTAAGGAGAGATAAATGAGGCATTTGAGTTATTCCGCGATTAGCACTTATACCCAGTGCCCTTTGCGGTATAAATTGATATATATAGACGGTTTAAAAGAGAAGGCAAAGTTATATTTTAGTTTTGGCAAGACGCTTCATGCGGCCGCCCAGTTTATCTTTCAGGTAAAGACGCCTCCGCCTCCCAGCCTGGAAAAGGTTTTACGTTTTTACGAAGCGAAATGGATTCCTGATGGATACGCCGATAAAGAAGAAGAAGAGAACTATTTTCAAGAAGGGAAAAGAATTATCACCGGATTTTATGAAAATCAAACGCGTAGTTTTAAGCCGCCCCTGGCGGTAGAATACCCTTTCCGTTTTCCCTTAGAGGATTTAGAGATTAAAGGCTATATTGACCGTATTGACAAATTGCCTTCGGGAAAATTTGAAGTAATTGATTATAAAAGCAATAAGGCGCCTTTTACTCAAGAATTTTTAAAAGAGGATCTCCAGTTAACGATTTATCAAATAGCCGTGGAACAAGTTTTGAATTTAGAAGTGGGTAAACTTACGCTTTATCACTTTCGCAGCCATACGCCTTTTAGCGTTGAACCCCGATCCCGGGATAAAATCGAAGCTACCAGGGCATATATTCTCGGCATCGCTCAAAAAATAAAAGACGGGCATTTCCCGGCTAAAGAGAACCCTTTCTGTCCCTGCGATTTCCCCCAGTATTGCCCTTACTATAAGGATATTTATAAAAAAGAGGAAATGCCTCAAGATGAAACGGAAAGGTTGGAAATAAAGGATATTGTCGAAGAATATGTCAATTTACGAAAGCAAATTGATCTGAGGCAGGGCCGTTTGGATGAGCTTGTCCGGCTGATAGGACTTTATTGTGAAAAGAGAAATATTTCCCGTATCTTTGGAAAAGGCTTTGCCATTACCAGAGTAACCGGAAATAAAAAAGGCTTTGATCCGGAGAAAATTCGCCGCCTGCTCGAGCCAGAGGGACTCTGGCGGCAGGTTCTACGTTATGATGACAAACTGGTGCGGGAACTTTTAGAAGACCCCAAAATTAAAGCTACGCTTAAACAAAAAATAATAAGTACCGAAGAAGTAAGGAAGATATTCCATTTTCTGCGTTATCGAAAGCTTAGCGAGGAAGATGAAATGGAGCTTGGCTTGTAGGAAAAAGCCACCTCCAAGATGGGTTGAAGCGCTCTTACGGGGTTCATTTCTTTAACTTCTCTAAATTATACTTTGCTTCCTGATAGTATGGGTCCAAGCTTAAGGCTTTTTCCCATTCTTTTTCCGCTTCATCCAATCTATCTAATTCCGCGTAACATATCCCCAAATTATTATGCAATTCCGGGAATTCATCGTTAACAGCAAGGCCTTTAAGAAAAATATCCTTAGCTTTTTTAATCTTCCCTCCTTTACAATAAAGATTGCCTAATTCATAATAAGAATAGATAAAATCAGGCTTGACCGCTATTGCTTTATAATAGGTGTCGATAGCTTTTTTTTCTTCGTCCTTTTTGAGATAAAGCTTGGCCAGGGTAAGATAAGCTTCTATATATTCAGGGTCCATTTTTAAAATTATCTCTAAATTTCTTTGGGCTTCCTTTAATTTGCCCAGCTCAATCAAAGCCACCGCCAGGTTATTGCGGGCCTTTAGGTCTTCCGATGAGGTTTTTGCGATTATTGTCAAGAGGCTGGCGGCTTCCTCATATCTTTTTTCTTTTAAATAGGCCAGAGCCAGGCCGAGCCGGATTCTTTTTGAATAGGGAGCCTGTCTTGCTGTATATGTATAAAACGTTAAAGGGTCTTTCCAGGTGTAAATTTGTTTTATAGTGATGGAGGCGTAAACAAGTAAAAAAAAGGTTAACATTAACGGCAGGACATCTTTGCCCAAATTAAACCGCATAAGCCAGCCGTTAATTCTAAAAGCCCCCCAGGCCAGGATAGCAAAAAAACCTATCGAAGGCAGATAAAGCCAGTGTTCCGCCATCTGGGCGTTTAAAGGGATGATGTTCAAGAAAGGGAAAAGAGTAATGATAAAAAAAAGGGAAAAGAAAATTATAGACTTTTCCTGCTTTGACAACTTGACGCATAAATAGACAGTCAAACCAATAAAGAGTAAAGAGGAGAGTATCGGTAAATCTAAAATGCTTTTACTCCAGGGAACAAACCTTTCCATATGGAGTTTATGAGGGAAGAGAAGAAGCAATAAATATCGAGAAGCCACTTCTAATTGAGTAAGGCATCTAATCTGCCAGGGTTGATTCCATTGATAAAGTTTAAGGGAATCTAAAGCGGCAAACCTAAAACGGACAGATAAATAGATCCCGGCGGTAAGCATAAATAAAAAGAAAGGAAAGAGTTTATCCTTTAAAGATGTTTCTTTTAAGAAAACGAAATTATAGGTAAGGATTACAAAAGGGAAAACCAAGCTCGACTCCCGGGAAAATAAAGCTAAGAGAAAAGAAAATAGAGAGACCGTAAGAAGGGCTTTATTCCTTCTAGTTGCCTGAATATAGATGGATAAGGAGAGCAAAATAAAAAATAACGCCAGAGGATCGGCCCGGCCGGCAATATAGGCGACAGCCTCTGTATGAACGGGATGAACGACAAAAAAAGCCCCACCCCAAAAGCTGATAAAAAAATTTTTGAAAATTTGATAAAGAATGGCAGAAAGAAGGAAGGCGCAGGATATATGAACGAAAATACTAGTCAGATGGAAGCCGAAGGGATTTAAGCCCCAAAGGCGGTAATCCAAGGCATATGAGATTTCCTGTATGGGACGATAAAATTTGCTTCTTCCCGGGACATTATGGAAGAGAAGCCGGTTAAAACTAAGATGCCAGTTATCTAAATTTTTGATAAAACGGTTTTCCTGGACGAGAGATATATCGTCCCAGAGAAAACTGTTAGCCAAACTAAAGGAGTATAGAGCTAATCCTAAGAGAGCGATTATAATAAAGGCTTTAGGCAATTCAGGTGACATAGCTTTTTAAATAAAAGTAAACCGGCAACGGTGGCCACGCTGGAATATGTTAAATTCCAAACCACAACTACCAAATTACAAATAATTTGTTTGTAATTTAGGAAACGTATATTGTAAATTTTGAATTATTTGAAAACGTATTGACGATTCGAGTTACGTAACCCTTAAACTTCATTCCGATAATTTAATATATCAGAAAAAATGGTGAAAAACAACAGGATTCGCCATTGATTTCTTTTTTTTAATGTGTTATTTTAATATCATATGGCTATGAATGCTAAAGGTAAAATTAGATTGGTTTACCTGCTGCTATTGATATTAACCCTTTCAGCCTTTATTCTAAGACTATATGGTTTTTATCAGCCGCATCGATATACTTTTGATGAAGGGCTGTTTGTGCAATTAGGCCTTCAATTGAGTAAAAATATTACCAACTATACTGCTTTACCACTTTATCAAGAAGCAGTAAAGCGCGGTCGAAATATGAATCATTGTCAATACCTGTCGGCGCCGCTTTTTAAACACCCTCCTTTGTTTTCATATTTGACGGCCGCCTTTTTCAAGATAAATGCCGCCGCTCTTAAAACGGCCAAGGATTTTTTTCAAACCGCCGCTTTAGTTCCGGCCATTTCAGGAAGCTTGACAGTTATTTTAGTTTTTTTTATCGGGAAATATTCGTTTGATTGGCGGGTCGGGCTTTTGGCGGCACTTTTTCTTACTCTGGATCCCATTCACTGGGTATCTTCGGAAAAGATTTGGATTGAGTCAACCCTGGGATTTTTTACCACTCTGGCTCTTTTATTTTTCATCCTGGGGAGAAAAAACAAAATTTATTTTTTACTCTCCGGGCTTAGTATTGGCTGGGCATTTTTGTCAAAATACCCGGGTGTTTTGGCTCTCTTAAGCCTGGCAACTTTTGCTTTAATTTGGGAAAGGAATTTATTAAAGCTCAAGGAATTCCGGGCTTTTATAATTTTGCCTTTTTTAGTTTCCCTTCCCTGGCTCCTATGGAATTTCCAGGTTTATCGGGGGAGGCATCTTTTTAAAAACATAATCGGCATTCACCGCTTGTCCGATTATCTGCCGTATCTATCTGGATTTGTGGGGAAGCTGATTTGCTTAGGTGTGTTTTTAATTTTTTTATTTATGGCTGCGGCTTATAGATTCGCGGGGTTGAAAATAAAAGGCAATTTCAAAAAGTGGTTAGGGTTGAGCCTTAGCGTATTTTTAATTGGCGGCCTGGGGTTTTTGGCAGTTAAAAATTTCCTTCTTTATTTTAGCTTTACGCATATTCCTCAGACCGGATGGCGGATTGGCACTTTTGTAAATCAGCCCTGGTATTTTTATTTTGGGAGGCTTTTGGAATTATCCGGGGTATACTTATTTTCTTTTTTGGGCTGGCTGCTTTTAGCTGAAGGGAAAAATGAGGACCGGCTTTTTTTTGTTTGGTGCTTTTTTCTTTTTGCTTTTTTTATCTCCTGGGGCAATTTCCAGAGCCGTTATCTAATCTCGGCGGTTCCGGTTTTGCTGCTTACAGCCAGCCGCTTAATTATCTGGCTGTTTGATTATTTCAAAGAAAGGCGTTTAATCCAGTTTCTTATCTTAAGTTTAGTCGTTTTTTTTCTAATAAAGACTATTTTTATAGATTTATATTTACCGCTCTCTAATAATTTCGCTTATTTCTAACCTATCGCCTTAAGCAATAATCCCTTTGAGCAGCTGCCAGTCTTCCCTTTTTATCTCTTTAAATAGCCATAATAGTAAAAGATAAACAAGGCAGGAGATTACAAAGAAAAAGAGAAGCCAGAACCCATGAAGAGAAAAGCACTCACTTAGGGAAAAAATAATTAAATTAGCTAAGATGATTTTTATAGACGAAGATAAAGGAAGGAAAACTCTTAATTTTCTATAGACAGAAAAAGATATAAAGAGAACCCCGGCCAAAGCTGCCAGGGTCGTTGCCAAAGCCGCCCCGGCCAGCCCAAAACGAGGAATAAAATAATAAAGCAATAGAATGTCTAAAGGCAAAAGCAAACTTTGTATTAAAAGAGCTAATTTAGCTTTGCCGATACCAAACAGGATAGTTGCCAGGAGCATAAAAAAACTTAAGAAAAACATGCCAAAAATTATTATACTCAAAGGAATACCGCTATTTTCATACTTAAGGCCGTAAACGAAAACTACTAAATTTGCTGCTTTAGCGCTGATTAATACGGTTAAAGGCAGGGCAAAAATTAAAAAATAACGCAGATATTTGCTGATATACATTCTTGCCTCTGAAAGATTTCCCTTGGTGAAGGAATGCGAAATTGTCGGCAGCAACGTTGCCGAAAAGGCGTAGAAAAGGAAATATGGCGTCCGGGCAATAGTTATGGCGGCAGTATAAAAACCGGTAAATGCTTCCTGGGCGAGCAGCCTTTTTACAAATATCAAGTCTAAATTCATTAATAGATTTACCGCCAGGAAGAAGGATAAAATGGGCAGGGCGAAAAAAAATAATTTTTGAACGGCAAAATCGCCGTGCCTGTTTCTGCCGGGACATAAAATTATAGTCAAGATAGAGATTACGGCCGAAGCTAAGAACATCCCTCCGATGGCCCCGCTTATCCCCCAGCCTAAAATTACCACTAAAATAGTTATCCCGGTTAACTTTAAAAGGTAATAGATACTCATTACTGTTGCTTCCCGGCCGAAACGTTTCTCTCCGTTGAGCTTTCCTAAGCCGATGAAGTAAATTGCCGAGAAGGGCAAAATCAAGGAAGAGAAGCGGAAATAACCGCCTAAATTTACATCCCCCAGGAAGAAAGCAATCCTTTGAGAGCCCAGAAAAAGCAAGGAAGTTAAAAATAGGGAAAAGATAGTCTGGAGAAAAAGCCCTTTTCTATAAATTACCGCAGAGAGATTTCTAAATTCGGAGATGTATTTAGATATTGCCTGGCGGAAGCCATTGGAAAGGAAAATCAACCAGAGGCTATATATAGCGGTAACAATACCAAAGGTGCCGTATTTCTCCGGGCCCAGATACCTCCCTAAAAGGATATGGATGAGATAGCTGGATAAGACAAAAAGAAAGCGGGCCGAGAAATTATATAATGTCCCTTTTGAAGAAGAAACTCTCATAATATCTTTCTCTTTGCTGTATAAACTGATAAGAAAAAGATGAATGCCGGGGAATGGATTGGGACCACAGCTATTATAGCAATAAAATTATCCTTTGTATACGGGATTATCATCTTTTTTTAGCGTATAGCGGATAGCGTTTAGGAAAGCTATTTTTATGAAATAACGGGGCTAAATCTTTTGGGTGAAAGCGGGAGTGCGTTAATATAACATTTTTTTTGAATGACCTGGCCTTAAATGTTATAATATAGACAGTATGAGCCAGGAGATACTATTGGGGGCTTTATCATGCCAAGTTTACAGATGATTAAAGACGGAATAATGATAATGAGCAGGTTTGGACTGAGGCATGCTTTAAGTAGATATAAAGATTTTAAATTAATGAAGCAAGAGGATGAAAGAAAAAACAAGGTGTATAAAAAGCTAAAGCCATCTGGGGAGGTCACCAAAAATATTCTTGGCAATAGAATGAAGCTGGATATGAACGATTACGGCATCCACCGGGATTTGTTTCTTGACGGAATAAAGGAACCAATGGCGACAAATCATTTGATGAAATCTTTATCAAAAAATGATGTTGTCCTGGATATCGGGGCAAACATTGGCTACTATGTTTTAATTGAATCGATGTTGTGCCGCAGGGTTTATGCCGTGGAGCCGTATTTTAAAAACATAAATTATCTTAAGACCAATCTCGAATTAAACCAGCGCCAAAATGTAGAAACATTCGAAATGGCCATGGGTGATATCGAAGGGCATCAGGCGATGAATATATCAGAGCGAAGCAACTGGCACAGTTTCTATCCGATAAAAGATGTATCCGGGAAAATAAATGTGAAGATGGGTACGGTTGACAATTTTCTTAAAGAGAAAGAAATCCCATCATTTGTCAGGATGGATGTGGAGGGATATGAACTCTGCATATTAAAGGGGATGAAGAAGAGTCTTCATAAAATAGCCAGGCTCTTTATCGAAATCCATGCCAGTATGATGACATTAAAAGAAACGAGAGACTTAATCGATATATTAAGGGAAAGGGAATTCCAGCCGGAGTTAATAATTAAATACGATAAACCCGGCTTTAGCCGGATCCTGCCAAATGATTATCTTAAAAGAATCTACCGGGGGGACAAAGGAATCTATGAGGTTTTCTTTAAAAGGTGATTAAGGAATCCCTGGGTGATAACTCTGGGCGGGCATTTGCTTTTGAATAATCGATAGCCTGCCCCGGCTATTTTATCTCTCAAATTTGAGTCTTTTTTAAGTTTTATAATCGATTCAGCCAGAACCGAGGGATCAGCCATCTTACATAAAAAAGCATTTTCCTCATTTTTAAATAACTCTTTCGCCGCCGGAGAATCTCCGGTTATTAAAGCCTTTCCCATGGCGATAGCCTGAAAGGCTTTATTGGGGATTACCCGCCTGGCTTTTCCTGTCCGGCCAAATATCCCCAGGCAGATATCCGCCTCGGCTATATATTTAGGTAAATCTTGATAATTTACCCAATCAATCCAGCAGATATTATTCAGCTTATAGGCTTTGGCTAAACTGAGGATTCTTTCGTATTCCTGCCCCCGGCCGATAATGGTAAATTTGATATCTTCATCTTTTAATAATTTTGCGGCCTCAATGATAAATTCTATACCCTGTAGAGGAATAAATTGGCCGTAAAATAAAACTTTAAGCTTATTTTCTTGAATAGCTGCTGTTTTTGTCCTGGGATAAAAGATACCAGTTTCAGCGCCAACAAAAACGCGGCTGAATTTAGATTTTCTTAATTTAAAAATCTTGGTGAAATAGTCAATTTGACTCTCGGTATCTAAGAAAATGTGGTCGGCTAATTGGCAGGAAATTTTATCCAGGTAAAAAATGACTTTTGCTAAAAAAGTATTGGGCCGGATAAGTTTCCTGTCATTTACCAGGGTGTCATATAAAGAGAGGAATGCATTGAAATATAAAGGTTTGTTTTTGAGGACGCAAAGAAACCTGGCCAGAAAGATATCAAAATGTCCAAGATACCCGACGATAACAGCCTGATGCGGGGGAAGAAAGAAATATTTTGCCGGCAGGATAAAGCGGCTTCCGATAAAACGGATAAAAAGGGCTAACTTTTTACTGGTTCGATTTATCCGGCTTTTATCTTCGATATTTTTCCAGAGAGGGAAATGGCACTCTACTATCTCGACGCCATTTTCTTTCAAACCCCGGATGATTATCCGATTTCGAGGCCTTTGCTCGTCGTAAGTGCCAAAATAACAAATCTTCAATCTTTCTCTAATTTCTCAATGGTTTCTAATTCTATTTTTTTTATTCGATATAAACTGTCTTCTAATAGGCGGCGGTTAGCTGAGATTAAATCGGCCAGCAGGCCAATCATCGAAATCAAGAAGCCGATGATTAAAAGAACGGCGGCTAAAATTAACGATTGAATATGCCCGCCGCCGGAAGAATGGAAGTAAAAATAGAGAAAGCGAAGCCCAATTAAAAGGCCAAAAGAGAAAATAGTGAGCCCCGCGCTCATAAAAATTTTCATCGGGTTAAACATGGCATAGATTCTGAGAATAGTGGCGGTTGATTTTTTGAGATAACCGGAGGTATTCTTAATTAACCGGGAAGGACGTAACGGCGGATTTACTTCAATGGGAATACTGGCGATTTTCAGATTTTTTTTACCGGCTTGAATAATTGCTTCCAGGGTATAAGTATAGCCAGAGATAATATTGAGTTTTAAAGCGGCTTCCCGGCTATAAGCCCGGAAACCGCTGGTAACATCGGAAATATTCGTTCTGGATATATGGCGGACTACCCAGCTGCCCAATTTTTGGAGTCTTTTTTTCGCCCAGGGGAAATGTTTAATGGCTTTAATGTTTCGGACACCAATGACAATATCCGCTTCACCCTGAAGTATCGGAGCAGTCAAGCGGGCAATTTCCTTGCCCGGATATTGATGGTCCGCATCCGTATTTACGATTATGTCTGCTTTTAATTTCAAACTGGCATCGAGACCGGCACTAAAGGCTTGAGCCAGGCCCAGGTGATGGGTAAATCGAACCAGATGATTTACCCCAAGTTCTTTGGCGATTTTAGCTGTCTGGTCAGTTGAACCATCGTCAATAACCAGGATTTCTATCTGAGAAATCCCCGGGATATTCCGGGGTAAATCCTGAAGAGTTATAGGCAGGTTTTTTTCTTCATTATAACATGGGACCTGGATGATTAATTTTTTATCCGTCATTTTTCTCTCTTTCCCCTTAGATAGTATAACACTTTTTTAGCGAAAGGAAAAGGGAAAAGCGGCAGGCCCGGGATGACATTAATCTTGCTAGCGCCCGCCTTATATGTTAAAATCAGGGAAAATAAAGCCCATAGACAAGATTCGAATGGGCAGATGATTAAGATTTTGAGAAAGATTTGCGTGTGGCGGGGTTTTACTCATTGGGTGAGAAGAGGGAGGGGAAAAGTATGTTTAGCGATATAAAAGCCTGTTTTGAACGAGACCCGGCGGCTAAAAATATTTGCGAGGTGTTTTTTTGCTATTCCGGCCTGCAGGCAATAATCAGCCATCGCATCTCTCATTTTCTTTACCGGCTGCATATTCCCTTTTTGCCGCGATTTTTTTCTCAGGTTACCCGGTTTTTTACCGGTATTGAAATTCATCCCGCGGCAAAGATTGGCAGGGGATTTTTTATCGATCACGGAATGGGTGTGGTTATTGGGGAGACGGCTATTATTGGCGATAATGTTACCCTTTTTCAAGGGGTAACCCTGGGCGGAACGGGGAAAGAAAAGGGAAAAAGGCACCCGACGCTGGGAAACAATGTCGTAGTTGGCGCCGGAGCAAAAATATTGGGTAATATTAACATTGGCGATAACGTCCAGATTGGCGCTAATGCGGTGGTTATTCGTGCGGTGCCGGCAAATTCTACCGTGGTGGGAGTTCCGGGAAGAGTTGCCCGGAAGGCCGGGTTGACGGTTCCGGGGATTAATCTTGACCATACTAATCTGCCAGACCCTCTGGCGGAAAGGCTGGAAAATGTTCAGCACGAAATCGACTTGATTGAAAAGCATCTTAAAGAATGGCGGGAGAAACAGAATGGCTCATAGTTTGTTAGCTCGGGGCTCATAACTAAAGAAAAAAAGGACAATGTCTTTAAAAGTTTATAACACCTTAACCAGAAAGAAAGAGGAATTCCGGCCTTTGAAAAAGGGTCAGGTAAAGATGTATGTCTGCGGGGTAACCGTTTATGACGGCTGCCACCTGGGGCATGCCCGGGCTTATGTTGCTTTCGATATTATCTACCGTTTTTTGGAGTATAAAGGGTATAAGGTTATTTATGTTCAGAATTTTACCGACGTGGATGATAAAATTATTAATCGGGCAAGGAAGGAGCTAAAAGAGCTCATAGCTCATCGCTCATCGCTTAAAGGGAAAGAAGATAATTTAAAAAAGAAAGTCAGGGAAATTAGCCGGCGTTACATAAAGGCCTATTTTACCGTAATGGATAAACTGAATGTCAAAAGGGCCGGGTATTATCCCAAGGCGACCGAGAATATCAAGGGCATGATTAGAATGATTGAAACCCTGATTGATAAAGGGTTTGCCTATGAGGCTGCTGGCAGTATCTATTTTCAAGTTAGTAAATTCAAAACCTACGGCCGGCTTTCCCGTCGGCCGCAAGATGAAATGGTGAATGTATGCCGGATAGATAAAGATAAGCGTAAAAAAAGTCCTTTGGATTTTGCCCTCTGGAAAAGGTCAAAGCCGGACGAGCCCTCCTGGCCCAGTCCCTGGGGAGAGGGGCGTCCCGGCTGGCATATTGAATGTTCGGTGATGTCTCAAAAATATTTAGGAGAAACCCTTGATATTCACGGAGGGGGAAGTGATTTGGTCTTTCCTCATCACGAAAACGAAATTGCTCAATCAGAGGCCTCCACCGGTAAACCCTTTGTCCGCTACTGGATGCATAATGGCTTTGTAACTATCAATAAAGAGAAAATGTCCAAATCGTTGGGGAATATTTTTACCCTGAAGGAGCTTTTCCAAAAATATTCCCCGGCAGTTACCCGCCTTTTTCTCATTTCCACTCATTACCGCAGCCCTATCGATTTTAGCCCCCAAAGGTTGGAAGATGCCCGCCGAAAGTGGGAAAGAATCACTATTTGTTTAGAAAAAGGATCGGCCAGGTTTCCTAAAAAGAGGGTAGTTCATTCGAAAATAAAAAATTTCATTTCTCGTTTTGAAAATTGTATGAATGACGATTTTAATACCGCCGGGGCAATCGGGGTAATTTTTGAATTGGTCGGATTAATCAATAAAGAATTTGGGAAAAACAACCCGGAGGAAAAATTAATTCAAACCGGGTACCAAGAATTAACAGAGATGCTTGGTGTTTTAGGTTTGCCAACGAAAATTGTGAAAAAAATAGACGATAAGGATATTGAAGGTTTGATTAAAAAGAGGAATGAAGCCCGCCTGGCTAAAGATTGGGTTTTAGCGGATGACATCCGGCAGGATTTAAAAAAACGGGGAATAATTTTGGAAGACAGCCAAAAAGAAACCAAGTGGCGGAAATTTTAGAAAAATTTTAGAAAAACTTGATTTTTGCATAATAATGTGCTATATTTATATAGTAAGATAAGAGCGATAAAGGCAAACTCGCCGCAAGGCGGGGACGCAAAGCTGCGGGTCCTGAGTGGAACGAAGGAAAGCCGGGTTGCCGAAAGTGACGGCACCCCGGTTTTTATTTAAAGGATGAATCCATGGCCAAGAAAGCAAGAAGAAAGACAAAAGGAATAAATGAGGGACAAAAGGCCATAAACGGTTGCTCTATTTATCCGGCAAGGGCTATAGCTATCATAATTATAGCCTTTATTTCTATATTCAGCCAATCAAATACCATCCGGGCATTTGAAAAATTGGGAGAGCCCTCGCTTGAACCAGATGATAGATATGCGCAAGATGAAACTGTTCCCCTTCCGGCTACTTCTCATCAGGCTCCTACTGAACAATATCTCAAGGAAGAAGACGAAACACCGCCGGAAATATTAGCCGAGCCGACTAAAGAAGAAATCCTGTCTGAAGGCCGGGCCTATTATGATGACTCTAGCGGCTTTACCGTAGTCCTTGATAAAAATGGTCAGGCTATTTCCGGTATAGACCAGGACGGGAATATTTATAAGCGTAAAGAAAACGGCCACCTGACTATTTATTACGGCCGGCATATTACTGAAGAAGGAAATGTCTATATCATCGAGAATTTTCAATATACGGAGATGATTTCTCCTGAAGGAAATATCTACCGGATGCAAGAGGGCCAGCTTAAACCCTATCAGGGGGTATTTATTGATACCGGGGGTAATCAACAAATTATTAATGAATTCCAGTCCCGGCAAATAATATCCGGAGGAAAGGCATATGGAATAAGAAATGGCAAAATGGTGCCGCATGCTGGTTACTATACCCAACCGGATTCCGGAGTTACCTATAGCTTTAATAATAACAAGGAAATAATTCTGGCTGTAGATAAGGATGAGAATATTTATAAAATGAGAGAGGGTGAAGATGAGGAAGGCAATAAAGAGGAAAAATTAACCCCCTATTTTGGCCAGTTTAAAGTTAAAGATGAAGAAGAAAAAGAAGATATTTATATGATTAATAACTTTAACACCGTTCAGATTACCAAGGCGGACGGCAATATCTATAAATTAAAAGAAGAAGAGGGGGAAGAAGAAAAAAAACTGGCGGCTTATCAAGGGACGTTTACCCAGGAAGATGGCAGTCAATACCAGATAGAGGAATTTGAACTCAGTCAGGTTACTTACCCCGACGGCCAAGTAAACTATTATAAAAAAATAGCTGGAGAAACAGTAATTGACCGGGTGGAAACTTCTGAGGGGCAAGTAAGTAATTATCATTATCTTTATCAGGAAGGTAAAATCAAAATAGATTATATGGAACGTTCCAACGGCAATATTTATAAGTTAAATGAAAAGGGAGAGTTGGCTCTTTACTCGGGGAACTATACTGATGAAGAAGGGAGCATATATCTTATTTATAACTTCAGGATTCTTCAACTCACTCAAACTAACGGCAATATTTATAGAATGAATAGCGAAGGGCAATTAGTCCCCTACCAGGGGACATTTCTGACGGCTGAAGGCGAAGAAGTAATTTTAGAAAATGGGAGGGTGGTAAATAGGTAAGAAAATCTAAAATAGAGCCCGGGCTGATGCGGTTGATGTTTGCTCCTCTGAATTATCTGTAGCGGCAGATAAATATTGGTTCTAGGAATGAATAAATAGATTTTAGAGAGAAATTTAAGATGAAAAAGAAGCTCCTTATAGAAGGGGCTTTTTTATTGATTAAGCGCTCGATATATGGTAAATTAATTAGTCGCTGGGATTAAATTGGTGAATGGTGAATCGTAAATGGTAAATAGTAATAGCGAGATAACGGTAAAAGGAGGTAATTGTGATGGATTGGGGAATGAAAAATAGACTGAGTAAACTTATACCGGGCGGGCGTTGTTTTTTTATGCCCATCGACCACGGATATTTCCAGGGGCCCACCCGATCATTAGAAAAGCCGGGTGAGACAATAAAGCCGCTTCTTCCTTATGTTGACGCCCTTTTTTGCACCAGGGGGGTGCTGCGTTCCTGTATCGATGCGGTCAAAAGTAAACCCATTGTTTTACGGGTGTCCGGCGGCACCAGTATGGTGGGAAAGGACTTGGCCAATGAAGCGCTTACCACCTCAATTGAAGAAATTATCCGTCTTAACGTCTCGGCAGTAGGGGTATCCGTTTTTATCGGTAGTGACTATGAGCGGCAGACACTTTTGAATTTAGCAAAAATGGTTAATGACTGCGAAAATTACGGCATCCCGGTAATGGCGGTTACGGCCGTGGGTAAAGAGATGGAAAAACGAGATGCCCGTTATCTGGCTTTATGCTGCCGGATTGCCGCCGAGCTCGGCGCCCGGGTGGTTAAAACCTATTGGTGTGAAGACTTTGAGAAGGTAATAGAAGGCTGTCCCATTCCGGTTATCGTCGCCGGGGGGCCAAAATGTAAAACTGAAGCTGAGGTTTTTCAATTTGTCCACGATGGCATGCAAAAAGGGGCCATCGGTATCAATCTGGGAAGGAATGTCTGGCAAAACGTTCATCCGGTAGCTATGGCCAAAGCCCTGCGGGCGATTGTCCATAAAAAAGCCAGTGTCAAAGAAGCAGAAAATATATTTAAAGAAAATAATAGATAGAAAATTACAAATTACAAACAGTATACAATGAACAAAGGCCAAGACAAACCAGATGAAAATTTCAAGGAAAGAGTGTAAAGAAAGCAGTTATTGGTTAAAACTTCTCAAAGAAGCCAACTATCCATTCGCAAAAGAAATTGATGGTTTTATTCAAGAGTCTCAAGAATTACGGAATATATTTACTTCTATTATCGAGAAAAGCAGATAGTCTATAATTTTTTCTTGGATATTTGATTTTGTGTATTGGTTGTAATTTGGAAGTTGTTTATTGTAAGTTTAAAAAAGAATTATGAATGTAGCGGTATACTACAATAACCATGATATAAGAATAGAGGAAAGGCCTATTCCAAAGATTGGCCCGGGGGAGCTCTTAGTAAAAGTAAAGGCGAGCGGCATCTGCGGCACCGATATTATGGAGTGGTATAGAATTAAAAAGGCCCCCCGGGTTTTGGGCCACGAAATAACCGGTGAGATAGTTGAGTCCAAATCAGAAAAATACAAAATTGGCGAGAGGGTATTTGTCAGCCATCACGTGCCCTGTAATGCCTGTAAATACTGTTTGGCCGGTAATCATACTGCCTGCGAGGCCTTGCATAAAGGTAATTATGAACCGGGCGGCTACAGCGAATTTATCCGCGTGCCTAAAGAAAATGTTGATATCGGCACCTGGGTATTGCCCGAAAATCTTTCTTATGAAGAAGGGACGATGATTGAGCCTTTGGCCTGTGCCGTCAGAGGCCAGAGGATAATCGGTATAAAAAAGGGTGAGACTGTTTTGATTCTCGGCAGCGGCGTCTCGGGCTTATCAAATATTCAATTGGCTAAGTTAAAGGAAGCTGAGGTTATTGCCACCGATATAAATACCTATAGACTAAAAAAAGCCAGTGAATTTGGGGCTGATAAAGTTTTAAATGGAGCTGAGCCGATAGATATTAAAGCCGAGAAGGTAATCGTTTGTACCGGTGCTCCTCAAGCGGTAGCGCAGGCCTTTCAGTCTATAGACCGGAAAGGGATTATACTTTTCTTTGCTATTCCTGATAAAAATATTGAAATCCCCACGGTAGATTTCTGGAGAAATGAGGTAACCGTTACTTCCTCCTATGGAGCGGCACCAGTTGATTTAGAAGAATCTTTAAACTTGATTAAAAATGGAAAGATAAATGTAGAAAAAATGATAACCCACTGCCTGCCCTTGGATAAAATTCAGGAAGGCTTTAAGATTGTCACCGAAGCCAAAGAATCCTTAAAGGTAGTATTAAGGCCGGATTCTTAAAAGGATAGTAAAAAGATGAGTGAACAAAAAATAAGGAAAGAGCTGGTTAAATACGGTAAAAAGCTGGTTGAAAAGGGATTGGTTAGCGGCGCCGGAGGAAATATCAGCGCCCGTTCGGGGAAATTTATTTATCTTTCCCCTGGTGGTTTTCCCCTGGATAAAATTAAAACCTCACAATCTGTTAAAGTAGAGTTAAAAACAGGAAAGGCGAAAAAATCGTCCTTAAGTCCGAGTTGTGAGATGCCCATGCATCTGGCCGGCTATCGGGTAAAAAATGATATCGGTGCCTTTATCCATGTTCATCCGCCCTATGCCCTGGGTTTAGCCTGTGCCGGAATAACCCTTAAGGCTTTGTTTCCGGATTTTGTGGTTCTAATCGGAGAGAAGCTGCCCTTAATTTCTTATTTTACCCCCGGCTCAAAAAAATTAGCCAAAGCAGTAGGCCGAGCTTTAAAAAATAATCAGGCAGTTTTACTTAAGAATCACGGCCTGGTAACCGTAGGAAAGAATCTTAAAGAGGCTTATCTGCGGGCAGAAATAGTTGAAGAAGCGGCTAAGATTTATTTTATCTCTAAGTTATCCGGTAAGGTTCGCTTTCTAAATGCGGAAGAAATTGGCGATATTGAAAGAGAATATAAGGCCAAAAGTTAAAACTTTGAAAAATAAAGCGATTCTAACAAGGTAAAAAAAACGAATAAATAGAAAATTAGCTTATTAGTTACTATAGCAGAAAAATATTCCCGTAAGAAGAAAGTGAGGAGTATAATGGATGACTTGGTAGTTATCAGAAAATTTGGGCAGCGCTACGAAGCCGAAATGGCAAAAGGCCTTTTAGAAAAACAAGGGATAGAATCAATTATTCAGGCTGACGACTGCGGTGGGATGCGCACACACTTATCTATAGGAGCAGGTGGTGTGCAATTACTGGTTAAAAAAGAGCATAAAGAAAAATCAGAAGAAATATTGAAAACATTAGAAAATAAATAATTTTATAAATAGTTTTCTATCTGACCAAAAAAGCTAAATTTTTCGGTAGGTGAACTTGGTCATTAGCTGAAAAAGAAAAAGATTGGAGATATCTTATGTTTCAAGAGATGCTAAGCCAAATTGGCATTCTTCTGTTGATTGTTATAATCGGAGTCTTAGCCCGGTTCTGGAAGGTCTTAACTGAATCGGTGGTGCGTGATTTAAATAAATTAGTCATCGGACTTACCCTTCCTATTTTGTATTTTTATGTTCTGGCTGCCCAGACCTCGCGGAAGGTTTTGATTTCCAGCTGGTATCTGCCTTTTTTGGCTTTAGGTATTGTTCTGGCCGGATTGATATTGGCTTATCTATTTTCTAAGTTTATCCCGCTATCCAAGGCGCAAAAAAAGAGTTTTTTCTATCTTTCGGCATTTACCAACTGCGGATTTTTGGCTATTCCCCTGGCTTTATTTCTTTTTGGGCAGGAAGGGGTAGTGCGGGTGGTTATTTTTAACCTGGGATTTTCTATGCTTATCTGGACCTTAGGCGTGAGTATTCTTGGCGGAGAAGCAGGAAAGCATTCAGTTTTTAACAATTTGTTTAATCCCGGCACGATTGCCTTAAGCTTGGGCTTCTTAGCTGTGGCCCTCCGGCTGAAATTGCCATATATCGTCGATAGAGCCTTTTCTCTTGTTGGCGGCATCACTATTCCGCTAGCTATGCTGGTTATCGGAGGTATATTAGCCGGCCGGGAAATCCATAGGAATGTTGCCGTAAAATTAATCATCCCGCTGGTTTTAATCCGTTTAATAATTATTCCGGCCCTTTCTTTAGCCATCGGCCGGTTATTTTCTTTTCCTGACCTCATTCAGGGAATATTTATTCTTCAGGCAGCCATGCCTTCCGCTTCTACCACCCCTCTTTTTGTCCAGCGTTTTGGCGGTGACCCGGAGCTGGCCGGTTCCGGGGTATTCTTTACCCATATTTTATCTATTATCACCGTTCCCTTCTGGATAAGCCTGATATAGATAACACATAAATTCCAATAGACAAATTACAACTAATGCGCACTACCTGTATTTTATGATTCTTTAAAAAAATGGATATAAAGACACTGATAAATTCACTTAAAGATTTTCCCCCATTTAAAGAGAGTTTAAAAGAATTATCCCGTGAAAAGGGTATAGAAATTAGCGGCTTGGTTCCCGCTTCTAAGGCCTTCTGGCTAGCCGGATTACAGAATAATCCTTTCGGGAAGATTTTGTTGGTTTCACCCAGTATCGCCGAAGCAGAAGAAATGACTCAGGATATAAAATCTTTCGGCAGCAGGGTCTCTAACTTTCCCGCCTGGGAAATTTTGCCCAAAGAAAAAATTTTACCGCATAAAGATATCGTTAGCGAACAGCTAAAGATTTTGAAACTTTTAACTGCGGAGCATACATCATCGCCAGAGATTTTCATCATTTCTGCCAAGGCGCTCTATCATAGTTTTCTTTCTCCTTCTCAATTCAAGCACTTGAGTTTAGAGATTTTTTCCGGCAAAGAATATGATTTGGAAAGAACTTTAGAGAAGTTGGATAAAGGCGGCTATAAGCGTCTGCCTCTTTGTGAAGAGAAGGGCAGTTTTTCTCTCCGGGGAGGGATTCTTGATATTTTTCCTTTGACTGAAGAAAATCCAATCCGGGTAGAATTTTTTGGCGAGAAGGTTGAATCCATCCGTTATTTTGACCCTCTCACCCAGCGTTCTTTGGAAAAGACAAGCGCAATTTTCATCTCCCCGGCTCTTATCCAGGGGAAAAATAAAATCTTCGCCTTTTTAAAAGATATAGATTTGATTGTTTTAGACGAGGCGGCTCTGATTAGAGGTCAGTTAACCAAGTCGGTCTGGCAGGATGTTGTATCCTTTCTCTCGGTGAGGAAACGGCTTTTTCTTTCCAGTCTTCCCCGGTCAGTGGCGGAAATTAAGATTGATTCTAAATTTCAAATCGCAACCTCTACGGTTAGTATGCTCTGGGAAGATTTTTCCGCCTTTTTTCCCCGTCTTAAAAAATGGCAGGAGGAGAATTTGAAGGTTATCCTTGTTTCTCAAAATGAAGGAGAAGAGGCCAGACTCAAGGAATTGCTGAAAAAGAAAGAACCGGCTCTCACCAAAAACATATCTTTTCATATTTCCGAATTGAACCGGGGTTTTCTCTTCCCCGATTTAAAACTCGCCGTAGTTACTGACCGGGAAATTTTCCATCGTTATAGCGGAAGACGCCCGCGCCAGCGCTTTAAAGGAGGACTTCCCCTTTCTACCTACCGCGAATTAAAAAAGGGAGATTTAGTTGTTCACCTCAATCACGGTATTGGTAAATATCAGGGAATAAAAAAAATAAAGGTTGAAGAAGAAAAGAAAGATTTTCTCTCTATCGAATATCAGAAGGGAGATATACTTTATGTCCCCATCGAACAGGTGAGATTTGTCCAGAAATATATCGGGTTTGAAGGAGGAGCGGCAAAACTCTACAAATTGGGGAGTAATGCCTGGTTCAAAGTGCTAAAAAGAACAAAAAGCGCCTTAAGGGATATGGCCGCAGAGTTACTCGAACTTTATGCCAAAAGGGAGGCGAAAACCGGGTTTGCCTTCCCAGAAGATAGCGATTGGCAAAAAGAATTTGAAGCTTCTTTTATCTACGAAGAGACTCCTGACCAGCGGGAAGCCATTGAAGAGGTAAAAAAGGATTTGGAAAGGAGCCGTCCCATGGATCGCCTGGTCTGCGGTGATGTCGGCTATGGTAAAACTGAGGTGGCAGTGCGGGCCGCTTTTAAGGCAGCTAGCGAAGGTAAACAGGTAGCTGTACTCGTTCCGACGACGATTCTGGCCCAGCAGCATTATTATACCTTTAGCGACCGGATGGCTGATTATCCTATTAAGGTTGAAATGTTAAGCCGGTTTAAAACCGAGCTGGAGCAGGAAAAGATTATTAAGGAATTGGCTTTAGGAAAAATTGATGTTGTTATCGGTACGCATCGCTTGTTGCAGAATGACATCAAATTCAATAATCTAGGTTTATTAGTGATAGATGAAGAACAGCGTTTTGGTGTTGCCCATAAAGAAAAGATAAAGAGAATCCGGGAATTAGTCGATGTTTTAACCTTAACTGCCACCCCGATACCCCGCACCCTTTATATGTCCCTGACCGGAATCAGGGATTTAAGTATTATCGAAACGCCTCCCCGGGATAGGCTTCCTATTCAAACCTTTGTTCTGGAATATGACGAGAAAATAATTTCCGAAGCCATCCGGAGGGAAATCGAAAGGGAAGGACAGGTCTTTTTTGTTTTTAACCGAATTAATTATATCCACAAGGTGGCTGGCCGCATCAGGGAGCTTTTCCCTGAGGTAAAAGTGGCCATTGCCCACGGCCGGCTGAATGAAAGAGAATTAGAGGAAGTGATGTATCGCTTTATAAGCGGGGAGATTGATGTTCTGGTTTCCACGACGATTATTGAGTCTGGCTTGGATATCCCGAATGTTAACACTATTATTATCACCAATGCTCACCGCTATGGCCTGGCTGACCTTTATCAGTTGCGGGGACGGGTGGGAAGATACAAACACCGCGCCTTTGCCTATCTTTTTATTCCGGAAGGCGAAATTATCACCAGTGAGGCGATTCGCCGCCTTAAGACCATGGAGGAATTTACGGAACTGGGCGCGGGGATTAGAATTGCCATGCGTGATTTGGAAATTCGCGGCGCCGGAAATATTCTTGGGCATCAGCAGCACGGCTTTATTAGTGCCGTGGGATTTGATTTATATTGCCGCTTACTCCGGGATTGTATCCGTGAATTAAAAGGGGAGGCTCCTTTAGTTCCTCAATTAGAGACCAAGGTGAATCTGGATATGCCTGAATATATTCCAGATGAGTATATCCCGGAGGCAAGACAGAAAGTGGAAATTTATGCCAAGATTTCTTCACTTAATGCTTTAAACGAATTAAATGATTTGAAGAGAGAGCTTATTGACCGCTTTGGCCCTTTGAAAGAAGAGATAGATATACTTCTGGATTTGGCTGAGGTAAGAATGCAGGCCAATGTCTGGGGAATTGAGCAAATCTATCGGCAAAAAGAAAGGGGAATTATTAGCCTTCAGTTTCATCCCGATTATATGGCGCCGCTTGGCGAGATTGAAAAGCTGGTTAAAAGAGCCGGAACCAGACTTTCTTTTCGGCAAGATAAGGATAATCGGGTCAATCTTGAGCTAAAATGGGAAGGAAGTGAAGACAAAGCCGTATTGGCTCCTTTGAAAAAGCTCTTGCAGAAGCCTTAAGGATATGGTATTATTCAACTTTAAAGGCGATAGGTGATAGGCAATAGGTGGCAGGGCAAATGGTTAAAAAGAAACTACGAATTGCCATTACTTTAGGAGATGCGGCGGGAATTGGTCCGGAGGTAACCCTAAAAGCCCTGCTTGACCCGGGTATTCGGAAATTAGCTCGATTTGTCATTTTTGGCAATAGCCGCTATTTAGATTTTATAGCTAAGGATATCCTCCGTAAAAAGGTACATATATATGCTTTTAGTAGTATTGGGGAGATTAAAAAGTTAAAAGGTAATCTTCCGGGGATTATCGTTTTAGATTTATTTCGCTCTTTTGGAAAAGGAAGGCTGTCAGCCAAAAAAGTCAGCCGGGGTAAAATTAATAAACAAATTAGTCAAGCCGCTTTAGAATATATTCGCCGGGCGGCAAAATCAGCCCTGGCCGGAGACTTTTCGGCGGTAGTTACGGCACCGGTTAATAAAGAGGCAATCAATCGAGCCGGTTTTAAATTCTCCGGTCATACGGAATTTTTAGCCAAAATTAGTAAAGTCCGAAACTGTGCGATGATGCTTATCGGGGGCGGATGGCGGGTGATTCTGGTTACCCGGCACCTGCCCTTGAAAAAGGTAAGCAGAGAACTTTCTCAAGAAAAGATTCTTAAAACGATTAGGTTTGCTGACCTCGGGCTAAAAAAATTAGGGTTGAAGTTTCCAAGAATAGCGGTAGCGGCTTTGAATCCGCATGCCGGAGAAGGCGGCTTTCTGGGAGATGAGGAAAAAAGAATTATTACTCCGGCTATAAAAAAAGCTAAGAAAAAGGGATTTTCTGTCTTTGGCCCTTTTCCCAGCGACACCTTATTTTTGCCGGAAAATAAAAAGAGGTTTGATGCTCAGGTAGTTATGTATCATGACCAGGGTTTAATCCCCCTTAAAATGAGTGGATTTGAGGATTCAGTTAATGTCACCTGGGGATTGCCTTTTATCCGGACTTCCCCAGGACATGGTACTGCTTATGAATTAGCCGGTAAAGGGCAAGCTTCTGCCGGGAGCATGAAAGAAGCCATAAAACTGGCGGTAAAGCTGAGCAAAACATATGTCACACATAAAAGAACTAGCCGATAAATACATAATGCCTACTTACCGCCGGGAAATTGCCCTGGTTAAAGGTAAAGGTTCCTATGTTTTTGACGATACCGGTAAGGGCTATCTTGATTTTATGGCCGGGATTTCCGTAAATAACCTTGGCTATGGAAACCAGGGGATTGTCAAAGCCATAAAAAAACAGACTGGGTTACTCATCCATTCATCCAATCTATATTATAATGAGCCGCAGGCACGGCTGGCCCAATGGCTGGCCGAACATTCTTTCGGAGACAGAGTATTCTTTTGCAATAGCGGGGCGGAGGCAGTTGAGGGAGCGATAAAGCTGGCTCGGAAATTTGCGAAAGTGAAGGCAGATTCTAAATTTAAAATTGTTTCTATGGATAATTCTTTTCATGGGCGCACCTACGCCGCTTTAAGCGCTACCGGGCAGACAAAGTATCAAAAAGGGTTTGAGCCGATGCTGGAAGGATTTAGCTATATCCCCTTTAACGATTTGGAGGCGGCCGAGAAGGCTATTGATAAAGACTGCTGCGCGGTCATAGTTGAGCCCATACAAGGTGAAGGAGGGATAAACTTAACGGATTTAGAATTTCTTGAAGGTTTAAAAGGCATTTGCCATAAGGTGGAGGCGCTTTTTATTTTTGATGAAATTCAGTGCGGTATGGGACGAACAGGCAAGCTCTTTGCTTATGAGCATTACGGCATCACGCCGGATGTTATGATTCTAGCTAAAAGTTTAGGCGGCGGGCTTCCTCTGGGAGCAATAATTGCCCGGGAGGAAATAGCCCAGAGCTTTTCGCCGTCAAGCCATGCTTCGACCTTTGGAGGCAACCCGGTTAGTTGTGCGGCTGCTTTATCTTTTTGCCGGCAATTAGACGCTAAAGGATTTTTAGATGAGGTAGCCGAAAAAGGGGATTACTTTAAAAATAAATTAGAAGGCTTAAAAAACGATTTTTCTTTTATCAAAGAAATCCGCGGGCAGGGTTTAATGATTGGCTTAGAATTGGATTGTAAATGTCAGGAGCTGGTTAAGGGCTGTGCTCAAGCAGGCCTTTTGATAAATTGCACTAATGAAAATGTTGTACGGTTTTTACCGCCACTGACAGTTAGCAAAAAAGAGATAGACCAGGCAGTAAGGATTTTGAAAAAGGCGATAGGCAGTAAATAACAGGTGGTAGAGAGTAGGTAATAGGACAGGGTGGGAAGATGAAAAAGGATTTAATTTCCATAGCGGATTTATCCCAAAAAGAGATAAAGCAGATTTTTAAGTGGGCAGTGATATTCAAAGCCGGTAAGAACCGGCGTTTTAATCGTCTGCTCAGCGGAAAAAGCCTGGGTTTGATTTTTGAAAAACCCTCCAGCCGGACGCGTATATCCTTTGAAGTCGCCATGTACCAATTAGGCGGGCAAAATATTTATCTCGGTGAGGAGCAGATTCAATTGGGTAAGCGGGAAAGTGTAGCTGATGTCGCCCGGACAGTTTCTAGATATCTTAATGGGGTGGTTTTACGGACCTTTTCCCACCAGACTATTCTTACGTTTAGCCGGGCGGCCTCTATTCCGATAATAAACGGCCTTTCCGATTATTGCCATCCCTGCCAGGTCTTAGCCGATATTTTTACCTTTACTGAGCATAAAGGGGAAATTAAAGGGAAAATTGTTACCTTTATCGGTGATGGCAACAATGTGGCTTGTTCCTGGATTTGGGGGGCGGCTCAAATGGGAATAAAACTTATCCTTTCTTCGCCCAGTCAGTACCAAGTGGATGAGTCTTTGATTAAGGAGGCCGGTGAAATAGCCCGGAAGAACGGCGGGATGATTGAACTGGAGACCAATCCAGAAAAAGCCGTCCGTTCGGCGGACCTTATTTATACCGATGTCTGGGCGAGTATGGGCCAGGAGAAAGAAGCGGAAAAACGCCGGGAAGATTTTTTACCCTATCAAGTTAATGAGAAATTGGTATCATTAGCTAATTCAGATTGTTTGCTTATGCATTGTCTGCCGGCTCATCGGGGGGAGGAAATTACTGATAGTGTTATTGACGGCAAACAGTCAGTCGTCTGGGATGAGGCGGAAAACCGCCTTCATGTTCAAAAAGCCGTTCTGTATTTATTGTTAGGAAAATAATAAATGGGAAATGGTGGAAGCGAAAGGACTCCCAGCCATTTTATCACACTTACGAAGTGTGATAAAAACGGGGTGTTTTCTGCTTTTAACGTGATAGCCTGATAACGAAATAACGAGATAACGGAAACAGGAGGTGCAAGATGGAAGAGAAAAAGTTAGGAATTATAACCGGGTTTATAAATAGTTTTAGCCCTTCAAGCTACGGAAAGATTGTTAAACAGAAATTTGGCCGGAGTTTTCTTTATCTTTCTATTCTCATTCTGGTTATATCGGTTTTATTGTCGGTAAAATTTACTTCTACTTTAGCTCAATTGTCCGGGGAGTTTGTTGATAAAGCTGGCGAGGAAATTTCAGAAATCCGTATTACTAACGGAGTAGTTTCTGTCCCGGTTGACCAGCCCTACATCTATAAGGTGGAAAATTATGCCTTCATTATTGATACCACCGGAGAAGTTGTTTCGTTAGATGATTATGAAGCCGGCCTTCTTCTCACTAAGAATGCCCTGCTCAGTAAAAATAATGCCAGAACGCAGAGTTATGATTTATCTCAAGTGGCGTCCTTATATATCACCCCGGAGCTTTTAAAAGAGTGGATGAAAAAAAGCGGGAAGGTTGTTTTTCCCATAATAACGGTTCTCTTGGTCATCTATTTTTTAATTGCCAAGTTTATCCAGATTTTTCTTTTTAGTTTAATTTCCATGCTGGCTAATAATCTTAAGAAGAAGAACTTAAGTTATTCCCAACTTTTGAATATTGGCCTTTACGCTTTAACGCTACCGACGGTGCTGGCGGTTATTGTGATTCTATTTAATTTTGGATTTCCTCTGTTTAGTTTAATTTACAGCCTGTTGTATATTCTCATTCTGGTTACAGCTATTGGTAAAGTACCGGCGCAAGGAGAAACTCAATGAAGAAAAAGAAGGTTCTTTTAGCCTATTCAGGCGGATTGGATACCTCGGTAGCTATCTCCTGGCTTAAAAAGAAGCGAAATCTTGATGTCGTTGCTCTTTTAGTTGACCTTGGGCAGGCTAAGAATCTGGGGGAGATTAAAAAGAAAGCTTTAAAAATTGGCGCCGTCTCCGCCTACATTGCCGACGCCAAAGAAGAATTTTTAAGCCAATATGTCTATCCGGCCCTTAAAGCCGGGGCGGTTTATGAAGGGAAATACTTTCTGGCTACCGCTTTAGGACGTCCCTTAATCGCTAAAAAACTTGTTGAAGTGGCTCATCAAGAAAAAGCCAGTTTAGTGGCTCACGGCTGTACCGGCAAGGGAAATGACCAGGTGCGCTTTGAGGTTTCTTTGATGGCTTTAAACCCAAAACTAAAGGTAATTGCCCCCCTTCGGGAATGGTCACTTAAGTCTCGAGAGGCGGCTATGAGTTATGCTAAAAAGCATAAAATTCCCATTGAACAGACAAAGAAATCCCCTTATAGCATTGACCAGAATCTCTGGGGGACCAGCATTGAGTGCGGCCTTTTGGAAGATCCGGCCCAGGCTCCTCCCGAAGGAGCCTATCGACTGACCCGTTCTTTGTTAGAGGCTGACGATAAAGCGGAAACAGTGGACATAGAATTTAAAGAGGGCCTGCCGGTAAAACTGAATAAGGAAAAAATTGCTGCGGTAAAACTGGTATCAATGCTTAATACCCTCGGCGGAAAACACGGTATTGGACGGACTGATTTGGTTGAGAATCGCCTGGTAGGGATAAAATCCCGGGAGATTTATGAGGCGCCAGCGGCAGCAATTCTTTATACGGCTCATCGGGCTTTAGAAGAATTAACGCTGGATCGGGAAACCTTTCATTTTAAAGAGAAGCTCTCTTTGAAATATGCCGAACTGGTTTATTACGGCTGGTGGTTTTCGCCTTTGAAAAAAGCGATAGATGCCTTTATTAATACCGCTCAGAAAAAAGTGAGCGGTGTAGTTAAATTGAAGCTCTATAAAGGGAACTGCCAGATTCTCAGCCGTAAGTCCCCTTTCAGTCTTTACAAAAAGAGTTTAGCCACCTATGAAAAAGGAGATGCCTTTGACCAGAGCCTGGCCGAAGGCTTTATCAAGCTCTGGGGACTGCCGCTAAAGGTTCAGGCAGAAGGGAAAAAGTTATAAGTATCAAAAAAAATCCTCCCGCCTATTTTTTATCGCGGGAGACGCTGATAGTTTATTGAAGGAGGCAGAAGATGAAACTTTGGGGAGGACGATTCAAGAAAGAGACCCATCCAAAGGCAGAAAAATTTCTCTCTTCAATTTCTTTTGACCAGCGGTTATATGCTGAAGATATCGAGGGAAGTATTGCCCAGGCTAAAATGTTAGCTAAAGTTGAGATTATTTCCGAAGAAGAAAAAGAAACGATTGTCAAAGGGTTAGAGGAAATAAAAGAAGAGATAGAAAAGGGCAAGCTCAAGTTTTCTGGCGAGGAGGATATTCATCTGGCCATTGAAGAGCACCTGACCAAAAAGATTGGCGAAGCCGCCGGTAAGCTTCATACTGCCCGCAGCCGAAACGACCAGGTGGCTTTGGATATGCGCCTATTCTTACGCCGGAAAATAAAGGATATTTTGGCTTTGCTGGTTACTTTTCAGCAGGTAATCTTGGGACAGGCGGAAAAAAACATTCAGGTGATTATGCCCGGGTTTACCCATCTTCAGCATGCCCAGCCGATTCTTTTTTCGCATCACCTCTTAAGTTATTTTTACATGTTAGAGCGCGATAAGAAACGCCTGGAAGGTTGTTTGGAACGGGTAAATGTCTTACCCCTGGGTTCAGGGGCAATAGGAGGTACCTCTCTTCCTATTGACCGACAGTATCTGGCTAATCTATTGGATTTTCCGAAAGTTTCTCCCCATTCCGTTGATGCCGTTAGCGACCGGGACTTTATTATTGAATTTATTGCTGCCTCTTCCATTATCGCCATGCATCTTTCCCGTTTTAGTGAGGAGTTGATTCTCTGGTCAAGCACAGAATTTGACTTTGTCTCTATCGGAGAGGATTTCTGTACTGGGAGCAGTCTGATGCCCCAGAAGAAAAATCCTGATGTCGCCGAAGTCATCCGGGGGAAAACAGCTCGTATCTATGGCGACCTGATTCAGATTCTTGTCCTTTTAAAGGGACTGCCCCTTGCCTATAACCGCGATATGCAGGAGGATAAAACTTCACTTTTCGACTGCGTGGATAATATAGAAGAGATGCTTTCTATTTTTTCTGAGATGCTTAAAAGCCTCTCGGTGAATAAAGAGAAAATGGAGTTTGAGGCGGCCCGAGGGTATCTCTTGGCTACCGATTTAGTCGAATACCTGGTTAAAAAAGGTGTTCCTTTCCGCGAGGCCCATATCTCGGTGGGAAAACTGGTGCAGTTTGCCGAAGAAAAGAAAAAGCTACTTGAAAAATTGACCCTGGAGGAATTAAAAGCCTTTTCTTATAAGTTTGAAAGTGATGTTTACCAGGTTATGAACTTAACTGTTTCGGTTAACTCTAAAAAATCATTTGGGGGGACCGCCCCGGAAAATGTGAAAAAGATGATTCACCAAGCCCGGGAACAACTCCGGAATGCTGGATAGTAAATGGGGATAACGAAAACCCCGCCATTTTATCACACTTACGAAGTGTGATAAAATGGGATATTTTCTGCTTTTAACGAGATAACGGAATAACGAGACAACGAAATAACAAGATAACGAAATAACGGGATAACGAAGAAGGATGGATTACTTCAATTACCAAAAAAACAAATTATTTGCTGAAGAAGTAGAACTTGAAGGTATCGCCGGAAAGTTCGGCACCCCTCTTTATCTCTATAGCCAGAGGACTTTGGTTGAGCACTTTGAAAAACTTGCCCGGGCGCTGAAGCCGCTTAAGCCTTTGATTTGTTATTCCCTTAAGGCTAATGGCAACATTAATCTGGGGAAAATCCTGGTTAAAAAGGGAGCCGGGCTGGATATTGTCTCCGGCGGAGAGCTTTTCCGGGCACTAAAAATGGGTTGTCCCCCCGAAAGAATAGTTTATGCCGGGGTGGGAAAAACCGTTCAAGAAATCAATTCAGCCCTGGATAAAAAAATCTTTCTTTTTAATGTTGAGTCAGTCGAAGAATTAGAACTGATTAATAAATTAGCCAGTAAAAAGAGAAGGAAACAAAAAGTTGCTCTCCGGTTAAATCCGGGAGTGTCTTTTTATACCCATAAATATCTCCAGACGGCTAAGAGTGAATCAAAATTTGGATTAGGATTCCCTGAAGCTTTAAAAATCTTTAAGAATCGAAGGGAATTTTTCGCTTTAAGCATAGAGGGAGTACATATTCACCTTGGCTCTCAGATTGCTAATCCCGCCCCTTACCTCAAGGCTTTGAAGAAGATTGTCCCTTTTCTGGATAAAGTTCAGGGCCTGGGGGTAAAGTTAAACTGGTTGGATTTAGGCGGCGGATTGGCCGCCAGCTATCGGGAAAAAGAAAAGCCTTCTACTGCCGATGATTTTGCCCGGGCGATTATTCCCTGGGTGAAAAAAAGCAGGCTTAAATTGATTATTGAACCCGGGCGCTTCATTATGGGAAATGCCGGCGTTTTAATAACTAAGGTTTTATTTTCTAAAAAAGTAAGAAGCAAGAATTTTTTAATTGTTGATGCCGGGATGAACGATTTGATTCGGCCGGCTCTATACGGCGCTTATCACCAGATTATTCCTTTAAAGAAAAAGGACTCCGGGAAAGCTGCCTTTGATGTAGTCGGGCCGATTTGTGAATCCGGGGATTTTTTAGGGAAAGATATTCTTTTGCCTAAGCCGGAAAGCGGGGAGATGCTAGCTATCCGCGGGGCGGGGGCTTACGGTTTTACGCTCTCTTCTAACTATAACGGCCGCCGGCGGGCGGCTGAAGTATTAGTCTCCGGGAAAAAAGCCAGGCTCATCCGCCAGCGAGAAACCTATCAGGATTTAATTCGGGGAGAAAATTAGTTCATGGTTGATGGCTCTATTTGGTTCTTAGCTCTTGGTTTTTAGCTCATAGCCATATTTTTTCTTTCTTTATTATGAGCCAAGAGCCGAAAACTATGAGCTTTTACTGGAGGTATTAAAGTGGAAGTCAGTTTCACCAAGATGGTTGGCAGCGGCAATGATTTTATTATCATTGATAACCGGAATAATATTCTATCCGGCAAGGAAAATGAAACTGCCAAGAGAATCTGCCGGAGAAAATTTTCTATCGGGGCAGACGGGTTAATATTGCTCCAGCCTTCTAGTCGAGCGGATTTTCGCATGCGCATTTTTAATCCTGACGGCAGTGAGCCGGAGATGTGCGGCAATGGAGCCCGCTGTGTGGCTTCTTATGCTTATTTTACCCATATTGCCTCAGCCAAAATGAGTTTTGAAACTTTAGCCGGAATAATCTTTGCCGACGTAAAAGATTATAGCGTGAGAATTAATATGGGCAAAGTCAAAGATTTAAAGCTTAATTTAAATTTAAGTTTGGAAACGGGCAGAAAAATAGTTCATTATCTCAATGTCGGTGTGCCCCACGCAGTTTTAATTGAAGAATCTCTTAAAGAAATTCCGGTGAACCGGTTAGGAAGCCAGATAAGATTTCATCGCCAGTTTCATCCTCAAGGGGCCAATGTTGATTTTATCAGTTTCACAGATAACGATACAGTTGAAATGAGAACCTATGAACGCGGCGTGGAAGGAGAAACCCTGGCCTGCGGAACCGGAGCAATTGCTTCGGCAGTCGTCGCCCATCTGGTTAAGGGCTTGACTTCTCCGGTGCGCATCCTCACCCAAAGCGGGGAAATCCTCACTGTTTATTTAGAGAAAGAAGGAGAAATCTTAAAGGCATCTCTGGAAGGGAAGACAGGTTTAGTTTATCAAGGGAAAATCGATATATAAAGGGGGCTTGATATGTTTGAAGGCGCAAGTGTCGCTATAGTCACACCATTTAAAAACGGGCAGATTGACGAGAAGATGCTTAAAAATTTAGTCGAATTTCATATTAAAGAAGGGACCGATGTGATTTTACCCTGCGGCTGTACCGGAGAGGCGGCCACTCTCAAGCATGAAGAACAGATAAAGGTGATTCAGCTGGTGGTTGAAATGGCCGATAAAAGGGTAAAGGTTATTGGCGGTACCGGCTCTAACAGCACCGAAGAGGCCCTGCGTTTAACCAAAGGGGCTAAAAAAGCCGGGGCCGACGGCGCCCTGATGATTACTCCCTATTATAATAAACCGACGCCAAAAGGTTTATATGAACACTATAGTTTAATCGCTAAACAGGTTGATATTCCTGTTATTCTCTATAATGTCCCTTCGCGCACCGGCATAAGCATTTTACCGGAAACGGTATCTCAACTTTCTAAGATTGATAATATTGTTGCCATTAAAGAGGCCAGCGGAAGTCTTGACCAGGTTAGCCAGATTTTAAACCTTTGTGATATTACGGTTCTTTCCGGAGATGATTCTTTGACTCTTCCCATGATGGCTTTAGGCGGCCAGGGGGTGGTTTCGGTGGCAGCCAATATCGTCCCCAAAAAGGTCAGCCAGATGGTTCATAGTTTTTTAGAGGGGAAAATAGATGAGGCCAGGGAATTGCATTTTGAATTATTTCCTCTTTTTAAAGCGATGTTTATCGAGGTTAATCCCCAGCCGGTTAAAACGGCTCTGGCTTTAATGGGGATGATTGAGATGGAGTGGAGGCTTCCTCTTACCAGAATGAGTAAGGAAAATGTTGAGAAACTCAAAGGGGTTTTGAATAGTTATAAGCTCATATAGATAAACACTTGCACCAAGGAGGTTCAAGTTTAAATTCTCCACCGCCTAGGCGGAAATGGGAAAAAAGGAGCAAAAATGGTTAAACTAATCATCAGCGGCGCGGCCGGAGAAATGGGGGAACGGATTACCCGCTTATCTCTGGCTGATCCAGAAATCAAAATAGTCGGCGGCCTGGAAAACCAAGGGCATGAATGGATAGGGAAGGATTTAGGCAGGGTTTTAGGCCCGGGTGAGAAAGGGATAAAAATCGCTGATAATTTAGAGAAGGTTATTAATCAGGCAGATGTGATTGTTGAATTTTCTACACCAGAGGCGACTCTTGCCCATCTAGAAATTTGCCAAAAGCATAAAAAAGCTATGGTTATTGGCACTACCGGTTTTACTCAGGAAGAGAAAAAAATGATAGATAGAGCTTCCCGAAATATTCCTTTCGTTTATTCCCCCAACATGAGTCTTGGGGTAAATCTGTTATTCAAAATTACCGAAGAGGCCGCCAGAATAATCGGGCAGGATTATGATTTAGAGATAATCGAAGCTCATCACCGCCGGAAAAAAGATGCTCCCAGCGGCACGGCCATTAAATTGGCGGCTATATTGGCTAAAGAGACTAATCGGTCTCTGGATAAAGTCGCTACCTTTGGCCGAAAGGGCCAAACCGGGGAGAGACCAAAGGAAACTATTGGTATTCACGCCATCCGCGGCGGTGATATTGTCGGGGAGCATACCGTTATTTTTGCCGGAAGCGGGGAAAGAATTGAGCTTACCCATCGGGCTTCCAGCCGCGATACCTTTGCCCAGGGAGCGATAAAGGCAGTAAAATTCATTGTTAAACAAAAAACCGGACTGTATGATATGGGCGATGTTTTGGGGTTAAAATGAACAATTTCAAATTTGCCGAGAGGTTAAACAAACTGCCCCCTTATCTTTTTGATGAAATCGACCGGATGAAGAGGCAGATTAAAAGTGAAGGAGTGGATATAATTGATTTGGGCATAGGTGACCCGGATTTACCGACGCCGAGCTTTATCATCAAGAAACTTCAGGAGACGGCGGCTGACCCGGCGCATCATCGTTATCCCAGTTATTCTGGATTGCTGCAGTTCAGGCAGGCGGTGGCCCAATGGTATAAGAAAAGATTTAAGGTAGAGTTAAATCCAGAAGAAGAAGTAATTTCTTTAATCGGCTCTAAAGAAGGGATTGCCCATATCCCTTTGGCCTTCGTTAATCCCGGGGAGGCGGTTTTAGTGCCCAGTCCCGGTTATCCGGTCTATCAGGCTTCAACTATATTTGCCGGCGGAGAACCGGTTGAAATGCCTTTGCTTGAGAAAAATAGTTTTTTGCCGGACCTGGCCAATCTGGATAAGAAGAAGGTTTCTCAGACTAAACTTATGTTTTTGAATTACCCCAATAATCCCACGGCGGCGGCTGCGGATAAAAGGTTTTTTGAACGGGTGGTTGACTTTGCCAGAGAGAATAAGATTCTTGTCTGTCATGATGCCGCTTATAGCGAACTTGTCTATGACGGCTATACTGCCCCCAGTTTTTTAGAGGCGGAAGGCTCTAAAGAGGTTGGAGTGGAATTTCATTCGTTATCCAAAACGTTTAATATGACCGGCTGGCGGATTGGATTTGTCGTCGGTAATCAAGAAATTATTAAAGGACTCCGCTCTTTAAAGACCAATATCGACTCCGGTGTTTTTCAGGCTATCCAAATGGCGGCCATTGAAGCTTTAGGAGATAATTCCGAGTTTTTAAATGAGAGAATAAAAATCTACGAGGAAAGAAGGAATATTCTTTTTGAAGGGTTGAGCTCAATCGGCTGGGAAGTAAAAAAGCCCCAGGCTACTTTTTATATCTGGGCAAAAATTCCTGAAGGAAGCGGGAGTTCGCTTGAAGTGGCCAAAAAGCTGCTAAAGGGAAAGGGAATTGTTGCCACTCCCGGTATTGGCTTTGGAAGATTCGGCGAAGGGTATCTTCGTTTTGCCCTGACGGTGAGTAAAGAAAGAATAAAAGAGGCAGTTACCAGATTAAAAAGCACGGATTAGCAAAGATTGAACCCGTTTGTCCTGACCACCGACAGGTAGGTAGAGCGGTCACTGATTTTCAGGCTTAACCCCTGCTTTTGCGGCAGGGATGCTTATCTATCCGAGGTTTTTAATCCATTTACATCCGCTATTTAAAATGAATATTGTTTATCTCTCCCTGGGTTCGAATCTGGGGGATAGAGCCGGAAATCTAAGAAGGGCAAGAGAATTACTCGGGACGGAAAGAGACCTCAAGATTAAAAAGAGATCTTCAATTTACGAAACCGAGCCGGTAGGCGGGCCGCCGCAGGATTATTTTCTCAATCAGGTTATTGAAGTCGAAACAGAATTCAGCCCCCGTAATGTCCTTAGAATTTTGCAGAAAATTGAGAGACAATTAGGACGAAAGAGAGAAATAAACCCCGTTAGAGATAAGACGTCAGCGCATCTCGCTGGGAACCAATGGTTCTCCTTCGGCGAGGCGGCTGACGGTCGCCAAAGGCCACCGATCTCTAACGGGGTAAAGTGGGGGCCGCGGCTTATTGATCTGGATATTCTATTATTTGATAATCTGGTCCTGAAGGAGTTGGATTTAGAGATTCCGCATCCCCGTCTCGCCGAAAGAAAATTTGTTTTGCTGCCTCTTGCGGAAATCAATCCGGAATTTTACCATCCAGTTTTAAAAAACAGAATAAAAGATTTGCTTAACAGGGTGAAGGATAATAAAGGGATACGGCTATATAGTGAGGGGAATTAGTGCAAAAAGAAAATCGATATTTGGTGATTGAAGGACCGGTCGGAGTAGGGAAGACCAGATTAGCTGAGATGTTAAGCCAAGAGCTTAATCTTCAGCTGGTCTTAGAGGTTATTGAGGATAATCCGTTCCTTAAGAAGTTTTATGCTGATTCAAAAAGATATGCTTTTGAAACGCAGACGTTTTTTCTTCTTTCCCGTTTCCGGCAGCAAATGGAGCTGTCTCAGGGAGACCTTTTCAGCCAGGGATTGGTAGCCGATTATTTTTTCCAAAAGGACCGGATCTTTGCCTATTTAAACCTGAATGAAGACGAATTGAAGCTTTACGAACGACTTCAGCCAATATTGGCTTCCCGCCTGGCACAGCCTGATTTAGTTATTTATCTGCAGGCCGACACCGATGTTTTGATGGAAAGAATTAAAGAAAGAAAATTCGATTTTGAAAGGGGAATTAGCCGTGCCTATATTGACGAGGTTAATCGGGCCTATAGCCGATTTTTCTTTAATTATCAGGACTCTCCTCTCCTTATTATTAACACTAACGAGATTGACTTCGTTCGTAAAAAGAGTGACTTGAATGATTTAATTATCCAGATAAGAAAGATGAAAAGCGGGGTGAGATTCTATAGCCGGGCAAAATAGCAAAGTTTAAACTTTAGTGCATGGCTGTTGGCTCATGGCTGATAGTTCATAGCTGAAGGCTGATAGTTCGTGGCTTGCAGTAGAACCGAATTAGAGGGGAGGAACATGGAGCAGAAGAAAGTAACGGTAGTTACGCTAAAAGAGAAAAAGAAGAAAAGAGAGAAAATCGTTGCTCTTACTGCCTACGATTATGTAACGGCAAGGATTTTAAATGCGGTGAATATTGATTTAATCCTGGTAGGGGACTCTTTAAGTATGGTTGTTTTAGGCCATGAAAATACGCTCGCGGTAACTATGGAGGAAATGCTGCATCATACCCGGGCGGTTAAGAAAGGAAATGATTCGGCTCTTTTAGTTGCCGATATGCCTTTTATGAGTTATCAGGAAAGTATTACTGAAGCGATAAGAAATGCCGGGCGGTTCATCAAAGAAGCCGGGACCGAAGCGGTAAAATTAGAAGGCGGCGAAGAAATAGCCGAAAAGGTTGAAGCCTTGGTTGAAGTGGGTATTCCGGTTCTGGGGCATATTGGGCTCACCCCGCAATCCGTCCATAAAATAGGAGGCTATAAGGTCCAGGGAAAGGGAAAAGGCCAGGCCAAAAAATTATTAGAGGATGCCGAGATTCTTGAGGAAGCCGGGATTTTTGCCCTGGTGCTTGAGTGTGTTCCTAAAGATTTGGCACAAAAAATTACCAAGAAGTTATCTGTTCCCACTATTGGCATCGGGGCCGGGCCTTTTTGCGACGGGCAGATTTTAGTTTCCCATGATTTGTTAGGCTTGTATGGAGAATTTAGGCCCAGATTTGTCAGGCATTATGCTGAATTGAATAAAGAGATGCGGCAGGCTTTCCGGCATTTTGCCGAAGATGTCAAAAGCGGCAATTTCCCGAGCGACGAAGAAAGTTTTAAATAACTGATGCCAAGTTTCCACCGGGCAGGCGGAGAAGTAGCTGAAAATTTGCAGTGCATAAGTGCAAAGCTACGAAGGGATTGAGAAAAATGGCTGAAGCTAAAAAATCAATATTAAAATTGCCTCCGCAGGGAAAATCTAAATTCGTAACTATTCTTGCCTGGATATCTATCATAACGGCGGGATTTACCACTTTCAGCTCGCTCATTCAAAATATTCTGGCTTCTTCGATATTCCCGGCAATTGGAAGAGAACAACTCTCATGCAATTCAGAAGTAACCGCATATATGCCGGCAATTTTACTTTTCTTGATTTCACATATTCGCTTTATCTTTTGTATGTACTTTATTGTGTCAGCGGTTACGCTTGTTTCTTCTATCGGTTTATTGAAACGTAAGAATTGGGCCAGAATATTATTTATTTCTATCCTGGCTATGGGGATTATCTGGAGCTTGGGAGGGTTGTTTTTTCAGGGGAAGATAATGCGGGCAGTAATACCTGAAGTGCCGGCGTATGATGATTTCCCGGGTGTGATGTCAAATTTCCAGGCAGTATTCATGGGGATGCGGATATTTTTATCAATGATGGCGGTTATAATAGTTATTTTTTACGGCTGGATTATTAAAAAATTAGTTTCAAAAGAGATTAAAAAAGAGTTTATCCTTGCTGGTCAGTAGAGCCGGGGGGCAGGTTTACTAAACTTTATAGGCGAAGGATTAGCCAAGCAGATTTGTTTCTAAAACGGCAACTTGAATATGAAGGTTATAAAAACAATAAAAGAAGTAAGGAAGATAGTTAATGTCCTTAAAAAGGAAGGTAAAACTATCGGTTTTGTTCCTACGATGGGGGCTTTACATCAAGGGCACTTTTCTCTTATCGCCGCCGCCAAAGAAAAATGTGATTATGCCGTTATAAGCATTTTTGTCAATCCAACACAATTTGATCAGGCTGATGACTTCCGCCGCTATCCCCGTAACTTAGAAAAAGATTTAAAATTAGCCCGGCAGGCAGGAGTAGATTTAATCTTTACCCCCGATGTTTCTGAGTTGTATCCGGAAGAACAGCTTAGCTGGGTCAGGGTGAGAAAAATGTCGGATGGGCTTTGCGGGCGTTCCCGAACCGGACATTTTCAAGGGGTAGCTACAGTGGTGATGAAACTCTTTAATATCGTCCAACCGGACATTGCCCTGTTCGGACAAAAAGATGCCCAGCAGGCGCAGATTATAAAAAAAATGGTGAGAGACTTAAATACGGATATAAAAATAGACATCCTCCCTATCGTCCGGGAAGAGGACGGTTTAGCCATAAGCTCAAGAAATTCTTATTTAAACAGCAGGGAAAGAAAAGCCGCCCTTATTCTTTATAGCTCTTTAAAGGAAGCAAGCTCCTTAATTAAAAGCGGCGAGAAAAGCACCGATACGATAATTCGGAAAATACGGTATTTAATAAAAAAGGAGCCCTTAGCTAAAATTGATTATATTGAAATAGTTGACCCGGAAAGTTTAGCGCCGGTTAAAAAAATAAAAAAAGAGGTATTAATCACCCTGGCTGTTTGGATTGGTAAAGCCAGATTGATTGATAATCTAAAGGCGCGAGGTGAGAATTAATGCAGAGGATAATGTGTAAGTCAAAGATTCATGGGGCAACAGTTACCGAGGCTAACTTGGAATATAACGGCAGTATCACTATTGATCAGGCCTTGATGAACGCGGCTAATATGCTTCCCTACGAAAGGGTTCAGGTTTTGAACCTCAATAATGGGAAGCGTCTAGAAACCTATGTTTGTCCGGGTAAAGAAGACTCGAGGGTTATCTGTTTAAATGGGGCGGCTGCCCGTGCCGGGGTCGTCGGCGACCGGTTAATAATTATTTCCTATTGTCTTCTTGAAGATAAGGATATCCCTGGATTTAGCCCCAAATTAATCTTTGTCGATGAGAAAAATAAAACAAAAGAAACAAAATGATTAGTCAAGAAAACCTTTTGAAAATCCAGCGTATTAAAAAGCTCAAAAGAGAGAAAAAAGCGGTAATTATCGCCCATAATTACCAGCCGGATATTATCCAGGAGATTGCTGATATCACCGGTGACTCTCTGGAGTTAAGCCGTAAGGCATCTAAAACTGAAGCAGAGACTATTGTTTTTTGCGGGGTAAGATTTATGGCTGAAACTGCCGCTATTCTTTCTCCTGAAAAGACGGTTCTTCTCCCGGTATTAGAGGCTGATTGCGCCTTGGCCCGGATGATTAACGTGGATAAACTTCAAGTTTTAAAGAAGAAGTATCCTCAGGCCGGGGTAGTTTCCTATGTAAATTCACCGGCAGAGATAAAGGCGGAAAGCGATATTTGCTGTACTTCTTCCAATGCAATTAAAGTGGTTAATGCCCTGCCTCATAGAGAAATCATTTTTATCCCGGATAAGAATTTAGGCCATTATGTTTCGGCCTATACAACCAAGAAGGTGATTCTTTTGAAAGGTTTTTGTCCAACTCATGCCTTGGTAAAAGCCAAAGAAATTCTCAAGGTAAAAGGGGAACACCCCCGGGCAGAATTTATTGCCCATCCCGAATGCGTCCCTGAAGTTCTGGCTTTAGCCGATTATGTCTGCAGTACGGCGGGAATGTTTAAATATGCCCGGGAGACTAAAGTTAAGGAATTAATTATCGGGACCGAACAGGGTATGCTCTATCGCTTAAGAAAAGAAAACCCGGACAAGAAATTCTATTTGGGTTCTTCCAGCCTTATTTGCCCCAACATGAAATTGATAACTCTGGAGAAAATAATTGAAGCCTTGGAAGAAAGCAAATATAAAATTACAGTGGAAAAGTCAATCCGCCAGCCTGCTTATCGGGCGATTCAGCGGATGCTGGAGATAAGTTGAGATGATTAAGATTGGTTTAGTTGGCTGCGGCACTATTGGCGGTTTAATCGCTCAAGCGATCGATGAAGGAAAGATTAAAGCTTTTCTGGCCGCTGTTTACGATTTAGATGAAGCAAAAAGCCAGAACTTAGTTAGCCGCTTAAAAAGAAAGCCGAAGGTTCTCTCTTTAGAGGACTTGATTGATTTATCCGATTTGGTGGTTGAGTCTGCTTCAGTTAAAGCAGTCAAGGAAATCGGTCGCTTGGTTTTTAAAAAAAACAAAGACCTTTTTTTGATGAGTACAGGCGGGTTATTAATCAGTCCGGAAATAATTGAGATAGCCAGGAAAAGTCAAGGCAGGCTTTTTCTGCCTTCCGGGGCAATTGCCGGTATTGATGGGGTAAAAGCAGCCTCTCAAGCCGGGATAGATTCCGTAACTTTGACCACCAGAAAATCTCCGGCTTCTTTGGCGGGCGCCCCATACATTTATGAGAAAAAAATTGATTTAAAAAAAATCGATAAAGAAATGGTCATTTTTGAAGGGACAGCCTTGGAGGCGGTCAAGGCTTTTCCCAAGAATATTAATGTTGCCGCCACTTTAAGTTTTGCCGGTATTGGTCCGGAGAAAACCCGGGTACGTATTATTACCAGCCCCGAATTTAAAACCAACAGCCACGAGATTGCCGTTAAAGGAAAATTTGGCCAAATGCTAAGCCGCACTGATAATCTTCCCTCCCCGGATAATCCCAAAACGAGTTTTATTGCTCCGCTTTCGGCTATTGCCGCCTTGAAAAATATTATTGAGAAGATAAAGATAGGAACCTAGATTAGCCCGTAGTTCTGGGCTGACGGCTCATAGTAGAGGTTAAAATGAAAACTATCGGTGTCATCGGGGGACATCTGGCTTCAGCCAGTCACCTTAAAATGGCTGAGCAAATTGGCAGTGAAATTGCCAGGCTGGGAATGGTTTTAGTTTCCGGAGGCCTTTCCGGGGTGATGGAGGCGGCCTGCCGCGGGGCGAAAAAAGCCGGGGGAAAAACCTTGGGGATTCTACCCGGTATTGATAAAGAAGAAGCAAATAAATATGTGGATATTCCGGTGGTTACCGGTCTGGGCCTCGCCAGGAACATTTTAGTTGTCCGCAATTCTGATTTAATTGTTGCTATTGACGGAAGATACGGCACCCTTTCTGAAATAAGCTATGCGCTCCATTTTCAAATCCCAGTTATCGGATTGGAAACCTGGGATATCGAAGGGGTCATTAAAGCCAAAGATATTCCTGATTGTCTAAACAAAATGAAAAAGATTTTAGCCGGTTTGAAACAGGAGTGATTATGCCAGAATTACCAGAGGTAGAAACGATAAAAAGAGAGCTTGAGAAAAAAATAGTTGGAGAGAGGATAAAGGAAGTAATAATCAATCTTCCCAAGCCGATAAAAAGACCGGCGCCTGCTGAATTAAAAAAAAGATTAACTAACAAAAAAATCAAAGGCGTAAAGCGCCGGGGGAAATATATAATTTTAGAAATAGAGGGTGAGAACTTTCTTTTTATTCATTTGAAACTTACCGGACAGCTTATCGTTGAGAAAGAAAATGGCCCGATAGAAAAACATGCCCATATTATTTTTCGATTTGCCTCCGGGAAAGATTTACGTTTTATAGATTTACGCCGTTTTGGCACGATGAATCTGGTGGATAGAATGGAGAAGTTTTCTACCTATAACGAGTTGGGGTTTGACCCCTTGGATTCATCTTTTAACCTGGAAAAATTCAAAGAAATTTTAGATAAACGCCCTACCAAAATTAAACAGCTTTTGATGAACCAGAGTCTAATTGCCGGTATTGGCAATATCTATGCGGCTGAGGCCCTATTTCGGGCCGGGATCAGCCCTTTGAGGCCGGCTAAGAGATTAAAAGATTCAGAAATCAAAAAATTATTAGAAGCGCTCAAAGGCATTTTGAAAGAGGCAATAAGATATAAAGGTAGTTCCGTGGATAATTATGTAACTACCGACGGAGAAGAAGGGGACTACGAAGATAAACTCTTGATTTATGGACGGGATAAAAAAAATTGTCCTAAATGCGGAAGCAGGCTTGAATCGATAAAGTTAGGCGGCCGGGGAACGAACTACTGCCCCAAATGCCAGAGGTAAATCCTAAAAACTTGCACCTCGTAGGTGCAAGAAAAAGGTGCAGAAAAAAAACTAATAATCTGGGTGGAGTCACCCGGTATTTTTTTTAGGCAGGATGAAGCATTAACCAGTTAGGAAAACCATGTCTACAGAAGAGATAATTGTCAAAGGAGCAAGAGAGCATAATTTAAAAGGTATCACCGTTCAGATACCGCGGAATAAATTGACGGTGATTACCGGCTTGAGCGGTTCGGGGAAATCATCCCTGGCTTTTGATACCATTTATGCCGAAGGGCAGCGCCGTTACGTCGAGAGTCTCTCCGCTTATGCCCGCCAGTTCTTGGAGCAGATGAAAAAACCGGAGGTTGAATCCATCGAAGGCCTTTCACCGGCAATTTCTATTGAACAGCGCAAGGCCGGAGCCAATCCTCGTTCGACGGTAGGCACGGTTACGGAAATCTATGATTACCTGCGCCTTCTCTTTGCCCGGATTGGCAAACCTCATTGTTATCGCTGCGGCCGGCCGGTCACCCCCCAGACGGTTCAAGAGATAGTTGACCGGTTGTTAACCTTTCCGGAAAAATCTCAAATTAGCATTTTTGCCCCGCTGGTTCGGGGTAGAAAAGGAGAGTATCGACAAATCTTTGCCAGCGCCCGCCGTGAAGGTTTTATCCGGATGCGCCTTGATGGCAAAATCATAGAGATAGATGAAACCTTTCCCGAATTAGATAAAAACAGGAAACATAATATCGAAATTCTCGTCGATAGAATCGTTAAAAGCAGTAAAGTTAAAGGCCGCCTTTCTGAATCTTTAGAGATGGCTTTAAGACTTGGGGGAGGCATCGTTATTGTCAATGTCAAAATTAAAGGAAAGGTTGACGAGTATCTTTTCAGTGAACATTTTGCCTGTGCCAAATGCGGCATCAGCTTTGAAGAGCTTTCCCCCCGCCTCTTTTCCTTTAACAGCCCTTATGGAGCCTGTTCGCGCTGCGGTGGGTTGGGGACGCGTTTAGAGGTAGACCCGGATTTAGTCATTCGGGATAAGAAGAAAAGTTTGGCCGAAGGCGCCATAGAAGGCTGGCGTCGGGGAGGAAGGAATTTGATTCTTTATTACCGCCGTATTCTCAGGGCATTAGCCAGTCATTATCGCTTCAGCATGGATGAGCCTTTTGAAAAATTTCCTAAGAGAATTCAGAAAATAATTCTTTACGGTTCCGGCGGGGAAGAAATGGCTTTTCGCCACTGGAAGAGAGGGCGTCCCTATTACTACGAAAGTGATTTTGAAGGGGTTATTCCCAATCTGGAAAGAAGGTTTAAAGAGACAGAAAGCGAATATATCAAAACGGAGATTTTAAAGTTTATGAGTGAACTTCCCTGCCCCCTTTGTAAAGGAGCCCGACTACGCAAAGAGAGCCTGGCGGTTACCATTAGCGGAAGAAATATCGATAATTTGGTTCGGATGTCGGTAAAAGAGGCCCATCGGTTTTTCTCGGAGCTCAGGCTAAGCCGGCGGGATTTTCAAATTGCCCGCGAGGTAATTAAGGAAATAAAAGAGAGATTGAATTTTATGTTTAATGTCGGATTGGATTATCTGACTTTAGACCGCAAATCGGGTACTCTCTCCGGAGGGGAATCGCAGCGAATACGACTGGCGACACAAATTGGCTCTCGTTTGGTTGGCGTTGTCTATATTCTCGATGAGCCCAGTATCGGCCTTCATCAGCGGGATAACTTCCGCCTGCTTAACACCTTAAAACAATTGCGTGATTTGGGCAATACCCTTTTGGTTGTCGAGCATGACGAGGCGACTATCAGAGCCGCCGATTATATTATTGATTTAGGACCGGGGGCCGGTACATTAGGAGGCGAGGTTATTGTCCAGGGAGAGATTGACGATGTCTTGCGGAACTCTCGTTCGCTGACCGGTAAATATCTGAATAAGAAATTTAAAATTCCTATTCCAGAAAAAAGGAGAATACCGGGCAAAAAATTTCTGGAGATTCGCCAGGCTCAGGAGAATAATTTAAAAAATATAAACGTAAAGATTCCTCTGGGTTTGTTTGTTTGCGTAACCGGTGTTTCCGGTTCCGGGAAAAGCACTCTGGTTGATGAAATTCTTTATAAAGCCCTGGCCCAAAAATTTTATCATTCCAAGATTAAAGCGGGAAAACACAAGGATATTTTAGGAACAAAAAATATCGAGGCGGTGGTGGTTATTGACCAATCCCCGATTGGCCGCACGCCGCGTTCTAACCCGGCGACATATACCGGTGCCTTCGGGCCTATTCGGGAACTATTCTCCAAAGTACCTGAAGCCCGGATGCGGGGTTATAAACCGGGCCGGTTCAGTTTTAACGTCAAAGGGGGACGCTGTGAAGCCTGCCAGGGAGACGGAATAATCAAGATAGAAATGCATTTTCTCCCCGATATTTATGTTTCCTGTGATGTTTGCAAAGGGCTCCGTTTCAACCGGGAAACCCTGGAGGTGCGCTACAAAGGTAAGAATATTGCCGAGGTATTGGATATGTCCGTTAAGGGGGCTTTAGAATTCTTTGAGGCTATTCCCCGGATAAAAGTAAAACTGCAGACTCTAAATGATGTCGGCCTGGGTTATATAAAATTAGGCCAGTCGGCAACGACGCTTTCCGGCGGAGAGGCCCAGCGGATAAAATTAGCCGCCGAATTAAGTAAATACGGCGGTTATGTCTTTAGCGGCATAAGCAGAAAAAGCGGGAAAACACTTTACCTCTTGGATGAGCCGACTACCGGCCTTCACTTCGCTGATATAGAAAAATTGCTGAATGTTTTAAACCGTCTGGTTGAAGTAGGTAATACCATTTTGGTTGTCGAACATAATTTAGAGGTAATTAAATCAGCCGATTACATAATTGATTTGGGCCCTGAAGGGGGCGATTTAGGCGGCCGGGTGGTAGCTGGCGGCACTCCGGAGGAAATAGCCAGAGCTAAAAAATCCTATACCGGGAAATTTTTAAGGAAAGTGCTTGCTTGATTTTTAGTCCTGCTTCCCAAATCACACAATTTATCACACTTCGTAAGTGTGATTTTTTTATTGGTTGATTGGAAGGGGTGGAGGAGGGCTTTAACTTTTATTGACAGATATCTATTTAGTAGGTATAATATAGCTCCATGATAACGAAATCTAAAAGGGAAGGAAATGATTAAGGTAGCTATAGTCGGCGCCACCGGATATACCGGAGAAGAGCTGGTTAAGATTTTAGTCGTTCATCCCGGGGTGAAAATAACCTCCCTCTCGGCTAAAATTGATAAACCGGCTTTCATAAGTGAACTTTTCCCAGAGCTTAAGGGAAAGATAGAGCTGATTTGTAAAGAACCCGATTTAGATGAAGTTGCCCAAAATGCCGATTTGGTTTTTTTAGCTGTTCCTCACGGGGCGGCCATGCAGTTAGCTCCGCCGCTTTTGAAAAAAGGGAAAACTGTTATTGATTTGAGCGCTGATTTCCGCTTGAAAGACGCTTCTTTATACCCCCGGCATTATAAGTTTAGCCACCAGGCGGCTGAATTTTTGGCCGAGGCGGTTTACGGCCTCCCGGAAATGTACCGGGAGAAGATAAAGAAAGCCAAATTAATTGCTAACCCCGGTTGTTTTCCTACTTCGGTAATTCTTGGTATCCTTCCCTTAGCCAAGAAGAAGCTCTTGGATAAATCAGCCCCTATTTTTATTGACGCTAAAACCGGAGTCACCGGAGCCGGGCGCAATGTTGTCCTCAATTCTCTCGCCTCGGAGGCAAAAGAAAATGTAAAAGCTTATAAAGTTGGCCAGCACCAGCATCAGGTGGAAATGGAACAGATTTTAGCTGAGGCCAGCGGGTCTGAGCTTAAGCTGACTTTTGTACCTCATCTAATTCCCATCCAGCGGGGGATTCTCTCCAGCATTTATCTCCAGCTTAAGGACGAATTAAAAGAAAAAGAACTCTGGCAGATTTTTAAAGATTCATATAAAGACGAACCTTTTGTTCAGGTTTTAGACTTAGGCCATTTCCCGGAGACAAAGTCTGTCCGGATGGGGAATTTTTGCCGCCTTGGCCTGTATGCTAAAGGGAAGGTGGCCATTGCCATCTCGGCTATTGATAATTTAGGTAAGGGAGCCGCCGGACAGGCGGTGCAAAATATGAATATTTGTTGTGGTTTCTCTGAAGACGAAGGATTGATTTAGGTGGTGAATAGTAGCTGGAGGGATTAAAATGCCATTTGTTAAAGGTGGAATAACCGCTCCATCAGGTTTTAAAGGCGCGGCTGCTCATTGCGGAATTAAAAAGGCCAAATTAGATTTAGCTCTTATCTTCTCTGAGGTGCCATCTCAGGCGGCCGGAGTTTTTACCGTTAACAAAATTGTTGCCGCCCCGGTTAAATTAGATCGGAAAAAAATAAAAAAAGGAAAATTTAAAGCGATTATCGTCAATGCCGGAAACGCCAATGCCTGCACCGGAAAAAAAGGATTAGAGGATGCCAAAGAGACGGCGCGCTTTACCGCTCTGGCTTTAGGTATAAAGGCTGAAGAAATTTTAGTCTCTTCAACCGGGATTATCGGGAAAAATCTTCCGATGGAGCGCCTTAAAATCGGAATTAGCAGCCTTATGCATAGATTGTCAAAAGAAAACCATCAGTCTGTCGCTGAGGCGATAATGACGACCGACAGTTTTTTAAAAGAATCTGCCTGGCAGACAACAATCGCCGGACGACGGATAAAAATTGGCGGGGTAGCTAAAGGGGCGGGGATGATTTGTCCTAATATGGCTACCATGCTTTGTTTCCTTACTACCGACGCCAACATCAGTAAAAAATTGCTCAGGAAGGCTTTGCGAGAGGCGGTGGATAATTCCTTTAATGCTATCACCATAGACGGCGACCAAAGCACCAATGATATGGTAATTATTTTAGCTAATGGCTTGGCGCATAATAAGAAAATAGAGAAGGAAAATAAAGACTTTCTAAAGTTCAAAGAAGGGTTGAATCTGGTTGCGCAATTTTTAGCCGGAAAGATCGTCGAAGACGGTGAAGGGGCAACTAAATTTATTGAGATTATGGTCAAGGGTGCATCTAACGGGCGGGAAGCAGAAAAAGCTGCCCGGGCAATTGCCCGGTCCAATCTGGTCAAAACTTCGTTTTTTGGTGCCGATCCTAACTGGGGAAGGATTATGGCTGCCCTGGGATCCTCTGGTATAAAATTGAAGGAAGAAAAAATCGATATTTATTATGGAGACCGGCCGGTAGTAAAAAAAGGCAAAGCCTTTGATTTTTCACCGGCCAGGATTTACCGCCTTCTTAAAAACAGGAAAATAAGCATTCTGGTTAACCTGGGAATAGGTAAAGGAGAAAAAAAAATCTTAACTACCGATCTCTCCCCGGAATATATCAAAATTAATGCCGGCTATTTTCACCCCGTTAGAAAAGCAAACACAGAAATTACATAATAAGCAAAGAACTAAAGAGCCCTATCAGATTATAAATATGATTTCCGGCGGTCTGAAGGTAATCTATTTATACCGGGGCCTACCGGAGAGTTTAGAATAGGGGCTTTAAGAAATAAACAGCTTCTATCTGATAGGTGTTTAAGGCTCTTTACTGAAGGAAGAAAAAATGCAGAAATACATTGAAAAAGTAGAAATTTTGATTGAAGCCCTGCCTTATATAAAAGAGTTCCATGGGAAAAAGGTTGTGGTTAAATACGGAGGCAGCACCCTGGCTCTTGAAGGGATAAAAAGAAGCATCATGCATGACCTTATTTTTATGCATACGGTGGGGATACTACCCATTTTGGTTCATGGAGGAGGCCCATTTATTAGCGAAAGGCTTAAAGAGATTGGTAAAAAGGTTGATTTCATCGACGGTATGCGGGTGACTGATAAAGAGTCTCTGGCAGTGGTTGAAGAAGTGCTTTTAAAGAAGGTAAATCAGGGATTAGTTGATTTGATAAAGGACTTAGGCGGTAAAGCCGAAAGGATGAACGGGAAAAATTTTATCCAGGCTTCTATTTACAGTAAGGATTTAGGTTTAGTCGGCAACGTTAAAAAAATTAATTCAGAAGGTGTAACAAAGAAAAAAAGTTTGATCCCGGTGATCGCTCCTTTAGGCGGTTCTAAAGGTCAAACTTTAAATCTTAATGCTGATATGGTCGCCGGTGAATTGGCCGTGGCGCTCAAGGCGGAAAAATTAGTAATATTAACTGATGTGAAAGGGATTATGCGTAATGCCGAAGATGCCACTTCTCTTATCTCTACCTTGAGGGTTGATGAAGTAGACGATTTAATAAAGGATAATATTATTAATCAAGGAATGATTCCCAAGGTGAAAGCCTGCATGCTGGCCATTAAAGGCGGCGTGAGAAAAGCTCATATTGTCGATGGACGGCTGCCGCACTCTATACTCTTAGAGATTTTTACTGATAAAGGAGTTGGGACAGAAATTGTTTCCTGAGAAGTTCACCCGGTTAGAAATTCCATAGATAGGCTATGCTTAATCGTGATGCACACAAAGGCAGAAAAAGACTGTGTTCAGGAGGGGAAAAAACTTTACGGTCGCCTAAGGGCGACCTATTTCTAACGGGGTTAGCTAGCCGGCGCTTGGTCAGGGAGATTTTAGAGAGAAATCACTTAAGTTTAAAAAAACGCCTGGGGCAGAATTTTTTAGTTGATAGAAATGTTTTAGATAGAATCCTGGATTCAGCTGAACTTACTCCGGAAGATTTAGTTATTGAAATTGGCGCGGGCCTGGGTACCTTAACCCGAATTATTGCCCGGCGGGTGAAAAAACTCTGGGCGATTGAAATTGACCGGGGTTTGGTTAAGGTTTTAAAAGAAGCGGTCGATTCTTTCTCCAATGTTAAGATTATTCACGCCGATGTCTTAAAAATAAAATTTAGCCGGTTTATCATTCAGGAATTCGGCCGCATCCGGGCGAATTTAACAAAACGAATCAAAATTATTGGCAACATCCCTTATTCAATAAGCTCTACTTTAGTTAGAAAGATACTGGAGGAAGAGCCGTTATTTCAGGAAGCCTGGCTGCTTTTACCGGAGGATGTGGTCAAGCGAATGAAGGCTTTACCCGGGACTAAAGCCTATGGGTCTTTTTCGATTTTAGTTAATTTCTACGCCAAGGTTAAGTCAATCAGGAAAGTTTCGCCTAGAGTTTTTTTTCCGGTTCCCAAAGTGCCCTCTGTCTTGGTCAAATTAGAGAAAAAAAAGGGAAAAAAGGCCGGGCCAAAGGATAAGGCGCTTTTTTTTAAGCTGATCCGCGCCTCTTTTGCCAAAAGGCGGAAGAAATTATCCAATGCCCTGAAGCCTTTTTTAAAGGGAGAGTTGGATTCTTCTAAAATTCAAAAGGCTTCTCAGATTGATTTAAATCGCCGGGGAGAAACCCTGAGTCTGGATGAATTTGTAAAATTAGCTGATTGTCTGAGGGAATTATCCAAAACTAATTAAAAGGAACGAATGATGGCAAAAATTACTAAAAAAGATGTTGAATATGTGGCTAAGCTGGCGAGGCTGGAACTTAAGGAAAAAGAAAAAGAGAAATTTACCAAACAGTTGGATAAAATATTGAAATTTATGGATAAGTTAAACGAGCTGGACACTAAAGACGTAAAACCGCTGGCGCATATTTTGCCTTTAAAGAATGTCTGGCGGGAAGATAAGAAGAAAAAATCTTTAACGCGGGGGCAGCTTTTATCGAATGCCCCGGAGGTTGACAAAGAGGGAAAATTTTTCAAAGTTCCCAAAGTGATTGAATAAAGTGGGGTTTTGATTCGCAAGAGAAGCTCACTATTTAGGGGTTTAAGCGGGCGCGAGGGAAAACCCGAGCAGGACCCGCCAAAGTCATTGTAAATAGCGTTTAATATTGGCTAATTCGGATGAAAGAAAATAAAACTGAGATTTCCAAAGAAATCAAAGAATTTAAAAGTTCCTTAGAGAAGATTCGCCGGGAAGAACTTTTGGCCGAAGAGCAATTAACTAAAGCCATCCTTCAGGCTAAAGAGACTATTCTCCGCGCCAGGGAAAAAAGTGAAGCTTTGATTGAGGAAAAGAAAATCGAAGGGAAAGAAGAGGCCTCATTACTGCTTAAAAAGGCAGAGGATGAAACTGGAGCCCGTTCAGAAGAATTAAGGCGGGAGGGAGAAAAAAGAAAAAAAGGACTGGCCCAAAAAGCCCGTCCGAATATGGATAAAGCGATAGAGTCGGTGATTAAGGAAATTATGGAGTAAAAAGTAGATGGCAATTGCGGAGATGAAAAAAATTCATTTGGTTGGGCACCAGCATATTGAAAACCGGGTGACCCAGCTGCTCCATCACTTAGGAGTAACGCAGATTATAGATATCAGGGAAGAAAATGAAGAACTTAGGCCGGAATCTTCCGGGGAAGAAAAAAAATTAGAAGAAAGGCTCGCCCAGATAAATAGAATCCTCGCATTTTTAAGCCAATACGAAAAGAGTAGTTTCGTAAAAGGCCTCTGGGACAGTTTCTTCCCGGCAAAGGCATATTTTGCCAAGGAAGAGGCACGTCATATTTTGCGGAGTTTCTCAGAATTAGAAGCGTATCATGACTTTAAAGCTTTAGACGAAAAAATAGAATTAATTAAAATAAAACGGGGGGAGTTGGAAGAAGAGAAAAAAAATCTTCTTGGATATTTTCGATTTCCTCTGGCAAAAAAGGATTTGGCCCCGACTAAAGAAACCGGGATAATCTGGGGGGTAATTCCCAAAAAAAGTTTTCTTAAAATCGGTCCGGTTTTAAATAAGAAATTTAAAAAAATATGGGTTAAAACTTTCCAGGCGGCAGGGAAAAATTTATTTCTGATAGTCGTTTTCCTAAAGGATAGGCACGAGGATATAAGCGAATTTTTACGTAGTTCAAATTTCCAATTTGGGAATTTTTCTAGAAGCCAGGTGGGGACTCCTCAGGAACGGCTTGAAGAAATTGCCCGAGAAAAAGAATCTTTAGGATTAGAGGAAGAAAAGATAAACAAGGATATAGGGCGTCTTCTTTCCCAAAAAGCCAAACTTCTTCTTCTTCACGATACTATCTCCAGCCGCCTTGAACAAAGGTATATAAGCCGGAGTTTTTCGCAAACCAGGGCAACCTTTATTCTGGAGGGATGGGTAAAGGAAAGTGAGTTAAAAATCCTCAAGGAGAAATTAATTAAAATTTTCCCGGAATTAGAAATAGTTGTCAGCTCACCTCTGGCTGATGCCCAGCCGCCGATTGCCTTTCAAAATCGTTCCTGGATTAAACCCTTTGAATTTATTACCCGCCTCTATGGAGCTCCGGCTTACCGCAGCTTTGACCCTACGCCCTTTTTGATGCCATTTTTTGCTCTTTTCTTCAGTTTGTGTATCAGCGATGCGGGATACGGGTTGATTTTACTGCTTTTGGGCTGGTGGCTATTAAAGAAAGTAAAGCTGGAAAGAGGGCAGAAAATAATTTTTAGGGTTTTGCTCCTCTCCGGTTTTCTCGCCATTATAGTCGGAGTAATAACAGGCAGTATTTTTTGTCTTGACTTTGAACAGCTGCCTCTTTGGCTTGGATTCCTTAAAGGATTTCGGAACAAACTCATGATTTTCGATCCGTTAGAGAATATTATGCTTTTTTTGGGTATCTGTCTGGGGCTGGGTTTAGTGCAGATTTATTTCGGCATCTTATTGAAGGTAATCCTCCAGCTAAAAAGGAAAAGGATAATTGAAGCCCTTTTTCAGGAACTTCCCTGGCTCTTTTTAATTTCGGGTTTAATCCTTTGGGCAGCTGTATCTATGGGCGGATTAAAGGATTCACTATTGCCTCTGGCTAAAATTTCTACTTCCGGCGGAGCGGTTATTTTGTTCCTTTTTGCCGGCCGGGGGACAAAAAACATATTTTTGCGTCTGGGGAAAGGTCTCTTTACCCTTTATGGAACGGTGGGGATGCTGGGAGATATCCTCTCTTATACCCGGCTTTTAGCCCTTAGTTTAGCTACGGTGGTTATCGGCCTGGCCGTCAATGTTATTGCTGCTTTATTTTCCAGAGTACCTTTTATCGGCATTCTTTTAGGGTTAGCCGTGGTTATTTTTGGACACGGTTTTAATCTTTTCATTAACAGCTTGAGCGGATTTGCTCATACTTTACGCCTGCAGTTCGTCGAGTTTTTTACCAAGTTTTACGAAGGCGGCGGAGAATTCTTCCAGCCTTTCCAGATGGAGAATAAATTTACCAGGGTGGAGTGAGTTGAGAAAGGGAGAAAAAGGGTTTTATCTTTTAGAATTATTAGTGGCTATTTTACTTTTTGCCATTGTCATTACAGCCGTTTTACAGAGTATCATAGTCAGTAACAACTGGCTGCATAACCTTTGCAATCGAACCAGCGCCTTTGCTTTGGCTCAGGAGAAAATGGAAGAGGTTTTGAGTGGTTCCTATATCCAGATTATCCCGGAAAATTATCCGATAGATCATCCGGTTATTACCTTTGCCAACCCAGAATTTCCTGATAATGATTTAGTCGGAACCAGGGAAGTAACCATTATTCCCTTTGAGTCATATAAGGAAGTGGCGGTAAATATCAGCTGGCAGGAAAAGGGAAGAGAAGAATCCGAATCTATCTATTCTCTGGTTTCAGTAAGGTGAGAGAACAGGTTACCAGGTGAAAGGTGATAGGTAATAGGGAAAAACCGATAAACTTTAACTGGTGACCCGGGACGAAATCTATGCTTAGAAAAAAAGGATTAACCCTGGTTGAACTAATGGTCGTTTTAGTCCTGATCATTTCTGTTATCGGGGTGTTCCTTGCCAGTTATATATTGGCTGAGACTTCCTGGCAGGCTACTGCCGCCCGGTTGGTAGTTCAGCGTCACGCAGAAATTGCTTTTGAAAAAACAACCCGGGCTTTACGAAAAAGCCGGAATCCCATAATTGAAGACGCCGGGGATTCTATCAGCTTTCAAAATATTGTTGGCACTGAATCAAAAATTTATCTGCAACCCAGCGGAGAAACAATTAACGGGAAGCCGGTATATAACCTTATTTTTGACGACGATACCAGTTCTCCCGGGGATGAAAGAATAATTGCCCGTTCGCTTCTCAAGCAGGACGGATTTAATTTTTTTACTGCTGACGGAGACGATATTAAAAAAATTTTTATTGCCTATCGGGTCAGCGATACCAACCCTCGCGATGGATTTCAGATACTTGACCTTTATACGATGGTTAAAACGAGGAATTAAATGGGGATAAAAATGAAGGGGGCTGGCAGAAAGGCAATTTCTAAAAAAGGCAATGTTATGATTATTGGAATTCTCTTTGTAGTTATTGTGATAATCAGCCTCATTGGCCTTTTGACTTTAGTCAGTAACGAGATGGATATGACCCGAAAAATGAACGATTCCGCCCGGGCCCTTTATATTGCTGAAGGCGGCGTTAATCGGGCGAAAGTTTGGCTGACTTCGCAAGCTTACCCACCCATAGGGATAGAGCCTTTTGAAATATTTACCGATGAAAATTTAGGCACGGGAAACTATAGCGTCGTTATTGATCCTGAAGATGGCAATCCGGGACGCTGGATTAAGCAATATGGACTTCTTTCTACCGGCAAGATTCTGGCAACTGAGGTTTCACGTTTGGTTAAAGTGATTTTACAGACAGAAACCTTTGCCAGTTTTGCCTATTTCACTGATAATGAATATAACCCTAATGTCGGAGCAAAGATTTGGTTTGTTGGCTGGGATGTTTTAGACGGGCCGACACATTCAAACAGTCAAATCAACATTTATGGCAGCCCGACGTTTAAAGGACTGGTTAGCTCGACCGCCGATTCCTTTTATTATTATCACGGCGGGCCGCCAGAAGATAACCCTGATTTCCAGCAAGGATATACGCTGGGAATAGAAAATATTGAGATGCCGACGAGCACAGAAAACCTTAAAGAGACTGCTCAATCCGGAGGGGTAGTTGTCAGCGGCGACAGCACCGTAGTTTTGAATAGTAACGGCACCGTCAGTTATAGTGAAGAAGGCCAGTGGTACGAATTTAATCTCGAAGAGACTAACGGTGTAATGTACGTAAATGGCAGCGCTTTTGTTCAAGGGACCTTAAAAGGGGCTTTAACTTTGATTAGTTCAGATGATATGTATGTTACCGATGATGTTCGCTATTCGACTGACCCCGGGGATCCATCTTGTGATGACCGTCTGGGTTTAATCTCTGATAAAAATGTAGTCATTCCCTATACGGCCCCGAATGATTTGGAGATTGATGCGGCCATTATGGCTTTAGACAGCTCTCTTTATTTTCAGTACTACCCCTATTATATGAAAGGAACCTTAACTGTTTATGGCGGTATTATTCAGGAATATCGGGGCCCGGTGGGGACTTTTTATGCATCCTCAGGGACCAAAGCCAGCGGCTATAATAAAGATTATAGCTATGATTACCGTTTTTTAGATACCCCGCCGCCCTATTTCCCAGGAACAGAACGTTATTCGCAGATTAGTTGGTGGGAAGAATAAATGTTCCCTGTTTTGTGGGGACAGGGTAGAATATTGGAGAAGGAAACGAGAGGAGAGATAGGAAAAGCTGTCATGAGAAGGAAGGTAACCAGAACCCTTATTACCATTGAATTAATTATCCTCATCTTGGCCATAATCGGGCTGGCTTGGCTATTTATTATTTTCAGGGTTCCCCAGGAAATTGGAGAGGTTATAGAAGATGAATCCAAAGAAATGGTGGGGATAGAGGAGGTTTTAACCGAACCCCAAAAAGGGGAAAAAGAGATAATAAGAGTTTTTCCTGAGGGAGATAAGATTATAGATAAAATAAAGATTCCGCCTCCCAAAGGTTTCCCACAGACACCCGAAGAAGAAAAGAAGTTTATGGAAAAACTTAAGAATCCCCCCGAACCAAAAAAAGGGGAAGAAGTAAAGATTAAAGGAGAATCAGCTATCGCATTTTAGCTGTTTTAAAAAAGGAGAACAGGCAAGAAGGGAGGAAGAAATGTTTGGAATTGCTTTATCTATTTTTGGGGCCGCTTTGGCCGTAGCTTTATCGGGTATTGGTTCCAGTATCGGTGTCGGGTTAACCGGACAGGTTTCAAGCGGGGTGATGAGCGAAGACCCCAAATCTTTCGGGAAGCTCCTTCTATTAAACGTTTTACCGGCCACTCAGGGTGTCTATGGCGCAATTGTGGCCTTTCTAGTCATGTTGAAAATTGGTTTTCTGGGAGGAGAATCAGTAAGCCTGACTAATATTCAGGGGTTACAGATTTTTCTCGCTTGCCTACCCATAGCTTTAGCCGGATTGTTTTCGGCCGTCCATCAGGGGAAAGTTTGTGCCTCCGGAATAAGAATGGTTTCTAAACAGCCCCAGGAAGTAGGTAAAGCCCTGGTCATCGGGGTCTTAGTCGAATTTTATGCCATCTTGGGACTATTGGTTTCGATTTTATTCCTTTTTAATATGCAGCTCTGAATCAAAAAGTAGAAAGTGTCCCCTATTTGGAGAAAAAATGGCTCTGGAAGATATTTTAGAAAAAATTAAATCTGATGCCGAAAGAGAAGCCGCTAAAGTCAAAAAAGAGGCTTTAAGTTCGGCCAGACAGATAACCGATGAAGCGAGAAAAAAAGGAGAGTTTTTAAAGAAAGAGATTTTGTTTAAGGCTGGCGAAGAGGCTGCCAAAATTAAAGAAAGGATTCTTGTTAATACCCAGGTTCAAATAAAAAAGGATATTCTTTCTTTTAAACAAAAGTTTATCCAGGATGTTTTGATAAAAGCGATGGATAAAATGAGAAAGTCAAAAGATTTATATCAGGCATTCCTTGAAAAAACCTTGTTAGAAACAGCCCTTGGGAACGAAGAGATTATTTTATCTGCCCAAGACCGGAGGGAATTTTCTAATAAGTGGTTGGAGGGATTTAATAAAAAGCATCACCTTAAATTAAACTATTCTAAAAAAATCGGAAAAATTTCCGGAGGGATGGTTATTCGAAGCGGTAAAAAAGAGATTAATGCCGGTCTCGAAATCTTAATCAAAGAAATTCGGGAGAAACGCGGCGCGGAAATAGCCAAAATTCTTTTTGGAGAATTATAATGTTTTATTCGTTTCGGGAAGATTTGCGTTATGCCTATAGTCTGGGTGAGCTCAGGGTAAGGGAGAATAAAATGCTCGGTCAGCGGGATTTCTCCCGTTTATTATCTACCGCCAATCTTGAAGAGATGGCTCTTATTTTAAGTGAAGCTGGATATAAAACACCGGAAAGGGCGGAGGAGATTTTTTCTAACCCCGATGATTTCTTATCTTCTAATACAGCCATTTTGTATAAAAGGCTGAAGGAAATAGGGCATCATCCAGAAATTTTCAACCTTTTTATTATTCGCTATGATTTTAGAAATTTTGGAGTTCTCCTTAAAAAAGAAATAGCCGAAGGAAGTCTGGATGACCGGGTTTTAAAGGAAAATTTTTTAATTAACCTGGGGCTGCAGGGGCTGGATAAACTCCAGGAATCATTCAAGAAGAAAAATTATGAGATTTATCCAGAGAACATGGCCGAGATTTTCTCAAGAATTGAAAAGAAAATAAAAAAAGAAAACCCGGATAAAATCAGCCAGACCTTAGATAGAGAATATTTTAAGTTAGCTTTAGAGGCAAGTTCCTCTAATGATTTCTGCCGGTATATTTTTAATATATTTGTCGATTTCGCTAATTTAGAAAGCGCCTTGAGGATTAAAAATATAAAAAGGGAATCTAAGTTCGGCGAGTTTTTTATTGAGGGAGGGAAAATCGCAAAGAATGATTTTTTAGAATTTTTAGGCGGCCGTTTGAATCTAATTAATCTTCTTTCTCGTTATTCATATGAAAAGCTATTTTCTCCATCTCCGGGAGAAAAAGAGGAAGCCCTTTTAGGGGAGAAGAAATTGGACGATTTTTTAATCGAGGTTCTAAAGGAAGCGAGATTTTCTTTTATTGGCTTAGAGGCAGTCGTTGCCTATTTATTGGTTAAGGAGTTGGAGATGAAAAATATCCGCCTGATTCTTCAGGGGAAGAAAGCCGGCCTGACGGAAGAAGAATTACGGCCTGATTTGCGGGCGACGTATGAATAAAATGGCTGTTATTGCCGAACCTTGGACAGCTTGGGGCTTTGCTGGATTGGGCCTATCTGTCTATCCGGCAGAGAATGAAAAAGAAGCCCAAGATATTTTTAAATCAATGGAAGAGGATTATGCCATTATCTTTGTCAGTGAGACATTTTACCAGGTGGTCAAGAAAAGGTTTGAATCTAGGCTCAAGGATAAATCACCTCTAATTTGTTTAATTCCTAACAATAAGGAAAGAAAAAATCTGGGCCATCAAATAATCCGGGAAGTGGTCCGCCAAGCCGTCGGTTTTGAAATTTGACAAAGGAGGCTCAACCAGGGAAGTCGGATTTTCTTTGGTGGTGCGATACAAGGATTATTTATTAGAAGGGAAGGTTCATCATGGGTATTAGCGAAAAGAAAAAAGGGAAAATTGCTAAGGTCTCTGGTCCCTTAGTGGTGGCTGAGGGGATGTATCAGTCACGGATGAATAATATGGTTTGGGTAAGCGAACAGAGCTTGGTTGGAGAAATTGTCGAGTTAAAAGGTGATCTTGCTTCCATCCAGGTTTATGAAGAGACCGCCGGTATCGGACCAGGTGAGCCGGTAGAAGATTTAGGTGAACCTCTGAGTATTGAATTAGGGCCGGGATTAATCGGACATATTTTTGACGGTATCCAAAGACCCTTGGAGGTTATTCGAGAAAAAGCCGGTGATAATATTCCCCGGGGACTTTTAGTACCCAGTCTTGATCGGGGAAAGAAATGGGCATTTTCCCCTCAGGTAAAAAAAGGGGATAAAGTCGAGGCAGGAGATATTATTGGCTTAGTTCAGGAGACCTCACTCGTGGAGCACCGAATTTTAGCGCCGCCTGGAATACAAGGAGAGATAATTGAGATAAAGGAAGGAAACTTCACTGTTGAAGAGGTAATTGCTGAGGTAAAGGGTCCCAAAAAAACAGTTGGAATAAAAATGATACAGCGCTGGCCGGTAAGGAAAGAAAGGCCCTATCGGGAAAAATTGATTCCCCGGGGACCTTTAATTACTGGCCAAAGGGTAATTGATACACTGTTCCCTTTAGCTGAAGGCGGGACTGCCTGTGTTCCCGGGCCGTTCGGTTCGGGCAAAACCGTCATTCAGCACGCCTTGGCTAAATGGGTCAATGCCGAAATCATTGTTTATGTCGGTTGTGGTGAAAGAGGGAATGAAATGACCGATGTTCTCCTGGAGTTTCCCAAGCTTCTTGATCCTTATTCTGGAGAACCCTTGATGAAGAGGACTATTTTAATTGCTAATACCTCTAATATGCCGGTAGCCGCTCGCGAAGCTTCTATTTACACCGGGGTAACCATTGGGGAATATTTTCGCGATATGGGATATAATGTTGCCTTAATGGCTGATTCCACCTCGCGCTGGGCTGAGGCCTTGCGGGAAATTTCGGGAAGATTGGAAGAGATGCCGGGAGATGAAGGCTATCCGGCTTATTTAGGCACGAGAATTGCTGATTTTTACGAACGAGCCGGCCTTTCAAAATGTCTGGGGAAAGATGAACGTCTCGGGTCACTCAGTATTATCGGCGCCGTCTCTCCCCCGGGGGGAGATTTAACCGATCCGGTGGTTCAGGGGACTTTGCGGGTGGTTAAGGTTTTCTGGAGTTTAGAGGACAAACTGGCTTATGAGAGGCATTTCCCGGCGATAAATTGGCTAAATAGCTATTCCTTGTATCAGTCTATGGCTGATGAATATTTTAAAAAAGAGGTTAATGCCGAATTCGTAAAAATGAGGAAGGATGCCATGTTAGTTCTTCAAAAGGAATCAGAGCTTCAAGAAATTGTAAAACTTATTGGTGTTGATGCCCTTTCTCCCGAGGACCGTCTGACTTTAGACTTGGCTAAATCAATTAGGGAAGATTTTCTTCATCAAAATGCTTTCCATGAAATTGATACCTACAGCTCTTTAAAAAAACAGTATTGGATGTTAAAACTAATTCTATTTTTGGGTGAAAAATGCCAGACCGCTCTTTCTCGAAAGGTGCCTCTGGAAAAACTCCTAAATTTAAAGGTCAAAGAGGATATTGCTCGACTCAAGCTTATTCCGGAAGAACAGTTAGATAAGATGGAGTTGGTTTTAAATAAGATAGTTAACGAGATTGAAGCTTTTACTAAAGAATAGACTGACCGAATATTCTAGAAGATAAATGACCAATATGCAATTACTCAATGACGAATGGAATTCATTTCTTCATTCGGCATTTGATAATTTGGCATTAAAAGGAATAAGGAGATAACAGTGCTAAAGGAATATTTGACAATTCAGGAGATTGTTGGGCCGCTCATTCTTGTCGATGAAGTTGAAGGCGTCAAATATGAGGAGCTGGTTGAAATAGAACTTCCTAACGGAGAAATCCGGAAAGGAAAGGTGTTAGAGGTTAATCGGGATAAAGCCCTGGTTGAGGTTTTTGGCGGCACTAGCGGTATCGACATCAAAAATACCCGTTTAAAATTTTTGGGGAAGAGAATGGAACTGACGGCTTCGCTGGATATGTTGGGAAGAATTTTTGATGGATTGGGCAACCCCATTGACGGCGGTCCAGCGATACTTTCTGAAACCAAGTTAGATGTTAACGGTATTCCGATTAATCCCTCGGCCCGGGATTATCCTCAGGAATTTATACAAACCGGTATTTCGGCTATTGATGGACTTAATACGTTGGTCCGTGGACAGAAATTGCCGATATTTTCTGCCTCAGGACTTCCCCATATTCGTCTTTCCGCCCAGATTGCCCGTCAGGCTAAGGTTTTAGGCAAAGAGGAAAAATTCGCCGTAGTATTTGCTGCCATGGGGATTACTTTTGAGGAGGCAAATTTTTTTATCGACGATTTTAAGGAAAGCGGGGCTATTGGCAATGTCGTTCTTTTTATCAATCTGGCTGATGACCCGGCCATTGAAAGGATTGCTACTCCCAGGGTAGCTTTAACCGCGGCAGAATATTTAGCTTTTCGGCAGAGCATGCACGTTTTGGTTATTTTGATTGATATGACTAATTATTGTGAAGCCCTTCGGCAGATATCGGCGGCTCGACGGGAAGTACCGGGCCGGCGGGGATATCCCGGCTATCTCTATACGGATTTGGCTACCATTTACGAACGAGCCGGCAGGATTCGCGGCAATTCCGGTTCCATCACTCAGATTCCGGTATTAACGATGCCGGAAGATGATAAAACCCATCCAATTCCTGATTTAACCGGATATATTACTGAGGGACAGATAATTTTGAGCCGCGAACTCAATCGAAAGGGAATATATCCGCCGATTGATATTTTACCTTCTCTTTCTCGTCTGAAGGATAAAGGGATTGGTAAAAATAAGACCCGTGAGGACCACGCCGATCTTTTTAATCAGCTTTTTGCCGCTTATGCCCGGGGTAAAGAAGCCTATGAGCTGGAGAAAATTTTAGGGAAAGCTGCCTTGACAGAGATGGATTTGAAATATTTAAAATTTTCCAATCTTTTTGAGGTTGAATATATTCAACAGAGAGAGAATGAAACCCGCCGTATTTCCGAAACCTTAGATTTAGGCTGGAAGTTGCTTTCTCAGTTTCCTAGAGGGGAACTTAAGCGGATTCGCCCGGAATTCATTGATAAATATCTTGGTCCCCTTCTCTCGAGCCGTTAGAAAAATTTTCTCTAACGGGGCTAACCAAGCACAAATTAGGAGTTTTCTTCCAGGATGCGATTGAATGTTAATCCGACCAGGATGGAATTGTCAAAGTTAAAAAAAAAGTATTTCTTTGCCAAGCGGGGACATAAGCTGCTTAAAAACAAAGAAGATGAGTTGATGAGAAGGTTCCTCAATTTTATCGACCAGGATAAGGTTCTAAGGCAGGAGATGGAAGAGAAACTCTTCAAGGCCTTAAAGATTTTTGCTAAGGGGGCGGCTGCTATCCCTTTAGCCGAGTTAAAGGAAGCTTTATTCTTCAGCGAAAGAAAGAGCCGGGTAGAGGCAACACCGGAGCGGATTCTTAATTTAGAAGCAAATAAATTTTCTCTAAAAGTCCAAGGAGACCTCCATCGATATAGATTTCTCTCTACTAATGCCCGGTATGACCGGGCGTTAATTTTGTTAGACGAGGTTTTGCCTTTGATGATTGAAACAGCTGCTTTAGAGGGTAGCCTTATTCTCGTTGCCCAGGAGATTGAAAGGACACGCCGTCGGGTTAATGCCTTGGAATATCGCTTGATTCCTGATTTAGAAGATACCATTAAGTATATCAGCATGAAACTGAGTGAGATGGAAAGAGGAAATCTTTCTCGGTTGATGCGGCTTAAAGAACTAAGCGGAACTATTTAATATGGGTGAGGTTTTTGTTGTTAGCACGCCAATTGGCAATCTGGAGGATATAACTTTAAGAGCAATCCGGATTCTCAAAGAGGTAGACCTGGTAGCGTGTGAAGATACCAGAAAAACAAAGATTCTCTTCAGCCGATACGGCATTCGTACCCCACTTACTAGTTTCCACGAACATAACAAGATTGCGCGCTCTATAAGTTTAGTCAAACTCCTGAAGGAAAATAAAAAGATTGCTTTGGTAAGTGAGGCAGGAACACCGGGTGTTTCTGATCCGGGGTTTTATCTGGTGAGATTGGCCGTCAAGAATAATATCAAGGTAGTTCCCATACCCGGAGCCAGTGCCGTGCTGGCGGGTCTAGCTGCCTCAGGGCTGCCAACAGATTGTTTTACTTTTTACGGTTTTCCCCCCCGGAAAGGCAAAAAGAAAAAAGAATGGCTTGAGAAAATCAGGGCAGAGACAAAAACGGTGGTTTTTTACGAATCGCCTCATCGCCTGCTTGATACATTAGAAGGATTAATCCCGGCAGTTCAAGGAAGATTGATTGCCGTTGGGCGCGAATTGACCAAAAAATATGAAGAAATCCAGCGCGGGACGGCTGAGGAGCTTAAAGAATATTTTACCAGTCATTCTCCCCGGGGAGAGTTTGTCCTGGTTTTAGCCGGCAACGCTTATAAAAATACTGAATCGGGAAGGGTGAACAATAAAAAAAGCAATATATGGTATTGAGACTGAGTAATACGGAGAAGCTTCTTTATCATTGACAGTTAGGGTAGGGTTTGATATAGTTATAGCACTTTAACTATCTAAATTCCGATACCTCGAAAATCACACTTCGTAAGTGTGAAGATTTTCGGGCCGGACTTCCAAAAATTATGAATGGAGAGAAAAATGACTAAAGAAATTGCTGATATTAAAGCCAGAGAAATTTTTGATTCCCGGGGGAATCCGACTGTAGAAGTAGATGTAGTCCTGGAGGATGGAACTACCGGAAGGGCGATGGTCCCTTCCGGGGCTTCTACCGGAGAGCATGAAGCTTTGGAGCTGCGTGATGGAGATAAAAAACGCTTTTCCGGAAAAGGGGTCAGAAAAGCGGTAGATAATGTAAATAAAGTCATTTCTTCCAAATTAAAAGGTATGGATGTTACTCATCAGCGGGCCATAGATCAGTCGATGATTGATTTAGATGGAACTGAAAACAAAGCTAAATTAGGCGCTAATGCTATTTTAGGTGTTTCTTTGGCGGCGGCAAAAGCAGCCAGTCTTGCCGAAAAACTGCCTTTATATCAATACCTTGGCGGCGAAGAAGCCGATCTTCTGCCTTTCCCTTTGATGAATATATTAAACGGAGGCAAACACGCGGATAACAATATTGATATTCAAGAGTTTATGATAGTTCCCATTGGCGGTGAAAGCTTTGCCGATAATCTTGGGATTGGTGTTGAAGTTTTTCAATCGCTAAAAAAGGTTCTAAATAAATCCGGCTTGAGTACTTCCGTCGGCGATGAAGGAGGATTTGCCCCCAATCTTAATTCTAACCAGGAGGCTCTCGAAGTAATTATACAGGCAATTGACTCAGCTGGGTATCAGGCCGGGAAGGATGTAGTTTTGGCTTTAGATCCGGCCGCCAGCGAGTTCTATAAAGAAGGCAAATATATGCTGATGGCCGGGAAGAAAAAAGAGAAAACCTCCGTAGAAATGGTTGATTTTTATGAGAAGTTGATTGATAAATTTCCGATTGCCTCAATTGAAGATGGTCTCGCAGAAGACGATTGGAAGGGCTGGAAAGTGATGACCGAGCGGCTCGGCAAAAAAATCCAGTTAGTTGGGGATGATTTATTTGTTACCAATACCAAGCGTCTTAAAAGAGGGATTAAAGAGGGAATTGCCAATGCCATTCTAATAAAATTTAATCAAATTGGAACCTTGACAGAAACCTTGGAAACGATTAAAATGGCTAAAGAGGCTGGATATGCCACGGTTATTTCGCATCGTTCCGGAGAAACCGAAGATGTCACCATTGCCGATTTAGCCGTAGCCACAAGATCCGGGCAGATTAAAACCGGTTCTGCTTCCCGAACGGATCGAATCGCCAAATATAATCAGCTTATCCGCATAGAAGAAGAACTGGGGAAGCGGGCCGAATTACCAGATAGGAAAAGGTGGCAAAGAAAAAATATCGGCCCTTCATAAGAAATAAATTTCTGCTTTTAATTTTATTAATTATTATCTTTCTCATTTATTGTTATCTCCCTCTGGCGGTTAAAATAAGAAGATTGAACAAACTGATAGAGAATATAGACAGAGAGATTGTTTTTTTTACTGAAGATAACCGCCTTTTAGAAAAAGAGAAGGATAGATTGACGACTGATTTGGATTATATCGGCAGGCTGGCCAGAGAAAAGTTGGATTTAATTAGGCCGGGAGAGATTATTTATAAAATTGTGGATAAAAAATCGCGGGGTGGAGCAGCCAGGTAGCTCGCAGGGCTCATAACCCTGAGGTCGGTCGTTCAAATCGACCCCCCGCCACCAGAATTTTGCGTTCTATTTCAAGGGGGCAATTGGGAAGCTCCCTTTTTTACCCATTAGAGAAGTAGTCATTGTTGCATTTTGTACCAAAGAGGTTAGCTATCCGGGGTATCTGAATTTTTCTAACGGTATTGATGGCGGTGTAGCTCAGTTGGTTAGAGCATGCGGCTCATACCCGCAGTGTCGCCCGTTCGAATCGGGCCGCCGCCACCACTTTATTCCCTCAAAAGTTTATTTCTCCCTTAATGATGATTGATAAAGTTCGTCAAACCACGGCTAATTATAAAATGATTGAAAAGGGCGACAAAATTTTGGTTGCTCTTTCTGGCGGGCCGGACTCTCTTTGCCTATTTCATATTCTCTTCGAATTAAAAAGGGAATTTGGTCTTAAATTATATCTAGCCCATTTTAATCATGGAATCCGTCGGGAATCGGCCGGGGATGTAAATTATGTTAGGCGGTTATCAAAGAAGTTTAAGGTTTCCTTAAGGCTGGCTAGAAAGGATATTCCGAAAATGGCTAAAGAAGAAGGCGGCTCAATCGAGATGATAGCCCGAAAGGCCCGCTATCAGTTTCTGATTGATACGGCCAGAGAATTAAGAGCCAATAAAATTGCTTTAGGCCATAATCAGGATGATCAGGTGGAGACATTTTTGCTTAATTTTTTACGGGGGTCAGGAACAGCCGGCTTAAGCGGTATGCCGGCTAAAAGGAAACTGGCCCGTTTAAAAGGAGGGAAAAACATCTACATAATTAGGCCCCTTATCGGAGCGGCCAGAGAGGAAATTATTGCTTACTTAGATAAAAAAAAGCTTCGTCCGCGCCTAGATGCTTCTAATTTGAGCTTGGCTTTTAAACGGAATAAAATAAGGTGGCAGCTCCTGCCGCTTCTGCAAAAAGAATATAACCCTAATATTAAAGGGGTAATAAAGAGAATAACCGAGATTTTTAAGGAAGAGGATATTTTTTGGCAGGAGTATTTGAAGACAATTTTTAAAAATTCAATTTTAAAAAAGAGTAAAAAGGAAATTCAACTAAATCTCAAAAAAGTATCTGCTCAAGCCGAAGCAGTTCAAAGCAGAATCCTCCAGCGAGCTTTACGGCAATTGCTCGGTGATTTGAGAGGAATTAACTATGCCCATATAACGGCCATTAAGAAATTGTGCCGCCGGGCTACCGGGAGAAAATTCTTAACTTTGCCTGGTAATGTTCAAGTGGTTAAAAATTATGATAAATTAATTTTAGAAAAAGGGAAAATAACACGGGATTACCCTTTTAAATTTCCGATAAAGGCACCGGGGGGGAATTTTTTTCCAGTTCTTGCCGCCAAATTAGAGATTGGCTTTAAAAGCTGCAATAAAAATGTTCTCAAGCGGCATATTGAAAAATTGCGGTTTATGCCGTTTGGGAAAAAATTTGAAGCTATCCTTGATAAAGATAGATTGAAGTTCCCTCTGTTTATTCGGAACAGATTCCCAGGAGATAGATTTCAGCCGCTTGGGCTTACGACTTTCCCCAAATTGAAGAAGTACTTTATAAACAAGAAAATCAGCCTTTTAGAGAGGGGGAAAAATCCTCTTCTGGTAGATAGCCGGGGAAGAATTGCCTGGGTAATTGGTCTGGAAATTGCCGATTGGGCTAAAGTGACCGCAAAAACCAGGAAAATTTCAAAGATGAAATATAACCCTTTCCCCCCCCAGTCAGGTAATCTATAACTTACTTACAGCTTGAAAAAAAAGTTACCTTATGCTAAAATATCCATTCAGACTCCGGGATTTTTTACTATATAAGGAAGGAATCTAAGGTGAATAAATCTGATAAACCACAAAAACCCACTCAATCGTCACGCAATTTAATTTTAGCCGTTGTCGTTTTCCTTGGGCTTTTAATTGTTTTTAATCATCTGCCGCAGGTTTTAAATCCACCCAAAGAAATAATCTTTAGTGATTTTATAGCGGCGCTGGGAAAAGGAAAGGTTCAAGAAGTCGTAATCGTGGAGAATAATATTAAAGGGAAGTTTAGTGATGGCACGGCTTTTAAAACTTACGCACCGGAGGATCCAGATCTGGTTAAAATGCTCCGTTCCAAAGAGGTAAAAATAAAGGCCGAACCAGAAAGTGCCTGGAAAAGCATAGTTTTTTCTCTTTTTCCCCTTTTACTTTTTATTTTATTTTTCTGGTTTTTAATCCGCCGGCAGTTCCAGAGCGGTGGAAAGGTTTTTAGCTTTGGCAAAAGCCAGGCGAAACTGCATTCGGAGACGGCGACAAAGATTACCTTTAGTGATGTCGCCGGGGTGGAAGAAGCTAAGGAAGAACTGCAAGAGGTTATCGCCTTTCTTAAAAACCCCCAAAAATTCCAGAAGCTGGGTGGCAGAATTCCTAAAGGCATTCTCCTTATGGGGCCGCCGGGTTCAGGAAAGACGCTTCTAGCCAAGGCAGTCGCCGGAGAGGCCAAAGTGCCCTTTTTTAGTATCAGCGGGTCCGATTTTGTCGAGATGTTTGTCGGCGTGGGTGCTTCTCGGGTGAGGGACTTATTTGAAATCGGCCGAAAAAACGCTCCGTGCATTATATTTATTGACGAGATTGATGCCGTCGGGCGGCTGCGTTTTGCCGGTTTAGGAGGGGGGCATGATGAAAGGGAACAGACGCTCAATCAGCTCTTGGCAGAAATGGATGGGTTTAATACTCAAGAGGGAGTGATCCTTTTAGCTTCTACCAATCGTCCCGATGTATTGGATCCGGCTCTATTACGTCCAGGCAGGTTTGACCGTCAGATTGTGGTTAATCAACCTGATTTAAATGGACGGGAAGCCATCTTGAAAGTACACGCTAAAAAGGTGATCTTAAATAAAGATGTGGATTTGAAAGTAATCGCCCGGCAGACACCGGGATTTTCCGGAGCGGATCTGGCGAATTTAGTAAATGAAGCCGCTCTCTTAGCGGCCCGAAAGGATAAAAAAGCAGTTGAGATTAAAGAAATGGAGGAGGCTATTGAACGGGTAATGGCCGGCCCGGAAAGAAAAAGCCGGATTATTAGCGAACAGGAAAAAAAGATTGTTGCTTATCACGAATCCGGTCACGCCCTTCTATCGCTTTTAATTCCAGAAGCGGATAGCGTGCATAAGGTTTCGATTATCCCCAGGGGGGTAGCTGCTTTGGGGTATACTATGCAGCTTGCCTCCGAAGATAGATATCTTTATACCAAAGGCGAACTTTTAGGAAAACTTACCGTTCTCCTGGGAGGGCGGGCCGCCGAGATGTTAATTTTCAACGAGGCGAGTACGGGAGCCCAGAATGATTTAAGTGTTGTTACCGAAGCGGCCCATCGGATGATTTGTGAATTTGGTATGAGTGAGAAATTGGGCCATCTTACCTTAGGGCGTAAAGAAACCCAGGTTTTTCTGGGACGGGATATTGTTAAGGAAAAGAATTATAGCGAAGAAACGGCTCAGAAAATTGATATGGAAGTAAGACGTATCGTCGATGAAAGCTATGAACGGGCGCTGGATTTGCTTAAGGAAAATAAAGAAAAATTAGAAAGATTAGCTCGGACCCTTTTGGAAAAAGAGGTTTTAGACGCTAAAGAGGTAAAGCAGATTATTGGCTATGAATCAGAAAAGAATAGAAAAGCTCATTCGTGAATTTTTAGAAGCTATTGGAGAAAACCCTGGGCGGCCCGGTCTCATTGAGACACCTCGTCGAGTGGCGGAGATGTGTAAAGAAATTTTTGCCGGTTTAAAGAAGGATCCCCGCCGAGTTTTAAAGATGATTCATGGCGAGAAGCATGATGAGATGGTTTTGCTTAAGGATATCCCCTTTTATTCTGTTTGCGAACATCATCTTCTTCCTGTTTTGGGCAAGGTTCATATTGCCTATATCCCTGCCGGAGATCGTGTCACCGGATTAAGTAAATTGGCTAGAGTAGTTGATATTATTTCTAAAAGACCTCAGCTTCAGGAACGAATGACAAAACAGATTGCTGATAATATTATGGAAGTTTTGAAACCAGCCGGAGTAGGTGTAGTAATAGAAGCCCGCCATCTCTGTCTCGAAATGAGGGGGATAAAAAAACCAGCGGCGGTAGCGGTGACTTCAGCGGTTAGAGGTATATTCCGTAAGGATGTGCGCACCCGGGAAGAATTTGTAAATTTAGTTAAAGAAAAATAGTTTAGCCTTCGCTTAAATCAAACTTTTTTCAAAAATAGATGAACATTCAGATTTTGTCCGCGAGTCCAGAAGAACTCAGAAAAGAGATGCAAAAAATAGGCGTATCTCCCTATGGAATTAAAGAGATGCTTCCTGAAGCGGTTTCTTTTTTAATTAAGCTTGAAAATGTAGACTTCAAGGCAGCTAATATTCTCAAACAGGAGATGCTTTCCTTAGATGGGGAAGCGGCTATCCCCCGGGATGCCCTGGATGGTTCAGAAAAAAAGACCTCGGCTATACTTATCGGCAATAAAAAGGTTTTTTCAAAACTTCGATATAAACTTTACCCCCAGCCTTTTGGTCTAAGGGAAATAGCCGCTGAAATTGATTCCACTTTAAAGAAATACGCCCGGGAAGACTTTGTTATTAAAGGCCGGGATTTAAATTTGAAATTGGGCGGAAAAACTTTTCTTATGGGTATTTTAAACCTGACACCAGATTCATTTTATGACGGCGGAAGATATAACGCTTTAGACAGGGCTGTTGGCAGAGCGGAAGAGATGGTTTCCCAAGGGGCTGACCTGATTGATTTGGGGGGGGAGTCCTCTCGTCCGGGAGCCAAGCCGGTTTCGGTTAAAGAAGAGATAGCCAGAGTCATTCCGGTGCTAAGACGCTTAAGGAAAAAGATAAAGAAACCTATTTCGGTAGATACCTATAAAAGTGAAATCGCTAAGGCTTGCCTTGAGGAGGGAGCCAGTTTGGTCAACGATATTACTGCTTTCCGTGGGGATAGAAAAATGTCTCGGCTTCTAGCTAAAAAAGGGGTGCCGGTAGTTTTAATGCATATGCAGGGCCGTCCGCGAACAATGCAGAAAAAGCCGTTCTATAAATCGGTAATTGGCGAAATAATCAGCTTTTTACAAGAGAGAATAGATAAAGCCTGCCAGGCCGGGATTGATTTTGAGAAAATTATAATTGACCCTGGTATTGGTTTTGGCAAAACAGTTGAGAATAATTTAGAAATTTTTAGGCGCCTTAAAGAATTTAAAGTTTTAGGCCGGCCTATTCTTGTTGGACCTTCCAGAAAATCTCTCATCGGCAAGATTCTTAATCTTCCTCTTGAAGAAAGGCTTGAAGGTACGGCTGCTTTGGTGGCCTGTTCAATATTAAACGGTGCTCAAATTATCCGGGTGCATGATGTTAAAGAGATGATTCGGGTGGCCCGGATGGTGGAAGCAATTAAATAAGGTGAGGAAAGAATAATGCTTCAATTTTTTCACGATTTGACTTGGATTTTGGCCAAATTTCGCTGGCAGGACGTTGTTGATATTGTAATTGTCGCTTTTGTTATCTATCAGCTGATTCTTTTTATCCAAGGGACAAAGGTTGTTCAAGCCCTTAAGGGTTTGCTAATTCTGGTGATTATTTTCTTTATTGCCAGAATTATGGGTTTTGAAACAATTACCTGGGTTTTGAGAGGTCTTGTTCCCATAGGTGTAATTGCTTTTCTGGTAGTATTCCACCCGGAAGTCCGGCGGGCCTTAGTCCAAATCGGCGGTAAAAGTCTTTTTAATGTGTATCAACAGGAAGAAAAAGTTATCGAAGAAATTGTTAAAGCTATCTCTGTCTTTTCCGAGAAAAAAATAGGGGCTCTAATTGTCTTGGAACGCGAAGTCGGTCTAAAGAATTATATTGAGACCGGTATAGAGGTTGATAGTTTTGTTACTGCGGAACTACTGGGTAATCTTTTTGCTCCTAATACCCCCTTGCATGATGGTGCAGTAATTATTCAGCACAGCCGGATAGCCGCTGCCGGTTGTCTTCTTCCTTTAGCGGCGGAAACTTCTCTCCCGAAAAGTTTGGGGACCCGGCATTTAGCGGCAATCGGCTTAACTCAGGAAACCGATGCGGTGGTGGTTATTGTTTCTGAAGAGACCGGGGCAACCTCTATTGCTTTAGCTGGTAAACTCACCCGTGACTTGGATCCGACTAATCTCAGAAAGACGCTGCGTAATCTCTACGCCTCTTCAACGCAGCGCCGCATAACACTCCATTTGCGGAAATCAGCCAATAAATAAATGAGGGATTAGATGAAAGAAAAAATAAGAAAATGGATAACGGTAAATTTTGGCTATAAAATTTTGGCCCTTTTCATTGCTTTTTTTCTCTGGACTTATGTTATAGGAGAGAAGGTGGCCGAAAGGGTTTATCATCTTCCTGTGGTTTTCCAGAATGTTTCCCGTGGTTTAATTGTTGAGCCGCGCACCCCGAAAATCCATATTACCCTTAAAGGTACTCGGAGTCTGGTGATGAATTATAATCCTGAAAACTTCTTCGTTGTCAAAGATTTAAAAAATTATACCCCCGGGAAATACTCCATTCCGGTTTCCTTGGAGGATATTCCGCTGGCAGATAAAGAAGTAGAGATCATTAGAATTTCTCCCAAGGAAATGGATATAGAGATTAAAGTCCAGGAAGAAAAAATAATCCGTTTTAAAAAACTTCCGATTAAACTTTTGGAATCACCTACTTCCTTTCTTCAGGCTACGTTAGATTTAACCGAGGTTTCTGTAGAATTGATGAAGACTGAGGAATATGCCCCCAAATTAGATACAGCAGAAGTCACGGTTTTTTTGGATATTTCTGAATTGAAAGAAGGGACTTACCAGTTGCCCCTTCAGATAAAAATGCCTCGAGGGGTAAAGTTAGTTACCATTGAACCGAATGTAGTTAAAGTTACTTTAAAGGCGCTTTCGCCTTTAAGCAGAGAATAGAGATGCCTAAGTTATGTATAAATATTGACCACATCGCCACTTTGCGAGAAGCCAGAGGCGGCTCGGAGCCTGATCCAGTCCAGGGAGCTTTAATTTGTGAAAAAGCTGGAGTCCATGGTATTACTTTTCATCTCCGTGAAGACCGCCGCCACATTCAGGATAAAGATGTCAAAAATTTAAGAAGAAAGCTTGGCGGTAAATTAAATATGGAAATGGCTGCCATCCCAGAGATGGTTCATATTGCTAAAAGGGTGGGTGTCGACCAGGTTACTTTAGTTCCAGAAAAAAGAAAAGAAATAACCACTGAAGGCGGTTTGGATGTTTGTAGAACAAAGGCCCGAATAAAAAGAGTGGTAAAAACTCTTAAATCGCGGGGAATTCTGGTAAGCCTTTTTATTGACCCGAAATTTACTCAAGTGCGGGCGAGTTTTCAGGTTGGGGCTGATGCGGTCGAGATACATACTGGCAGATATTGTAATGCCAAGGGTAAGAATAAAAAAAGTGAACTGGGAAAGATTAAAAAGGCCGCTCTTTTGGCTAAATCTTTAGGGCTTAAAGTTTTTGCTGGCCACGGCTTAAATTATAAAAATATTCCAGATATTGCGGGAATTGCCGAAATCGAAGAGTTGAATATCGGACATAGTATTATCTCTCAATCAGTTTTTAAAGGAATCAAGAGAGCAGTTACAGAAATGTTAAAAATGGTAAAATGATTATTGGCTGCGGGATTGATATTGTAGAAATTAAACGGATAAAAAGCCTGCGCGAACGATACCAGGAGCGATTTCTTAATCGCCTTTTTAGCGAAAGTGAAAGAAATTATTGCCAGAAGAAGAAATGGGTAGATAGGCATTTAGCCGGCCGATTCGCCGCCAAGGAGGCTTTTATAAAAGCCTTGGGCGGTAATACCAGGCAGTTGCGGTGGCATGATTTAGAAATCCGTAATAATGGAGGAGGGAAACCCGATTTATTGCTTTTAGGAAACAGCCGGGATTTGGTAGAAGATGTGCATATCAAGAATATCTATTTAACTATTTCTCACAGTGATAACTTTGCTGTTGCCCAGGTAATTTTGGAAAAATGAAAATACCCGCAGAAATAAAAAAGATATTGCCTCCCCGTCCATCAGAAGCGCATAAAGGGATGATGGGGCATGTTTTTATTTTAGCCGGTTCGCTGGGGTTGAGCGGAGCGGCTCTATTGGCGGCTTCAGGTGCCTTGCGCACCGGAGCCGGGCTGGTAACCTTAGGCATTCCCAAAAGCCTTAATCCAGTTGTTGCCGCGAAGCTTACCGAAGTAATGACCTTACCTTTACCGGAAACCAGGCAAAAAACCTTATCCCTAAAGGCAGAGAGCTTAATTATTAATTTTTGCCGGAAAGTGAATGTTGTTGCTCTCGGTCCTGGTTTATCGCAAAATAAAGAAACAAGCAATCTGATTAAACGGTTAATTAAGAAGATTAAACTTCCTTTAGTCCTTGACGCTGATGGAATAAATGCTATAAAAGGAAAGGGCAGTTTTATTCTCCAAAGAAAGGGCGACACCATTATTACCCCCCATCCCGGCGAGATGGGCCGGTTGATTAATCTTTCTGTAAAAAAAATTCAAAGTGCCCGCCGGCAAATAGCTCAAAAAATAGCTTTTCAGTTTAAAGCCGTGGTGGTTCTAAAAGGGCATGATACCGTGGTGGCTTCTCCTGATTGGAAAACCTTTATCAATCCGACCGGCAGTGCGGCCATGGCTACTGGCGGTATGGGAGATGTGCTTACTGGAATAATAGCCAGTTTCATTGCTCAGGGTCTCTCTCCTTTTTCCGCCAGTAAACTAGCCGTATATACTCACGGATTGGCGGCCGATTGGGTAGTTAAAGAAAAAGGGCAGAGAGGTGTAATCGCCAGTGATATCATTGATAAACTTCCTTCTGTCCTAAAAAGGATTGAAGATTAATTCTCTCTTTGTTATACTACGCTGGCGTAGCTCAGTTGGTAGAGCACCTCACTTGTAATGAGGATGTCGGGGGTTCGACTCCCTCCGTCAGCTCCATTCTGGTTTCTGGCTAGTGGCCTATGGAAAGTGGGAAAATAATAAAATACTGAACCATAAGCAATTAGCTATTTGTCATTAGCGAAAAGGGGCAGGTACCAAAGTGGTCAAATGGATCAGACTGTAAATCTGACGGTGTATACCTTCGGAGGTTCGAATCCTCCCCTGCCCACCATTTTTGGCTCATAGTTGACAGTTCATAACTCCAAGGGAAAGGGATAACTATTTTTATACCCTATGGGCTAAGAGCCATGAGACAAAAACGAAGAGGCGGGCGTAGTTCAGTGGTAGAACGGTAGCCTTCCAAGCTGCTCACGTGAGTTCGATTCTCATCGCCCGCTCCAATCTGGTAAAAGAAGAAACTAAAAAGGCATAATGAAGGAAAGGGGGTGAAAGCACAAAATTCTCTTGACAATTTTGATATAATCTGGTAGATATATGGTCTCTATATATCAATCCAGCCCTTGTAGCTCAGTTGGAAGAGCACGTCCTTGGTAAGGACGAGGTCACCGGTTCAATCCCGGTCGAGGGCTCCAGTTAGTTAGACGTTTAATAAAAAGGAGGAAAAGAATGGCAAAAGAAAAATTTGTGCGTAGCAAGCCACACATAAATATTGGAACAATCGGGCATGTTGACCATGGTAAAACCACCTTAACCGCGGCCATAACCTCAATTCTTTCTAAAAAGGGACAGGCTCAAGCGAAAAAAGTTGACGAAATTGATAATGCCCCGGAAGAAAAGGCAAGAGGGTTAACCATTGCCATTGCCCATGTGGAATATGAAACGGATAAACGTCATTATGCTCATATTGACTGCCCGGGACACGCTGATTATGTTAAAAACATGATTACCGGCGCGGCCCAAATGGATGGGACAATTCTGGTGGTTAGTGCGGCTGACGGTCCGATGCCGCAGACTCGAGAACACATCCTTCTGGCTCGCCAGGTAGGGGTACCCTATATCACCGTTTTTATGAATAAGGTCGATATGGTAGATGATAAAGAATTGTTGGATTTAGTAGAATTGGAAGTTCGGGATTTGCTCAATAAATATGAGTTTCCCGGCGATAAAACCCCGATTGTTAAGGGCTCGGCTACGGAAGCTTTAAGCTGCGGCTGTGGCAAAAAGGAGTGCCCTAAGTGTGGACCGGTTCTTGAACTCCTGGATACCATTGACACTTATATTCCTGATCCAAAACGCGATGTGGATAAACCATTCTTAATGAGTGTTGAAGATATTTTTAGCATTACCGGGCGGGGAACTGTAGCCACCGGAAGAGTAGAAAGAGGGAAGGTAAAAATTGGAGATGAAGTAGAAATTGTCGGGATTAAGCCAACTAAGAAGACAGTAATTACCGGTATAGAGATGTTCCGTAAACTTTTGGATGAGGCAGAAGCGGGTGATAACGTTGGTGTGCTTGTTAGAGGCGTTGAGAAGGATCAAATAGAAAGAGGCCAGGTTATTGCCAAACCGGGAACAATTACTCCTCATACCCAATTCAAAGGACAGGTCTATGTTTTGGCTAAAGAAGAAGGCGGCCGGCATACACCTTTTTTTAACGGATACCGTCCGCAATTTTATTTTCGCACCACTGATGTCACCGGAGTAGTTAAATTACCTCAAGGAGTTGAAATGGTTATGCCGGGAGATAATGTTAGCATAGAGGTTGAGTTAATTACGCCGATTGCCATGGAGAAAGAACTCCGTTTCGCCATTAGAGAAGGTGGACACACTGTGGGTGCGGGAGTAATTAGCGAGATTATAAAATAGACATGCGCGAAATTATTGTTTTATCCTGTACTCAATGTAAACGGCGGAGTTATACCCAGACAAAGAACAAAAGAGCACATCCGGCAAAATTAGAAATAAAAAAGTTTTGCAGGTTCTGTCGAAAAAGAACAGTCCACAAAGAAGTTAAATAGGGAAAAGAATCGAAACTGCACTTTAAAGGTTTGACCCGTCTGTCGTAGGAGCGTTGGTTAATGGTAAACCACCGGTCTCCAAAACCGGGACTGCAGGTTCGATCCCTGCCGCTCCTGCCATTTCGACAAGGATAACAATCACGATGAATTTAGGCAAAGTTAAAGAATATTTTAAAGAGGTACGGTTAGAATTAAAAAAAATCACCTGGCCGGCCAAGAAGGAATTGATTGCTTCGACCATAGTGGTTATTATTGCTATCTTCATAATCGCCTTTATTCTTGGCGTTTTTGATTTTTCTCTTTCTCGACTCATGACTATTTTATTACAGGCGTAGTTTTTTATGGGTAAAAAATGGTACGTTATTCATACTCACTCCGGATACGAAAACAAGGTTAAAGACGCTTTGCTCAATCGAGCGAGTATCTTGGGGATGAAGGAGGTTATCTCCCAGATTCTCATTCCGACAGAAAAGGTTTCGGAAATTAAAGATGGAGAAAAGCGGATTACGAATCGTAAATTTTTCCCCGGATATGTTCTTGTTGAGATGGAAATGACTGAAAAAAGCTGCTATCTCATCCGCAATACCCCGGGCATAACTGGCTTTGTTGGAGATAGAAAAAAACCTACTCCTTTGGATGAAAATGAAATTCAAAGTATTGTTAAACAGGTAAAGGAAGAAAAACAGGTCCCTAAACCTAAAGTGCTTTTTGAGCCGGGAGAAAATGTAAAGATTATTAAAGGGCCCTTTACAAATTTTAATGGTATGGTCGATGAAGTCTATCCAGAAAAGGGAAAACTTAAACTGACGGTGACAGTATTTGGCCGGGCTACTCCGGTCGAATTAGAATACTGGCAGGTAGAACGCATTTAAAATGGCAAAAAAAATTACCGCTCAAGTAAAACTCCAAATTGCCGCCGGGCAGGCTAATCCTGCTCCTCCGGTTGGCCCGGCTTTAGGCCAGCACGGAGTAAATATTATGGAATTCTGCAAGCAATTTAACGAAAAAACCAAAGGCCGGGAAGGGTTGATTATTCCCGTAGTTATTAGTATTTACCATGACCGCTCTTTTACTTTCATTACTAAAACCCCTCCTGCTTCAATACTTTTAAAAAGAGAAGCGGGTTTAGCTAAAGCTTCGTCCGAGCCAAACAAGATGAAGATTGGTCAGGTTACGCGAGCGAAAGTAGAGGAAATTGCTCGGACAAAAATGCCGGATTTAAATACCACTAAAATTGACCGCGCGGTTAAAATTATCGAGGGAACAGCCAGAAGCATGGGAATTGAAATCGTGGAGAAAATCGAAGAGAAAAAGGCAGAGGAAAATGGGAAAGAGATTTAAGAAAGCTCAAGAAAAAATTGACCAAAATAAAGCATATAAAATAGAAGAGGCGGTCAAATTACTTAAGGATTTTCCTTCAGCGAAATTTGATGAGACAGTAGAATTAAATTTTCACCTGGGAGTTAATCCTAAATATTCCGAGCAGCAGGTGAGAGGAACCGTGCTTTTGCCCCATGGGACAGGTAAAACTATCCGGATTTTAGTTATTACTCAGGGTGATAATCTTAAAAAAGCAAAGGAAGCCGGTGCAGATTTAATCGGGGGGAAAGAGTATATTGAGAAAATAATGAATGGTTGGCTTGACTTTGATGTTCTCATGACTACTCCGGAGATGATGAAAGAAGTGGCTAAGTTAGGTAAGATTCTTGGGAGCCGCGGTTTAATGCCGAGCCCTAAAAAAGGTACGGTTAGTCCCAATTTAGATAAGGCGGTCAAGGATATAAAACGCGGCCGCATTGAATACCGCGTAGATAAAGGCGGTAATTTGCATCTCATTGCTGGGAAAAAATCTTTTGACTCGGATAAACTTTTAGCTAATCTCAAGGAAATTATTTCTGCTATTTTACAAGCCCGGCCGCCAGCCATAAAAGGGAAATATATCAAGAAAGCGGTTCTTTCTACGGCTATGGGACCGGGTATCAAATTGTCAATATAATCCTTAAAGTCTGAGACCGTATGGTATCCAGTTCTTTTGATTATAAGGGCTGGGTTTAAAAAGTTTGCCTGCCGAGATCAAGGGAAGTAAGGTTCCCTTTGTCTTTCATCCGGGTTAGGCAGAGGGAATTTTTTATTTGACACAAATCGTTTTCGTTTTAACTCTGGGTGAGTTTTGTCAAAGGCGGGCAATTTGAATTAGAGGAGAGAAAAATGGTCAGTGTTGAAAAACAAGCTGTCGTCAAAAATTTAGAAAAAAATTTTAAACATCCCAATTTTTTAATTTTCACCGGGTATAAAGGATTAAAAGTCGAAGAATTAACTGAGCTGAGGAAAATTTTAGCCAAGGCAAATTCAAGCTTTCAGGTGATAAAAAATACCCTGGCCAGACTTGGCGCAAAAAAGGCTAAACGCGAAGAGATACTGCCTTTCTTAGATGGCCCGGTGGCTATTGCCTCTGCTGATAAAGAGAATGTTGGATTGGCTAAAATCCTGGTTAATTTTGCTAAATCGCATCCATTTTTAGCCATTAAAGGCGGATTCTTTCAGGATAAACTTCTCGATGTTAAAGAGGTGGGTAATTTAGCCAGGCTCCCTAGCCGAGAAATTCTTCTGGCTCAGGTAAAAAATGGATTTTTAGCCCCGGTGACTGGTTTAGTTTTTGGTCTCAAAGGGTTGATTCAGGGTTTAATCGGAGTCTTAAAGAATATAGAGAAACAAAAGGCCTAAATGAGAATATGGTGAGTCGCAAATGGTGAAAAACAAGATAACGATATAACGAAAAAACGAAAAAAGGAGGAAAAAAATGGCTGAAGAGAAGAAAGTTGAGAGAAAGGCAGAAGAGAATCTAGAGAAAGAGCCCCAGTCGGAGATAAAAAAAGAGGAGGCTCCGAAGAAAGAAGTGCCGAAAAAGCTTCAGGATATTCTTAACACTATTGAGAAAATGACGGTACTTGAACTTTCTGAGTTAGTTAAGGCTTTAGAGGATAAATTTGGAGTGAGTGCTGCCCTGCCTATGGCTGCTGGCATGGCTGCTACCGGAGGGGGAGCTGCCGGAGGTGAAGGAGCAGGAGAGGAAAAAACTTCCTTTACCGTTCAGCTGATTAGCGCCGGAGAGAAAAAAATACAGGTTATCAAAGAGGTAAGAGAAATTACTGGACTAGGTTTAAAAGAGGCCAAGGGTTTGGTCGATGCAGCACCTAAACCAGTTAAGGAAAATATTAGTCAGGAGGAAGCAAATAAAATTAAAGAAAAGCTAGTGGCAGCTGGAGCACAGGTTGAACTAAAATAGCTTTTTGCGGGTAATAATGGGGAAAAATAGAAAATGGGACAAAACTGTTTGTTTGTCCCATTTTTATTTATACCGAAGAGGAATAAATACTAACTTTTGTTTGACTTTAACCTTTAAATTTGATAAAATTCCCCTAGGTGATATAAGAGACTAATTGTATGAATAGACTATCCGGCAAAATCTTCTTTATAAGTGTTATTTTCATCGTTTTAGCCTTTTTATCTCCTTCAAGTTTTGCTTCTTGGATATGGACACCTCAATCAGGGAAGTGGGTCAATCCTAAATACGCCACTAAAGAGACAGCCGAAGAACAGTTTCTCTGGGCTGAGGAGTTTTTCGAACGGGGCAATTACAAACGGGCTATCGATGAATATAGAAAAATCTTAAAGAAATTTTCTGGCAGCCCTTTTGCTTCTCGGGCCCAGCTATCCATTGGGCAAAGCTACTACAAAATGAACAAATTTGACCAGGCCCTTGAATCATATCAAAAGGTTATTAATGATTATTCTCTTTCGGAGGTGGTTAAAGAGGCTTTGCAACTAGAGGAAAGATTGGCCGAGGAGTATCTAGAAAAAAAATCACCCCGCCAATTCCTTATTCCGCAGCATGACCGGTTTAACAAAGCCGCTCAAATCTACCAGCAAATTGTCGATAATTTTCCTTTCCAATCTCGGGCGGCAGAACTTCAGTATAATGTCGGTTGGGTTTACTATAAAGCTGGAAATTTCAAAGAAGCAATAAAGGCCTTTGAGAAAGTAAAAAAGAATTATCCGAGAAGCGCCTGGAATGCCAAAAGCAGTTTCATGATTGGGCTAGTTTACTGGACTCAGAGCCCGGAGCGGCTTGAGTATCACCAGGATGCCGTAAATAAAGCTGTTGACAGCTTCCAGAGTTTTATAAAAGATTATCCGGATCATCCTAAGGTTAAGGATGCCGAAAAATATCTTTCTGACCTGAAGGATCGTCAGGGGAAATACCTTTTCAATATCGGCGAATATTACTATAAGAAAGAGGGTTCGCTGAAAGCCGCTTCGGTATATTTTAAAAAACTTGAAGAAAATTTTAAGGGAAGTTCTTGGGGAGAAAAAGCCAAGGAAAGATTAGCCGAAATTGGGGAAATAGAAAGGCGGATAAAGGAGGGGAAAAAATGAGAAATTTTATCATAGCTATATTAGCGGTATTTTTATTAGCTGGCTGCGGTTATACAGCCAGGGGGCTTCTTCCTCCAGGGGTAAAGAAAATTAATATATCAACCTTTGTAAACCAAACCTATGAATATCAGATAGAATTTACCTTGGCTAACGAAATTACCAATGAGTTTATCATTGACGGTCGTCTTCAAGTGGTCAATCTTGCTGAAGCTGACACCCAATTGACCGGGACAATTGTTGAATACCGTCGGGAAAGTTTAGTTTATGATAGAAATGACGATGTTAGCCAGTACCAAATTCAGGTTTTTGCTGATGTGGCTCTTAAGGATTTAGAGGACGGGTCAATTATCTGGGAGGGCAGCCGAATCAAGGGGGAAGACATATATTTTGTTACTGGCAGTTTAGCTAATACAGAAGAAGAAGCCAGGCTAGGAGCTTTTAAGGATTTAGCCGAAAATATTGTTGATCAGGTAATTGAAGGTTGGTAGGATGTATAGTGAAGTACTCCTTGAAGAGATAGAAAAGGGGAAAATTTCTCAGGTTTATTTATTTCAAGGAGAGGAAGACTATCTTAAAATTAAGGCTTTAAACCAGATTAAAGAAAAATTTTTTCAAAATCCTGCCGCAGAAAGTTTCAATTTCCGCATTTTTTACGGGAAAGATTTAGATTGCGCCAATTTCCTTGAAGAGATAAATACCTTCCCCGTTTTATCTAATAGGAAACTCTTGATAATTAAAGAGGCAGATAAATTAAACGCCTCTTCCCGCGATAAAATTGCTAAAGAACTTGTTAAGACCCCTCCTTTTTTACACCTGATTTTTTTCTTTCAAAAGGTTGATAAGAGGCAAAAACTCATTCAAGCCATTCAGAGCAAAGGGAAGCTCGTTTATTTTTATCCGCTTAAAGATAACAATTTAAAATTTTGGGTTGCTACCCAGTTTAAAAAAAGGAAAAAAGAAATTACTCCGCAAGGAATCGCTTTTTTGTTAAATAAAGCAGGCAGTCAGCTTGGGAATTTGGAGCAAGAAATTGAAAAGGTCTCACTTTATGCCGGCAGTAAAAATCAGATAGAATTAGATGATGTAAAGGCCGCTTCTAGTGAATATCAGACTCAAGATATATACGAGTTGGCAGACAAAATAATGGAAAGAGATGTTCAAGCGAGTTTAACAAGCCTCTCCAGATTAATGCCGGAGAAAAAAGGCACAGAGTTGATTGCCTTGTTCTATTGGCAGTATTCTAGAGTTTTCCAAGCAAAGATTTTACAGGATAAAGGAATGTCTGCCGCAGAAATTGGCCGAAAGCTGAAGATTCCGCCCTACTATTTATCCAGGTTTTTAAATAGGATAAACAGTTTCTCCCGGGAGGAGTTAAAGGGATTCTTTTATAAATTATTTCAAAGCGACTTAAATTTGAAATTAACCAGATTCTCGCCCAAGTTGGCTCTCGAACTTTTATTAATCAGCCTTTGCCTGAAGCAGACCGGTTAATACGTTTGGTCAGACGGCTAATCTTGCGCGAGGCGGTGTTTTTATGAAAAACTCCCTGAGAAGCCGCTTTGTTCCACATAGAAAGCAAATCCGTTAAGATTTTGCGGGCCTCATCAAATTTTTTATCATCAAGGAGTTTATTAAAATTCTTCATTTTAAATTTGAGAGCTGATTTGACGGCCCGGTTTTTTATTTGCCTTTTTTTGCTTTGCCTCATGCGTTTAGCGGCCGAACGGTGAACAGGCATATATTCCTCCTTCTAAAGATTTTAAAGTTTAGCATAAAAAGAATTTTCTGTCAAGCAGTATAGCCTGATTTTGCGAGGGTAATAAAATATGGAATCTCACCTTGAAATTGCCAGGGCAACCGGAAACATTGCCGGGATGACAGTTATTAGCCGCACGCTCGGTTTCATTCGAGATATCTTGATAGCTTCTTTCTTTGGGACGACTATGGCCGCTGATGCTTTTTTTATCGCCTTTCGCATTCCTAATATTCTCAGGCACCTTTTGGCCGAAGGAGCTTTAAGTGCTGGTTTTGTTCCCGTATTTGCTGAGACCCATACCCAGGGGGGCAAAGAGGAGCTATGGAAGTTGGTAAAAATAGTTTTTACCTTAATGTTTCTCCTCTTGTTAATTTTAGTAATCCTGGGTATTATTTTCGCTCCCTGGTTGGTAAGGATAATTGCTCCGGGATTTATTCACCATCCAGATAAATTAAAGTTGACCATACATTTATCCCGGTTAATTTTCCCTTACCTTTTTTTTATCGGCTTAGCCGCCGTCGGAATGGGCGCTTTGAATTCGCTTAAGCATTTTAGTATCCCGGCTTTTTCTCCAGCGGTGCTTAATATCTCTTTGATTATTTTTCTAATTTTTGTTTGCCGGCATATGCAGGTTCCTATTTATGGCCTGACCTTGGGTGTAGTCGTGGGAGGAGTAGGACAGTTTTTAATTCAGCTTCCACCTTTATTGAGACGGGGTTGGCCACCTAGCCTTTTCTTTAATTTTCGCAAGACCTGGCAGGAGGTTAAAACCCATCCCCAGATAAGAAAAATTGGCATACTACTTACCCCGGCTATGTTCGGTTTGGCTATTCACCAATTGAGTTTGTTAATTGATACATTGCTTGCTTCTTTTTTGCCTGAGGGGAGTGTTTCCTATCTATATTATGGAAATCGTCTAATGCAGCTTCCTCTGGGTGTGTTTGGTATTGCCTTAGCTACAGCCAGCCTGCCTATTTTATCTGCCCAGGCGGCAAAAAAAGATTTAGAAAATTTTAGAAAAACCTTAACGTTCTCTTTGCGCTCAATGCTTTTTATTACCTTGCCGGCTATGGTCGGCTTAATTGTGCTGCGTTATCCTATTATTCGTCTGCTTTTTGCTCACGGCGCCTTTTCCGAAGCATCTGTTCAAGGTTCAGCCAGCACCCTGCTTTTCTATTCGTTAGGTCTCTGTTCCTACGCTGGCGTGAAAATGGTAGTGGCCGGTTTTTATGCTCTTCAGGATACTCGCACACCTTTAAGAATAGGCTTCTTGGTTTTAGTAGTAAATGCAGTTCTTAATCTGATCTTAATGGGACCCCTTAAAAGCGGCGGCATAGCTTTAGCTACCGCCCTAAGTTCGACAATGAGCTTTTTCATTTTTCTTGCTGTCTTGAAAGGAAGGATTGGCCCGCTGGAATACGATAGTATCAAGGATTCTTTTCTACGCATTCTTTCCGCGGCTATAATTATGGGTGGGGTTTGTTTTTTGGTTGCCCAGGGATTAAGCCGGCCAGATATGGGGATTTTAGGAAAAATAATACAGGTTGGGTGCTCTATTATTTTCGGTTTGGGGGCGTATATTTCAGCTTGTTTATTTTTTCGGCTCGAAGAAATAAATTCCCTTAAAAATTTAATTTTAAAACATAAGAGATGAACTTGAAAGAGAAAATAAAAACATTCCCGGATTCTCCCGGTGTCTATATTATGCGTAATCAAGGGGGAGATATTCTCTATGTGGGTAAAGCCCAGTCGCTTCGGAAGAGGGCGGCCTATTATTTTAAAGGGAAAGATACCCTTTCTCCCCGCCTGAATTCTCTTATAGCTAAAGTAAAGCAAATGGAGTATCTTCCTACTCCTACTGAAGAAGAAGCCTTAATCTTAGAATGCGATTTGATAAAGAAATATCATCCCGGTTATAACATTAGCCTTCGAGACGACAAAAAATATCCATTTTTGAAAATAACTATTAACGAGGATTATCCGCGGGTTTTTATTACCAGGAGCATAAAGAAAGACGGTGCTAAATACTTTGGTCCTTATCCCCTTGTTTTGCCTTTACGCCATACTCTGAGACTTCTTAGAAAGGTTTTTCCCATCCGTAGCTGCCGGGGCGATTTTACCAAGACGAAAAGACGTCCTTGCCTTTATTTCCAAATTGGTGAATGCCTAGCACCCTGCCAGAAGAAGGTAGATAAAAAGACTTATCGAAAAGTCGTCTGGTCATTATGCCGTTTTCTGGACGGCCGGCAGGATGAAATAATTAATAATTTTGGAGAAAAAATGGAGAAGGCCAGCCAAAAGCAGCAATACGAAAAGGCGGCTAAAATCAGGGATAGAATAAAAACTCTGCAAAAGGTTATTTTTATGACCGGGATTATTCCCCGATATCCCCATTTGCCGAAAAAGGATGAAAATCAGCCAGCTTTAGAAGAACTGAGAAATATCTTGGGCTTACAGAAAGTGCCCAGTTTTATTCAGTGTCTGGATATTTCTAATATTAAAGGAGAAGAAGCCGTAGGCGCCGTGGTTTCTTTTAAAAATGGCTTACCCCAAAAAAATAATTACCGGCGGTTCAAAATCAAGCTGGTTAAAAAAATTGATGATTATGCCATGTTAGAAGAAGTAATAATCCGCCATTTTCAGAATTTTATAGAAAAAAAGAAAAGGTTGCCTGAGTTATTAGTTATTGACGGCGGCCGCGGCCACCTTAACCGGGCTTTAAATACCTTAGGAAAGATGAAGATAGAAAATATCAGCGTTATCGCTTTAGCTAAGGAGTTTGAATATATTTATCTTCCGGGGAAAATGATGCCTATAAGCCTTCCTTTTAGTTCTTCCGGATTGGCACTTATCCAGCGTTTACGCGATGAAGCCCATCGTTTTGCCCACACATATTTTTTAAAGTTGAGAAAAAAACAGGTTTCTCTTTCAGTCCTCGATGAGATTGCCGGTATCGGCCCCCGCAAAAAAAGGGACCTTTTAAAGTTTTTTGGGTCAATCGAGATGATTAGGAAAGCAAATGTTCGAGATTTAGAGCGGGTAAAAGGCATAAATAAGTATTTAGCCAGAAGGGTAAAGCGGCATTTGAAATAAAAGCAGGTAATAGGCGGCAGGGAGCAGGGAAAAACCTATAACCTCTGCTCTATAATCTGGATGGTTGGTTGAAATGTCTTTACATTATGTTCTGGACGGATATAATATTATTAAGCAAGTCCAGTTTGCCAAGTTAGCGCTAAAAGACGGGCGGAAAAGTTTAATTCGTTTTATTGAGACCTTTCGTCCACAGGGCAGCCGGCAGAACAAGATAACCGTTGTCTTTGATGGGAAGAAGGATGTATTTTCTGCCCTTTTCAAAAGCGAGGTTAAAGTAGTTTTTACCAAGGATGAAACGGCTGACCAATGGATTAAAAGGTATATTGAAAAGGCAGCCCAGCCGAAAGATTTTGTCGTCATAACTGACGATAAAGAGATAAAATTTTTTGTCCGTGCTTTAGGGGCAAAGGTTATCTCTGTCCAGGAATTTATGGGTAAAGCGCAAAGAAAGTTTCTTCCGCCGAAAAAGGAAGAAAGAGTTCTTTCTCCCGACGAGTTACGCAAAATTACTGAAGAATTAGAAAAAATTTGGCTTCAATGAAACTGAGCGATTGAACTTTAACAGATTCTTACATCCAAATTATGGCTAAAGATAAGTTGACTTTGAAAACATTGGATTTTGAAATAGAGTTTTATGAGAAGTTACTGGAAAATAATCCTGACGAAATTAGCACTCTTATTCCGCTGGGGGATGTCTATACGCAAAGAGGGCTATATGAAAAAGGCTTAGCTATTGACAAAAGGTTGGTTAATCTCCGGCCGAAGGAACCCGTTTTTTATTATAATCTTGCCTGCAGTTTCTCTCTATTAGGTAAGAAAAAAGAAGCCATTCAAGCCATTAAGCGGGCTTTTGAGCTTGGCTATCGAGATTTTGAACAGATAAAGCTGGACGGCGATTTAGATAATATTCGATATGATAATCGTTTCCGGGCCCTGCTTAAAAAACATAAACTCTCTTCAAAAGTTTAACATTATGAAGAAACTAGAAATTTTTATCTTACTTGCCGGATTAGTATTTTTGGCAGTTTCAGCTGTGGCCGATGAACCTTTAGTTTACCCTGTTAGAAGCGAGTCAGCAGAGGCATCTCCGGCACCTTCAGTGCGGATTTCTAACAGGGTTAACCTTATAAAAATTGACGATCAGGTGATTAATCCAGTAATCGCCGAATATATTATCCAGGCGATTAACCGGGCTGAGAAAGAAGAGGCTCAATGTTTGATTATAGAGTTAGATACGCCAGGAGGGCTTCTTTCCTCGACCCGAAAGATTGTTAAGGAGTTAATGAATGCTGATCTTCCGGTGGTTGTTTATGTTGCTCCCCAGGGAGCGCGGGCTGGGTCAGCCGGTGTTTTTATCACTTTAGCCGCTCATATTGCCGCCATGGCTCCTTCAACTAACATTGGGGCGGCTCACCCGGTGCAGTTACAGGAAAAGAAATCTACCGGAGAAAGTCTCAAAGAAATAATTGAGGCGGTTTTTAAAAAGGGCTCTTCAAAAGAGTCAGAAGAAAGAAAAGAAGGGAAGGGAAAGAAGAAAGGGGTAATGGAGGAGAAGATAATTAATGACACCTTAGCCTGGGTAAGCACCATTGCTAAAAGACGGGGTAGAAATGTAGAATGGGCAAAAAAAGCGGTTAGGGAAAGTGTCTCGGCTACTGAAGACGAAGCTTTAAGCTTAAGGATAGTTAACTTTTTAGCTTCAGACGTGAACGAACTTCTTTTAAAAATCAATGGCTTGAAGGTTTCCTTGCCTGATGGAGTCGTAACCTTAAGGACGAAGGAGGCTTTTTTAAAAACTCAGGAGATGGATTTAAGGCAGAAGATTTTAAATGTTATTGCTAATCCTACCCTGGCTTATATTCTATTGCTTTTGGGATTTTATGGATTGCTTTTCGAATTTACCCATCCCGGTATCGGCTTTCCCGGAATTGCCGGGGCGATATCGATTATTAGCGCTTTTTATGGGCTCCAGATGTTGCCGACCAATTACGCCGGAGTGGCTTTAATCGCCCTGTCTCTTATTCTTTTTATTGCCGAAGCACAGATGCCGGGATTTGGATTACTTGCCTTGGGGGGAGTTATTTGCATGCTGCTCGGCTCTCTTATTTTGGTTAATTCCCCTTATGAGTTTATGTCTATTTCCCTGAAGGTCATTATTCCTTTAACTTTGGCTACCGCTTTGATTGTTGTCTTTTTGTTAGGCGCAGTTATCCGTGTCCATCGCCGGAGAATAAGAAGTGGCCGGGAAGGTTTAATCGGGGAGGCAGGAAGAACCTTAACCCCGGTATCTTCGAATGGCAAGGTTTTTATCCACGGTGAAATCTGGAATGCCAAAAGCGAAACTCTTATTGATAAAAATAGCGAAGTTGAAATAGTAAAAATCGAGGGAATGATTATTTGGGTCAAAAAAAAGGCGCCATAAAATGGCGTTTTTAATCTATTAACCTATGGAGGTGCAATATGAACCCAGTTTTTGTTGTTTTTGGCGCGCTCATTTTATATCTCTTGAACTGTATTAAGGTTTTGAATGAATATGAGCGGGGGGTAATTTTTCGCTTGGGGCGGGTGCTTTCTAAACCTAAGGGGCCGGGAATTATTTTTGTTTTTATTCCTATTGACCGAATGGTCCGGATTAGCATGCGAATTGTTACTTTAGATGTCCCGCCTCAGGATATTATCACCCGCGATAATGTTTCGGTTAAGGTAAACGCTGTTGTTTATTACCGGGTTATGGAACCCTCAAAAAGTGTTATTGAAATTGAAAACTATCATTTTGCTACTTCGCAGATGGCCCAGACAACTTTAAGAAGTGTTATTGGACAGAGTGATTTTGATGATTTGCTTTCTAAGCGGGATAAAATTAATGGCGAACTGCAAAGTATTTTAGACCGGCAGACTGATCCCTGGGGGATAAAAGTTTCGACGGTGGAGATAAAACATGTGGACATAACCGAGGAATTAAGACGGGCTATGGCCCGGCAGGCCGAGGCCGAAAGAGAAAGAAGAGGAAAGGTTATCGCCGCTGAGGGAGAGTATCAAGCGGCAGAAAAATTGGTTCAGGCGGCGGGAAAGATGCAGGATTATCCTATGTCCCTTCAGATGCGCTATCTACAAACTCTGGTCGAAATTGCTTCTGAAAATAATTCAACCATAGTTTTTCCTCTGCCCATAGATTTAATGCAAGCTTTTGTTGGGAAAATGGCCAATAAAAAGAACGTTCGTAAAGGATAGGCAATAAAAAAAGAGTTTTTCGATGTAATTATCGTGCCGCCGTTCATACTTGGTTGTGAGGCGGCTTTGGCGTGCGCCTGGTCAGGTTGCCGAAGCTTATTGCTTACCCTTGATTTGGATATTAGTGCCTTAATGTTCTGTAATCCGGCTGTGAAATTAGGTTTAAAGCGGGGGAATAGGTGGGTGAGATTAAGGAGGTAAAGTTAGCCAAGCTGGTTATCGGTATTTTTGGGGTCGACTTTTCTCTGGTTAAGCCAGCCGAAGAGAAATTAGTTAAAAAATTCAAAAGGATAGATTACGAATCTCATATTCTTTCTTTTGATATCACTGATTATTATCAGGCGGAAATGGGAAGTAATCTTAAACGTAAATTTTATGCTTTTGAAAGGTTAATCTCTCCCAATTTGCTTCCCCGGATAAAAATTTTTACCAATCGGCTCGAGAAAAAACTGGCAAAAAGAAACGGTCAGCGCCAGTTCAATATAGACCCCGGATATCTAACGCTCTCTAAGTTTGTTTTGGCGACAACTAAAGATTATAGTCATCGGTTATATCTAAATAAGGGAATTTATGCCGAGGTAACTTTAAAATTTAAAGATGAGACCTTCCAGCCTTGGGAATGGACCTATCCCGATTACCGCCAGAAGGAATATCTTGAAATTTTTAATAAAATCCGTAAAATATATAAGGAGCAGCTAAAGCGGTAATAGCTTAAGTCAAATATCAAAATGGCATATAAAAGCGCAAAGATAGAAAGCTATTCTTTAAAAGGGAGGTGAAAAAAATGGAGGAGAAAAAGATTGGTGAAGTCACTCATTACTTTAGCAATATTGGCGTTGCGATTATAAAAATTGATAAAGAAGGGTTGAAGATTGGTGATACCATCCATATTAAAGGGTATACTTCAGATTTCAGCCAAAAAATAGAGTCGATGCAGATTGAACATAAATCGGTTACTGAAGCTAAAGTGAAGGATGAAGTTGGTCTAAAGGTTAAAGAACATGCCCGGGAAAAAGATGAGGTTTTCAAGGCAACTGCTTGAGAAAGCCTTAAAAGTCTAATTATTTTTGCTTAGTTTTTTGACTAATTTGGCTACCCGGCGCCCTAAGTCCAGACATTCGGCCTCTGCTCTTTTGTCGGGCTGATTGATACTAACGGGGCCATAATGGTCGCCGGAACTTGTGCCTTGAATAATCATTCCGTGAATCAAAAAAGCTTGAAGCAGTCCTAAAATGGTTGTTTCATTACCGCCGCCGATATTGGCTGAAGAACTGAAAGCAGCGGCTACTTTTCCTTCCAGTTGACCGTGTAATTTAACACTTTCGTCGAGTAATTTTTTTATCGCCGAACTGGGCTGCCCGTAATAAGTTGGAGAACCAATAATAACCCCCTGGTGTTCTTTGAGGTCTTCTAACTTTGTTTCCTCAATTTTTTTTATTCGACAGGAAATTTTTTCTTTTTCGACTCCTCTGCCGATAAATTCCGCCATTTTAGCGGTATTGCCGGTTTGACTGTCATAGATGATTATAATCTTAGGCATAGATTTCCCCCTTTCACTTATTAGGCTTTCATTATACCAATCGCTGAAGGTTTGGCAAGACAAAAAAGAGGCAATAAATAAATAGACAAAGGAATCCTTATTTGATATAAACAGCAGGGAAATCTCATAAGCGGCTATCCGGTTTTTTCTAAGTGGGCCAAGCCTTAATATTTGGGTAAGAAAATGTATAAAATTGTTAAAAAAGAAAATTTAGCTCCAGACATAGAGAAATTTCTCATTGATGCTCCGCTTATCGCCCGGGCCGCTCAGCCGGGACAGTTTGTTATTCTCCATCTCTTTGAAGGGGGAGAAAGATTTCCCTTGACTATTGTCTCCACCGTCCCTGAAGAGGGATTAATCGAAATTATCTCCCAGCGGGTAGGCAAGAGTACCGAAGCATTGGCTGTTTTAAAAGCAGGCGATTTCATTCGGGATATAGCCGGTCCTTTGGGTAATCCCAGCGAAATAAAGAAATATGGGCGGGTGGTGGTTATTGGTGGCGGGGTGGGGATTGCTCCTCTTTTGCCTATCAGCCGGGCCTGGAAGAAAACCGGTAATGAAATTACGGCTATTTTAGGGGCGCGTTCGAGGAATTTGTTATTTTTTGTGGAGGAATTTAAAAAGATAGCCCAGATTGTCTATCTTACAACCGATGATGGCAGCCTGGGTAAAAAGGGATTTGTTACTGATGTTCTTAAAACGCTCATTGCTGAGAAAAAAAAGATTCATAAGGTAATGGCCATCGGGCCGGTAGTGATGATGAAAGCTGTCAGTGAATTAACCAGGAAAAATAATATATCCACTACGGTTAGCCTCAATCCCATTATGATTGATGGCACAGGGATGTGCGGGGGGTGCCGCTGTCTGGTTAAAGGGGAAAGCAAGTTTGCCTGTATCCATGGGCCCGAGTTTGATGCCCACCAGGTTGATTTCAATCTCCTTATTCGCCGGCAGAATATGTTTTTGGAAGAGGAAAAGATTGCCCGGGAAAGATTCAAAGAAGGCAGGGGATAAATGGCTAAAATTCAATCTCAGGTTAAAATGAAAGAGCAAAAAATCTCGGAGCGGATTAAGAATTTTTCTGAAGTCCCTCTGGGCTATAATGAAGAGGAAGCCGTTCAGGAAGCCAGCCGCTGTCTTCAGTGCCGCCAGGCCCCCTGCATTAAAGGTTGTCCGGTCTCTATTAATATACCCGAATTTATCCGTTTGGCCAGAGAAAGAAAATTTTTAGAGTCAGCCCGACTTATCAAAGAAGCTAATAGTTTACCAGCCATTTGCGGGCGGGTCTGCCCTCAGGAAGAGCAGTGTGAAAAGGCTTGTGTTTTGAATAAGCAGAAAAAAGCCATTGCCATTGGCTATTTAGAAAGGTTTGTTTCTGATTATGAAAGAGATAAAAAGAGAATTTATATTCCCGAGATAAAGGTTAGGAAAAATGAAAAAATTGCTATAGTCGGTTCCGGCCCTTCCGGCTTAACCTGCGCCGGCGAGTTGAAAAAGATGGGTTATTCAGTAACTGTTTTCGAAGGATTGCACCGGGGCGGTGGCGTTTTAAGTTACGGTATCCCCGAATTTCGTTTGCCCAAAGAAATTGTCCGGCAGGAAATTGAATATATAAAGCGCTTAGGCGTGGAGATAAAGTACAACATGGTTATTGGCAAACTTTACACGGTTGATGAATTATTGGAGCAGGGCTTTTCCGCCGTTTATATTGCTGCCGGAGCCGGTTACCCTAGTTTCATGGGTATCCCCGGGGAAAACCTCAATTATATCTATTCCTCTAATGAATTTTTGACCAGAATTAATTTAATGAAAGCATATCGTTTCCCGCAATATGATACCCCGATAAAAATTGGGAGAAAGGTTGCCGTTATTGGCGGCGGAAATACGGCAATGGATAGTGCCCGTTCTGCTTTAAGGCTGAATCCAGGAAAAGTTTATTTAATTTACCGCCGTTCCCGCGAGGAAATGCCGGCCCGAATTGAAGAAAGCCACCGGGCCGAAGAGGAAGGTGTAAAGTTCCATCTCCTCACTTTGCCTGTTGAATTTCTGGACGATGAAAAAGGTAATGTCCGGGTGATGCGCTGCCAGAAAATGAAATTGGGTGAGAAAGATTCCAGCGGCCGCAGACGCCCGATTGCCATTCCCGGGACTGAATTTGAAATTGAAGTAGATTCAGTGGTAGTAGCTATTGGCACCCAGGCTAATCCCTTGGTTGCCGCCGCCACAAAAAATCTAAAAACTAATAAATGGGGATACATTATTGTTGATGAGTTTGGACGGACCAGCCGGCCGGAGGTTTTTGCCGGAGGTGACATTGTCAGCGGTTCAGCTACGGTAATTGCCGCTATGGGCGTGGCCAGGAAAGCCGCTCAAGCAATTGATCGATATCTTAAGGAGAAAAGAGGGTAATGTTTTTTCAATTCCTTGACATTAATTTATTTTCCTCTATAATATCTACTGGATAGTTTTATGAACCGAGGAAAGCCGCCACCTAGCAACTTCCACCTACGCGGTGGAGGACGGAAGTAAGAGAAAAAGGAGAAAAAATAGATGAGTGGGATCTTCGGCGTGGTTAGCCAGAAGAATTGCTCTGAACTTTTGTTTTATGGCACTGATTATCATTCTCACCTGGGAACAGAATTTGCCGGACTGGCCGTTTGCGGCAAAAGGATAGTCCGTAAGATTCGCCAGATTAATCAGGCTCAATTTAAAGCCAAGTTCCAAGATGAATATAAGACGATGCTTGGCAATAAAGGAATCGGTGTCATTAGTTCCCAGGACGAACAGCCCATTTATCTTAATTCTAAATTCGGTCCTTTTGCCATCTGTGTCAATGGATTGATTACTAATTCTCGCCAGTTAGTCAGGGAAATGCACCAGGATGGAGTATCCTTTAGCGAAACCAGTGAGGATACAGTTAATATGGCCGAACTGGCAGGCAAGATAATCAGCCGGGGTAACAATATTGGCGATGGCATCGAAAAGATGTTTGCCCGGATAGAAGGGGCCTGTTCTTTGTTAATTCTACACCAGGATGGTGTTTATGCCGCCCGGGATAAAAGGGGTTTATCTCCTTTGGTGGTTGGTGAAAAAGAGGAAGCTTGGGCGGTTACCTCTGAGACCACCGCTTTCCCTAATTTAGGGTTTAGGGTAAAGAAATATCTGTCTCCGGGGGAAATTGTTTTACTTACGGAAAAAGGGCCGAAACTTAGAAGTAAGGGAGAGAAAAACGAGCAAATTTGCGCTTTTCTCTGGATTTATACCGGTTTCCCAGCCTCCAGTTATGAAGGGATAAATGTAGAAATGGTCAGGGAAAAGTCTGGTCAGTTTTTAGCTAAAAATGATAATGTTAATCCAGATATAGTTAGCGGAGTCCCTGATTCAGGCACCGCTCACGCCATTGGTTACGCTATGGAATCAAAAGTGCCTTTACGGCGCCCTCTGGTTAAATATACCCCGGGTTATGATCGCAGTTACACCCCGCCTTCCCAAAGGACTCGGGATCTTATTGCCAAAATGAAATTGGTGCCTATTCATCAACTGATTAAAGGAAAGAAAATTGTTATCTGCGAAGATTCTATTGTCCGGGGCACCCAATTAAAAAACTATACCGTTCAGAAGCTCTGGAATAACGGGGCCAAAGAGATTCATATTCGTCCTGCTTGTCCGCCGCTGATGTTTCCCTGCATATTTAATGTTTCTACCCGCTCGATCGATGAGTTAATCGCTCGAAAGGCAATTAAAGCCCTGGAAAGGAAAAGCCCTAAAGATATCAGCGAGTATCTCGATTCAGGTTCTCGGAAATATAAGCGAATGGTTGAATGGATAAGAAAAAATCTGGGGGTAACCAGTTTAAAATATCAAACCATTGATGATATGGTAAAGGCTATTGGATTGCCCAAAAAGAAACTTTGCCTTTATTGCTGGAACGGAAAATTTCCTCCACCTTCCCCAAATTCTAAAGGATCCGGGTAAAAAGAAATTCCTTTTTCTCTGATAAAGGCAAGCCGGCGCCTCTGCTTGGCAAGCAGCTTGAGTCGTGTTTTTCTGCCTGGCAGAGATTAAGGTTTATGGAGGGTTACACTGGCAGCTTTGCTTAATGGTTTAGCTATTCATTTAGAAGGGTTTTCTATCTTAACTTATCTTTCCGTTTTTTTAGGGGGATTTCTTATTTCCTTTACCCCCTGTGTTTACCCTTTAATCCCTATCATTATCGGCTATATAGGCGGGCAGAAAGAAAAATCCCGGCCCAGAGCCTTTTTCCTTTCTCTGATTTATGTTTTAGGTATGGCCATCACTTACTCAATTTTAGGAGCGGCCGCGGCTTTCTCGGGAAAAATTTTTGGCGAAATTCAAACCAGCCCTTTAGCCCACATTATCGTCGGCAATATTATCATTTTCCTGGGACTTTCCCTTTTGGGTGTTTTTAAACTGCCTTTTTTTTCCTTTGGCGAGAAGCTGAAGCTAAAGGGCCTGGGTTCTTTAGGGATGGGAATGGTTTCTGGTTTAATTGCCTCGCCCTGTGTTTCGCCGGTTTTAGGAGTATTACTTGCTTTTGTTGCTACCAAGCAAAATGTTTTTTATGGGCTAAGTTTGCTTTTTACCTTTGCCTTAGGCATGGGGGTGCTTTTATTGGTTGCTGGCACTTTTACCGGGGTACTAATGGCTTTGCCCAAGTCGGGAAAATGGATGGAACGGATTGAAAAGGTTTTTGGCATTTTTATGATATTTTTGGGCCAGTACTTCATCATTAAAGGGGGATATTTGTTATGAAAAAGATTTTTTTTATAGGCTTTATCACGTTTTTTCTTGGATTAGCAGTGGGCTGTGGCCGCCAGGAAGAAGCTTCAATCTCAGCTGCCACTGGGGTTGAATACGGAAAAGCCCCGTTTTTTTCTCTGGCGAATTTAGATGGGGAGATAGTCAACTTGGAAGATTTAATTAGCAAAAAAATCATTCTTCTTAATTTTCAATCCATTAATTGTCCTCATTGTTCAACCATGATTCCTTCTTTAAAAAGGTTAAATAAGGAGTACGAAAAACAGGTAAAACTTCTCAGTATTTATGTAAGGGGCGGGATAACCAGGCTTAACTCTTTGGTTAAAAGTCGTGGCATCGAATATACTGTCCTTTTCGATGATACACAAGAGGTGTCCTATCAGTACGGAATTATCGGTGTGCCTACCCTGTTTGTCATAGATTTGGAAGGTGACATCAGGTATGTGGGCTATGATATTAACAAGGCCGAGGAAATAATAAAGGAGTTACTCGGTTAAGCTATTTTGTATCAATGGATAACCAGGATTTAATTGAATTAATAAAGGATGCCTCAGAGCCTTTGATGCTCAGGGTTTCAGGGTCCAGTATGTTTCCGTTTCTGAAGGCAGGCGATAAAGTAAAGGTTAGAAAAGAATCTTTATCTAAAGTTCCCGCAGGAAGTTTGATTATCTACCAGGAAGGTGGCCGGTTGTTTTCTCACCGGTTAATACAAAAGATTAAAGGAAAGGAAAAATATTTTTTTCTGGAGAAGGGGGATAACACACTGAACTTTTCTCTGCGAGGTGAAGATGATTATCTGGGTAAGGTGGAAAAGATTGAATCGCAGGAAAAAATTAAAGATTTAGAAAGGTTCCCTCAAGTTTTTTTCAATAAAATTTTTCTCATCTGGGATCTTCTCCTTATAAATTTAATAAGGTTTAAACGGAATCTAGCTTTTTGATATTTATCTGTTCGTTTTTTGGATATTTACTGTGGCGCTTAACGAATCTTAAAAGGGGAATTTATTATGGATAAAAAATTAGAACTTCCGCTGGAGAAACTTAAGTGGAGCTGCGATCCTAATCTTTTTAAGTTTAAAACTACAGCTGAACTTTCCCCCTTCGATGGAGTGATTAGTCAGAAGAGGGCTGTCCACGCTCTGGATTTTGGCTTAGGTATTACTGGAGAAGGATTTAATATTTATATCAGCGGCCCGATTGGCACGGGCCGCTCATCAACAGCTAAATCAGCCGTGGAGAAAATTGCCGGCGGTCAACCGGTGCCGGATGACCTTTGTTTTCTGCATAATTTTAAGGACGATAGCCGGCCCTGGGCGGTATTTCTGCCTGCCGGGATAGGCAACCAGCTGGTTAAAGATATGGACGAGCTGGTTAAGGATTTAAAGAAAGAAATCCCTAAAGGTTTCGAAAGCCCTGAATACCAAGAAGAAAAAAATAGATTGCTTAAAAGTTATGATATAGAACGGGAGGAGGTTTTAGCTTCTTTAAACGAGAAAGCCCGCTTAATGAATTTCACCCTTCAGAAAAGCCTGGGCAGTATTAGCACGGTTCCTTTAAAGCATAACCGCCCTATGAGTGAAGAAGATTTTCAGGCTTTATCGGAAAAAGAAAAGAAGGAGCTAAGAGAAAAAAGCGAAGAGTTGCAAAATGATTTAGATGCGGCCATGAGGAAGGTAAGAGAGGTTGAGAAAAAAATCAAAGAGAGGATAAAAAAGATTGAAACGCAAATTGTTCTTTTTTCAGTGAGGCATATTTTAGAGGAATTGAGGCAGTCCTATAAAAATTTCCCTAAGCTTAAAGATTATTTTGATGAAATTCAGAAAGATATTTTAGAAAATTTTGAGGATTTTCGCAAACGCGATGCCGTTGAGTCACCCATCCCGGGTTTAAAACTGCCGGCAGACGAACCATCTTTCAGCCGCTATAAGGTCAATGTCGCCGTGGATAATAGCCGTCTTAAAGGGGCGCCGGTAATTATTGAGTCAAATCCTACTTATTCTAATTTGATTGGCAAAATTGAATACCGCTCTCGTTTTGGAAGCATGATGACGGATTTTACCATGATTAAAGCCGGCACGCTCCTAGAAGCTAATGGAGGATACCTGATAATTCAGGCCTTGGATGTTTTAAGAGGCTTTTTTACCTGGGAAGGGCTCAAACGTTGTATAAAAAACAGAGAGGTAGTTATTGAAAGCGTTGGTGAGCAATTTACCTTGGTCTCTATCCCAACTTTAAAGCCAGAAGCTGCTCCGATTAAAGTTAAGGTAATTATGATTGGCAGTCCCCTCATTTACCATCTCCTTTACATCCTGGACGAAGATTTTCGAAAGCTTTTTAAGGTTAAAGCGGATTTTGATGTCCAGATGCCTCGAAGCGATGAAAATATCAAGGAATATGCCGCTTTTATAAGCGCTTTTTGTAAGCGTGAAGGGCTGCTTCATTTCGACCGGGAAGCAGTAGCTAAGGTCGTTGAATATAGCGTGCGCATTTCCGCAGATAAAGAAAAACTTTCCACCCGGTTTATTAAAATAGCGGATTTGATTAACGAGGCTGATTATTGGGCGCAAAAAAAGAAGGCCAAAATAATCTCAAGCGAGCATATTGAATTGGCTGTTAAAGAGAAGATTAAGCGTTCTTCTCAAATTGAGGAAAAAATTCAAGAGTTGATTAGTCAGGGAACAATTATGATTGATACCGCAGGTAGCTTTCCTGGACAGGTAAATGGCATTTCGGTGCTTGACTTGGGTGATTATATGTTTGGTAAACCTTCCCGAATTACGGCTAAGACTTTTATGGGACAAGCCGGGGTAGTGGATATTGAAAGAGAGTCCAAAATTGGAGGAAACATCCATCATAAAGGGACCTTGATTATTTCCGGTTTTTTGGGTTCTCTTTTTGCCCAGGATAAACCGCTTTCCCTTTCGGCGAGTATTTGTTTTGAACAGCTTTATGAAGAAGTGGAAGGGGACAGTGCTTCCAGCGCCGAACTTTACGCCATCCTTTCGGCTTTATCAGGGATGCCTATTGACCAGCAGATTGCCGTTACTGGTTCGGTCAATCAAAATGGCCAGATTCAGCCGATTGGCGGTGTCAATCAGAAAATTGAAGGTTTCTTCTATACCTGTAAAGTAAAGGGTTTGACTGGAAATCAAGGGGTAATGATTCCCGAGACAAATGTCAGGCATTTGATGCTGCGGGATGAAATCATTGAGGCAGTTAAAAAAGGCCAGTTTCATATCTGGGCCGTCAAAACCATTGAAGAGGGAATTGAAATTTTAACCGGAAAACCAGCCGGGAAAAGGCAGCCTGATGGAAGTTTTCCCAAAGGAACGGTTTTTTATCTGGCGGATAAACGTCTGCATGATTTAGCCTCCGGTTTAAAAAAATTCGCCGTTCAAACTAAGAAAAGGGCTAAGAAAAATGAAACCAGTTAAGATAATTCCCTGTTTAGATGTAAAAGAGGGAAGGGTAGTTAAAGGAATAAAATTTGTGAATCTCCGTGATGCCAGGGATCCGGTTGAAGCCGCCGAAATTTATTGCCGCCAGGGAGCCGATGAACTGGTATTTCTGGATATTGCTGCCACCGTTGAAAACCGCCCCACCCGGCTGGAATGGGTCAAAAAAGTAGTTGATAAAGTTACTATTCCTTTTGCCGTAGGCGGCGGAATCAGGAATGTTTCTGATATGGCCGCACTTTTTGATTTAGGGGTGGATAAGGTTTCTATCAATACGGCCGCCTTCAAAAATCCCCAATTGATTAAGGAAGCCAGCCTTAAATTTGGGAAGGAAAAGATTGTGGCGGCTATTGATGGAACAAAGAATCCCCCGGGAAGCGGTAGACCCCGGTTTGAAGTTTTAATCAGCGGTGGGGAGGAAGCCACCGGGAAAGATATTATTAAGTGGGCCAGGGAGGTAGAAAACTTAGGAGCCGGTGAAATTCTTCTAACCAGCAAGGATGCCGATGGGACGAAAGATGGCTATGATTTGGAGATGACCCGGGCGGTTGCCGAAGCGGTAACTATTCCAGTAACCGCTTCAGGAGGAGCCGGCAGTCTCCAGGATTTATATAAAGCGGTAGTTGAGGGAAAAGCCTCGGCGGTTTTAGCCGCCTCTGTCTTTCATTTTAGCGAGATTTCTATCCCTGAAACTAAAAAATATCTGGCCAAAAGAGGGCTTAAGGTTATTTCTTCATAGATTTCCATGCCTAAGGTAAGTGTTGTTATTCCCACCCATAATCGCGCTTCACTTTTAAAAGAGGCTGTTAATTCAGTTTTTCAGCAGACCTTTTCTGATTTTGAATTAATTATTGTTGATGACGGTTCAACTGATGAAACGGCTCAGTTAATCAAAGATTATCCCGCCATTCGCTATATCTATCAGAGAAATAGAGGGGTAAGTTTTGCCCGAAACCAAGGCATCAAACTGGCTCAAGGAGAATTCGTTTCTTTTCTTGATTCCGATGATTTATGGCTGGATAATAAACTGAAAAGACAAGTAGATTTCTTTAGGCGCAATCCCAAAGCTTATATTGTCCAAACCGAAGAAATCTGGCTGAAGGATGGGCGGCCGCACAATCCGAAAAAACGGCATAAAAAATATTCCGGTTATATCTTAAAGGAATGTTTGCCCCTTTGTATTGTTAGCCCTTCGGCGGTGATGTTAAGGCGGGAAATCTTTGAAAAAGTGGGATTTTTTGATGAATCTTTGCCGGTTTGTGAAGACTATGATTTCTGGCTCAGGGTAGGGGTGTTTTATCCTATCCATTTAATTAATGAACCGCTGATTATCAAAAGGGCTCGGTTTCCTGACCAGCTTTCACATCGCTTTTGGGGGATGGATCGTTTTCGGCTGAAAGCCATAAAGAAGCTTTTGAGAGAGGATATTTCGCCTGAGATGAAAGAGGAGGCGATGAAAGTTTTTAAGGAGAAAAGAAAAATTCTTATTCGCGGCTGTCTTAAACGCCGGCGGTATCTTCCGGCCCTTTTTTATCGATTTTCTTTTCGCTGAATAAATTTAGTAATCTGGCGGCATTTTTTTGCCCCTTTTAAAGGTCTTGCCTTGATAAAGTTAAAGCCGACATTTAATCTGGATAAAGTTTTTTTAAAGGTTTTTGGCTCTTCCCCCGACTTTATTGCCAAAAAGGTGGTAATTTCTCCTTTTATTAGTCCAGACCGGTTCAAATTACATTTTAAAAAAGAGACCGTTAAAGAATTCTCCGGTGAACTTTATAGGGGGGTGACCGGCCGGTTCTATAACGGTTTGATAACCTTTATTAAAACGGGCCCGGGCAGAGTTCTTCTTAAGGATTGCCTTTTTTTTCTAAGTCATGCCGGGGTAAAAGAGATGTTATTTCTTGGCAGCGCCGGGGGACTGAGAGATTTAAAAATTGGAGATTTACTTTTATCTCTTCGAGCCACCCCTCATAAAGATTTTAGCAGCTATTCTCTGTCTGACGGGGACTACTCCCGGAAATTGAAAGATTATTTTCTCTCTATCGGAAGAAAATCCCAGGTTTTCTTAAAAGAAGGCAAGGTTTTTACCTTATCTTCTCTTTTTGAACAAAACCAGGCTTTTCTTAGGCGGTTAGAAAAATCAGGATTTTCTGGTTTAGATTTGGAATTGTCCCATTTTTTCCAAGCTGCTACGATTAGTAAAATCAAAGCAGCCGGATTATGTGCCATCAGCGATCTTCCTTTAAAAAGACCTCTGGGTGAGGTTGATAAAAAGGGAAAAAAACTCCTTTTAAATTCCTTGAATTACGCTATAATCAATGTTCTAAACTTCCTTATCCGGGAATGAAGAATAAAGAATTGATTGAAATCTCTATAGGCGAAATTAATAATAAGGATAGAACATTTTCTCTGAGTTATCCTCTTTATCCTCTTCCCCTGGCTTCTTTTATAAAAGAGACCGGATTTATCTCCCCCTTAATCTTACGGAGGCAAAAAGGCAATAGGCGTTACCAGATTGTATCTGGTTTTAAAAGAGCGGCTATTCTCAAAAAGAGAAGCCAAGGGAAAATTCCCGCTTTTATTTTTTCCGAAAAGGAGATGCCGGATAAAAAAGCCATCCTTTTAAGTTTTTATGAGAATTTAAGCCATCGCCAGTTTAACGAGATAGAGAAAGCCCTGGCTATAGAGAAGTTATTTTCTTTAGGTAAAATTCCCGAGGAGCGGCTCATCAATTTTTTCCTTCCCTTGCTTGGTTTGCCGCGCAGCAAGAAATATTTAGATGGTTATTTTGCCTTAAGCGGCCTGGAAGAGCCAGTGAAAAAAGATTTAGTCCAGGGTATAATCGGTGTTGAAGTCGGAATTATACTTGCCGGTTTTAATCCTTTGGTAAGAAAACTTTTTTTGCGCTTGATAAAAAGGCTCAAGTTAAATCAGAATAAAACCAAAGAAGTCATTACCTTGCTTGGGGAAATAAGCCGCCGGGAAGATAGGTTAATCTCTTCTTTGCTTAGGGAAGAGCCGATAAGAAAGGTTCAAAATTTTTCCACCCTCAGGGATTATTTGTTAAACAGGCGTTATCCTGAATTTAAAGCCTATGAGAAGAACTTTTTGAAGTTAACTAAAAAACTCAAGCTTTCATCGGGAATAAAAATTGTGCCGCCGCCTTTTTTTGAAGACGACAAGTTGAAGATCAATTTAGAGGTAAAAGAGGAAAAGGAATTAGAGGAAATTCTTTCCAGCCTTAATAAAGCTTTTAAAAGCAAGCGCTTTGGAGAAATTTTGTCTTTTTTATGAATTAATATGAATTAATAGGAATTAATAGGAATTAATAGGAAATGAAAGACTTTATCCCTGAGGAGATTTTTATCGAGAGGGCGGTTTCAGGCTCAAATTTGGCCGGGGGTATAACCAAAAAATTCCCCCGCTCTAAGATTTTTGAAATATC
>Ga0180433_10000178_pt1 | contig 108254 bp, 111 predicted proteins | sample SS_ome_8_FD_132980 | JGI IMG/M metagenome (GOLD analysis project Ga0180433, IMG submission 132980) | Hypersaline lake sediment archaeal communities from the Salton Sea, California, USA - SS_1_D_1 metaG | ecosystem: Environmental > Aquatic > Non-marine Saline and Alkaline > Hypersaline >... | reverse complement strand
ATGTAATTGACCCAGATAATGATAATGTGCCTAAATGGTTTGAAGAAAACATCTATTTTACAGACCCAACTTTTGATGATTCGCAAAGTGATGAAGATGAAGACGATATTCCATTATACTGGGAATATAAATGGGGATACGATCCATTTACATATGATAATCACACAGAAATCGATGATGAAAAAGATGGTTTGAATAACTATGAGGAATACTTGGTTTCACAGTGGAACTCAGATCCATATCGAAAGGATATATTCATGGAACTAGACCAAATGGAAATAGGACCAAATGGTGAAGGAGCATTTGTTCCAAAAATCTCTCTAATCATGGTCGGTCAAACCTATGCAAAAAGAAACATAGTCTTTCATGTAGATGATGGATGCATGGGGGGCGGAGAAATACTTTCATATGAAAGAGTTCTTTGGATGGGTGAAGGAAGAAAATATTACAGAAAATATTTTTTAGATAACGACCCGGAAAATTGGAGAAGAGGTGTTTTTAGATACGCATTATTTGTTTATGAACATCTACCAATTAGAGGGATGGAATTTCCAGGAGAGCATAACATAATATTTTATTTTTTACCTGGGTTGAATTCATTTGTGATGTCAACATCTATTTATGAACTGATGAATAGAAAACCTGAGAAATCAACTGCTTTTATGATACTTCATGAGCTTGGTCATACCATGGGTATGTGCATGGGAAGACCACTTGGTTGCGATAATCAGTTGATGAGATTCAAATTCAGCTTACAAAATATAATTTTCAAAAACTATAAGTCTGTAATGAACTACAAATATGCCTATTCAATACTTGATTACTCGGATGGAAGCCATGGGATAGGAGATTATGATGACTGGGGTAACCTAGACCTAACATACTTCCAGCCAAGAGGAGTAAGATAATTTTTAAATTATCTTATAAAAATCCAATATATCAAGTGATTCATTGTAGCCGTTACTTGCTTTTACTACTAATGTATGTCTACCTCTAAGAGTATCAAGATCCCAATTATAAGGCGAGTCGTAATCGATGTGTGTCCTTATACCATCTATATAGAACTCGACTTTGTCAGTATTTTCAGCAGTAACCCTAATTTCTATATCTCCAAAGATGTGAGGGGCTGCTTTTGTGACAAACTTTAAATTCTTAAATATTGTTGAAAATTCTCTACCCATCAAATATGTTTTAAATATCTTTGGGCTCTCTATATAGACCTTTGGTACATCTGGTTTGAAATTACCATATGAGCCATTGATATACATAACGCCAGTACTGTTTTGATCATATAGTTTATACCAAGCGCCAGTGATCATTCCTGCATCATAGGCCATCTTCCACCAGCCATCCTCTCCCCAATTGGTGCCAGCACTGTTCTTGGCTATCCAGCATTGCTCACTATCATCATAGCCAAATATGGTCATTACATGACCACCGGCAAGAGATCCCCATTTATGTCTATATACGCCACCATCATAAGAATGAAAATCCTTCCAAAAAATTGCACAAAATACAAGTGGCCCGTGTTTTATCAAAGCCTTTTTGATTTCTTCCTCATTGTTATCTACCCACCCCCATTCATTTATCTTTACGGTTCTATTCTCCCATCCATCCAAACTTATGCATGGATAATCATAAGGTCTATGTGGATCAGGATATACTCCTTCATCTGGGACACCTATATCCACCAGGTAGTTTGCAGCATCAACAAGATTTACATATCCTGCTCTATATGTACCGCCTGCATAGAAATAAAGATGTGTTTCAGAAAGATCTGGTTCAAATAGTTCACCTGTTTGATATTGCATGATCGTCTCAAGTGCTGCACAAAGTGCATATGCCTCACATGTTGGTGCTGGTGCCTGGTTTTTGATTGGTGTTGTATAATCAATTCCATTTATATCACGATAACAAAAATATGATGGCAACTCCGCCTTTTCATTTTCTTTAGTTAGATTTATAGCTTTTTCCTTTGTGATTGTAAAGCTTGTAAAAACTAATATAATGATCATAACTGCTATTGTTTTTCTCATCTTTTTTATCCCCCTATTTTATAAAAATAGCAAATAAATATTAGACTAATAATATATAAAGTTTGATTATCCCAGTAAAAATTCTCCTTAATGAATTTATTTTCTAAAATCAAGACTTATTGAGTTGATGCAGTATCTCTTACCAGTGGGTTTTGGGCCATCTTCAAAAACATGGCCAAGATGTCCTCCGCAGCTGGCACATAAAACCTCAATTCGTTTCATTCCAAAGCTATAATCAGCCTTTAGCTCAACACTATCACTTGAAATAACATCCCAAAAGCTAGGCCATCCACTACCAGAATCAAACTTGGTATCAGATGAAAACAAGGTATTACCACAACCAGCACAAACATAAGAGCCTTTTTCCTTGTTGTTAAGAAGTTTACCAGTAAAAGGAGGCTCTGTTCCTTTTTTTCTTAGAACTCTGAATTTATCTTCACCAAGAATCTCTTTCCATTCTTCTTCACAATAATGTACTTTATTTACCATTTCTATATCCTTCCTTGTTTTTTCTAAATCTTTATTTGTTGAAAAAATCAAATATCAAATCTTCATAATCAGAAAACCAAATATGCCCCTTTTCTGAATATATATGCTTTTCACTAATGATACCACAACGCTGCAGATCCGAATAAAAAAGATTTGCAGCCTCGACAGGTACAAAACCATCTTTTTCCCCATGAATTATGATTGTTGGTGGAAAGTCTTTGGAAAAATTATAATTTTTATCTAAATCAAATGCAGGTGGACCATCTGTAAGATATATGCTATCCGCATTTGCACCAGAGTGAACTGCTATTGATTTTATTTTATTTCCAAAAACATGGCCGACTCTACTGCACATAAAGGCTCCTGAAGAAAAACCTGCACAAAATATGTTATTGTCATCTAATATATCATCATGCGATTCTATCCAATCAAACATATTTTCCATAAAAATTAAGTCCTTTGATTCATTTGAGAATACATCCCAAGCTCTAGGTCCAGGTCTTATAGGCTTAAGGGAAGAAGGAGCAATGACAAAAAACCCTTTGTCAATTGATTTTCTTGTAAATTGAGTTTGGCGATAGCTCCATAGGTCTAGACCTATAAACCAACTAAAACCATGTTGGACTGCCCCATGAAACAAAAAAATAACAGGATAACCCTCTTCAGGCATTTCAACATCAGGGGATTTATAAAAAAATATTCTTCCATCTATATTTTCTATCTTAAATCCTTTGATGAATCTAGAATTAATTGATTTTTGGTTTACATATGCAAAAGAGCTGTTTGAAAAAATTAAAAAAAACAAGATGGTAATTACAATGATTGCAATAGCCTTAGATTTTAACAATCTCATTTATTCCATAACCTTTTATTATTCACTAAATTCTTGGTTCTTAAAAAGATTTGGGTTGACATAGGCATTTAGAGAAAGTGGAACAGCCTGCCTTGTTCCGGCTATAGAAAAATCTTTATTTGAAATACAATATTACCAATAAAACTTCACAATTGTGAATACGGGGAAACTATAGTTGAAATTTTAGATAGGAGAACTATATTTATATGAAAAAAAGAGGTAAAAATATCGGTGTATTTTTGGCTTCTTTAGTTTTAGTTTCTATGTTATTTAATGTAATATCGGGAGAAAAGATAGAGCATTCCCAAGAATTAAAGGATAACGATTTAGCATATAATGGATATCTGCGCATTTACATTGTTGAACCAGTCTCCCGATGGAATATGTATGGTGGTAGGCCTTATCATAATGGTTTTTTAGATTTTGCTTATGATGATTCTATATCGTTGGAATATCTGAAACCATTTGAAAATTTAATTACTTGGAAAGGTGATGTATCAGAAGAAAACGTCTTTGTAATAGCTGCAATATTTAATCCAATTGCAGAAATAGGTTATGCATATCCTCCTTCATCAAAGCCTTTTGAAGCATATTATGTTGATGCAACTGCAAAAGCTTATCCAGGTCAAATAGGGAATAATACTAGAAATAATGAGGTTACACATACTGTTTTTATTGAAGAAGGAACAGCCACATGGTGTAAGAATTGCCCATCAATGGCAGATGCACTTCATGATATTTCAGAAGAAAATGAGTATTCTTTTTGTTATGCTGCTATGATAGAAGATATGAATGAAAAAGCAAACAGCAGAATTAGAGATCAATTAAACATATATGGCTTTCCAACAACCTATATAGATGGTGGAAAAAAGGTAGTAATGGGTGGAAATCCAAACATCACATATTTAAAATCTTTAATAGAGGAATGTGGAAAGAGTGATGTTCATGATATAGATCTAAATTTATCTGTTGAATGGATTGGAGCTGGAGAATTAAAAATTGATTATAAAATCACTAGTCTTGAAGAAGTTGATGAACAAAATTTAGAAATAAACAAAATAAAAGGAGGTGTAAAAAAAGTTAGTGCTTTAGTTAAAAATACAGGTGAAAAAAAATTATCAAATGTTGATTGGAAGATTATTGTTAAAGGTGGTATATTTGATAATATAGATCATATAACAGAAGGAAAAATCAATGATTTTCCGATAGATACTGAAAAAACAATAAAATCAAAACCCGGATTATTTGAAATCTATGGTTTTGGTCCAATTGAAATAATTATTCAAATTGGTTCAACAGTAGAGACTACAACAGGTCTTGCTTTAGGAAAAATTTTATTTGTAAAAAATTAAAGAGGTGAAAAAATATGAAAAAAATAATAATACTAGGAATATGTCTTGTGCTATTAGTACCAGCAATGAGTTTTATTGCAACATCAAACAGCCCACCAAGTAAACCAGATATTGAAGGCCCTTCTTCTGGAAACACAGGGACAGAATATGAATACAGGTTCTGTTCAAGCGATCCAGATGGAGACGATATATACTATTGTGTAGATTGGGATGATGGAACAGGAGAAGTTTGCTTAGGTCCTTTTTCATCAGGAACTTGTATAACTGAAAAACACACTTGGATAAGTGATGGTACGTACACAATAACAGTAAAAGCACGAGATACTAATCAGGCGGAAAGCGAAGAAGCTGCACTACCTGTTTCAATGCCAAAGACAAAAACAAAATATATGTTTTTCCAAGCTCTTTTGGAAATGATATTTGCAAAAATTGGTATTTTTAGAGAATTAATTAGCATATAAAATCTAATTTTCTCTATTTCTCTTTTTTGATTAATTTTATATTCTAATAACAAATCGTAAACTTATGAAAATAAAAGATAAAGATTCTTTCAGAATTTCACCAATAGGTTTTATTAGAAGAGACTATGGCAAGGTCTTTTTAGATATTAAAGATGAATATATCCCTGGTTTAAAAGAAATTGAAAAATTCAGTCACATTCAAGTTTTTTGGTGGTTTAGTAGATTTGATAGTGAAAGATATAGAAATACACTTCTTTGTAATCCACCATATGATGCACCTGAAACAGGTGTATTTGCATGTAGATCCCCAGTAAGACCAAATCCAATCGCTCTTACAACAGTAAAAATTCTTGAAACTGATTTAAAAAATGGACTTATTTACATAAATGAAATTGATGGATATTCAGATACACCAATTATAGATTTGAAAGGGTATTTTCCAGTTTGTGATAGAGTTAAAGATGCTATTGTTCCAAAATGGGCATCTGACTGGCCTGAATGGTATCCAAGTGAAGGACTTAATCCAGATAAATAATAAAAATAGAAAAAATTTTAAATTAAAGTAGGAGAAACCATAATGTAGACTTCCTTTGTTTCAAGTAGGTGTATATTAGCAATCGCTAAACCTCTATATGTTATACCATTTACATTTGCTTTTACACTTATCACATAAAGCCCGGGTTTTACATATTTTGTATACCCATTCCCACTAACATCATATACTGTATCTCTATCTCCAAAAATCTTGTTAAATGTCAGCTCATCAACATTTTGCAAATAATTCTGAAATAATCCAAATCTATATACATAAACTTCAAAATTTGTTAATGCAGTGTTTTTTTCAGGTTCTAAATCCTTTTCGCTTTCTGCTGACGCAAAATTTAGAGATAATAGTAAAAATATACCTATTACAACTACACATACTATTTTTCGCTTCATATTTATCACATTTATATTTAGTATCTACAATAATATTTAAAGTTTCTAGAAAAAACGTCCAATATCTTGCACTGCAATACATTAAAATAACAACTTATTAATAACTATCATTAATGGAATATGATTTCGAACTTTTATTAGAAATTCATAAAGACATGCCACGTCAAGGATCAGGACGGAATAAATACACACAAAAGGCATATGAAATGATACCAACGATAAAGAAACCAAGAATCCTTGATATTGGTTGTGGACCGGGTATGCAGACAATTAAGCTTGCAAAACTTTCTGATGGAGAGGTAATAGGAATAGATATTTTCGAGCAATATCTTGACCAACTACGACAGTTAATTAAAAAAGAGGATCTAGAAGATAAAGTAAAAGCTGTGAACCAATCAATGTTTGAAATTAAATATCCAAAAAATCATTTTGATATAATCTGGGCAGAAGGTTCTATTTTTGTAATAGGATTTGAAAAGGGCCTTTCTGAATGGAAAGAATACATCAAACCAAAGGGTTATTTAGCAGTTCATGAAATGGCATGGCTGAAAGATAATCCCCCAAAAGAAATATGGGATTACTGGCAAAGGATTTATCCAAAGATTGCAACAATTGATGAAAACCTAAAAATAATTGAAAAATGTGGATACAAACTAATTGCATATTTTCCACTGCCTGAAGATGCATGGTGGGATTTATATTATACACCTCTTGAAAAACGACTCCCTGATTTAAGAACTAAATTCAAAGATAATCCGAAAGCCTTGGAAATGCTAGATGAAACACAATTAGAGATTGATCTATTTAGAAAATATAACCAATGGTACGGCTCAGTCTTTTATATAATGCAAAAACAAGAATAATTGATAAAAAAAGAAAAAGAAAGATTTATAGTAAAAATTAAAGTAAGTTTTCAACTATTTTATACTAAAATCTTTTTGGCTTTTTAGCACGATAACAGTCCCTGCAATAAACTGGTCTAGTACCATCCGGTTTAAAAGGGACTTCAGTTTCTTTTCCACATTCTGCACAAGTAACCTTGTGCATTTCTCTTGGTGGACCTCTATTGTCTCTATACATTTTATATTTCCTTTTTTAAAGGCTATTCTTATGCCCTCTTTATTTTTAGCAAATAGGAGACTAGTATTTAATAATGACGCATGTTTGTATCTTGATTTCTCAAAAACTTTTTAATTATATATCACATATCATAAAAACAGGGGAAACATATGAAAAAAAATTTGATATTAATTTTAATCTGTGCAATATTTGTTGTAATGCCAGCCATTGGATCAATTCCTTGCGAAATAAAAGAATCTAACAAACAACTTATAAAATCAGAGCAAAAAGCGACCCTTCTAAAACCAACTGTTGATGATTATGATGGAACTATCTTAGGTGGAATAGGTGTTATATTTAAGAAAAACGATGAATGGGGCTATGAGGTTTCTTCTTATCTTGCAGGTGTATACAAAGATAATTCCAATCATAAGACAATATATTGTAATATCTATAATTTAGAAGAAGAGCAAATTGGAACACTTATTGCATTCTGTAGTCGTTCTATAATTATTGGCTCAATTAGAAACATGGATGAAGGCAAAGCACCGATTATAGGATTTTTATTCTTTAATGATGAAAACTTTGCCGGAAGAATAATGAGCCTATTTGGTCCAGCGCCTCATATTTGGGGAAAATATACTCCTAATTAAACTTTAACTAAAATAATATTACAAATAAATTAAGCGCATAATACTTAAATAGTTAACACATGTTAAGGGGTAAATATATTATACATTTTTGTGTGGAGGTAAAAAATGAGAAAAATTAGAAGTAAAAATATATTTAATAAAAGCAGGATTTTAGCAATAGCAACAATATTAATTCTAGCATCTCTTACAACAATTTCAGTTACAGGATCAAGAGATAAAGGAGATTATCTAAGATACTCTTTCACATTTACAGAACCTGAAATAAACGAAGTAAATGTTCTTGGCGAAAGATTCACAGATGCCAGCATACCTGGTACTCTATCAACTGGATTAGAAATTGGAAGCCCAGTTGTACAGATAAAACCAGTAAGACTACTAATACCACAAGGAAAAGACGTGGTAGATATAAAAGTCAGCTACAAAGATATGAAACCAGTTGATACAAGAACTAAAGGGATAAATCTTAGAGAAAAACCAATAGCACCATATCAAAAACCAGTTAGAATAGGTGAAAAAGTTCAACCAACACTTGAAATGGATTATAACGCATATAAAAGTAGAAATAATTATCCAGGTGTTCTTTTTGAAAATGTAGGTATTGGTTATTCCAAGGGATACGCGATACTTTCACTAAATTTGTATCCAGTTCAATATAACCCAGGTAATGGAGCACTATATTATTTATCAGATATGATAGTAGATATTACACTTAAAAATACAGGTTATAAAAACGAGTTTTTCAGAGGAACAATAGAAGATAAATCATGGGTTGAAGGACTTGTATCAAACCCTGATATCACAGATACTTATTCTTCAAATGTGGGGGCACCTCTATATGATGATGGTCTTTGTGATCCATCAGACAATGGTGGACTAGGATATGATTACGTAATTATTTGTAGAGAGGCGCTATATGATTTCACAGAGGAATACACATGGGATGACTTTATCAGTAGAAAACAAGCAGAAGGACTTGAGGTAACAAAAGTAAAAGTAGAAGATATCCTAGCTTGCGCAGATTATGAAAATCCAGATCCATTATTTAACGATGAACCAGGTTTTATAAGAGAATTTTGTAAAGATGCATATCAAGATTGGGGAACTGAATATATATTAATCGCGGGTGACCAAGAAGGAACAAATCGTGTTGAAAGAAGACTCATGGCATATGAAGATGAACCAGATGTCGAATCAGACATATACTTCACACATCTTGATAGCACCTTTAATGAAGATGGCGATAACTTATGGGGAGAAAGAGGCGATGGAGGATTTGATCTTTATTCAGAGATGTACAGCGGAAGTCTTCCATGTGATGATCCAATTGATATATCAAACTGGCTAAAAAAGAACTTTTTCTATGCAGATGCTCTTGATAAAGACTACTTAGAAAACGCTGCATTCTATGGTGGAGATACAGGCTGGAACTGCCAGGGAGATGACTTTATTGATTATAGCGCAATACAAGGAACAAACAATTGGCTTGGACCAAATCCTGGTAGTGACGGACCATATCCAAGTTGGCTTGGTTTTCAATATGGTTTTGAAACATGGAATGAAAATAATCCTGGTTTAGAATATGACTTAACAGAAAAATGGACCGCAGAATCACCAAACCCAGGATGGCAAGGAGGAAGTGAAAGTGCCGCAATAGCAGGATTAAAAGATGCAATAAACAATGATAAATGCACTCTCATTAGTGGTATTGCTCATGCAAACTCAGATATGTCACTAGATGTTTATTCAAGTGCTTGGGAATCACAATATCATAATACAATGCCGTTTTTCCTACATGACTATGGATGTCACTGTGGTGATATGGATGCATCAGATGATGGAGTGCTACATTCAATGTTATTTCATTCTGATACAGAACTTGCGTTTGCAACAGTTTATAACACAGGATACGGCTGGGGCAATCTAGATTCAACAAACTCAAGTAGCGCCCTTCAACAAAAAAGCTTCTGGGATTACTTGTTTGATGTTACAAACAACTCAGGTGGAACAATGAACTGGCAGATGGGAAAAGCTCAAGAATGGGCAAGAGACTTAATGGCACCAACAATAAACTGGGATCCATACTATGGAACCTGGAGAGGAATTATAGAAAGCTGTCTTTTATTTGGAGATCCATCACAAGTCATAAAACCACCAATGTCTGCAGAACACAATGTTGGAGTTCAAGAAATAAATGTAGATTCACATGTCACACCTGACGTGATGACAACAGTTGGCGGAACAATTGTAAACAACGGTCAAAATGATGAATCAAACATTGTAGTAAGTTTCAGAGTTGATGGAATAGAACAAGACAGTCAAACAATTTCATTTATGTCAAGCCAAACAACAGAAACAGTAAGCTTTGACTGGACACCGACACTTGGCTCATATCTTGTAACATTAAATGCAACAATAACAGGTGTTCCTGAGGACTTTTATTTTGATAATGAAAAAAGTAAAATTGTTGTTGCAGGACCAGATATTGCTGTAACAAATCTAGATGTTCCAGAATATGCTGGAATGGGTGTTTTAACACCAATAAGTGCTATAATAGAAAATCTTGGAACAACCTCTGAAACAATCACTGTGAATTTACTAGTTGATGGAAGCATTGATGACACACAAACTATTTCACTAAACTCTGGGCAAAACCAACAGGTAACATTTGATTGGATACCCTCAGTTGAAGGTACATATCCAGTTGGGATATCTGCAGAGGTCTCTGGTTACGAGCCATATACAGATAACAACGTCCTAACAGATGATGTAACTGTTTTTGTGTCAAAAGGATCAATATTACTTGTAGATGATGACGAAGGAGATAGTTATGAAACATACTATGAAACATCACTTCTTGCAAGTAGCTATCTATATAGCTACTGGAACAGAGACACAGATGGAAGTCCAACATCTGCTGAGATGAATAATTATGATGCAGTTGTATGGTTCACAGGAGATGATTACACAAGCACACTTGTATCAGAGGATCAAACAAATCTAGCAACTTATCTAGATTCTGGTGGAAGATTATTCATAACAGGTCAAGACATTGGATATGATATAAGAAGTGATTCATTTTACGAGGATTACATGCATGCAACATATAATGTAGATGATACAAACATATTCACACTTGATGGAACACCAGGTGACCCGATTGGGGATGGGCTTACAATCGATATATCTTCAGGAGATGGGGCAAACAACCAGAACTATCCAGAGGGAATATCTCCAATAAGTCCAGCAGATACAGTATTTAAATATGAATCGTCAAGTCATAGCGGTGGAATAAAAGTTGATACAGGCGTATATAAGGAAGTATACTTTGGATTCGGGTTTGAAGCAATAAGTAATCATAATGATAGAACAATTGTGATGGATAGAGTTCTTAGCTGGGTGATCGGAACTGGGACAAATCCGATACTAGAATACTTGCCAGAATCACATAACTTTGGAGGTATGGATGAAGGTACCACAGATTCAACAACATTTGATATCTCAAATATTGGATCAGGAATGCTAAACTACACACTTTCAACAATAGAATCTTGGATAGATATACTACCAACGCAAGGTTCCTGTGAAGAAGAAACAGATACAATACAAATAACAGTCGACACAACAGGATTGTCAGTTGGACCACACACAGGTGAAGTTATAATATCATCAAATGGTGGAAGTGGTGTATTTACAGTATATCTAAGTATAAATTCTCAAGGAACAGAAATTCTGGATGTTGATCAAAGCATATACAACAGAGGATTTCCAATAAGATATGCAGCAGATGGATCATGGGGTGGAGCACAATCATTCACACCAACAGTTGATATTTTAACAAGAGTTGAACTATACATACGAACATTTGGCACACCATCATTTGATTTGACAGTAGAAATCCATAAAGATGCAGTCGATGGTCCTTTGGTAGAAACACTAGGTTATACACCAGCAGAAGTTGGAACAAGCTGGGGCTGGCTTGATGTAGACTTTACCGATGATTCAGTAGTTTATGGAACAAAATACTTTATAGTAGTGCCACCACCAGAAATAAATCCAGGAAATAGCTTTGGATATGAATGGGGATATGCATTTGGTGACCAATATCCCAATGGAGCTTTCTGGTTCACAAGAGACGGTGGAGGACTATGGAGAGATCTACCGACAATGTATGAGTTCACATTCAAAACCTATGGTATAAACACCTAAAAAAAAGCTGTTATCGGGCCTAATACAACACCTATAGCCAATATAGCAATAGCGCTAACTGTAATTAGTATGTTATCATCAATTGGTCCTATTTCATAACGCTCAAAAACAGAAGCAACAATTGCTGCAATAACACCCCAGATACCAAGACCAGGGATTCCAGACCATGTGCCAAAAAAGAAACCAATAAGAATGCAGACACCAGCCATATAGATGTTTCCTATGGGGTGTTTTCTACGTTCTTTAAATGCAAAATTTCTGACAATACCAGTTATTCCATCACCAAATGCAATAAATGCCGGTGGAATCACAGCAATCCAAGGATCATCAAAAAAAAACCATAAAACAAAGATTGCAATACTCCACATAAAACAAAAACTTACATCATTAATATCTTTTTTATTTTGAAACCAGTAAAGGATATGATCTGACCTGTGGGTTATATACATAAAAATTGAAAGAAAAACACCAGCAAACAATGGATACCAAGGGTCATTAAAAACAAATGGAACAGCAAGAACAACTACGCCTCCTGCAAAGATGTGAATTAACTTACGATTGTAATAAATTGCAACGTTTTTTTTAACTTTCTTTTTTATCATCCATTCATAAGTTTTTTTTGTAAATAAAATAAAACCAAATGCATATAATGCAAGTAAAATAATCCAAATGAATTCACTTATAATTTCTAAATCAATCATTGCCCCCTTTATAAAATTATTATATATAAAACCTATAGAAAAAAAATAAAAGAACTCAAACAGAAATATATTTATACTATCTTTTTATCCCTATAAAAAAGCAATAAAGGATTAAAAGACAAAAAAGTTCAAGAATAAAAGGTTGGGAAAAATCTGATTTTTTTGAATTATTTTTGTTAAAAATCTAATATTGTAGAAAAAAAGTTGACTCCTAAAGTCCAAAAATAAGGAGGAATATAAGTAATGAATGGAAAAATGAAATGGTATAACCCAAGAAAAGGATATGGGTTTGTAGAAGGCGAAGATGGAAAAGATATTTTCGTCCACAGAACCGATGTCCCAGAGGGTGTCTTCCTAAATGAGGGAGATGAAATAGAATTCGAATTAGAAGAAAGCGATAAAGGACCGAAAGCAGTAAACATTAAAAAACTAGAAAGCAAATAAAGAGACATACTGTTTTTATTACTTGTCTTTCAGTTTAATCTTTATTTTTTTATTATTTTTTAAATTTTTTTACTATAATTAGTCATTTACATATACAACCTCTTGGATTTCATTTTTGTAATGATTGCACGTAAATCGGTTTTAATAATTCTAACAAATATTCTCAATGCTATTTTTGGATACATCACTTTGTATTTCATTTCTCGATATATGTCTGCTTATGAATTTGGGGTTGTAGGATTTGCATTAGGATTTGTTCATCTGTTTCAATTTCTTGGCGACATGGGTTTTAATCAAGCACATATTAAAAAAATATCTGAAGGGAAAAATCTTGGAAAGTGTATTGGAACTTTCTTTGTTGCGAGGATAGGATTTGTATGTTTAATGATATCAGCTGTGATAAGTTCAATTTTTATATGGAAGATTATCATTAACCAAGGTTTTGAATCGACAACTCATGAATATGCTGTTTACATTATATTGTTGTATTGTTCTCTTGCTGTTTTTTCAAATACGATGCTCATAACTTTCAAAGCAAAAAAGGAGATCGTTAAACTACAAATTCCTTTGGTAATAGAAGTTTTTTTACGAGCGTTGGCAACTATATATGTTGCAATTGGAAATTATGGCGCTTTAGCACTTGCCTCTACATATATTGTCGGGTGGGCAGGTAATTTTCTGTTTAGTTTATATTTTTTTAAAGGATATCCAATCGAAAAGCCAAATTTAAATTATATTAAAGATTACTCTAAATTTGCTTTTCCATTAGTATTTGTTATGGTATGTAGTACTGTTATTACAAGTATTGATAAAGTTTTGATACAATTATTTTTTAGAGCTGATCAAGTTGGATATTATATGGGAGCCTACCGATTTGTTGCTTCTATTAACATGTTTACAGTGGCTGTTGGTACTTTATTATTTCCTACTTTTTCGGAATTACATGTTAATAAAAATTTGGAAGCCATTCATTTACTAATCTTCAAATCAGAAAGATATTTGAGTATGATTATTTTTCCTATGGTTTTTGGTATGTTGGCTCTTGCTGAGCCTGTAGTTTTTATTCTCTTACATGACTGGCAACCGACTATACCAATATTGCAGATTTTACTTATATTTGTTTTATTTGCTGCTTTAGAGAGGCCATATCAAAGTCAATTTTTAGGTGCAAATAAACCAAAAATTGTAAGAAATCGCATATTTATAATGGTAATTCTTAATATAATTTTAAATTTAATTTTTATTCCTGAAGATATAAACTCGTTAGGAATTAAGTTATTAGGATTAGGGGCAAGAGGAGCAGCATTAGCAACTGCTATCTCATATGGAGTGGGATTCACCTATAGTAGAATAATGGCTTATAAAATTACAAAGATAAAAGGGAACTATAGAATTGTTTTTCATGCTTTCGCAGCTGTAATTATGAGTGTATTTCTTTATTTGATAAATAAAACAATAGTGATAAACAGATGGTACTACCTTGTTTTCTTTTCGCTTATGGGTTTGGTTTTATACATATCAATTTTAATAATATTTAAAGAGTTTTCAAAACAAGATTTTAAATTTTTTATCGATTTATTAAATATTAAAAAAATGATAGATTATATTAAAAAAGAAGTGAAAAGAAAATAATCAATTCCCTAATTTGAAAAAATCTTTTCAAGCTTTTTTCTTTCGAATATTTCTAATTTTCCACCAACTGTTGCGTTATATATCTTTCTTCCATTTTTTTCGAATATATTTTTCATAATTTTATATCCTTCAAACCATGATTTAACTCTATCTGGTGGTGTAACCAAAATTTTTCCATTGAAATGAGTAAAACCTGAATAATCACAATCACAACCAACTAAATATGTTTCTTTAAAACCCATATAGTATGCAATCTGCAGACACATGTCCAATATAACTGTCCCAGATACGTATGTTCCTTTTGTAATATCTTCTGAAATATTTTTCCAGACTGACAGATCTCCTCTTCTTTTTACTAATATAGGATCAATCTTTTTGTATCTATGCTTATTTTCTATAAAGTGTATTGCACCTGCAGCACCAATGAAAAGAGTTGTATTCATACTTGAAATATTAGTATAGTTATCTTTAAGTGCCTTATCATCAGAAAGGCAATAATATTTACAATGGATATTTTTACCTCTCAAAAATCTATGAAAAGTGTTTACACCAAAAATTGTTTCATCTGCCAGCATAGACAAATCTGTTTTATTTAGAGACGGACCCGTGCCTATAATGAAACATCTTTCTCCTTTGTGAATATCATGTAATTTTTTCAGTAAATCTTCACTTTCTTCAAAGTCTTTTTGATAAATATAATTTAAAGTAGAATTTGTAGAAATATTTGTTATTTTTTTAACATATGTTGGAATGTCTAATTTTTTATCTAATCTATTTTTTATAATAGATATATTTTTCATCTTATCCTGCAACCTCTTGGTAAAGTTGATCGATTTTTTTGATGACGACTTTCCAATCATACTTTTCTTTAATTTTTTTCTTTCCATTTTTGCCGATTTTTGTATTTTCGTATGCTTTTCCTGTTTTTTGAATGAGACTTTCTAAATCATCTGGCGCAAAAAGAAACCCATCTTTACCATCAGATATTATTTCTTTTGAACCAGCGCTGTTTGCACCAACTACGACTTTCCCAGCAGACATTGCTTCTAAAATACTAGTAGGAAGCGTATCATTTTTGCTTGTAAGAACAAAAACCTGGCAAGCATCATAAGCATCCAATAAGTCTTGAAATGAAATGTATCCTAAACATTTTAGATTTTTTGGAATGTTATATCCCATCTTTTTAATCTCTGGTTCTGTAACATTTTTCCCCTTCATAACAAAAGTTTTTTCAGGCATTGATTCCGCTAATTTTATAAAAAGTCCAGGTCTCTTATAAAATCTTAAATCCCCCCCAAATAAAATAAAATCATCAAAGCCAAATTTTTCTTTAAATTTTATTTGATTTCCTTTTTGAAATATATGAGAGTTCACACCATTTGGTATATATATGGATTCGATTCCTATATCATTCAATATCTTTTGCTGCCATTTAGAAACAGAAATAACTTCATCACACTTTTTTGCTATATTAAACATTTTTTCATTAAGTTCTTTTCTTGATTGCCAGCGAATATTACTTTTAAAATCTTCTTTCTGATAAATCTGGTGAATCGAATATATAAAACTATTATTTTTTCTCTTAAAGTTATAAGGTTCAGGCCAATATGGATGCCCGTGAAAATGAATGAGGTCATATAATTTATAGCGATTGGTTACATATTTTCCAACAGGATCTGGTATTATATCAGCCAACTTTTTCATTTCTAATTTTTTATTCTTTACCCAATTAGAAGATAATGGCGATTTCTTATCCGCATAACTCATAATCATACATTTATATGAAAATTTATTTCTAGGCAATACTTCTATATCATATTTTGATAGATTTTGTATATTTTTTATATGTTGCCTTACTCCACCATATGGAGGAAGTATTGCTTCTAATATCTTCATTTTTATATTATCTCCTCAATCACTTTAATCAATTGTTTTTCTCTATTTTCTAGGTTAAATAATTCTTTTACTCTTTTCCGAGGTTTATTTGTTGTTTTTGTATTCATGGCTTTTTTTATTATATTATATATCGATAAAGAAGAAGCATCTTTAGAAACTATATATCCCGCATCACCTATCGCATTAGGTATCCCGCATACATCTGTCCCTACAGGTATACAATTACATAACATAGCCTCACACAACACATTAGGTAAGCCTTCATATTTTGATAAAAGTGAGAAAATTTTTGAATGTTGATATAATTTTAATAATTCTTCATCTGTAATCCAATCTTTGAAAATTATATTTGAATCAGAATGATAAGATAACTGCTGTATTTTCTCTTTTATATCTTTTGATATTTTTCCAGCGATTACAAAAACCCATTTCTCATTATTATTTTTAGCTATCTTTGATATTTCTACGAGCTTATTTATTCCCTTTCTCCACCAATTAGTCTGGTCAACATAACATACCGTCAAGACTTGATTCTTTTTTTCTCCTTCTGGTTTAAAATAATTGTAATCATATCCAGTTGGTATAACATTTATTTTATCTTTTACACTTGGTATGTAATCAATTATGACCTCTTTTAATGACGCATCAACAGGTACTATCAAGTCTGCATTCTTATAGATATAATTTACTATCCTTCTTTTCAGAAAACCACTGAACATACCATAACCGTCAATATCTGAAGCATCAAAACCACCTACAATTACCATCTTTTTTTTATTATAGCGATTTGCATAAAACCAAGGTCTTATAGTATGTTTACTAGCAAACCAACTAATTACTAAATCCGATTGCTTAACCGCATTTTTAATTTTATTTTTTTCATCGTTAAAATAGAGAGGAGTTAAATTATACAAATTATCCAACATACGTATATCTTTTTCTACAAATCGCCTTTTATGATTATATACCAACAAAATTTCTAAATCTTTCATTTATTTCATTCCTTAAAATATATTAGTAATTCATATCTTTAAAAGAATAGTTTTTTTCGTCCCACCACCTATCTTTCTTTTTCTTGTTATCGAAATAATTTCTTCCTTTACCTCTGTAATAACTATTAAAAATCATGTCAGCAAAATAGGGATAAAATCTATTAAGCATATAGTGTCTCCAATCATAATAAGTAAATGGAAATTTCAATAGATTTGGTTCATTTAATCTTATTAAATCTTTTTGTATTATACCTCCAACAAGATAACCTATAGGTATATCTTTAACGCAATTAATAACTTCTTTTTCAATTGCAGGAGAATAAAAAAAATCTATGTTTTCTTTACTTAACAGATGATTTCTGATCATATTAAATGATTTGTTCATTTTATGTAAAGCACACATTTGTTCCGAATACCCTCTACCACCTATTTTAATATCATAACTGTCAATAAGCTCTTTTTTAGTCATTCTCTCATTTTTATCTATTATATGATCAAAACCATATTCTTTTGCTATTTTTTTGGATATTTTTATATCTCCTTTAGAAAATTCTATAGTATATGCAGTGAAATTGATATCATTATTTAATAATATAGATAAATTCACTCTTGTATCATGCCCGCCAGATAAATCCAAAAGAACTTTTTTATTCTTTGTATTTTCTAGAAGAGATTTTGTCAATATGTCATTCAATAAAACTATTAATTTTTCAACAGGTTTATTCAATGTATTCCCCCCCCTACAATATTTTTCATACGATTTTCCTACATTATCTAAATTTTTTGGAAAAAGCATTCTGCTACACCTTTTGTTTTAAAAGGTAGTTTGGAATATTTGCAACGGTATGTTTCATAACTAAACAACGGGCTCTCTTTACATTCTTTTATATTCTTAATAAGAATAAAACCTGCCTCTTTTATCATACTCATTACTTTCTCTGCTCTTTTACTACCCAAATCATGTACTTCTATAAAAAGCCAAGAACCTGTTTTCATTTTTTTAAGGGTTTTAGCCATTCCTTGTAAAATTTCATATTCATATCCTTCAACATCCATTCTAACTATATCAGGAATTTCTTTATCAGATAGAAAATTATCCAAAGTATCAACATTTATTTGCAAAGGTGTTCCTTCTTTATTTATCATTGAATGTAAGTTTGTTTTTTCTGACAGATATATAGTTTGTTTTCCGGTTTTATCCCCAATAGCTAGGTTATATGTTTCGATATTTTTATATTTATTTAACTTAATATTTTTATTTAAAGCATAGTAATTATCTGGCACCGGCTCAATTGCATAGACTTTTGCACCTATGCTTGCTTCTATTAACGCGTAATAACCAATGTTTGCACCAATATCAGCTACAATTTTTCCAGGTTCTAGTATTTTTTTAATCATTTTAGTTGATGTTCTCTCCCTTATACCAAATTGATATAAATCTCTAGATATTCCTTTATCATTCAAATCTAGTAACATTTTTGAATTTTGTACAACTTTTATTACTTCTTTATTTCCCTTTTTTAAGATTAAAAAATGTATATTACGCAAAACATTACAAATCATATATTCTACAAAAATGAAATAAAACAGCTTCTTTAATTCTGATTCTTTGGTCCTATTAACTAAATATTTTATTCTATTAATCATTCTGTCACCTCAATCAATTTTTTTCCTTTGTTCTCTGGTGAATAAAGCTTTGCCAAATTATTATTCAATAAAAATATTAACTTATCAATAGGACTATTCATTATATACCTCCTTAAAATATGTTAATATATTGTAAATTCTGTTTCCAAATATAAAACCAAAAGAAAATGCTATTGCAAGTGCAAATATTTTAATATGGTTTGGTAAACTAAAATCTTTTTTATATTTTTTTCTAACTGCAAAAATTCCTTTTATCTTTCGCGTCCAATTCTCTGAGATTTGCCCTTTGGTTTCATTCTGAATTACCAATATTTTTGGGATAGATATAATAGGATTCTTTTTAGATATACGTAATGCTAAATCATATTCTTGTGCTGATGCGAGTTCTAAATCAAAACCACCTTGTTCTTTAAGGGATCTTGCTCTGAACATGTATGCAGATGTCGATTGTAGATTTAATGCATCTATAACATATTTATGACTAATTAAATTAGGTGTTTTATTGATTCTTTCTTTGCCAAATCGTTTATCCAATATCCAAGATACGCATAGCTCTATATTCTTATAATCATCATTATTTAAAATTTTTACCTGTTCTTCTATTTTTTCAGCCATCCACTCATCATCATCATCTAAAAATGCTATGTATTCACCTGTTGATTCTTTTATTCCAATATTTCTAGCATAAGGAGATCCTTTTTTCTTTGCGTGATGAATGTATTTAATATTTCTTTTTCTAGAAATCTTTGATTTAAATTTTGATTCGATTTCTTTTTTTTGTGATTTTTTTGAATCATCAATTATAATTATCTCTATTTCACCAGGATATGTTTGATTTATTACAGTCTCTATTGATTTTAACAGTACTTTTGGTCTATTGTATGTTGGTATTATAACAGAGACTTTTTTAAACAATTATCATACCTCATCAATTTTTTCTTTTTTGAGAGAATTATTTAGTTTAACAACTGCTTTCAAAAATATAGGTTCGATTTTCTTTTCTTCAAAAGCTTTTATAAGTGCCTTCATATCTTTTGGAAAACAAAAACCTGCATAAGGTTCACCAAGCATGGCTGTGCCATACTTACTTATTCTTCTATCAAGAGTTGCTGCATTTGCAACCATCTGTGGATTTACTTTTAGTTTATCACATAATTTTTTTATTTCATTCCAATAAGAAATTTGACTAGCAAGCCAACAGTTAGAAGCATATTTTATCATCTCAGAGGTTGTAGAATCGGTAAAAATAGCAGGGACTGTTGTTGAATTAAACGCTTTTTGAAGTTTTTCCTTGGTTTTTTTATCGTTTACACCTATAACAACTCTATCTTTGTCAAATATATCTTGTATTGCTGTTTTTGCTCTAAGAAACTCAGGAATGTGTGCAATATGTTTGATTTTATATTTTTTAGAAAGTTTAACTGTAGAACCAGGTGGAAGTGTACTTCTAATAGCTATAACTGGATCATCGTTTATTTTTGAAATATTTTTTAATACATCTTCAGTGTTCCATTCAGCAGTACATATCCAATAAATATCTACTTTAGTATCTTTTATATTAGAAGTAACATCAAATCCTTTATTTTTGAGTTTTTTTAGGGTTTCAGGTTTTAAATCATTAAAAATCACTTTTTCATTGTTGGCCTTTAGCCATACACCAGTTGCAGTTCCTACTACGCCTGCTCCAATGATTAAGTGTCTCAATAAACCACCCCCAAAATTTTTCTTAAAAATATGTGATAAAATAAATCAAATGGAAAATAAAGTTGATATCTATACAACTTGCAAATTCCAATGTTATCTTCCTTTCCTTTCATGCTATTCCTTCCATTGATATCTTATAGCATGATAAAATGTGACAATAATCGTATTTAAAGCTGGTGTGTTAAAATTACAAAATTAAAAAATAGGCAATAAGAAAAAATGGCTGATTTGTAATTTATTATATCTGTCTTCTTAAAGAAGGCATTATTTCATAAATTAAATCAATCATAGCAGAATATTTAATTTCAGAATAATCAAATAAAGGTTCTTTCTTTTGTTTATCATATAATTCTTCAAGTTTCTTATTAAGAAAGATTTCAATATCATTTTTGTTTATATTCTCTTTTTTATCTTGAATTAAATCATCAATATTTTCGTATCTCATTTTTTCTCATCCCTTGAGAATAATGCCCAATATAATATCAGACTTAATATTTAATTTATCATGATAAAACTTCCTCCATATAAATCTTTTGTTGTTATATGTAAAAACACAATAGAAAAAATACTTAAAGAAAACAAATATAAGTCGATTTAAAAATATCTGGGGAAAATAGGAATGAAAGCATTTGTAACAGGTGGAGCTGGATTTATAGGAAGTCATCTGGTAGATAAATTAATAGAAAAGGGAAATACTGTAACAGTTTTTGATGATTTAAGCTCTGGTAAAAAAGAATTTATCAAACATCATTTTGAAAATAAAGACTTTAATTTTATAGAATCTGATTTAAAAGATAAAGAAAAAGTGGAAAAAGAAATTAAAGATCATGATGTAGTTTTTCATATAGCTGCAAATCCAGATGTGAGACTTGGTGCAAAAAAACCAGTTATTGCAAAAGAAGATATTTTGATAACATATAATTTACTAGATGCAATGAGGAAAAATGATGTTGATAAAATCGTTTTTTCATCAAGTAGCACAGTTTATGGAGAAACACCACCAAAACCTTTACCTGAAGAATACGGTCCATTATTGCCAATATCTGTTTATGGGGCAGCAAAACTTGCATCTGAAGGATTGATAAGTTCATTTTGTCATACATTTGATATGAAAAGCTGGATCTATAGATTTGCAAATGTTGTTGGAGAACGCGGTACACATGGAGTTTTAGTAGATTTTATAAACAAACTTAGAAAAAATCCAAACGAACTAGAGATACTAGGAGACGGTGAACAAAAAAAACCATATCTTTATGTAACTGAATGTGTGGATGGCATATTATTTGGATTTGAAAAATCTAATGGTGAAATAAATATCTTTAACTTAGGTGTAGATAGTGCAACAAAAGTAACTCGTATTGCTGAGGTAGTAACAGAAGAAATGAATCTAGATAATGTACAATTTAAATATACCGGTGGAAAACGTGGATGGAAAGGAGATGTGCCTTTCTTTCAATTTGATGTAACAAAAATAAAAAATCTTGGTTGGGAAGCAAACCTAAGTTCAGATGAAGCAGTTAGAAAATCTGTGAAAGATCTTTTAAAAATATTATAAAAGGATTTTTAATCATAAATTATTGAAATCTGTCCCTAGTTAATTTACAGGTTATGTAACCTAAAATCCCAAAAACAAGCCTTACGGAACTTTTTATATGGATGTGTGTAGCAATAGTCTGTTGCGCAGAATAATCCATCCACAACCTTCCATGTTTAAAAGTTATTTGTTTTCTACTATAGCCATACCAAAAAGCCTGTTTTATAAGTTGAAGTGGACCTGTTGCTGATTGCCTATATATAATTGCTTTATCTGTTGAAGCTATTTTTTCTCCAGCATCTACAGCTCTTAGGTTTAAATCAACATCTTCTGCACATATAAAATTTGTATCAAAGCCTTTTATCTTTTGAAACAGTTTTTTATTATAAACAAGGTTACAAGAAGGATATGTAATATCATATCCTTTGTAATCGATACCAACTCTCTTTACATCTTTAAAAAAACCTTTATCAATTGTCTTTCCTGCAACAATGTTATAGCCTTCTTTGATTTTTTTACGAAGATTTTTAAGCCAATCTTTATCAGCAGCACAACCACCATCAGTAAAAGCAACAAACTTACCTTTTGCTTTTGATACAGCATAATTTCTTCCGTCACCGCGACTACCTTTCTTTTTATACAAAAAAATCTCAGGGTGTTTTTTGGAATAATTTTTTATGATGTCTCTAGTTTTATCTGTACTAAAAGCATCAACGATTACTATTTCAAATGGTTTCTCCTGTAAAAGAAGACTGTTTAATAGCCTTGAGATACTTTTTTCCTCGTTTTTTAAAGTGACAACAATACTTATGAACACAAACCGAGAATGAAGGTATGTAATAAATCTTTTTGGGTTTAATATTAAAATAGGAGTATTCTATTTGTGGGTCTGAATGAAAAATGTAGTGCTTATCACAGTAGATTGCCTACGTGCAGACCACATTGGAATCTATAACTATAAGAGAAATACTACACCATATTTAGATGATATTTCAAAAAAAGGATTGTTGTTCAAAAACGCTTTTGCAAATGGACCAAACACAAGACACTCTGTTCCATCTTTTTTGACATCCACCTATCCTTTGCTTTTTGATGATGAAGCAAAAAGCGGTAAGTTTCAAGAAGGAAGAAAAACTATAGTTGAAGTTTTGAAAGAGAAGGGATATACTACTTTAGCTGTTCACTCAAATCCTTATGTTTCAAAATTTTATGGATATGATAGAGGATTTGATTATTTTAATGATTATTTAGCAGGTCAAGTTGAAATTGAAAAAGATGTGAATTTAGTTCAAGAAAAATTCAATCAGATAATCAAAGGACTTAAAGCTCTAATTATTGCAAAACTACCACATGAAGATGGAAAAACTTTAAACAAACAAGTATCCAGCTGGATGAAAGAAACAAAATCTCCTTTCTTTTTATGGGTTCATTATATGGATGTACATATGCCATATATTCCACCAAATGAATTCTTAAAAAAGATTGGTGTAAAAACGTATAGTAACATAAAAAAAGTATGGATGGGGAAAAAAATAGATGACATAAAGATGAGGGGAAAAATAAAAGATAAAGAGATAAAAGATTACATAAACCTCTATGATGGATGCATAAGATATACAGATGAAATAATAAAAAAACTAATAAAAAAAATAGAAAAAAATTATCCAGAAACAATCTTTATCATAACATCTGATCACGGTGAAGAATTTAGAGAACATGGAGATTTAAGCCATATAGAAAAGCTCTATGACGAACTATTACATGTGCCACTTATAATCTATGGTAAAGGGATAAAGAAAAAGAAAGTAGAAAAGCCTGTTTCTTTGATAGATTTATCTCCAACAATATTAAATTTGCTGGGGATAAACAACAGCAACTACTTTCAAGGAAAGCCATTTTTTGATTCTAACGATTTTATTATCGCAGAAGCACTAAAAGACAAAAGACTTACAGCTTATAGAGATAAAAAATGGAAATTTATATTAAAAGAAGATGGTTGCGAACTCTACGATATAAATAAAGACCCATCTGAAAAAAACAATCTTTTTGACAAAAAAGGATATGAAAAAGAAAAAAAGAAATTCAAAGATATACTAGAAAAACACATTAAATCAACAAATGAAGAAAGAAAAAAGAGAAAAACAAGTGTTCATAAAAAAAAGGTGAAAATGACTTTAGGGAGGCTAAAACAAATTTGAAAATATTAATGATACTTTCAAATCCAATAATGGTTGATCCTAGAGTCCATAAAGAAGCAAAAGCATTGATAGAAAAGGGCCATAAAGTAACTGTTATAGTATGGGATAAAAGAAGAGAATTTAAAGAAAAAGTAGTTGATAAGATAAGAATTGAAAGAGTTTTTAACAAAGGCCTAATGAAAATTCTACCAAACGACATTATTAAAAATCCTTTATGGTGGAGAAAAGCGTACAAAAAAGCAATGGATCTATACAATAAAGACTTTCATTTTGATGCAGTGCATTGCCATGATTTAGATACATTGTATATCGGTGTTAAACTTAAGAAAAAACTAGGAATAAAGCTAGTTTACGATGCACATGAAATATATGGAATAATGATAAAAGACAAACACAAAATTCTATCAAAATTTGCAGTCTATTTGGAAGGCAAATTATTACCACATGTCGATCAAATAATAACAATCGATGAGCCGTTTGAAAAATATTACAAAAAGAAATTTAAAAAGAAAATTACAATTGTTATGAATTGTAAAGACCTTGTTTATGAAAAATATGAAAAAACCTCAAACGATATTTTTACAATTATCTACATAGGAATAATGGCAAAAAAACGATTCTTTCCAGAAATAATTGAAATAGTTGGTAACTTAGAAGGAGTAAAATTAATACTTGCTGGAAAAAAAGAGCTTTTATATGAAGAGATGAAAGAACTAAGTAAAAAATATAAAAATGTAGAATTTCTTGGTACAGTTCCTACAAAAGATATATTACCTTTAACAAGAAAATCGGATGTAACATTTGTTCTTATAGATACAAAAGGCCAAACCCGCATGAATGTTTTTAACAAACAGTTTGAAGCAATGGTATGCGGAAGACCCATACTTATCACAAAAGGAACATACGCAGCCGAAATGACTGAAAAATTAAAATGTGGACTATCAATAGAATTTAAAAAGGAAAGTGTTGAAAAAGCTATTATATCTCTAAGAGATAACCCTAAAAAAGCTATAGAACTAGGAAAAAACGCATTTGACGCAGCAAAAACAAAATACAACTGGGAAAAAGAAAAAACAAAGCTAATAGAGGTATATGAGGATCTGAAATGAAAGTATGTCTATTTGGATTAGGAAGAATTGGACTTCCTATTGCTTTAACATGCGCAAACAGCGGGTATAAAGTTGTAGGTATCGACATAAATAAAGATTTGATTTCAAATTTAAAAAAAGGAAAAGTTTCTTTTGAAGAACCAGGCTTAAAAAAACTACTAAAAAAACAAGTTGGCAAACAATTTTTTCCAAAACATCAGCAGGAAGATATCAAAAAAGACATCAATGAATCGGACTACATAATGATAGCAGTTGGAACAGGTTTTGCAAAATACCCTGATGACCCAAAGCTTACAACTCTTTATTCAATTATTGGTCAACTAATAGCCACAGGATTAAAAGAAAAAACCATCATCTTACGTGTAACTCTTCCAGTTGGAACATCAGATGATATAAAAAAATTGATTGAAAGAAAAACAGGATTGAAAGAAGGAAAAGATTTTTGGTTTGCTTTTGTACCAGAAAGACTCATGGAAGGAAAAGCAATATCTGAAGAACAAGCCCTTCCAAAAATCATTGGAGCATATAATGATGAAGGGTACAAAAAAGTAAGTAAGTTTTTTAAAAAGATCGGAGGAGACCTTATCAGAGTATCAAACCCACGTACAGCTGAATTTATAAAATTGATTGATAATTCCTGGAGAAGTACACGTTTTGCATTTTCAAACGAGCTTGCTTTTTTAGCAGAAGAAAATGGAATAGATTCATTAGAAGCAATTGAATCGGCAAACAAAGGATACAAAAGAAATGAGATACCTCGTCCAGGACCAGTTAGTGGTTATTGTCTTGGAAAAGATCCTTATCTATTAGAACTTGCATTTGAAAAAATTGCAAAAAAACGTGGTTTCAATTCTGTATGGTATTACGGACGAAGAGCAAGCGACTGGCTTGTCGAGAAAATAATAGGAGATATAAATGGGAAAAAAGTCTTAATTGCAGGACTTTCTTTTAAGGAAAATATAGATGACTATAGATATAGTCATGGAATAGATCTTGTTAGAATTCTAGTTAGTAAAAATTATGAAGTTATAGTTTGTGATCCGTATCTAAATGATAATTTTTATTCCATGTTACCAAATGATATAAAAAATAAGGTTAAAAGTTACAATGAACTAAAAGATGCGTTAAAAAATAAAGTCGATACAATAATCTTTGCGACAAGACACAAAGAATATCAAGATATCAATCTAAAGAAAATATTAGGAGATAAAAAACAGAAGAATGTAAAAGTTATAGATCTCTGGAATATACTAAGAAAAACAAGTGACAAAAATATAGAATACTTTGCATTTGGAAAGGGAAACTAATCTAAAAATTATAAAATTATTTTATGGGGAAAAATATGAAGGAGACTAAATATCATCTAGAACCAAACAAACATCTTTTTTACACAGTTTTTCCAAAGGCAGATATCATCATTAAAGATGAAAAGGGGATAGTGCTTTATAAGGTACCATATACTACAAAACACGATTACTACCCAGTGTATGTAGCAGAATATGCTCTTGCCAATTACAACAAATATTTAGAAACAAAAAATGAAGAGAGCAAAGAAGAATTTATAAGTCACATAAATTGGCTTGTCGATAATATCGTTAAAAAAGAAAAGTTTGGAGTTTGGGAGCATTACTACAAACTTCCTTATTATGACTTTAAGATACCATGGATACATGGAATGGCACAAGGTCTTGCGGTATCTGCGTTACTTCGCGGATATGAATTAACAAAAGAGAAAAAATATTTAGAAACAGCAAAATTGGCTTACAATGTTTTTAATGTATTCTTAGACAAAGGAGGAGTAAGATATGTCGATGAAAATGGGGATTTGTGGCTAGAAGAATACAGTGTAACACCACCTCCGCATATATTGAATGGATATATCTTTGCGTTGCTTGGAGCATATGATTATTATCTATTTACAAAGGACAAGAAAGCAAAGGACATATGGGACAAAGGGATAAAAACATTAGAGAACAATCTTAAAAACTATGATCTTGGTTATTGGTCTTTATATAATTTAACACACAATCATCCTGCTCCTGTTCACTATCATAAGATACACATAACACAGTTAAACAAGCTTTATAAGATGACAAAGAAAAAGATATTTAAGGAATATTCGGAGAAATGGGAGAGATATCTAAATAGTTGGACTAATAAGAAAAAAGCAAGTCTGAAAAGAGGATTGATACATCTAAAGAAACATGGAATTAAAAAAGGATTACAAAGATATATAAGCAGAAAAAGATGGCAAAAAGTAAGTTAGCAAATAAATCTTTAAGTTTCTATGTTTTTTATTGGTGAAATTATAATGAATGGAAAAAAAGAAACTAAAACAAGTTCTGTAAGACACGTTGAATTATTTAATTTTATAACTGAAATAGAAAAGAAATTTGATGTTGATAAGATATCTCTTGATGATGGTACAAAATTATGGAACCCTGTTAGAACATTTCTTTATTTTCATGTTTTAAACAAACCATCAAGATCGGGAAGTTTATATTACAAAAAATTGTTTTATATGTTTATTGAAAGCTTATCTCCTATTAATATTCCTGGAAATAATAAGATATGGGGATTTTCAACATCAAGGCACAGAAGACATATCGAAAACAAATGTTATGACATATTCATGGACCCGCTATATGATGTGATAGGAGATGAATTCGTTGTATTTGAAAGAGCTTCAACAGAAGGTTATCATCGAAAATACAAAGGAAAACTGTATTCAAAAAACTATGTCTCAATGCATATCTCAATATTTACAAAGACATTTTGGGCATTGACTTTTAACAAGCTTTTTCAAAACAGAAAAATCAAAATAAAGTCAAAGGAAACATTAGATGAAATTATAAAATTTTATAGTGATTCTACGTCAACAAACTATGATAAACTAAGAAACGATGTTTATAATCTTACATCTCTTTTATGGTACAATAAAAAATTCTATGTTAAACTTTTAAAAAAGAAAAAACCAAAGATGATACTTATGGTTGCAGGCCATAGTGCAGAAAACATGGCGCTCACACAAGCCTGTAAAGAGTGTAACATACCTTCAATTGAATTACAACATGGGATGATCTTGGAGTATCATCCTGGATATTTAAGATTTACAAAATCAAAAAATAGAGACTACAGACCAGATTATTTGCTTACTTTTGGCGATGTTTTTACAAATACCGTCAGAAAAGGAAACCTTTTTGATAAAGATAAAGTGATATCCATTGGATTTTCGTTTTTAGAAAACAAAAGGAAAAGCCCAGCAATAGTTGATAAAAATTTACATGACTTTGTAAAAAATCATTCTAAAACAATACTTGTAACATCACAATGGAATTTTGCAGATGAAATAAAGGATTTTGTGATAAAACTCTCTAAAAAGTTGAAAAAATTAGATAAAAAAGTGGGAATAGTTTTCAAACCACATCCAAGTGACTGGAGAGAATATACAGATCTTGATAAATATGATGATATTTTCTTAGCAAATAAATACGATGATTTATATGAAATTTTCAAGAAAACAGATATTCACTCTACATTATATTCAACAAGTAGCTTGGAAGCATTATCTTTTGGAAAGCCTAACATTTTTCTTGAAATTGGAAACATAAAGGAAATGTTTGATATAATCGATAACAAAGCATCATTTAATGCAAAAAATCCTGATGAATATTTTGAAAAATTAAAACATGTAATATCAAATTATAAGAAAATCTCAGAAGAAGCAACAAAAGTAGGAAACAGCTTTTATAAAAATAACTCTAAAGAAAATCTTAAAGAGTTTTTTAAGGAGATGAAAGTAAAAAGTAACAATGAAAAATAATAAAAACTTTATAACAGTTATTTTTATTAAAATACTATTGAGAAATTAGGGAGGAAACAGGTTAAAGATAAAAAATAATTGATGTAAAACTATTAGTTCATATTGTTATTACCCAGGTGTTTAATATGAAAAAAAAGGACATAGGCATAAAAAAGCCGTATATTATTGGTGAAACAGCATACAATCATGAAGGAGATATCAAGTATCTTTACGATATGGTAAATGATATTTCAGACATTGGTCTTAATGCAGTTAAATTCCATCTGCTTTTGAATCCAGAATCATATATGACCAAAGATCATCCACTAATGAAAGATATAAAGAAATGGGTTTTTAAAAAAGAAGAATGGAATAAAATAATAAAACATTCTTTAAAAAAGGGTCTTGATGTTATTGCGCTTTGTGACGATGTTGAAAGTGTTGAATATATTAACAAGAACCATAAAGACATATTTGCAATAGAAATCCATGCAACTGGAATTAACGATTATTTTTTACTAAGAGAAATTTCTAAATTTAAAGGTAAAATCATACTTGGTGTTGGTGGTACATCATTAGATGAAATAGAATACGCAATTAATTTTTTGAAAACAAAAGGGAAAAAAGACATAATTTTGATGTATGGATTTCAAAGCTTTCCAACAGATTATAGAAACATTAATTTTTCTAAGATGGAGAAAATAAAGGATTTATTTGGTCTTCCAGTTGGATATGCAGATCATACAAGTTACGATGATCCAAATAATGAAATTATAAGCATTATGGGTGCTATGATGGGAGCAAATATTTTAGAAAAACATTATACCCCTAATGAAGGTAAAAAAAGAATTGATTATCCTGCAGCTGTAGGAAAAAAACGTATGAAAAGCATCAAAAAGATGATGATACTAGCCTTAGAAGCCTATGGAACCGGAGAGCTTGAGATGTCAGATGACGAAAAAGCATATGGAAATGTTGGCCCTATGAAAAAGGCAGTTGTAGCAAAAAAAGCAATTAAAAAGAATGAAAAAATTACAATAGATAAAATTTGGTTTAAAAGAGCTCAAAAGGAAAGTACTTTGAAGCAAAGCCAGCTTTTGAATATACTAGGTTTGAAAGCTTTAAAAGATATAGAAAAAGACGAGATAATAGACTTTAGTAAAGTCGAATATAAGTTCCAAAAGCCTAATGCAAAAATTATTGGATTGGATCAAAAAAAGTAAGATGGTGAATGTCATTGAAAGTCGGTTTTATAATAATTGCAAGGATGAAATCTACTAGGCTTCCTAAGAAATTAACGTTAAAAATTGTGGGAAAAACAATTATTTCTCTTATGATAGAAAGGCTAAAAGAATCAAAATTACTAGATGAAGTAATACTTGCTACTTCAACAAATCAAGAAGATGGCATTCTTTGTGATATTGCAGATCAAGAAAAAATAAAATGTTTTCGAGGTAGTGAAAACGATGTTTTAAAAAGAATATATGACGCAGCTAAAGAGTATAATTTAGATTATATCTTACATGTTACAGGGGATTCGCCATTTGTTTCATATGATTTTTTCGAAGATGTAATTGAAACATACAAAGAAACTAATGCAGACTTAATTACAAATTTTGATTTACCTCATGGTTTCTTTTTTTATGGTATAAAAGTCGATGCTATAAAAAAAGTCTTAGAAATGAAGGCCACAGATGATACCGAGATATGGGGGGATTATTTCATGAAAACAAATAAATTCAAAGTTATAAAACTCGAAATACCTGAGAAATATAAAAGAAAATATAGGCTTACTGTTGACTATATTGAAGATTACGAGTTTTTAAAAAAATTATTTGAAAAAAGTGGAGAAGATATTCATAAAAAACCTACATCCAAGATAATTGAGTTTCTTGACAAAAATCCAGATATCGTAAAAATAAATGAAGATTGTGAAGAAAAATATAAAAAAAGATTCGATAGCCAAAAAAAGATGGAGTTGAAACAAGAATACAATGAAGATGTAGGTAAATTAGGTGTTTAAATGAAAATAGGCATTATTGGGCTAGGTTCAATAGGACAAAGACATGTAAGATGCCTAAGAGAGCTAGGTCATACTGATATTGTATCATTTCGCACCAAGAAAGGTGAAATGAAAAAACTACCAAAGGACCTAAGTCATGTGAATGAAGTATTTGACATGGATGAATTTTTCTCAATTAAATTAGATGGGGTTATAATCTCAAATCCTACTTCTCTCCATATAAAATCCATGAAAAAACCATTAGAAAAAAAGATACCTATTTTTGTTGAAAAACCTATCGCTTCATCTTTAGATGAAATAGACAAAATTAAAAATTATGATCTATCAAAAGTGATGGTAGGTTTTTGTTTCAGGCACAACGAAATTATTAAAAAAATAAAGGATAGTATTGACAAAAAAGTAATTGGTACAATTTTTAAAGCAGATCTTTATTGCGGACAATATCTTCCTTCATGGCATCCATATGCCGATTACAAAAAGGAATATTATTCAAAAAAATCATTAGGTGGTGGTGTACTTAGGACATTATCCCATGAGCTGGATTTGCTACTTTATTTTTTTAAAGATGTAAAAGAGATATTTGCAGATGTAAGTAAAATTTCTAATCTGAAAATAGATGTCGATGATAATCTATATCTATTGTGTAAAACAAACAAAGATGTTTTGGTTTCTGTAGAACTAGATTTTTTAAATACTAAAGGTGAGAGAAAAGGTACTATCTTTGGTTCAAAAGGAATTATTAAATATTCTTTTTCAAAAGGAACAGTGGTCTTCATTGATAACAAGGGAAAAGAAAAGACATTATACAAAAAATCAAAGTTAGACTATAATGATATGTATGTAAAGCAGATGAAAGAATTTATTAACTTTATTAATGTAAAAAAAGCAAATGCGTGCAGTTTCAATGACGGATTAAAAGTTATGAAAATAATAAATACTGCAGAAATATCTTCTAAAAAAAGATGTTGGAAGAAGATAGATTGATGTTTAAAAAGGCGGATAAATATGAAAGATATGTTTGATTTAGAAAAAAAAGTAAGTCTTGTATTTGGTGGAACTGGATATCTTGGCAAAGAGTTTTGTAAAGCTCTTTTAGAACATGGATCAAAGGTTTATAGTTGTGATAAGGAAATAAATAAATCAGATGAAAAACTCAAAAGCTTGAAAAAAAAGTACAAGGATAAATTTTCAGTTATGAAGGTAGATGCATCTAATAAAAAAGAATTGTTGGATTTGAAGAAAAACATAATTAAAAATGAAAAAAAGATTGATGTTATTGTCAATACAATAACTATGAAGGGAAAGGATTTCTATTTACCTTTTGAAGATGTGTCCCTTGAAGGATGGAACATAGGAATTCTTGGAAATCTTACAATTCCATTTCTTGTAATACAAACATTTGTTCCTGTAATGAAGAAAAACAAAAGAGGGGCGATAATCAATATAGCATCACATTATGGTTTAGTGGGTAACGACCAACGTATTTACAAAGGGGCAAATCTAAATCAGGTATATGTAAAAGATACAAAAAAACACTCTAAAAGCCAAATTTATTCCCATGGAGTATACAATGCTGCAAAAGGTGGACTAATCAACTTTACAAGATATCTTGCCGCATATTATGGTAAATACAACATAAGAATAAACTGCATATCTCCTGGAGGCATATACAATAAAAACGAAAACAAGGAATTTCTAAAGAAATACTCAGAAAAAGTCCCGCTAGGAAGAAAAGCAAATCCTGATGAGATAAATGGAGCAGTAATATTCCTGGCATCTGATGCCTCTTCCTATGTAACAGGCCATAATCTTGTAGTTGATGGAGGATATACAATCTGGTAAAAAACCAATTATTTTAATAGTGTTTAAAATGAAAATAGGAAATAAAAAAATAGGTGATAATTCCCCATGCTTCATTATAGCCGAAGCAGGTGTTAATCATAACGGTAAATTAGAAAACGCAAAAAAATTAGTAGATATTGCAAAGAGAGCAGGTGCAGATGCTGTAAAGTTTCAAACCTATAAATCAGAAGGAGTTGCAACAAAAAAGGCAGATACTGCAGATTATGCAAAAAGAAATATTGGAAAAAATATCAAGCAATATGAAATGATTAAAAAGTATGAACTGAAATATGAAGACTTTGTAAAATTAAAAAAATATTGTGATAAAAAAAACATCATGTTTCTTTCAACACCTCACTCATTTGACGCGATAGATTTTTTAGAAGATCTAGTTCCAGCTTACAAATTTGGTTCAGGCGATATAACTAATCTACCGGCACTTGAATATGCTGCTAAAAAAGGTAAACCAATGATAATTGGAACAGGGATGTCAACAATTAAAGAAATTAAGGAGGCTATTAACACAATAAAAAAACAGAGAAACAAGAATATAATCACCCTGCATTGTACGAGTAACTATCCATGTAATCTTGAAGAAGTAAATCTAAGAGCAATAAAAACTATGGAGAAAAAATTGGATTGTTTGGTTGGATATTCTGATCATACAATGGGAATTACTGTCCCTATTATGGCAGCCACTTTAGGAGCCGTTATAGTAGAAAAACATTTCACAATAAAAAAAAGTCTAAAAGGACCAGATCATAAAGCATCAGTTGAACCCAATGAACTTAAAAAAATGATAGAAGAAATTAGAAATGTTGAAAAAGCACTTGGAAGCTATGAAAAGAAGCCGACAAAATCAGAAAAGAAAATAATGAAAAACGTTAGAAAAAGTATTGTAGCTAAAAATAAAATAAAAAAAGATACAATAATAAAAAGAAATATGTTGGAAATTAAAAGACCAGGAAATGGAGTTGAACCTGGTAAGATTTATGATATAATTGGTAAAAAAACTAAAAGAGAAATAAAAAGAGATGAAATAATAAAACAAAACATGGTAAAATAAAATGAGAAAAATTGCTGTAGTTACTGGAACTCGTGCTGAATATGGATATTTAAAGCCACTTATGAAAGAGATAAATAAAGACAGAACTCTAAAATTATTACCAGTTGTAACAGGTATGCATCTTCTCAAAGATTTTGGAGAAAGCTATAAAATTGTAGAAAAAGATTTCAAAAAAATATATAAAATTCCAATGAAGCTCAAAGGAGATAATCTAATCGATATGGCACATTATTTTTCAGATGGAGCTGCAAATATAGCTAATTTTTTAAAAAGTAAAAAACCTGATATAACAGTCGTGCTTGGAGATAGGAGCGAATCTTTTGCTGCAGCCGTTGCATCAATGTATCAAAATATTCCAGTTGCGCACATAAATGGAGGAGATGTATCAGGTGGAACAATTGATGAATCAATAAGACATGCAATTACAAAGATTTCTCACATTCATTTTGTTCATACAAAAGAAAATGCAGAAAGAATAATAAAAATGGGAGAAAGAAAGGATAGGGTTCATGTTGTTGGTGCTTTAACAATTGATTCTATCTTAAATGAAAAACATGAATCAAAGGATAAGATATTCAAGAAATATACTCTTGACACAAAAAAACCAACTTTTTTGGCAATACAGCATCCAATAACCACACTAAAAGACAAAGGACTTTCAGAAATGAAAGAGATGCTTTTAGCATTAAAAGAAATCAAAAAGCAGACCTTTATGCTTTATCCAAACTGTGATGCTGGTGGAAAAAAATTAATAGACTTGATAAAAAGATATGAAAAAGAAGATTATCTTCATATTCACAAAAACATTTCACATGAGGATTATATAAGTTTACTAAAAAATGTAGACCTAATGATAGGTAACTCAAGTAGTGGTATAATAGAAGCTCCTTCTTTTAAGATACCTGTAATAAATATAGGGGATAGGCAAAAAGGTAGAACTAGATCTGAAAACATAATAGATGTAGATCCAGATAGAAAAAAGATACTTAAAGCAATTGATTATGCACTAGGTGATAATAAGTTCCAAAATAAACTAAAGAAATGTAAAAATAGATTTGGAGATGGAAAGTCAGCAAAGAAAATTGTTAAGATATTAAAAAATATAGATATAAACGAAAATTTGATTAAAAAACAGATTACATATTAAAAAATTGGGGGAAACATATCTTGGCAGAAGATAGATTCAAAAACTGGAAACAACCGGTTATTGAAGAAAGAAAGTTACATCCTAAGTATCATTTTCTAGTTCACCATAAAGACAAACTTAAACTTGGAGAAAAAACCGATATTGGTGCATTCACATACATTAATGCCAAATATGGTGTAGAAATACAAAAGAACGTACAGATAGGCTCTCATTGTTCGATATATAGCATATCAACAATAGATAACAAAAAAGGAAAGGTGGTTATTAAAGAAAACGCAACAATAGGTACACATAGCACAGTAATGCCAGGAGTGGAGATTGGCAAAAACTCAATTATTGGCGCTTACAGCTTTGTAAACAAAAGCATTCCAGATGAAACTATTGCTTATGGAGTACCTGTCAAAATAATTAAAAAAACAAAATAAAATTAATTTATTTCTTGGTGATAACATGGATTGGAAAATTCCGTTATTTAAATCATATTGGGAAAAAGATGACGTAGAAGCAGTATCAAAAGTAATAAGCAGAGGAAGTTACTGGGCAAATGGTCCTGAAATAAAGGATTTTGAAGATGAAGTTGTTAAATACATAGGTAAAAAATATGTCTTAACTTTTAATTCTGGTACTTCTGCTTTACATGCACTTTTAGAGGCATATAATGTCAAAAAAGATGATGAAGTGATAGTCCCTTCTTTTACATTTATAGCAACAGCTAATTCGCCTTTATTTGTCGGGGCAAAACCAATTTTTGCAGATATAGAAGAAGAAACATATGGGTTAGATGCAGATGACGTGGAAAACAAAATTACAAAAAATACCAAAGCTATAATGCCAATACACTATGGTGGTTGTCCTTGTAAAAATATTAAAAGATTAAAGGAAATAGCAGAGAAAAAAGATATTTTATTACTTGAGGATGCAGCACAGTCGCTTGGCGGAGCAATAAACAAAAAAAAGGTTGGAAATTTTGGCGATGCATCTATGTTTAGTTTATGCCAAGATAAAATGATAACAACAGGCGAAGGTGGTATAATTGTTACGGATTCAAGGGAATGCTATGAAAAACTTAAATTGTTACGATCACATGGCCGTGCAGAGACATCTAACTATTTTTCATCTAATGAAATCATGGACTATATAACCTTAGGTTATAATTTTAGGATGCCTACAATGAATGCAGCTTTAGGTTTATCACAAATGAAGAAAATAGACAAAATAATTAAAATTAGAAGAGAAAAAGCAAGGCTTTATAATGATGGTTTATCTGGAGTTAAAGATGTGTCGTACATTAAACCTCCAAAAGGTTTTTTTAATGTATATCAAAAGTATCCTATAATCGTAGAAAATGGTAAAAGAAACGAGTTGAAAAAACACTTATCAGAAAAGAAAATATTTACCAAATCATATTTTGATGAACCTGTACATCAAACTAAATTTTACAAAGATAAATATGGATACAAGAAAGGGTTTTTACCGGTAACAGAAAAGATTGCAGAAAAAATATTAAACCTTCCAATTTTTCCTTCTTTGAAAGATAGTGAAGTTAAATTTATTACAAAATCAATAAAAGAGTTTTTTAGGTAGATAAAATGGGAAAAATCGAGGATATAAGTGTAAACAAAAATGACACAATTAAAGAAGCAATGAAACGAATAGACCAAGGTGCATTAGGGATAGCTTTTGTTTTAGATAAAGAAAAAAGATTTTTAGGCGTAGTAACAGATGGAGATATAAGAAGAGCTATACTAAATGGAATAGATTTAAAAAAACCTGTAAATCTAATAGCAAATGAATCTTCTGTTACTGTTGAAAAAGGTTGGGATAGAGGAAAAATAATGAATATCTTAGAAAAGAAAAACATTCCTCGTAGGATTCCGCCGCATGGAACAATAAAAATACCTGTCTTAGATGAAAAAAAGAGAGTTATAGACATTATTTTTGCATCAAAAAAAGAATGCGTGAGTTATCTAAAGCAACATCCTAAAAACAAGATAGAATCAGTTAAAAAAATTCTTGTTGTAGGAGGGGCAGGATATCTTGGATCTATCCTTTGCAGAAAACTACTAGACAAAAATTATCAGGTAAGAGTATTAGATAATCTAACATATGGTGATCTTGGGATAAAAGATCTTTACAGCCACAAAAAATTTGAGTTTATAAAAGGAGACATGCGTGATATACAAACAGTTATGAAATCAGTTAAAGATGTAGATGCGGTAATTCATTTAGCTGCAATAGTAGGAGATCCAGCTTCTGCTCTAAAACCTCAAGAAACAATTGAGATAAATTATCTTGGAACAAAAATGTTAGCAGAAGTTTGTAAATATAGTCAAATAAATAGGTTTATATTTGCGTCAACCTGCAGCGTATATGGAGCAAGTCCAACACCAGAAACAAAAATTGATGAAGAGTCTGATCTGAATCCTGTTTCGTTATACGCAGAAATGAAACTTAAGTCAGAACAAGCCTTGCTTGAAATATCAGATGAAAACTTTAAACCTACGATATTAAGGATGTCGACACTTTATGGTCTTTCTCCAAGGATGAGATTTGATCTTGTTGTAAATATACTAACTATAAAAGCATTGAAAGAGAAAAAATATACAATCTTTGGTGGTGAACAATGGCGACCTAATCTGCATACAAAAGATGCAGCTGAAGCATACATAAACTGTATCGAAAGTTCTATACAAATATCTGGTGGGAAAATTTATAACGTGGGATCAGACGATGAAAACTATAAAATCATAGATATTGGTAAAAAAATAAAGCAAATAATACCAGATGCAGAGATGGAAATAGATAAAGGAAAAGATGATGAAAGAAATTATAATGTTTCTTTTGAAAAAATAAATAAAGAACTTGATTACAAAACAAATTTCACTATAACAGAAGGAGTAATGGAAATAAAAGAAGAAGTGGAAAACGGAAAATTTGACGATTATACAGATCAAATTTACAGCAACTATAGATTCTTAAAAGAATATGGAGAATAGTTATATAGGCATAAAAAACACTGGGTGTCAACAAATGGAGAAAAAAGCAATTTTTACAGAATGCATAACAGACATTTGGGTAGATGTAGCTAAAATATTAGAAAAAAAGTTCAACTGGAATATAGTTTATTGGACAACAAAAGAACACTTTGAAGACACCATCAAAAAAGAATTTCCAAATGTAGTTTTTCATGCAAATATTGATGCAGCACGTGGTGTACCTCCAGATGAATTTAAAAATTTAAAGCTCCCCCCCTTGGATCAAAAATTGTTAAATGAACTTTCTTTCTGTGAGTCGATATGTCTAAACATGATGAATAGAATGGATGTAGATGATTCTTTTAGTTATTCAGATAGATTAAGGCTATACCATTCATTATTAAGGTACTGGAATGCAGTTTTAGATAAAATTAAACCAGATGTAGTAATTGCACCTGTTTCTCCACATTTGCTTTATGATTATATCATTTATACCCTTTGTAAAAGGAAAAATATAAAGACATTTATGTTTAGAGAAACTGCTTTTAAAAATTTTATTTATCCAGTTAATAATTTTGAAGAAGGTTCAATCGAACTTCAAAATACTTATAAAAAATACATTAGAAATAAAAAATACAAAGAAAAAATATCATTTTCAAAAAATACAGAAGAATATCTAAAAAACATGTCAAAAAAATATTCAGATGCAATGCCATCTTACATGAATTATCATTACAATAAAGAAAATTTTCCTTTATGGTTATTTTCAAAATACAAAAAATATATTCATGAACCAGATGAATTGTTTTTGAAATTAAAAAATTTCGAACGCCCAGGTAGATATCTTTTCACAAAAAAACATCATTTCAAAGAAAAAAATAAAAATATAGAGGATTCTGATGTAAGAGGTTTAAAGCTTATACTAATAAAGAGAAAAGCCCATAAAAAAAAGAAATATTTGAACAGATATTATAACAGTTTGACAGGGGAGATAAATCTAAAAAATCCATATATTTATGTTTCTTTACACTATCAACCAGAAAGAACCAGTGCACCTGAAGGAGAGATATTTGCAAATCAGTATCTCATGGTAGATATGTTATCAAAACTTGTACCAAAAGGATGGAAAGTATATGTTAAAGAACATCCAACTCAACTTATGAAGCATGGTGGTGGAGAAAAAGCAAGAAAAACCGTTTTTTATGATGATATCAAAGCTTTAGACAATGTAAGATTTGTTCCATTGAATTTCTCACAATTTGATTTGGTTGATAATTCAAAGGCAGTTGCAACTATAACCGGAACTACTGGATGGGAAGCGGTTCTAAGAGGGAAACCTGCGTTAGTTTTTGGGCATGCATGGTATAGAGATTGTGAAGGCGTGTTTTATGTTCCCACTATTGAAAAATGTAAAAAAGCACTAAATAAAATAAAATCAGAGTATAAGATTGATCAAGATTTAGTTAAACTCTATGTTTATGCTTTAGAAAAAGTGTGTGTAAAAGGCTATATTAACAAATCTTTTGAAAAAATTACAGGAATTCCATACAAAAAAAATGTCACAAGTCTTGCACATGCTATGGACAATTTTTTGAATTAATAATAAAAATATATTATAGGGTAAACTTTTAAAAAGGAAATTAATACCTTTCATAATCCTAATAGGATTGTTGAGAGGTAAAAAAATGGATATATTCAAGCAAAAAACTATCCTTTTGACTGGGGGAACAGGTTCCTTTGGAAATAAATTCACAGAGATTCTTTTAAAAGAACATAAACCCAAGACAATAAGAATATTTTCAAGGGGCGAAAAACTTCAGATGGACATGACCAGTAAATTTAACGATGACAGACTGCGTTTTTTTATTGGAGATGTAAGAGATAAGGACAGATTACATAGAGCCATGACCAATGCTGATATTGTGATTCATGCAGCTGCCTTAAAACAGGTTCCTGCTTGTGAATATAACCCTATTGAAGCAATAAAAACCAATGTAGATGGGGCAGCTAATGTGATAGAAGCAGCAATCGATAACGGTGTAGACAGGGTGATGGCAATTAGTACAGATAAAGCAGTGCATCCTGTAAATCTATATGGTGCCACAAAAATGGTTGCTGAAAAGCTTTTTGTCCAGGGTAACTCATATTCTGGCAAAGTAAAAACTAAATTCAGCTGTGTTCGTTATGGAAATGTAATAGGTAGCAGAGGCAGTGTTATACCTCTCTTTATTAAACAAAAGGATAAAGGAGTTATAACAATAACCGATGAAAGAATGACACGTTTTTGGATCACATTAGAACAAGGTGTGAATTTTGTTATAAAATGTACAGAAAAAATGAAGGGAGGAGAAATCTTTGTCCCAAAAATTCCTAGTATGAAACTAATGGATCTTGCAGAAACAATAGCTCCAAAAACTAAAAAAAAGGTAATTGGAATAAGACCCGGTGAAAAAATCCATGAAATTTTATTAACTGAAGATGAAGCCCGTCACAGTAAGGAACTAAGTAAATATTTTATTATTGAGCCAGAACATCCTTTTTGGGATGCTAAAAACTTTAAAGATGAAAAAACACTGAAAGAGGGATTTTACTATAGCAGCGATCAAAACAAAGAATGGCTTTCAGAAAAGCAGTTGAAAAAAATAATAGGAAAAATATGAAAAAAACTATTCCTTATGGCCATCAGTGGATCGATAGAGACGATATCGATGCAGTTTCTGAAGTTTTAAATGGAGATTGGCTGACAACAGGCCCAAAGGTGGAAGAGTTTGAAAAAAAATTTGCTGACTATGTTGGCTCTAAATATGCAGTAGCTGTTTCAAATGGTACTGCTGCACTGCATGCCGCATCTTTTGCTGCTGGAATTGGTAAAGGTGATGAAGTTATTTCAACTCCGATGACTTTTGCTGCGTCTGCAAACTGCATCTTATACCAAAACGGAAATCCTGTTTTTGTAGATATAATTAAAAAAACGTATAATATTGATCCTGAGAAAATTAAAGAAAAGATAAATGAAAAAACAAAAGCAATTATCCCAGTTGATTACACAGGTCAACCTTGTGAAATTAATGAGATAATGGAAATTGCAGGGAAGAAAGATGTTACAGTTATTCAAGATTCCTCGCATGCTATTGGTGCTATATATAAAGGAAAAAAAGTTGGAAGTATTGCAGACATGAGTATTTTTAGCTTTCATCCTGTAAAAATCATTACCACAGGGGAAGGTGGAATGATTACAACAGATAACAAAGATTTTTATGAGAAATTACTTCAATTCAGAACCCATGGAATAACAAAAAAACCAGATAAATTAAAAAATAAAGACATGGGACCTTGGTATCACGAACAGCAGCTACTTGGATATAACTATAGAATGACTGATATGCAATGTGCCCTTGGGATAAGTCAACTGAAAAAAGTTGATAAGTTTTTAAAAAGAAGAAGAGAGATCGCTGAAAAGTATAATAATTTCTTTAATGGATTAAAAGGAGTAGTTACTCCTTTTCAAATAAAAGATGTAAAATCATCTTGGCATTTATACGTACTTCAACTTGAGTTAGAAAAATTAAAAGCAGATAGAAAACAAATTTTTAATGAACTGGTTGCTAAAAAACTAGGCTTACAAGTTCATTATATTCCTGTTTACTATCATCCATTCTATCAAAAGATAGGATATAAAAAAGGATTATGCCCTATCGCCGAATGGTTATATGAAAGAATATTTTCCCTTCCATTATTTCCAAAAATGAGCAATGATGATGTAGCATATGTCCAGGAATGTGTAGAACAAACAATACAAAAATATCAGAAATGAGAGGTGAATGTACAATAGTGAAAGTTGGTTGTATTATCCAGGCAAGAATGGGATCTACAAGAATGCCTGGAAAAGTAATGGAAAAGATAGAGGGTAAAACTGTATTATCCCATGTAATCAATAGAGTAAAAAAAGTCGAACTAATCGATGAAATAATAATTGCTACAACAACAAAAAAAAATGATGATTTAATCGTTAATGAATCAGAAAAAAATAATGTAAGGTCGTTTAGGGGCAGCGAAAATGATGTATTAAGTAGATATTACAATGCTGCAAAAAAATTTCACATTGATGTTGTTGTCAGGATAACAAGCGATTGCCCGCTAATTGATCCGACAATTACAAATAAAATAATCAATTTTTATATGAAAAATACAAAATATGATTTAGTAACTAATGCTGGAATAAAAGTTGATAAGAGAACCTATCCAAGGGGTTTAGATGTAGAAGTATTTTCTTTTAAGGTTTTAGAAAATAGTTTTTTGAATGCTAAAGAAAATTATCAACGTGAACATGTTACTCCATATATTTATGAAAAAAGTAAGAATATTTATTTTTATCAAAATGATATAAACCTTTCAAAATATAGACTAACTTTAGATACACCAGAAGATTTTAAACTTATTAGTAAAATCTATGGTTATCTCTATAAAGGAAAACATGATTTTTTCTTAGAAGGTATAATTGATTTATTAGAAAAAAGACCTGATCTAATTAAAATAAATAGCGAGGTAATCCAGAAGAAAGTTAAGGGGGAATAATTATAAAAGTAGTGAAAATTGAAAATAAAAAAATTGGTGGAAATAATCCTACTTACATCATCGCTGAGATTGGAGCGAATCATAATAAAGATAAAAAACTTGCAAAGAAGTTAATTGATAAAGCATCAGAAGCAGGTGTAGATGCAGTAAAGTTTCAGGCATACAGAGCAGAAACACTTTATTCAAAAAACACACCAATCTTTTCAAAGGACAACAAAAAACCCTTTGATTTAATTAAATCCATAGAACTGCCAACAAAGTGGTATACGGAACTAAAAAAGTATGCAAATAAAAAGAAACTTGATTTCTTTTTGTCACCTTTTGATTTTAAAGCAGTAGATGAATTAGAAAAAATAGGTGTTCCTGCATACAAAATTGCTTCTTTTGAGATAGTTGATTTAGAGCTAATTAAATATGCAGCACAAAAGAAAAAGCCTATGATAATATCAACAGGTATGGCAAGTTTAGGTGAAATAGAAGATGCAATTAAAACAATAAAATCAACTGGGAATAATAATATAATTTTACTACATTGTAACTCTTTATATCCGGCTCCAGCAGAAATTGTCAATTTAAAGGTAATTGATACTTTAAAGAAAAGTTTTCAGCTTCCAATAGGTTTTTCTGATCATACACTAGGAATACATATATCACTTGCAGCGGTTGCGAGAGGGGCATGCATGATAGAGAAACATTTTACCATTGATAGAGCTATGAAGGGGCCAGACCATCCTTTTGCAATTGAGCCTGATGAATTGAAGGATATGGTCAAATATATTAGAGAAATAGAGAAATCAAGAGGAGATGGGGTTAAAAAAATATCCCCCCAAGAAAAAAAAGAGAATTATGCTAAAGCAAGAAGAAGCATACATGCAAAAAATAAAATCCCAAAGGATAAAGTTATCACTAAAGATATGCTAATTGTAAAAAGACCAGGTTATGGTATAAAGCCAAAATATATTGATTTGGTAATTGGTAGAAAAGCAAAAAAGGACATTAAATCCGATGAATGGATTACTTGGGATCTCATTTAGGTGGATTAAGACGATGGATAAAGAAATTGAAGGAAATATTTTATTAGAATACAAAAATCGTGTGTTAAGACCACTTGAGAGAAAGAATCTGAAAAAATTGATGGACTTTAGAAACCAACAAATGGATATCTTAAGACAAAACAGGCCATTAAATGAAAATGACCAGGAGAAATGGTTTGAAAAAATATCAAAAGATAAAACACAGATAATGTTTGAAATTCTTTTAAAAGATGATGATGATTTTATTGGATGCTGCGGATTGACTTATATAGATTACGATAACCATCGTGCCGAACTATCTTTTATAGTTGATCCAGTTAGAGCTCGAGATGATAAATTATACAAAGAAGATTTTATAGCTGTTCTAAAAATGCTTTGTAAATACGGTTTTGAAGAAATTAATCTAAATAAGATTTTTACTGAAACATATGAATTTAGGAAAAAACATATCAAAATATTGGAATCATTTGGTTTAAAATATGAAGGAAAAATGAGGGAGCATGTTTTTGTTAATGGAAAATATCATGATTCCCTGCTTCATTCGATACTTTATGATGAATGGAAAAATAAGGGAGTAAAAAGATGAATCTGAAAAATAAGACAACACTAGTGACTGGGGGAGCAGGAATAATTGGTAAAGAATTAATAAATTATCTTGTGAAGAAAAGCGAAAAGGTCATATGTATCGATAGAGAAGAAAGACCAGCACAAATAAGTTACTTAGAAAATTACATAAAAAAAGATTTAAACCATATGAAAGAAGATGAAATAATAAATATTAATCCAGATGTCATATTTCATCTGGCAGCAACCTTTGAAAGGACAGAGGAAACTCCTGGTTTTTGGGAAAAAAATTATGTTGATAACATAAAGCAAACTCAATATGTTTTGACAAGCGCAAAAAAATGTAGTAACCTTAAGAGATTTGTCTTTGCCTCAAGTTATTTGATATATGATGAAAATGAATACTTATTTAAAAATCCTCAAAAAAAACCAATTGCGCTTTCTGAATCTTCACCAATTGGAGTAAGAAACATTACTGGTGCTTCAAAATATTATACTGAACAATCACTGAAATATCTTGGAAGATATGGAAATGCTGATTTTGATTCGATTTCAGCAAGGATCTTTAGAGTATATGGAAAATATTCCCGAGATTTTCTTTCTAGGGCAATTAGAGATGCATTAAATGGCAAAGAAATTAATCTTTATAAAAAAGAAGGAATATTTGATTATGTTTATGCTAAAGACGTTGCAGAGGGATTATTAAGACTTTGTGAATCTGACTTAACAGGAATTATTAATTTAGGTTCAGGTATAGGTAACAGCGTTGAGGAAGCCATCAACATAATAAAAAAAGAAATACCAGAAATAAAAATCAATGAAGTCGAAAACGATATTTTGTATGAGTCAAGTGTTGCTGATATTAAAAAATTGAAAAAGGAATTGAGCTGGAAGCCAGAAACAACTTTAGAAAAAGGTCTAATTGAAGTTATAAATAGTGAAAAATAATTTGTATAAGTTTGATGAGGAAAGTAAATTATGGAATGTAATGTCCTAATAACGAGCGCATCAAGAAAAGTAAGCCTAGTTAAATCTTTTCAAGAAGCGTTGTACAAGGAAAATGGTGGAAAGGTAATATCTGTAGATATTAATCCTTTATCATCTTCGTTATACTTTAGTGATGAAGCATATATTGTTCCAAAAAGCAACGAAAAAAAATTTATTCCTGCTCTTTTAGATATATGTAAAAAAGAAAGTGTTAGCATAATCATTCCAACAAGAGATGAAGAACTTAGCGTATTTGCAAATAATAAAGATAAGTTTGAAAAAATTGGGACTAAAGTAATGATTGCTTCACCAAAAACAATAGAGATTTGTAATGATAAAATAAAATTTATTGAGTTTTGTAAAGAAAATAGTATTCCAATACCAAAGACATATTCAAAAAAAGATATTGATGATGTTGATACCAAATTCCCATTATTTATAAATGATAGATTCGGTAAAGGAAGTAAAAATACATTCAAAGTAGAGAACAAAAAAGAATTAAAATTTTTTATAAATAAGATTGAAGATCCGGTAATTCAAGAATTCTGTAAAGAAAAAGAATATACAATCGATCTTTTTGTTGATTTTTCAGGAAAAGTTATTTCAATTATCCCGAGAGAAAGGATAGCTACTTTTTGTGGAGAATCATTCGTTGCAAAGACTTATAAAAATAAAATTATAATTGATGAGGTGATTAATTTAACAAAAAAATTGAATCTTATAGGACATAATACTATACAATGCTTTTTTGATGGAAAAAATGTCAAATTCATAGAGGTAAATCCAAGATACGGCGGAGGCGCGAATCTTGGATTTTTTGCGGGTGCAAATACGCCCCATTTCTTAATAAAAATATTACAAAATAAAAAAATCAAATACAAAATAGACGAATTTAAAGAAGGACTAATTATGCTTAGACATACGGAAGACATCTTCATTGATAATAGTGACATAAAGAACGTGAAGTCATATGGACAGTAAAATCAGTACAATTATTTTTGATTTAGATGATACATTATATGAAGAAATGCAATTTGTAAAAGGGGGATTCAAAGTAGTTTCAGAATACCTTTCAAAAGAATTTAACGTTGATAGAAAATCAACATATCTTTTATTACTTGATATCCTAGAAAAAAGAGGAAGAGGAAAAATATTTGATATAGCACTTGAAAAACTAGAAATTTCAAACAATAAGTTAGTGGAAAAGCTTGTTTATATATATAGGACTCATGAACCAAATATAAGTCTCCATAAGGACGCGGTTAAGACTCTAGATTATTTTAAAAAAAATAACTACAAATTAGGAATTATTACTGATGGAAATGTCGATGTTCAAAAAAATAAGTTTCAATCACTAAATTTTAATGTAGAATTTGATGCAATTATATACTCTGATGAATATGGTATTTCTAATAGAAAGCCAAGTACATCACCTTACAAGAAAGCCTTAAACAAAATTGGTTGTAAAGGCAACGAAGCAGTATATATTGGAGATGATCCTAATAAAGACTTTATTGGTGCAAAAAAACTTGGTATTTTGACGATAAGAATTTTGAGAGGAAAGTATAAAGACATTAGGCTATCAAAAGATTATGAAGCTGAATTTAAAATAACTAATTTAGAGCAAATTAAAAGAATAATATCATAATAACGATTTTGTAAAATCATAGCTAACAAATATAAAATTAAACATATGAAAAGAGTTATAAAAACTAGTTTAATATCTTGTGACAAGGGAGAGTAGGATGATTAATAAATCAAATTCAAATGAGTTTAAGTCAATATTATTATTAAAAATTCCATTTTGCAGATTCCCAGATTCGAAAATAGAAGAAGAAAATTTTAGAACGAAGGCTCCTTTTAGACCAATACCCTCTTTAGCTTTAGCTACACTTTGTGGGTTTTTAAAAAAATACAAATCAATAGATTACAAGATTAATGCTATTGATGTTAATATTGAAGCATATACAAAACCAGGTGTTGCTATAGATTATTCTGCGTATCCTAAATTACTTGAAGAATCTATAAAAAACAATAGCTACGATGTTCTTGCTTTATCTTCAATGTTTGTATTTAATGTCAAATGGGTTGATATAGCAGTTAGATTATCAAGAAAATATCATCCTAATGCAAAAATAATTATAGGAGGGGGTTATCCAACACTTTTTCCAGAAAGATGTTTAAAAGAACATGAAATAGATGACGTTGTTATAGGAGAAGGAGAAGCTACATTATTACACTTATTAAATAAATACAACAAGTATCATGATTCAGACTTTGAAGAAAAATTTCCGTTTGTAAGTTATGCAACAAAAAATAAAGATGGTGAAATCCAAATTATACAAAGAGATAAAAAATTTTTAGATGTTTCATACTTGCCAGCTCCTGCATGGGAATATTTGAATGTAAAAAAATATTTTAAGAATAGCGGTGACAGAACACTACCTGTAGAAGGAAGCAGAGGGTGTCCGTATAATTGCTCTTATTGTTGTACTTATTTAAGTTGGGGGAGAAGAATTAGGTATAAGAAAGTAGATCAAATTGTTAAAGAGTTGTTGGAAACACAAGAAAAATTTAACCCGGATTGTTTTCATTTTGTTGATGATAACTTATCCTTCTCAAAGGAATGGTTTAAAGAATTTTTAAATAAATTGATAGATTTAGGATTACCTGTTAAAGTAGACGCATCTAATTTTTCAGTAAAACACATAGATGAAGAACTAGTAGATCTTTTAATTAAGGCGGATATGAATAGAGTAGCAATGGCTGTTGAATCTGGGTCTAAGGAAATTCAGGAGCGTATAAATAAGAGACTTGACTTTAAAAAAATAGAAGAGGCAGTTGCAATGGTAAAATCCAAAAATTTACCAGTTCATTTATGTTGGATGATAGGTTTCCCTGGTGAAACAATGGAACAGATTAATCAAACATTTAATTTTGCACGTAAATTAAGAGCACATTCTAATCAGTTTTTAACAGTACTACCTTATCCTGGTACAAAATTATATGAAGATGCTAAAGAGGGGGGATTTTTAGCTTTTAATGATGTAGATTTAGATAGATTCGATAACAGAAAATGTGAATATCTTAAATCTGACGAGTGGAACTATGAACAAATTAGAGAGATGATATATGATATAAACATTGAAATTAATTTTTTAAACAATCCTTTTTTAGACACAAAAGAAGGAGAAGTAAATATGCTGATGTTTCTTGAAAAACTTTTATTAAGACTACCTGAACATGTGATCTCTCATATTATTGCGGGTTACATTCACAAAAACAAGAAGGATTATGCGAAGTGTGAGATGTATTACAACTCTGCAGTTGAATTGCTTAATACAAACAAGGTTTTGAATGATACTTTTGCTAAATATTTATTATTGAATCATCCTATCATAAATGATTTTAACAAGTATCTTCAAAAAAATGATATAAAAATAAAAGGCGTAAAAGTTAAAAAAATAGCTAATTAGAGTGAATGAAAATATAACAATTTCTATTGTTTTATAAGTTTTTTAGAAACAATTCCATGTTATAAATGTTTGATAATTGAGAATAATCAAGTGAGTTTTTCTTAGCATCTTTATATATTTTCTCAACATATTTTTTAACGTAAACCTCTTCCATATGAGTCAATAAATATGAATCATCAAGATCAACCCATTTATTAAAATCTTCCAGGAATGTATCTGAATTTAAAAATTGTTTTTGATCTAGTTTTTTGGATTTGAATTTATCATCTTTAAAGCTCTTTCTAACAATTGGCGTATAACGCTTAATTTTCAATGGGCTAAAAGCAACAATATGGTTTTTGCCTGTGTTTTCCTTGAAATATTTATGTAAAAATCTCTTTCCGATAAACACATCTTTTACACCTAATTGTAGATTACAAAAAAAGTCTATCATAGGGCCCTCGGTTGGTAAATGGAGTGTTTTCAAATTAGAAAATGTATCTCTACAAATCGACCCTTTTAGAACATTTGGAACAGAAAAATAATGCCGTAAAATCCTTAGTTTTTTATTTAGATCCTTCTCACTTAAGCTAACTAAATCATTTGTTTCTTCAGAGATGCATTTAAAAAAGGTATCAATTTTGTAATTAAGGTATTCATCAAAAAATCTATCATTTTTATTTTTTTTATTGACAACAGGATGGTAGTTTTTTTGAAAATCAGACATATAAGCCATTGATAAAAGATAATCTTTTGATGAAGATGAAATATTTTTAGTAAAGATTTTTCTGATTTTTTTATTTAAAAAGCTGTTAATGTTTTTTTGATACATCGAAGTGTAGAAATATCTATAAAATGGTTTATATAACAAACCTTTAATCGAATAATTAAACTTTGTATGAGCTATTCCATAGCCATCATCCATTTCTTGTCCAGTTACAAAAATACTGTTACTCATGTTCTTATTTTTATATTTATCAATAACTGAATAATAAACACAACTATCCCATCTATCATTATTTGAACTGGATAACTTGCAGATTTCGTCTCTAATTGACCTTTGTTTATCAGAAAATTTATCAGCATGGATAACTTCAACATTGATACCGAATTCAGATTCGGCTATCTTCATCAATTCATGAACGTTACCGGAATCAAAATATCCCTTAAAATCTCGAGATGTTGCAATTGGTTTTATATTATCTGAATGTTTATTTAATGCATAAAAAATAATAAATGAATCAATTCCGGCTGAAAAATATAAGTAAATTTTCTTACCAGAATCAACATATAGTTTTGTTATCGATTCCAAAGTTTTTTTGAAGGCTTCGTAGTTAGTTTTTGTTAAGAAACTATTTTTTTGATTTAGGTAACTGTAATAATTAAGTTTGAGATTTTTATCTAACTCTAAGACATGCCCATCTGGTATTCTTACAATATTTTTAAATAAAGCCCCATATGGAACCGAATCAAATCTCTTTGTAGAAAAGATATCATATATCTCATAAGGGTTAATTTTTTCTTTATTTATTGCGAGTTTACATATATCTGCCTCAATTTGAGAAAAATATAACATTTCATCTTTTTTATAAAAATAAAATGAAGGAACTGCGTTAGATGAAATCAGAAAGAGTTTACCTTTATTTTTTATAAAAAACCATACAGGGCCAACAATATACCTACTTATCTTAATCATTTCATCGATGCTTTTTACTGACTTTAATTTATCCAAAGTTTCATTTTTAGAAATTGGTTCATAACAAGAAACCATCCCATATATCGAACCATGATATTCAAAATTTGAAAAAGAATTATTCTCTATATGATTAAAATTTTCATTGGATTCAATATTTAATTCTTTATTTAGAACAATCATTTTATTTACCGTTAAGGGGAACCTCCTTATCAAGATTTTTTGAATATATAGTTTATGGTTTTATTTCCATCATCTAAAACTTGTAGAAGTGCTTTATTAAATATCTTGTAACCCTTTTCTTTAAATATATCAATAATAGATTCATATGATTGATTGATTTCAATTAGTACTGATTTTAAATTATCATTAGATAATGTCTTAGACATTCCTTTAACTATGAATTTTTCGTTCCCATCAACATCTATCTTAATATGGTTGGGAAAAGCAATATGATCTACAAGATCATCTATAGGAAATCCTAGAGATCCTTGAGAAAAACTAGTTTCATTAGATTTAATACTAAAATCTGAACCTGATGATCCGCTATATAAATTTCTTAAATGGATTTTATCAATCTCGAATTTATCATGAAGAGAAAAACAATAAGCAGTTATGTTTTCACCCATATTATTTATAGCAATATTCCTGTTTAAAATATTATAATTATGATAAACTGGTTCAAAAGAAAACACCTTGCAACCAACTCTAAAAGCAGCATATAATGAGTATACCCCCACGTTTGCTCCAATATCCCAAAAAACATCTTCACTATTAAAAGAGTCTATCCATTTTTCAGTCATTGGCTCCTTTCCACACGTCTTTGCTCTTCCTAAATCTTTTGTTTCACTTGTATAAAATTTAATAGATGTTCCGTTCCAATCAGCAGTGTATATGTTATCAGATAAAACAAAATTGATTCTATTGATCTTTCTATAACGTGGAAGCGTTCCTTCATTTAACAATCCTTTTTTAAAGAAATTAAAAGCAGTATTTCCTAACAATTTTAAGTTTGAGATTCTCTATCCCCCCATGTGGATGTATTATAAACAAATTAATTGTTTATTATCTTTTTCCTGGTTTTTTATCCATTCTTTTATTCCTATCAAATCTGAAAAGTAAGGTACATTTAAATTATCAAAGCTTTCAATGTTTTTTCTACCTACAAATTTAACGTTAGTTTTCTTAGCTATTTTATAGTCGTTAATCATATCACCTACATACAAAATCTCTTTTGAGCTTATATTTTCTGCGTCCTGGATTTTTTTGATAAAACCTACTTTATCCCCGGGAGGGCTTCCGTATATCCCTTTAAAATATTTAGTAAGACTTCTTTTTTTGGTTATTAACTCAAGTTCTTTTTGAGGTGTATTTGAAGCTAGATAAATCGGATAATTTTTGGAAAAGTATTTTAAAAATTCTTCAGCTCCTTTTACATAAGGGCATTCTACTATTTTATCAAAAACAATTTTTGAAAAAAGTTTTCCCAATTTTTCTTTAGTTTTGTCATCATATTTTTCGTTAAGGATGTTTTCAGAGATATGCTTGAATTTTATAAATCTAGAAATTGCATTGTTATCCAGATGATAATTGATTATATCATCCAACTTATCGTCGTATTCTTTATATAACTCTTTGAATGCTTCTGTTTTGATATCAACAGATTCAACTATTACTCCATCGAAATCAAGTACTATTGTTTTAATCAAATTTTCAACTTCCTTTTAGTATATTTCACGTTAAGCTATAATTATATGATATAGCAATTAATTTTAAAATTATCTCCTATAAATTATATATACATCAAATAAGTACTTATGATATGGGCTAGTATCAGATGGATATCTTCTACGGGGGCATATAATCCTTTTTTTGTTTTTACATGAATGCAATGTTTACATTTATCTTTCATTTTTCCGCCGTCAAATCCAACTAGTCCAACTGTAATTGCCCCATTTTCATTTGCATAGTCAATTGCCTCAAGAAGATTGGGAGAATTGCCACTTCCAGAGATGCTAACAACCATATCTCCTTTATTTAATAAACATCTAAGTTGACCAACAAAGACATTTTCATAGCCTTCGTCATTTCCAAGAGCCGTTATATATGATGCATTATCTGTCAAGCTTATTGTTCTAAATGGTCTTTTATTTTTATCATATGCACCAAGTGATAAGTCTTCAGAAAAATGCGAGCTTGTAGCAGCACTACCACCATTACCAATTATAAAGATCGTCTTTCCATCTTCTCTGCATTTTAAAAATAATTTAATAACCTTATCGACACTTGATGTATCAATCTTAGATATTATATCGGATAATAAATCTAAATATCTTTTTGTGTAATCTTTTCCTGATGAAGATTTTTTATATATGTCTTCTAGCTCGTTCATTTTTTACCACCTCGGCTTATTATATGAAACAGGACATTTTTGAAATATTTTACTTTTTAAATGCTTTTATAAAGTTATTGACCGCTTCAACTTCCATATCTAAACGTGATTCTTTAGCATAAGATCCAATATGAGGAGTAAGTACAACATTATCAAATTTAGTAAGAGGTCCATTATATGGTTCTTCTGAAAAAACATCTATAGCTACTCCAGAAAAATGTTTTTTTTGTAAAGCATCAAATAAAGCCTTTTCATCAACTACTCCTCCGCGTGAAACATTAATGAGAAATGAGTCTTTTTTCATGCAATCAATTTCTTTTTTACCAATAAAGGGATGACTGTTTTTTGATATATTTACATGAATGCATATAATATCGCATTTTTTTAACAGTTCTTTAAGTTCTAAATATGTGATGTTCTTAGATTTTATATATTTCATATCTGGTTTTATATCATATGTATATAGTTTTACATCGAAAGGTATCAATAATTCTGCTACTTTTTTACCGATTTTACCCAATCCAATAATACCAATTTTTTTGTCTTTGAGAAGATGCCCCATTTCTTTTTCCCATTTACCTTTTCTCATTGATCTATCTCTAAATGAGATTTTTCTCAATAAATCAAAAATAAGACCTATAGTTAATTCAGCAACTGCTCTAGTTGGACCATAAGGTGTGCTTTTAACAATAATCCCATTTTTGTTTGCATAATCAATATCAATATTATCAATACCTGATCCAACGCGGCTTATACAATATAAATCTTTTAGAGATGACAAAACCTCTTTATTTAAAGGTTCAACACCGGCAATAATACCTACGCTGTCTTTTCCAAGTTTAATTACTTCATCAGATGTTAATTTTCTACCATATGGATTTAAAATTAGCTCATAGTTATTTTCTTTTAGCAATTCTATTGGTCTATCTCCACATTTTCCAAAAGAAGAAGGGCTTATTAGAACCTTTTTTGACGTTTTAATCACTCCAAAACCATGATTTTAATTAATTATTTATATCTTTTGAGCAGCTATTCTAAGATGTGAGCTAAGGTTGAATCTCTGTAGGAAATCTTGGAATGCTTGGTGAGCAGATTCATCTCTATTTTCAATCAAATAAGATATAAATTTAGATATCTCTAAATTTGGGTTCTCTTGCATCATATTTTTTACGATTTTCAAATCCAAAAGTCCAGGTGAACTCATTTCAATAATTTCAAATCCTGAATTATTAAGAAGTTTTTCAATTCCTTCAGTTGAAAAAAGGTTAATATGGTCCAAAGGATAGATGCTTTTTGAATTTCCCCAAAGTACCCTTAAATCAAAACCACTTATTGTTGGGATTGTTAAAAAAAGCATTCCATTTTGAGTTAACATATCACGTATTTTATTCATAAAACTACCAGGACTTGAAATTCTATCTAAGACTTCGAAAGCACTAATAGCATTTGCCGTTAAATCCTTGCTAGAAATTTCTTCATAAGACTTTCTTAAAATAGTAGTGTTTGACTTATTTATACCATATGAATCCATCTCAACAACAGGATCTATAACAACCTTATTTTCGAATTTGTTTAAATTATCTATCTCTTCAATTAGTTCAACATATTTTGTTCTGATATCAATATAAGTTTCAGGTTTTTGAAAATAGTTTTCTGTTACGCTAACAATCCATTCGGCACGAGGATTAAAAATCATTTTTTTTCTTCCATAAAGGGTTTCTTTATACAAACGATTATTAAAAAATTCAATTGCTTTTGATTTTTTGTAAAAATTTGATATATCTTTTTCTGATGGGCGAGGATTTACAAAAAGTGTTTTACATTCTTGGCATTCATAATAATTCATACCAAATTTTTCAAATGATTTGTTTTTTTGATTAGAATTACACGCAGGGCATGAAACATCTAAAAGTTTCCATGTATCTAAACATCCTTCTATCTCATTCTTTGTAATATCAAGATATTCATCCAATAGATCCTTTGGATGTATTTCAGATTCCCTATATTCTTCAGATATAACTACTCTTTTCATAAACACCAATACCTTCTTTCATTTTATTTTTCCATTTTTTATCTTCACTATATATACGATAAATCATTTCCATAACACTAAGTGCATCATGAGATGTTCCGTTTACTATCGGCTTGTCATTCAAGATACAATTTGTAAATTCATCTATTTCAAGTTTCCAGGAGTTGTCTTGACCAAAATAGATTATTTCTTCACGAGGATTGCCTTTTCTATATGCTTCGTCCTCAAATTGTCTTTTAGCAGTAACAAGATTCTCTTGACCATAACTCATAGTAGAAGAAAGAATGCCGGTTACAATTGCATATCCTTTTTCCATAAAAACTTCAAAACGAAACATGTGCTTCCATTGGGTTGATGAAGAATGTAGCATAGCTGTTTGATTTTTCTTGTTTCTGAAGATTGCAAAGGCATTATCTTCCATATCTATGTCCCAATAGGAATTGTTTACAAAGCTTTTTACTTCATCAAAATCTCCACAAAAATATCTAAAAAGATCGAGCATGTGGATGCCTTGATCTAATAGTATACCACCACCTGCAATATCTTTATTGCTTCGCCATTCTTTTTCAAAGTCAAGTCCACCTGATTTTCCATAAATACCTCTCATCCAAAGGATTGGCCCAAGACGACCACTGTCTACAATAGATTTAGCTTCTATTATACCATCATGATATCTGTGATTAAATCCAAATTTAAGTTTTAATTCAGGTTTTTTTTCTTCTACTGAAATAATTTTTTTAACATCCTCAACTGTTTGACCAGGTGGTTTTTCACAGAATACATGCTTATTTTTATTAAGAGCATCCATTACAATGATTGGTGTATACTTATTTGGAGTGCAAACAAAAACAGCGTCTAAACCCTGATTTAAAAGATCTTTGTAATTTTTATAAAAAGGACAAGTAACTTCTTCGTCATCAATTTTATTTTTGTCATTAATACCTACAAGTTCTAATTTAGGGTTATTATCAATTATCTTTTTCCGAATTTTTCCAACTTTTCCATAGCCAATTATCCCTGTTTTTATTGTATCCATATAATACCTCAACCCACAACACTATTGTAATAAGCAATTTATATTTATTAGTTAATATTTTTGTTTTAGGTAATATGACCTAGTATTTCAGATTTTCTACCAATCATTTCAAACTTCTGAGAAAATAAATTATTAAATGGAATGTGTTGAATTTTTACATCTTTTCTACATTTTTTAACAAAATCATTGATTTCATTTAAGTTTTTCTTTGTATCAGTTATATCTGGAACAAGAGGTACTCTAACAATTATTTCTTTGTTGGCCTTACATAAATTCTTGAAATTAGTTAGTATAAGTTCATTTGATTCCCCAGTATATTTCTTATGAAGTTCACCTTCTATAAATTTAATATCATATAAATATAAGTCAACAAAAGGATTGATTTTTTCCAATTTTTTAGATTCAACATAACCAGATGTATCTATCGCAATATGGATGTTTTTCTCTTTGAGTTTATTTGCAAGTCTTAGACAAAAGTCAAATTGATTTAAAGGTTCTCCGCCAGAAAAGGTTATTCCTCCACCAGATGCCTCATAATATACTTTGTCTTTAATTATCTCTTTTAATACTTCGCCGATATCCATTTTATTTGATGACCATTTTAAAGCATCTACATGACAATTTTCTATGCACAAACCACATCTAGTACAATTATTGCTATCAAAAATAATTTTTTTATTGTAAGAAAAGCATTTTTCAGGACATGCTTGAATGCAAGTCTTACATGATATGCATTTATTGTGAAAAAAAAGTACTTTTTTACATTCATCCATGGCCTCAGGATTCTGGCACCATAGACAAGATAACGGGCAACTCTGGAAAAAAATAGTGGTTCTAATACCTGGACCATCATGAATACTAAATCTTTGAATATTTGTAATACTTCCTAACATTCAGACATCGCTCTTGAAATTACATGGTCTTGCATTTCTTCACTTAGTTGAGTAAAATAATAAGAAAAACCCCATACACGTACAATTAAATCAGGATATTTTTCAGGATGTTTTTTTGCATCTATTAATTTTTCTACATCCAATATATTGGTGTTCATCACCAATCCTTTCTTTAAACAGAAAGCTTTGTTAACGTCTTTTAGAATAGTATAAGGTTTTTCAATTCCTTTAAAAGTTGTAATTGGCATATTTAGATGTAGGGTAGCTGCATAAATATGTTTTTTAAGATCAATCTTACAAACAGAGTTAATTATTGCAGTAGGGCCTTTGTAAGTGGAACCAGGTGTTGGTGAAAGGTGTTCACCTACAGGATCTCCAAAACGTCTTCCATCAGGTGTTGCCCCAACATAGTATGCTGTATGATGAAACAGGTGATTATAAAGACCTGGTAAAACAAAATCTTTAGAATTCTTATTGAATTTATCAACCCATTTAGAAAAATTATTAGCAATATCTACTGCAATTTTGTCTACATAATCACAATCATTTCCGAATTTCTTTGCATTTTTACATAATTGCTGAATTTTTTTGTGTTTTTCAAAATTTGATTTAATTGAATCTAACAAGTCTTCTTTAGATATTATCTTTTTTTCAAAAACCAATTCCTTGACAGCCGCGATGCTATTAACTGCTGTCCCTAGAGACCCTATGAAAATTCCGTAAGAATGATAACAATTTTTATTTTTGTACGGCTCAACTGCATCTTCTATGACGCTTGGCATAGTAGCCGCTGTAAATATTCTCATTGGTTTTTCTTCACAGTTATAAGGTATCTTTAAGATTTCATTTAGTTGATATTTAAGTTGGTCAAGATAAGCTTTATAAAACTCATCAAAATTTTCCATATCTAAAAAACTTTTAGTCTTTATTCCCTTTTCACAAGGTATTGCAACTTCTTCATAATCCTGTAATTTTGAATAATATTGTAATCTTTTCTTTTCAGATATATTCTCCTTACCGCTAAATAAAGTATGCTCTACAGCTTTTACACAATCAATATATTTGAAAGCAGTCTCTCCATGTCCATCCAATATAATCTCAGTGCATCCATCTGCACAATAATCACATGCTACATCAACTGGTCTTCCGTATTCAATTAATCCATCAATTATTACATCATCATTATATACTGTACATATGCCACCACCTGTTAATTGAAGTTTTGAGACCAGTTCCATCAATCTATCAGGTGATTTTTTATTTATTCTAACATTTATTTTTGGTTCTATATACTTTTCTTCAAGTGATAACTCAAGAAACATATATGTTAAATCGTTTGTTTGATCATTTCCCTCTTTATTCCTTCCACTAAGAGTAATGTTTTGCAGAGTGTCTCCTTTTCCGCCCCCACGCTTTTCAAATCTAAACATAATTTCAGCAAGAATATCTTTTGCTTTTTCTTTGTCAATTATGTGTTTTTTAATATCATTATAATAAAATGGGTAAAGGTGTTGATCTATTCTACCAATAGATGAAGTCCCTATTCTAAAAATTATTGAAAACCAATAAAGCTGACATGCTTCAATAAAGCTTTTAGGAGAACTAGAAGCTATTTTTTTACATGTTTCACTTATATTACTATATCCTTTATTTCTTGCAACTTCTGCAAATTCAAATATTTTTTTTATTAATTCATCATATACATCATATATTAATAACAAGTATTTTTTTTGATTCCCTGTATATTTCTTTGAGTTTTCTAAAGCTTTGTCCTTAATTCCTGTAACTCCAATTTTTAAAATATTTTTCATATTTAAAGGATAATGAAAGTTATCGTGATTGCGAGGATAAATTGGATAATCTGGAGAAGTAGATGATCCTGCTAAAAACATATTTTTGTCTATTTCAATTTTAAAAGTTCTTATCCAATTGATGTATCTTTTTGTATCTTGTTTTAATAGTTCAATAGACTTGCTAGATATGTCCATGATTAAAATCCCTAACGAAAATCATCTTTATCCAATTAACCATCCTCCATCAACAGGGATAATGGCTCCATTTACATAGTTTGACATGGGCGATGCGAGAAAAATTAAAGCACCTTTTAGATCTTCGGGTCTACCCCATCTACCTAATGAAATACGATCAACAATTGATTTGTTTCTTTTTTTGTCAAGTTGTAGAGGTTTGGTCATATCTGTATCAATAAATCCCGGTGCTATAGCATTTACATTTATTCCATATTTTCCTAAACCAACAGCAAAGCTTTTTGTTAGGCCAACTACGCCATGTTTTGAAGAGGTGTATGATGGTACTTTTATACCTCCTTGAAATGAAAGCATAGAGGCTATGTTTATTATTTTACCAGATTTTTGTTTTATGAAATATTTTGATACAATTTGAGACAAGTAAAAGGGGATTGTTAGATTTAGTTTTAAAACATCTAGCCAATCTTCTTCTGAAAAATCTTCAACACGCCCTCTCCTAGTTATACCTGCACTGTTTACAAGTATGTCAATATGAGAAAAATCTTTTACAATACCTTCTACAATCTTCTGTAAATCTTCCTTTGATGTTTTAAGTAAGTCAACTTTAATTCTTTTAAAAGTCACATTTAGTTTTTTACAATATTCTAGGAGATGATTGTTATCTGACCTATCGATTGCAATAATTGTTGCACCTGCATCAGCTAATCCCTCAGCAAGTGATTTACCTATCCCTCTAGTCGTTCCAGTTATAATTGCTACCTTGTCATTTAATGTAAATTTATCATTTGATTCTTTTTTCATATATATCAATAATCTTTTTTATTTATATTTTTTAAAAATTTCATCTTTTTCCATTAATTCTTCTACTATTTTATGATCCTCAGGCGTATCTACACCAATTGTTTTATATGGTGAAATCACAAGCTTTACAGAAATTCCGTTTTCTACGAAACGCAACATATCATCTGACTCGGCAATTTCTAAAGGAGTTTGATTCATCTGTGGATATTTTATAGCCATCTCTCTAGTAAGACCATATATACCAAGTTGCTTATAATGGTTATTTCCTAACCCAGTTGGGATGGGGAGTCTTGAGAAATACAATGCATTATATTGTGTGTCAAAGATTGCTTTTACATTATTATAATAATTTATTTCATTTTCATCTTTAAGCTCTTCAATCAAGTTTGCAACAGAGGAATCTTCTTTAATTAGCGGTTTAATCAATAAGTCCAACACATCTGGCTTAAGTAAAGGCTCATCACCTTGCACATTAATTACAATATCAAAATCATATCCTTTTTTTATAATATTTTTACACCCTTCTGATATCCTATCAGTACATCTTACATGTTTGTCAGATGTCATTACAACATCTGCACCAAATTTTTTTCCAGCTTTTTTTATCGCCTCATCACATGTTGCAATATAGACTGAATCAATATTTTTGTTAAGTTTTACTCTCTGCCAAACATGCTCAATCATGGTCTTTCCACATATATCAATAATTGGTTTACCAGGATATCTAGTAGAAGCCATTCTCGCAGGTATCATCGCAATAATCTTTTTCAATATCTAAACCTCTTTTTTGATTTTATCCATAGTTGAAATACAATTATTTCCTAAAAATAAAAAATCTGTACCAACTGCAATGAAATTGTATCCGGCTTTAATTTTTTGTTTTACAATATTAACATCAGGATCTACTACATGTATTCCTCGACTTTTTTTGTATTTCTTAGCAGCCTTTAAAACCACTTTTTCAGCATCCAAAACTTTTTTATCCTGTAATTTACCAGTTATTCCCATTGATCCAGAGAGGTCATAAGGTCCGATTATATAGCCGTCTATTTCTTTTAAAGATAATATTTTGTCAATATTTTTTACCGCATCTATATGTTCAATTTGTACAATAATAATTGATTTTTTGTTAACGTTCTTTTTATATATGTCGAAATCTTGTCCATAACCTTGAGCTCGTGCTAGACCAACACTTCTTTTCCCAATAGGAGGATACTTAACTGACTCGATCACTTTCAATGCGTCTTTTTCACTGTTGACCATTGGAACTATAACTCCAGTAGCTCCTGCATCCATTACCCTTTTTATCAAATCAGATTTATTTGCAGTTAATCTTACAAAAGAAGGAAGGGCTTTCAAATCTATTGTTTGGATGAGTTCTTGTGTTTTTTGAATGTCAATTACACTATGTTCAAGATCTATAGCAAGCCAATCAAATTTTGCATTTCCCATTATTTCAGGAATAGATGTATGTCCAAGGGTCACCCATGAACCAAAAGTAATCTTACCTGCATTTATTTTTTCCTTAATTTTGTCTTTTCTTTTTAGATTCATTTAAACACTCTTTTAAAAATTTACAATATCGCTCTAACACATTTTTATCTGGTACATCTATCATTTCTTTGATAAATCTTTCTCGACCACCAGACCTATAAAAAGTCATATTCTTATTTTTAACAAATTCTTTTAAAAAATCATAAAGCTGATCTCGGTATAAAATCTCGGATTCTTTAATATAATAAGCAGCAGTTGAACGGTTTGCGTGTAAATGATCTGCAGCTAAAACAGGTTTACCTTTTTTAATTGGCTCCCATATAGCACTTGTTCCCAAATCTATTATTAAATCAGCCCAATCCATCAAAGTATCTGAAGGTATCTCATCTAAGATATGACGCACATTAGACAAATCTATTACATCTTCAAATTTCTTTAAAGCATTTCCTCTTGGATGATGCTTAACAATCAGATATATTTCTGGGAATTGGGACATCATCTTTATTGTTCTAGCAACTTCATCCCAAAATATAGAATAACCTGTACTTCTCAAAAAGACAAGAATTTTAACTTTACCTTTTCCTTCTTTAAAATCAAATGATGGTTTAATATCTGAAAGAATTTTTATCCATTCATCACAAAAACGTGGTGAACCTAAAATCTTAACTTTATTTTTATCAATAGAAGCATATCTCTTTCTAACGAGCTTATTTGGGACAACTATGTAATCATATATATCCAAGTCCGATCTCTTTTTCATAAAATCATAATTAAGCATATTGTTGTGTACCATTTTATTTATAAATGGGTCATCTCCATGAGGGAGAGAAACAGTTGTGAAATTTTTCTTTTTTGCAGTATTTAAAATATGCTTAACAAACAAAGAATCGTAAACCCAATCAAAAACAATTAGCCCATTATCTACTCCATCAAATAGTCTTTTTTCGATTTTCTTATGGATTTGGTCTATGTATTTTTTTATAAAATTGATCTTATTGTAATATTTATCAAATAGATATCTGTGTCTAAAATAAAACTTGGCCTTTATACTTGAAAAATTTTTTTTCTTGAAGAAATCTTCGATGTGGAAAAAATTTACGTTGTCATATTTTTTTAAAAAATTTATTCTAAAATCATTTAGAAGCTTACGTTCAGTTGTTATTATTATGTTAGTTTGTACGTCTACAGATTCAAGCCATTTGTACAAAACAGGGGTTATATGGTCGATATCATTGTTATGACGTAAGAAAAAAAACGCTTTTTTTGACATTACCTCTTTTCACCTTATCCTCAAATATCTCAACATATTAAATTCATATTAATCATAAATCTTTTTTATTTTGATAAATGAAGTATTATTCATTCTTTTTGTCGTTCCATTTCAAGTTCATCAGCTTTTCTCAATGATTCAAAAGTACCTATGTCAAAACGTTTACCAAGAAACTCATAACCATAAAGACTATTATTTTTCGACCTCATTAAATCAATAGAATCCGTAAGCCATCTTTCACCTTTTTTACCTTTCTTTGTAATTTTTATAAAATCAAAAATCTTTGAATTGAGAATCATAAGACCCGCAATATTTAACCAATGATTATCAATCTTAAAAGATTCAGCTTCTTTTAAAGAGGGCTTTTCGATCATCTTTAAAATCTTCATGTTTTTATCGACTTTTACAATACCCCAACGTCGAGGGTCATCAACTCGATTTAAAACCAATGTTCCTGAACCTTTCTTTTTTTTATGAAAATTTACAATCTTTTTCATGGTTTCATATGGAGTAATATAATTATCACCATACATAATAGCAAAATCTTCATTCTTACCAATAAAATCCTCACCAAGAGCTGTAGCATGAGCAGTCCCAAGAGTTTGTTCCTGCATTCTATAATAAATATTCAGACCAAGTCTTTTTCCAGATCCAAGATAATCAATAAGAGCGTGTTTCTTCCAACCAACAATCACAAGAACATCTTCTATCCCACCAGCCTTCAAAACTGATAATACGTGCTCAATAGCAGGTTTTCGTCCTACACGTATCATCTCTTTTGGAATAGCATCAGTGATAGGTTTCAAACGAGTGCCTTTACCTGCTGCAAGAACTATTGCTTTTTTTACCAATATAAATCCACCTCTTTTCAATTTTTTATATTATAATAATTTTTATACCATTCGATAAACTTACTTAATCCTTCTGTTATATTTGTTCTTGGTTCAAATCCAAGTATTTTTTTAGACTTAGAAATATCTGCATAAGTCTCTTTCATGTCACCAGGTTGTATTGGGAGGATATTCTTCTTTGCTTTTTTACCTAGTTTTTCTTCAAGAATAGAAATAAAGTCTAATAAATTAATGGGTTTGTTATTACCTAAATTAAAAATCTCAAAATCAAAACTTTTTTCCAAACTGGAAACGACCCCATTGATGATATCATCTATATAAGTAAAATCACGTTTCATATCTCCCTTATTAAAAACATCTATAGGATTTCCTTTTAGAATATTATCTGTAAAATTAAAGTAAGCCATATCAGGTCTACCCCAAGGGCCATATACAGTAAAAAATCTAAGCCCGCAAGTTGAAATATTATAAAGATAGTGATAAGAATAAGCCATTAACTCATTTGCAACTTTAGTTGCACCATAAAAAGAAATGGGTTTCATAACATTATCATCTACTGAATAAGGTATTTTTTTATTTCCGCCATAAACACTTGAAGATGATGCGAAAACAAAATTATCTATTTCATAAATTCTAGCCATTTCCAAAATATTTGTAAAACCTTCTAAGTTAGACTTTTGATATGGATAAGGATCCTCAATAGAATATCTAACACCCGCCTGAGCGGCAAGATGACATATCTTGTCTATTTTATTTTTAAATATTTTTTTTAGAGCTTTAATATCACATAGATCATTATGATAGAATTTGTAACTATCGTATTTTTCTAAAATACTATTTCTATCATATTTTAGTTTCTTAGAATAATAATCATTTAAGTTATCCAAACCAACTACCCGTTCTCCTCTTTCAAGAAGAGATTTTGATAAGTGAAAACCGATGAAGCCCGCACTTCCTGTAACAAGTATTGCCATATTTATCACAATTAAAATAGATTATTTATTAATATCGATTAAACAACAAAAACAAAATTTTACCAACATACCCCTTCATAGACTTTAGCTTTTTTTGCCTGCTTTAGCTTCCTTCCATCAATTACAATTGAATTTGAATAATCTAAATTCTTAAAAGAATCCCATACAGTTGCAATAATTACAACATCGGAATCCAATACTTCTTCTGCTGATGAGCAATAAATTAGATCAGGGAATATTTTTTTGAAATTATCCATAGCCTTAGGATCATATACTTTAACATATGCTCCTTTTTCGATTAATGATCTAACAATTGGTATTGTCCTAGATTCACGTATATCATCTGTATCAGATTTGAAAGCAAGACCTAAAATACCAATAGTCTTACCATTAATGTCTTTTATATGTTTCTTTAATAGCTCTAAAACTTTCAAAGGTTGTTTGTTATTCACTCTAATAACACTATCAATTATTTCGGTATCTAAATTTTGTTTTTTTGCCCAGAATTCTAAAGCTTTGACATCTTTTGGAAAGCAGCTTCCACCCCAACCAATACCAGAATTAAGAAAATCTCGCTTAATTCTACTATCTAAGCCCATCCCATCAGCAACTTCATAGGTATCTATTTCTAGTTTTTTACACATATTTCCAATTTCATTAATATATGAAATCTTTGTAGCCAAAAAACAATTGCTTGCATATTTTATCATTTCAGCAGCAGATAGACTAGTTTCAAATATTTGGCACTTGAAACCATTATATAATTTTTTTAAAGTTTTCTTACTTTTTTTATCAGACGAGCCAATAACAATTCTATCAGGATTAAGAAAGTCAGATACAGCAACACCTTCACGTAGAAATTCAGGATTCATGGCAATTCCAAAATCAATACCTGCCTTTTTACCTGATGCTTTCTCTAAAATTGGGAGAACTACATCACGGGTAGTACCTGGAAGAACAGTGCTTTTTACGACAACTAAATGCCAGCTTTCTTTATCCTTTAATATTTTTCCTATCTGTTCAGATGATTTTTTTAAGTACGATAAGTCAATTTCTCCATTTTTTTTGCTAGGTGTACCTACACAGATGAAAGTTATATCTGAGCTACAAATAGCCTTCTCATAGTTTCCTGTTGCTTGAATCCTGTCTAAATTTTTAGATAGAATTTCATCAAGATCTTTTTCATATATAGGAGAGATACCTCTATTAATCTTATCTAAGATATTGCTATCAATATCGACACAAATAATTTTATGACCGAGTTTGGCAAAACAACCCGCTGAAACTAACCCTACATAACCCGTGCCAATTATTGATATTTTGATTGAAACCACCTTAAGATTAGATATAAAATATATTATCTTGTATAAATGTTTATTTTTTAATAATTACGTTGAGCTGTAAGTTATAATCAAAAAATAAATCTGAGATTATTTATTAATAACTTCAAACCAGGGAACTTCAACTACAACTTTATCTCTACTTCCACCATGGCCAAACATTCCTTTTTCTCCTAGTCTTTCACCATGATCTGCAGTAATTACGATTTTACCTTTTGTATTTTCACATACTTTTTTAACGTAAGGAAGAACAAATCTAAGATTTTCTTTATATGCTTCTCTAAAACCTTTCCACCCCTTATCCAAATAAAGTCTTGCTAGAGGGGATTTTATACCTAATATGCCAGATATTCTCCAAATCCATGAGTTGGGTAACCTAGTAGTTTTCATTAGATTGTGATATATCAATCTTCTCAAGCGTTTGTTCAAATTGGATGATTTTTTTCCTTCGTTTGGAGTTGGTTTTCTATTTGTAGGTCTATATTTTTGATCAACGCCAACATATGGAGAATGAGGTTGCATGTAGTGTATTATGAATTTTTTATTAGGGTACAAAGTCTTATACTTAAAAAACGCTTTATTTAACTCCATTGGATGTATTGTTTGTAAAGCCTTGTCAAATCCATAATCCCATACATCGACAACTTTTGAAAAGCAATTTGGATTAAATCCATTTTCTTTTTTATAGTTTTTACTGTTTACTCCGGGATAACCAGAAATATAGATTATATGATCATATTTCCCAGTGAAAGTTTTTCTGAGCCATTCTGCAGTTCTTGTCGCAACACTTATTTTTTTATTTAGAGAACCAACTAAAAAATCTTTATAGTTCTCCTTAAAGGAGTCGTAACGGCATGCATCAAGTATTATCAAAACATCCCATTCTTCATCTAATACACTATCACCAACAAGTTTATGGTCATCTTTATCTCTGTCATTCCTAACAACACTTTCAACATCTAAATCATAATCATCCATAAGACCATACCTTTCTGTAATTATACAAACTTTAAATTATAGATAGTATAAACAATTTTTTCCCCAAATTTTATATTTAGGTTATAAGGTTTTCGGCGTAAAAAGGAAATCGTATAATTATAGATTATTTTAAGTCTAGAAAAAATATTAATGGAATAGTTACTTTAGCATCTGAAAATCAAGATATAAAAAATTATTGGAATTGATACATATGAAAAACAAAAAAATTATTGCAATGATTCCTGCAAGAATAGGGAGTCAAAGACTTCCCAAAAAAAATCTTGCGCTACTTGGTGGAAAGCCTTTGATATATTATGCAATAGATGCTGCAAAAAAATCAAATGTTTTTGATAGAATAGTTATAAACTCAGATAGTGAAATCTTCAAAAAAATCTCTGAGAGATATAATGTAGAATTTTATCATAGGCCAAAGAATTATGGGTCTTCAAATACAAAATCAGATGAAGTAATTTTTAATTTTATGGAAAATCATCCTGCTGATATACTGGTATGGGTTAATTCAATTGCTCCTTTACAGAAAAGCGAAGAAATTAGAGAGGTTGTTGAATTTTTTATAAAAAAAGATTATGATAGTTTAATTACTGTAAAAAATGAAAATGTGCATTGTGTAATGGATGGGAAACCTGTCAATTACAATCCCGATGAACTTTTTGCAAAGACACAGGATTTGAAACCGGTTCAACCATTTGTATATTCATTAATGATGTGGAAATATGAAACATTTATGAAAGATTTTGAGAAAAAAGGATATGCGTTATTAAGTGGCAAAATTGGTTTTTATAGTGTTGGAAAAATGTCATCAATAATAATTAAGACCGATGACGACCTAAGATTTGCAGAATATGTTCTAACCGGTTTTAAAGAAAAAGGCAACTATAAAATAAGATACGACAAATTAGCGGATTGATTTATGAAAAAAACAATGATGGATATAAAATGGGAAAAAGTTAATTGCCATATTTGTAACAAAAATAACTCTCAAATAATTAAATTAAATGGGGAGGCTTTAGTAGATGGTCAATTTGGTTACTCAGTGCATCCTGTTATATGCAAAAAATGTGGATTAGTTTATTTAAGTCCAAGGTGGAGCAAAAAAGATTATGATGTTTTTTATGAATACTATTATGATGAGTTATATAGACTTGAAACTAAGCCAGATTATGGTATAGAAGGCGTTGTAAAAAACATGAAGACTATATGGGATAGAATAGAGCCTTTTGTTAATAAAAAAGAAACAAAAAATATTTTAGATGTCGGTTGTGGTCATGGATATGGGCTAAAATTTTTAAAAGACCAAATAAAAGATTCCGAAATTTTTGGAATTGAATCATCATCTGAATGTTGCAAGACATTACAAAGTAAAAAAGTTAAAGCAAAATTAGTAACTAAGGATTTTGATTCAAATTGGACTGAAAAATACAAAAATAAATTTGATTTAGTGATATTAAGACATGTAGTAGAACATATGCTTGATCCAGTTAAGACATTAAAAAAATTAAGAAATATTTTAAAAAAAGATGGATTAATTTATTTTGCAACACCAGATATGATGCACCCAAGAATAAAACTGAGGGATTATTCTAAATGGTGGGAATATTGGTTTAGATCTGTTCATCCATATTATTATTCAAAAGAAACACTCTTTAAAACGTTAGAAATGGCACAACTTTATCCATATAAATATAGTGATAAAATCAATGAAGAAGTATGGTGCTTAGCAAAAAAATATAAGACAGATAGCTTCAAATTTTTAAATGTATATAATAAACAAAATGAAGTTTTAGAGGAATTGTTACCATAAAATCCAAAAACAACTATTTTATATGAAAATAAAATATTCAAGAAGGGTTATATAAAAACGGAGAGAAAATATGGAAAGTGGAAAAAAACAATCTATCAATGTAATCGTAATAGGATCAGGAATGTATGCAATTGGACGTGGTACACAAGGATTTGGAACGATTATACCTAGTCTTTTTGAAGCAAAAAAAATTGACCTTATAGATGATATCACTATAGTTGGAACTAAAACTCAAAATAAAAAGATGATAGATAAAAAGATAAAAAGTCTTAATAAAAAAATGGGAACCAATTACTCTGTTGAATATTTTCCAAAGGAAAAAAATGATAGCGAAGCTTATAAAAAAATAATAAAAAAACAAACAAAAAATACTTGTGCAATAGTAAGTGCACCAGACCATTTACATTTTAAAATATCAAAAGAATTGATTAAAAATAACATACACGTGCTTTCAGTAAAACCTCTTACACCAACTGTTGATGAAGTAAGAAAACTTATAAAATTACAAAAACAAAAAAAGGTATACTGTGCAGTTGAATTTCATAAAAGATTTGATGAAGCAAACTTAGAAATACTTGAAATAATTAAAAAAAGAAAGATTGGTGAACCACTATACTGGCTTGTTGAATTTAGTCAGAAAAATACGATCCCAACTGACTATTTTAAAAAATGGGTGAAAAACACCAATATTTTTCAATATCTCGGTGTACATTATGCTGACTTGATATATTTCTTTACAAAAGCCCATCCTAAAAGAGTATTGGCCATTGGTCAAAAAAATTATCTAATAAAAAAGAAGATTGATACCTATGACTCAATACAGGCGATAATTGAATGGTATGATGAAAAAACTAAAAAAACATTTATATCTTGCATCTTAACCAACTGGATAGACCCTAAAAAAACTTCTGCCATGTCTGATCAAAAGATAAAAGTAATTGGTACAAAAGGAAGAATTGAAAGTGATCAAAAAAATAGGGGATTAAAGCTAATTGAAGAGAAAAATGGAATTGAGCATATTAACCCATATTTTTCAAAATTTTATTATGATATTAATGGAAAAAAAGAGGCTTTTAAAGGATATGGACATGCAAGCATAAACCAATTCATAAAAGATGTTTACTCAATAGTAAATAAGGAAAGTAAATTAAATGAGATTAGAGGATTGAGAGCAACTTTTGAAGAAGCAATCTTTTCAACTTCAGTAATAGAGGCAGTAAATATTAGTTTGAAAAACAATAATAAATGGATAAAAATAGATAAAGACTTTAATTTAACCGTTTAAAATGTTTAAGGAAAAAATAATATGAAATACATATCTCATGAAAAATTAGAAGAATTTTGTAGATCAAGTTTAAAATTTAAAAAAGTAAGAAAAGACGTGATTGATTCTGTTACAAAATCATTGATTCAAACTTCATTGAGAGGAGTTGATTCACATGGTATACGATTACTACCTCACTACCTAAAAGCAATTGACTCTGGAAGAATAAATCCAAATCCAAAATACAAGTTTATAGAAAATTCATCCTCCACTGGTAAACTAGACGGGGATCATACTTTTGGGCATGCAGCAGGAGAAGAGGGGATGAAAAAAGCCGTATCAAAGGCTAAGAAAAATGGTGTTGGATGTGTCGTGGTTTTCAATTCTACTCATTTTGGAGCTGGTGCATATTTTTCTCTTATTGCAGCAGAAGAAGAAATGATAGGTATTTCCTCCACTCATGCAGATTCTTTAATGTTGACATACAATGGAACAAGACCCTTTTTTGGAACTAATCCAATTTGTTTTGCAGCACCATGCAAAGGTGAAGATCCTTTTTGTCTTGATATGGCAACAAGTAGGGTAACATGGAATAAAATAATTAAAAACAGAGAAGAAAAAGAAAAAATACCAATTGGGTGGGGAGTTAATAAAAATGGGTTAGAGACTACAAATCCTAATGAGGTATCATATTTACTACCTATAGGAGACTATAAAGGCTATGGTCTTAGTATGGTGATAGAAATTTTATGCAGTCTTTTAACTGGTATGCCTTATGGAAGAGAAATCTGTCGAATGTATGACGCGCCGATAGAAAACAAAAGAATGCTAGGACATTTTTTTATGGCTATTAATATTGAATCTTTTGAAGAGAAAGATGATTTCAAAAAAAGATTAAAGAAATTGATGGATGAGGTGAGAACAGAACCCTCAAAGAAAGGAAAAGAGATTATGGTACCAGGAGATCCAGAGAAAAAACAATATAAGATTAGAATAAAAAAAGGAATTCCAGTTGATAATGTTACTTTACAAAAGTTTTATGAAATAGCTAAAATTACTGGTTATAAGTTATAATTATTATATAGTGATTTGCAAATGATTTCGATAATAATCAGAACAAAAAACGAAGAAAGATGGATTACTTCTTGTCTTAAAGCTGTTTTTAATCAAAAATATAAAGATTTTGAAGTAATAGTTGTCGACAACGAAAGTATAGATAAAACTGTTGAAAAAGCAAAGAAGTTCAAAGTAAAAATAATCGAATACAAAGAGAAGTATATCCCAGGTAAGTCAATAAATACAGGTATAAAAGCCTCAAAAGGAGAATACATTGCATGTCTATCAGCACATTGTGTACCTGTAAATGAATTATGGCTTTCTAATCTTATACGTAATTTTTCAAATGATGAAATTGCAGCAGTCTATGGAAGGCAAGAACCGATGTCTTTTTCAGCAGATGCAGACAAAAGAGATTTATCTATAACATTTGGATTAGACAAAAAAATTCAAGTCAAAGATAGTTTTTTCCATAACGCAAACAGCATGATTCGAAGAGATATATGGGAGAAAATACCTTTTGATGAAGTTTTAACTAATATAGAAGATCGAGCGTGGGCTAAAAAGATTTTAGACAAAGGTTATAAAATTATTTATGAGCCTGAAGCAAGTGTCTATCACTATCATGGGATCCATCAAAATCAAAATAAAAAAAGATGTGATGGTACTGTAAGAATTTTAGAATCGTTGGACTTAATAAATAACAATACACTTGATATTAAGCAATTAAAAATCACTGCTTTAATACCTATTAGAGACGATGTTTTATATCTTGGAAACAAACCTTTAATAGAATATACAATCGAAAAAGCAAAAAAATCCAAATACATTGATGAAGTAATTGTTTTAACAGATAATAAAGAACAAGCCGAAATATCTAAAAAAGCTGGGGCTTCTGTGCCTTTTATCAGAGACAAAAAATATTCTTCTTCAAATGTTGAATTAGAATCTGTTTTAAAATATTCAATTGAAAAATTAGAAAAAAAAGGAATGTTTTCAGACGTTGTAGTTATCTTAGAGCCGACTTTTCCATTTAGATCAAATGATTTGATCGATAGATTAATAGAACAACTTGTATACCAGGGTCTTGATACTATACTACCAGGAGAAAAAAATTATGGCTCTTTTTGGATAGGTAAAGATGGAGATCTAAAAAGAGTGGATGAAGGCGATATTCCTCGAACATTGAAAAAACCAATTCATATTGGTCTGAAAGGTCTTGGCTGTGTAACATATCCCGAATATCTTAGAAACGAAAGAATTTTTGGTGAAAATGTTGGTATTTTGGAAATCGATGATCTTTATTCCCCTATAGAAGTCAGAGACAAGAAAAGTATTGAATTTGCTAATAAATTAATAAAAGATTGGAAGGGAAAAATACAGACGGAATGTGAAATTTAAAAAAAAGTATTAGTGATTTTTGGTTTCTTCTAAACATTTCTTTAAAAAGCTATAATAATTATCTAACACGTTTTTATCTGGTACATCTATCATTTCTTTGATAAATCTTTCTCGACCACCAGACCTATAAAAAGTCATATTCTTATTTTTAACAAATTCTTTTAAAAAATCATAAAGCTGATCCCTGTATCTAAGCTCAGATTCTTTGATATAATGTGCTATTGTAGAATGGTTTGCATGTAGATATTCTGGCATTAAGACAGGTTTACCTTTTTTAATTGGATCCCAAGTAACACTTGTTGCGCCAACGTCAATTATTAAATCAGCCCAATCGATTAAAGTTTCTGAAGGTATTTCATGAAGAACATAACGGACATTTGGAAGATTTTTAGCATCATAAAGCTCTTTTAATCCTACCTTTCTTCTTGGGTGATATTTAACAATTAAATATATTTCAGGAAATTCTGATATAAATTTTATTGTTCTAGCAACCTCTTCCCAGAAAATCGGTAAATCTACCCCTCTTAAAAAAATAAGAACCTTGACTTTGCTCTTTCCTTCTTTAAAATCAAACGAAGGTTTGATATCAGAAAGAATCTTCATCCATTCATCACAGAAACGTGGTGAACCCAATATCTTAACTTTATTATTATCTATACAATCAAATCTTCTTTTCATTAAATGATTAGGTACAACTACATAATCAAAGATTGCGAATTTTTTGTAGTTTGGGTATGTAAAATCATACCTTAAAGAGTTCTTATTAAACATTATATTGAATCTAGGCTCATCTCCATGAGGTAAAGAAACAGTTGTAAAACCTTTTTTATTTGCAATTTTTACAATTTTGAGTCTGAATCTATTCCCCGTCCAATCAAAAACTACTAAACCTTCATCTATTCCATTGAATAGGTCTTTATCTATTGCCTCTAAAATTTTTTTTTCGAATATAAATTTTCTTAAAATCCATGGGCTAGAAAATTTATATCTAAACTCATATATCTTCTTATAGAATGATCCGAAAAATCCACTTTTCTTAAGTAAAGAACTCATGGTATATATTTTAACATTTTTGAATTTACGTAGATATTTTATCCTATGATCTTCTAAAAATTTTTCAGTGTTATCTATTATTACTTCAGTATTTATATCTCCTTTTGATAGCCATTTGTACAAAACAGGGGTTATATGATCGATATCATTGTTATGACGTAAGAAAAAAAACGCTTTTTTTGACATTACCTCTTTTCACCTTATCTTTAGATATCTCTGCATACTAACACATATATTTATATCTTTTTTAGATAGAATTTAGGATTTTTTATAAAGAATAATGTAAAGTCAAAAATTTTAAGAATACTTATAAGTAGTAGAACTTATTTTCATAAAAAAATTTGATGATATGACAAAAGATAAAGATAGGAATTTAAAAAAAATATGGTATTTTGTAGGACAATACAAAATATTTTTCTTTTTCATAATAGTATTATCTATATTAACAGGAATGTTAGAAGCATTAAATGTAGGACTTATGTATCCTCTAATAAATAATGTACTTAACACACAAGGTGGAGAAAATGCATTTATAAATTTTATCGACCCCTACGTTAAATTGATACCTATAAACGATGAATTAACAAGATACTCTGTAGCATTTATTTTAGTTGCAATAATAACTTTTATTTTCAAAGCAATCTACTATTATATCTCACCAAGATTTTCTACAATAATTTCAAAAGAAGCAAAACAAAAGATGTTTAATAAATGTATGAACGCAGACTATCAATACTTTGTAGACAACAAACAAGGAGAAATACTTTATAAAACTACAATTGCGCCACAGAACATATCCGGCGCTTTAAACACGTTATCTGATATATTCATAAATTTGTTTCTTGCAATATCAGTATTTATTATGCTTTCAACGATGTCTTGGAAGCTGGTTCTTTTTGTAGCTATTTTAGGTATAATTTACTTTTATGCTATAAAACATATTAGTGTCAGAATATCTTATAAAGCAGGTAGCAAAAAAAGAGATTCTGGAAAAAAAGAAAAAGTGATAGTTACTGAATATACTAGTGGCATAAAACAAATAAAAATATTTGAAACATTTGACTACTGGAAGGATATGTTTGATAGAACTATAGATACGTTCTATTTTCACCATAGAAGAAATTATTTCTGGAAAAAAATTCCAGAAATAATGCTATGGATGATAGTATATGTAGCAATAGGCGGAGCCATTATAGGAATAAAGATTGCTTATCCCGGAAGATTTCTTGATCTTCTACCGCTTGTTGGTACCTTTGCTACAGGTATATTTTTAGTACTTCCTAAAATTGCACAATTTGGACAATTCAGAATGAGATTCATGCATCTTATGCCTGATGTAGAAATAGTATATGAAGAATTGAAAGACAAAAAATATAGCAAAATAGAAAATGGAACTAGAGAATTTAAAAAACTTAAAAAAGGAATATTTTTAAGAAATGTTAATTTTTCTCACAAAGAAAGAGATATACTTCTTAAAGAAATAAATATGGATGTGAAAAAAGATCAGACGACAGCTCTTGTCGGTTCAAGTGGGACTGGGAAATCTACAATTGCAAATCTTATGCTTAGATTGTATGATGTAGATGGAAATAATGGTGGTATTTATATAGATGATTCTAACATCAAAGAATATGATATTTTTACTTTTCTTGATAAAGTGGGTTTTGTAAGTCAAGATACATTTATTTTTAATGGATCAGTTAAAAATAATATATCGTTTGGCAGAGAATTTACTGAAGAAGAAATAATTGAAGCTGCAAAACTAGCAAATGCCCATGATTTCATAAAAAAGTTACCAGAAGGATATGACACACTTGTAGGAGATCGAGGCATTGGACTTTCTGGTGGTGAACAGCAACGTGTAGCTATTGCAAGGGCAATGATTAGAAAACCAGAAATACTCTTTTTAGATGAAGCAACTAGTTCTCTTGATACAATATCTGAAAAAACGGTACAAAATGCTGTTGATAAAATTTCTAAAAGCTGTACTACATTTATAATTTCACATCGTCTTTCAACCATTAAAAATGCTGATGTAATACATGTTTTAGATAAAGGAAAAATTGTAGAGAGTGGCAGTCATAAGGAATTACTCGACAAAAAAGGAATGTATTGGAAATTATACAAAACACAACAAAAATAAATTTCTAAAATAGTTTTGAAGAAGGTTCAACGTATCCTTTTACTATTGCTCCAGGCCCTATGAATACATCGTTTGAGATGATTGTTCCGGTATTTATTGTAGAATTTATGCCTGTTTGAACATTATCACCAATTATGCATCCAAGTTTTCTTTTTTTGGTATCTATTTCTATTCCATTAATAATTACACTTATACTCTTTTTATCAAGTCTCAAATTGGCTATCTTTGTTCCTGACCCAAGATTGCAATCAAATCCTATCACAGAGTCGCCAATATAATTATGATGAGGGGCATTGCTATTATCCATTATAATCGAATTTTTTATTTCACAAGCATTTCCTACATGGCAATCATTTCCAATTGAAGTGTACGGTCTGATATAACAATTAGGTCCAATCTTACAATTATTGCCGATTATTACTGGTCCTTCAATATAGCTTCCGTTCATAACAACGGTATCTTTACCGATAGATACTTCACCTTTTATCGTTACATTTTTTTCAAATGTTGATTTTATCTCTTTTTTTTGTAATTTTAGGATTTCTTTGTTTGCTTCTAATAGGTCCCAAGGATAAACAAGATCTTGCCAACTATCTAAAAGTGTCGATTCGAAATCATGTTTTTTTACAATATCGTTTATCGTATCAGTCAGTTCATATTCTCCTCTTGTTGATTTTCTTGTCTTTTTTATATAATCAAAAATGTTTTTGTTAAAATGATAAATACCTGCATTAATCAAATTTGAATTAGGGTTTTTGATTTTTTCATATATCTTAGTTAGTTTGCTATTCTTAATATCAACAACACCATACTCTTCAGGATTTTCAACCTTATAAATTCCAATACTGTTTTCTTTTTTTAGTATTTTTTTAACATCATTTTTTCCAAAAATAGTATCTCCACATAAAACAAGAAAATTTTTATCAATAAAACTTTCAACAACTCCAATTGCGTGAGCAGTCCCCTGTGGCTTACCTTGATTTACATATTCTATCTTAACCTTCCATTTTTTACCATTTCCAAAATAGTTTCTTACGATTTCACTTTTATAGCCAACAATAAAAATGAAGTCTTCTAGTCCTGCTCCGATTGCATTTATTAAATTCCATTCTAAAACAGGTTTGTTGCCTATCGGTAACATCACCTTAGGTCTTGTAAATGTCAAAGGATGCATTCTTTTCCCTTCGCCAGCTGCAAGTATCACACATCTCATTTTATTTACTCCTTATTCTACCGTTACAGATTTTGCTAAATTGCGAGGTTTATCGATAGGACATTTTCTTAGATTTGCAACACTATACGCTAAAAGTTGAAACGTAACAACAATCGGTATAAACGAAAACATTTCAGAATCTTTAGGTATTCTTAAAACAAAATCTGCGTGTTTTTCAATAACTGTATCATCTTCTTCAGCTATTGCAATAACTTGTGGACCACGAGCTTTTACTTCACCTATATTTGCAATCATTTTATCGTAGGTATCATCTTTTGTTACAATCGCAACTACGGGCGTAATTTTTGTAAGCAATGCAAAAGGCCCGTGTTTTAGTTCCCCCGCTGCAAAGCCCTCTGCATGTATATATGAAATTTCTTTTAATTTTAATGCGCCTTCCAGAGATATCGGATAATTAATACCGCGACCAATAAAAAAAACATTATCAGCATTTTTTAATTGTTTTGAGACTTCATCTATATCACTTTTTTTGTCAAGAACATCTCTTACTACTCTTGGTAGGCTTCTAAGATGCGCTATATATTTGTAAATCTCATCTGCTCCAATTTTATCTTTAATAAGTCCCATTTTTAAAGCAATTAACAATAAAATCAGAATTTGTGAGGAAAATGTTTTTGTCGCTGCAACGCCTATCTCAGGCCCACATTGCATTAATATATGACTATCAGAAATTCTAGTTGCTGTACTTCCAATTACATTTGTTATAGTAAGGGTTCTGCAACCCGAGTTTTTTGCCTCCCGAATTGCTGCAAGAGTGTCAAGGGTTTCACCAGATTGAGTAATTGCAATAACAAGTGAAGATTCTTGTTTTGTGCCATAATAACGATATTCAGATGCTAAATCTACAAAAACAGGTATTTTTACAAGATTTTCAATTAAGTATTTTCCAACAAGACCTGCATAATAACTAGTACCACATGCAACTATATTTATAGAATCAATATCTTTATCTAAAATATCTTCTACACTTTCATCAAAATTAATACTTCTGTTAATCTCAGAGATGCGGCCTTGTAATACTTGATTGATAGCATCTGGTTGATCGTAGATTTCTTTTAACATAAAATGAGAAAAACCAGATTTCTCTGCATCTTTTAAGTCCCATTTTATAACGTTTTCTTCTTTATCGACACTTTTTTTCTTACTATCAAAAACCTCTACTTTATTTTTTTTAAGAACACAAACCTCACCATCATCCAAATAAACAGCACGATTTGTATATTTTAATATAGCAGGTATATCAGATGCTAAAAAGTTTTCATTGTCACCAACGCCAATAACAAGTGGACTATAAAGTCTTGCACCAATAATTTTATCAGGTTCATCTTTTGATGAAATAACTAGTGCATAATATCCCTTTAATTTTTTAATTGCAGAAAAAACTGCATCTTTCAAATCATCTTTGTAGTTATCCTCAATTAGATTTGCAATGACTTCTGAATCTGTTTGTGAAGTAAATTTAAAACCCTTTTTTTCTAGATTTTCTCTTAGCTTAACATAATTTTCAATTATTCCATTGTGTACTATTGCGATTTTTCCGCTATTGCTCAAATGGGGGTGAGCGTTTTTCTTTGATACTTCACCGTGCGTTGCCCATCGTGTGTGACCCATACCAATATGTCCTTTGATTTTTGGTATTTTTTCTTCTAGATTTTTGATTTCTCCAATTTCTTTAAAAACTTGCTGTTTTTTATCTATTATTGCAATACCTGAAGAATCGTATCCACGATACTCAAGTTTTTTCAAGCTATCAATTAAAACTTTATCTGCATCTCGAAAACCATTATAACCTACTATTCCACACAAGTTTACATCACTTTTGAATTGCTATCAATATTTTTTCTTATTCTTTTCATAGAGTCTATGTTACATTTTCTGCCGATTATAATACCTGAATCAATAACAACATGATTTTTAATGTTGCAATCTTCTCCAATTAGCGCACCAACATTTTTTATTTCTTTAAACTCTCCTTCTATCTTTACAATATTTTCACCTGCTGTACTTGAAAAATTATGATTTATAATTGTACCTCTTGATATCACTGAGTTTGAAATAAAAGAATTAGAACCAACATGAACATCGTTCATGATAACGCTATTTCTTATCTCTGAGAAAGGATTAATAATTGAGTTATCCCCTATTGTTGTAGATGGAAAAATACATGCATTAGGACCTATCTCACAACCCTCACCGATTACCACGGGACCTATGATATAAGATCCTGAATAAATTTTTGTGTTTTTTCCAATTCTTATTTTTCCTTTTAATGTCACATTTTTTTCAATAATACCGGAAGTACTTGGTTGAATTTTACTTATAATATTTTCATTAACAAAAATTAAATCCCATGGATATACTATATCCATCCAAACATCTGCAGTTATTGTGCCAATTACAATATTTTTTTGTAAAATAAAATCTATAACAGATGAAAGAGCATATATTCCTTTTTTATTTAACTCTTTGATTTCTTTAAAAACAGAATTAGGTAGCTTGTAAATACCTGTCGATATAAATTTTCCTAGTTCTTTTTCGGGCTTCTCAACGATTTCCTTTAGCCTATTATTTTCTAGAAATACTGCACCATATTTTGACTCACTCGGGTGCTCCTTTATTAAAATAGAATATTTTTCTTTGTTTTCTATAAGCTTTGTAACGCTTTTATAATCTATTATATTGTCTCCAGCCAATACGACAAATGTACCTGAAATATTTCTTTCAGCCTGTAATAGAGCATGTGATGTTCCCAATTGTTTTTCTTGAGTAACATATGTAATTTTTATACCTTTGTAGTCTTTGAAGTATTCCATTATGACTTCTTTTTTGTATCCAACAACAGCAATTATTTCACTTATTCCTGCTTTTTTAAGTGAATCAAAAACATGTTCCAAAATAGGCTTATTTCCAACAGGTAGCATCACCTTTGGCATAGTTTCAGTAAAAGGTCTTAATCTTTTACCTTCCCCCGCAGCAAGAACAACCGCTTTCATATATAAATCCTCACTTAATTTTTATTGTAAGCAGTAACTTAGTATTTTATTTTTACTGATAGTCAACTATAGAATAATGTTTTATTTAGAATGGCATACTATATAAATCAGTTCAAAAACAGAATCGAGTAGTCACATTTACCTGCAATTTTTTGTTTTATATTGTGTGCTGGTAGCCCAAGTAATCCCTTTTTCTTCTTTTCACGCCCAATTATTATTAGACCCGGACCAATTTCTTCTGCTGCTTTTATTGTCTCTTTTTCTAAACTTCCCTTTATGGAGTAAACTTTTACACCTTTTTTTTCCATTTCTGTTATAAAATTTTGACTGGTGAAAAGAAGATCTCTTTCTTGTTTTATTTCAGATCTTTTTCCTTGTTTATCTATTTCTACATGATCTTCTGAGTCTATTATATAAACCATATGAAGATCCCAATCAAGTTCTTTTGAAAGTTTTATACTAAATTCTGGTACCTTTTGGTTAGGTGCTAAATTTGAACATATCGCTAGAATTTTTTTGTTATTGCTTTCTGCCTCAATCCATACAGGGACATCTACATCATATAACAAACGATATTTAAGATTGCATTCTTTTTCAAATCCCATTAATATTAAATCGTAATCATTTTTTTCAAGTTCTTTTTTAACGATTGGTGTAAATTCACCTTTTACTATTCTTTCATTGAAGTCTATTTTGTTGTTTTCAAATAATTGATTTGCATCTTTAAAAACGATTGAGTCTGCTATTTGCTTTTGTGTTTTGATAATATCTTTCTTGGTTTGACTTTTATCGTATTCAGAAATATATGAATCTATCAATCTATCTGTTTCTTCAAAGTTTTTTTCTTCTATTATGTACAAAAGATTTATTTTGCTATTAAATTTTTCAGCAAAAAAAACACTTCTTTCAAGTACTTGTTTTGGATAAAATTCCGATGATAATGGGATTAATATGTTTTTAAACAATTTTAGTACCTCATTTGTTTCATGTTATTTTATCTAAACCTAGTACCATAACCCAATATAATATTGCTACTATAAATATTACAAGCATGCATATTATGTTAGAAATAAAACCCGCCTTTAACAGATCTTTTGTTGAATAATATCCTGAAGAATATGTTATTGCGTTTCCTGGTGTTGATATCACAAACATAAACGCAAGACCACCACTTAAAGCTATAACCATTGAAGTTAGCAACGGGTTAATTTGTAGTTGAGATGCTATTGATATACCTATAGGGAGTAGTATTGATACAGCAGCAATATTGCTCATTATATTTGTTAATATTATTGTAAGTATAATCATAGCTAAGATAACAATGAATAGATTATCTCCGGAGATATGAAAAAGCCCATCTGCAATCCAGCTACCTGCACCTGATTTTTCAATGCCTAATCCAAGTGTGATTGCGCCTCCATATAATATTATTATACCCCACGGAACACGTTTTTCTACATCTTTCCAATTTAATAAACCTGTGAAAAAAAGTAAAAGACCTCCAATAATTGCTACAACTGCAAGACCATAATATTTACCATATGTGTCTGTAATTTCGGGTTGAGAAAATAAAATCCACATGATTATTGTTAAAATAAGAATGCACAATACAGAAAATTCATTTTTGCTTATTTTTCCAGCAGTCTTTAATTGATTTTTAATTTCATTTTTTGCTGCAGATATATCTCTTATCTCTATTGGAAATGATATCTGTAGAACAAGCCATACAAGAGGTATTGATATAATTACAACAGGCATTGCATATAACATCCAATCAAAAAAAGATACATTGATGTTGTGTTCAAGTAATATTCCTACAGTCAATGGATTTCTTGCACCACCTATCAAGGTTCCTAAACTACCGATAGAACATCCATAGGCTACCGAAAGCATACTGATTTTTCCAAAGTTGCTTTGCCTTGGTACTATCTTCATTGCTATTAAAATTGATAGTATTATAGGTAAAAATAATGCTGCTACACCATGTTCTGGCATTATAAAAGAAAGAAAGGCACATGAGGCCATTATTCCAAATGTGAAAAGTTTTGGACTATCTTCAAAGAAGCTTAAAAATTTTATCGCTATTCTTTTGTGTAGCCCATGTTTTTCTATTGCAGCTGCTATTATGAATGCACCTATCAAAAAGAATATAGCCTGATTTCCAAACGACTCAAATACAAGCTTTGAGTCTCTTACCATAAGGGCAGGTTGTAAAATCATAATCAAAAGACCTGTCACGGGCAATGGTACTGCTTCAGTTATCCATAATATACCAGCCATTATTAAGATTCCAATCATGACTTGTCCATCATGAGTTAATCCTTCTGGTGTCGGCATTAAAAAAAAGATTATTAGAACTAGCATTGCTGCAATTAAAGCAGCCATGTTTCTTGGTTTTTTTATATTTGATAAAGCATCTTTTTTTATCATATTTAGCGTGTTTATTTTTTCCTTCTCTGTCTATACAATCTGTTGTCAACTACATTTATCATATCATTTAATTTTTCTTTTGGTAAATTTAGGTATTCGTGAATTTTCTTAATGTTCTCATGAGGATTCTCTAGTATTTGATTGTAGTTTACAAATAGACAGTCTGCATCGTCTCTTTTTTTTATTTTTTGTTTTATCATATCATTAAGTTTTATGAACACATCCTTTGTTTCTTCTCTATTTTCATCAGATATCTGTGCCATTCTTTCCATTGAATCTAATATTTCTTCAATGTTTCTCTCAGAGTATATTATCTTATAATCGCCTTTAGGTAGAAATTTTATCCCATATGAAGTTATTTTTATGAATTGCCCTTTGTATTTTTCAAAAGAAAAAGAGTTTTCCATTAACCTATTTATGATTTTTCCACCTTCTAATTCATAGTAACCCTTAGGATTGCTTTCATCGGCTTTCCTTTCGTCATCAAAAGCAACTGGTAGTTCGGCTGCTTTTAAGATTTGCATAAGCATTGACGTGCCTGATCGCTCTAAACCTGATACAATGTAATTTTTATTTTTTTCTAAGCTCATTTACTATTTCTCCATTGTTTTACTCAATTATTTTTTGCTCTTGAAGTTTTTTTATCACCAAATTAGCGCTTTCTTCTATGTTATATTTGTCTGTGTCAACCAAAATTTCAGGGTTTTCCGGCTCCTCATATGGTGCAGAAATTCCCGTGAATTCTTTTATTATTCCCTCTCGTGCTTTTTTGTAAAGTCCTTTTGGATCTCTTTTTTCACATGTTTCAAGACTTGCTTTGCAAAATACTTCAAAAAAGTGACCTGGGCCTACTATTTCTCTACAGAAATTTCTAAGTTTTTTATATGGTGAAATAAAAGCTGTACATGTTATAACTCCTGAATCTGCAAATAAATTTGCAACTTCACTTATTCTACGTATGTTTTCATCTCTATCTTTGGGTGAAAAACCTAAATCTTTGTTGAGTCCATGGCGAACATTATCTCCATCAAGTACATATGAAAATTTTCCCATTTCATGTAGTTTATATGCAACTTCGTTTGCAATTGTACTTTTTCCGCTACCAGATAGGCCTGTAAACCATAGCACTACACCCTTTTGTCCAAGTTGTTTTTCTCTATCTTCTCTACTTACTTTATGCTCATGCCATGTGACATTTGTTGCTTTTTGCTCTTTCATTTTTTATTCCTCCATTTTATTTTCTAAAAAAAGTATAATTTCTTCAATAAACATGTTTGTTTTATCTTTTGGAACTATCGCACCGAGTACTTCTTTTTTCCCTCCGCATTTAAATCCTAGTTCTTTGCCTCTCTTTATCATTGGTTCTGCATTTTTTTTGCTTCTCATATAGATTTGATCTTTATCATCAAAAAAACCTGTGTTTATTACAAGTGTATTTTTTCCTGTGTCCCATGCAACCTTTCTAGTAATTGTTGATATTATGTTATATGGTGTATTTATTTTTTTGAATATCAAATCATCTATCTTTTCTGCAGGAGCATCAAGAATCTTATTCATCTCGTTATCTAAGTTTTCTAAGTTTTTGTTCCACGTATTGTTTTTTAAAATCTCTTCACCATTTGTTATGCCAAGAAGCGCGTGTGGTGCTTTTTCTACTGAATTTTTGTCTCCAATTTTATAGTTTGTATCTATAAGATATACCATCTTATGTAAATCTTCAAATGTTAGATTGTTTTCTTGGCAGAATTCATTTATTTTATCATTGAATATTTTATTGTTTTTGATTTTTTGTTCGTGATCTCCGATGACACCAAGAAGTGCAAAAATATTAGTATCATTTCCAAGAAAGTCATTTACTATCCAACTTGCAGAAGGGTAGAGATCTGGGTTTTTCCCTTTAATTATAGGGTTATGATGAAATACTTGATCTATTACTTTACCTAGATGGTGATCAAAGATCATTACTTTTGCATTTTCTGCAAGTTTTAAGACATTATCTTCAGGTAGTGACATGTCTGCAATTATTACAAAATCATATTTTGAGTAGCTTTTTAGTTCTTCATCTGTAAGGAAGTAATTCCCAAGGATTGGCGTAACATTTGCCATATCTTTGTCTTTTAGTTTTTCAAGTAAAAGCATTGCTGAACAAATCCCATCTGTGTCCCAATGATGTATAAGAAGGCCTTTTCCTTTTAATTCCTCGAACATTTGTTTCTCTCCTTTATTCAACGAAAGGATGCTCATATTTTAGAATTGCTTCTGCAACCTCTTTTCTCATCATATCTTCTGGTGGGACTTTTCCTTCGTTTAACAGTGCTCTTATCTTTTTACCACTGAAATTTATTTGGTCTCCTGGTCCGTGTGGACAAATCTTGTCGTTTACTACACTATCGCATTTTTTACATCTTGAAAAAGATCTGAAAAATATTGGTGTTATTCCAAGATCAGGAAATTCTTTGAATATTTCATGTGCATCGTAAGGACCATAATAATCGCCTACTCCTGCATGATCTCTTCCAACAATAAAATGTGTGCATCCAAAGTTTTTTCTCATAATTGCATGATGAATTGCTTCACTTGGTCCTGCGTATTTCATAGATGTTCTAAGTATCGACATTGTTGCTCTTTCCTTTGGATAATAGTTTTCCATTAGTACTTCATATGACTTTAAAATTACATCATCTCTGAAATCCCCCTTCTTTTTCTTTCCAATTATTGGATTTATGAAAAGGCCATCTACTATTGTCAGTGCTGCTTTTTGTACGTACTCATGTCCAATGTGTGGTGGGTTTCTTGTTTGAAATGCAACTATTTTTTCCCATCCTTTTTCTTTGAAAAGTGTTCTTGTTTCCATAGGTGTTAAGTTGTACTCATCAAACTCTCTTTTTTGGTTTTCTACAAGACTTATTTTTCCACCCATGAATTTATTGTTCATGTTATATATAAGAGACACACCAGGATGTTCTGGGTCTTTTGTTCTGAAAACTGATTCTGCGATTTTCTTTTGATCATAATCGTAAATATCCTCTATTTCAAGTATTGCTTTTATTCCTGTTTCGTTGTTTGTAAGAAGAACCGTGTCTCCTTCTTTTATATCATTTATTTTTTTGTAGTCTAAAAGAATTGGAATGGTCCATGGTGTATCATTTGAGAGTCTTTTGTCATCTACAATGTTTTCGAGATCATTATAGACTACAAATCCTTCCAAAGGCGAAAATACTCCATTTGCAATATTTAGTATATCTTCTGATAGATTTGTACTAATTTCTATTTGCGGTAGTTCTTTTAAGTCATCTGCTTTTTTTTCTATTTTTCTTGTTACAAGTTTTCCTCCATGTGGATTTGGCATAATTTTTTCCTCCTTTTAATCTAAATATCCAAGGGCTCTAAGCCTATCTTTTACTCTTTTTTCATCTTCTTTACTAAATGCTTCTTCTTTTTCTTCCTCTATTCCTGACAATACTTCTCTTAAGACATATGTTGTATAAGAAGAAAGAGAGGTGAATCCAGTTCCCTCTATTCGTTTTTTTATCTTGTTTGCTAGAGGTGTTGGTATAGATATTGTTGTGTATTTTTTGTCTTCTGACATATTTTCCACCTAACTACACATAACTAAATGTAATTATATTTAATTAAATGTAATTATATGTCATTATAATCTAGTATAAATAGTTTATGAAATAAAAGATGGAATTAAAAAGAAGGATTATAACTATGCATCAATGTCAGGTTGTTCTTTGGGTAGCTCTAAAAGATATTTTTGCATCCTGATGTATAAATTATTAATCTCTTTTTAAAATTTGTTAGTACGTAAAAAATAGTGAAACATAAAACTATATATATTGTATTGATTAGTTGGATGTTGGAACTTATCAATTGATTTGGGAATCTTAATAAGTATAATATAGGGTTTTTGATATTATTGATAAAATCATATTCCTTTCATATTAATAGTTGAAGCAAAAATAATTAATATGTATATTGTAAATATGATATTTCAAGATCCGACTATAAATATTAAATAAGTGAGGGAAAAATGAAAATATTATTGATTAATCCACCACAAAGATTTTATAATAACTCTTTAGGATTTAATGTATATTTTCCTCTTAGTCTACTATATGTAGCAGGCATGATTAGAAAGTATTCTAATGCCAGCAATCTTAAAATCTACGATAGCCTTGTAGATGGTTTTGAAATCAAAAAAGATATTGACTCCATTCTATATGGGTCATTTGATAAGCTATCTAAAATGGTATCATCTTTTGAACCAGATGTTGTTGGCATAACCGTGCCTTTTAGCAGTCAAGTTGAAAATACTATTGAAACGGCAAGAATATGTAAAGAAATTAATCCAAATACAAAAGTTTTTGTTGGGGGTAATCACCCATCAGTTAGACATAAAGAAATGCTAAATCATGACTCTATTGATTATGTCGTTGTTGGTGAAGGTGAATTAACTTTCAACGAAGCAGTAGATAAACTATCAAAAGGAAAATCGATCAAAAATGTTGAGGGGTTAGCATCAAAATCGGGCTATATTAAACGTGATTGGATACAGGATTTAGATATTATACCTTTTCCAGCATATGAACTTATTAATGTAGATAAATATCTTAGCCATCCTTATTTATATAAAAGTCGTAGTTTCATATCAGAAAACAGTATCAGTATGATAACTAGTAGAGGATGCCCTTATCATTGTATTTTCTGCAGTATAGGTCTACATATGGGACATCAATATAGATTTCACTCACCGAATTATGTTTATAATCATATAAGGCACTGTATAGATAAATTAGGTATCACTAATTTTCATTTTGAAGACGATAATTTTAGTTTAAACAAGATGCGTTTCAATAAAATTCTTGATTTAATAATTGATAATAAGTTGAATATAAGATGGGATACGCCAAATGGTGTACGTGCTGATACTTTAAGCTATGAAGTATTAAAGAAAATTAAAAAAAGTGGTTGTATTTCACTTCGTGTTGCTGTCGAAAGTGGTAACCAAGATGTCCTTAATAATATCATAAATAAACAAAGTGATTTGAATCAGATTAAACGTGTAGCAAACTGGTGCAAAAAGTTAAATATTAAACTTACAGGGTTTTATGTCATTGGGTTTCCTGGCGAAACTATTGGCACAATTAGCGATACAGTTAATTTTGCCATAAAGATGTTTAAAGACTATAATATGTATCCCATATTATTATTTGCAACTCCTTTGTATGGTACACGTTTATTTGATATTTGTATGGAACAAGGTATCATCGATGGATGCTTTACCGATAAAGATATTGCTACAGCTATTCAGTTTTTTGGTGAACCCATGATAGAAACAGATGAGTTTAGGAAAAATGACTTGAAAAATTTCGCTAAACAATTCGAATCAGAAATGAATGATTTATTGAAAACAGTAGATATGAGAAATATTTTGAAAGATCAAACTTGTTTTTTTGATGATAGTTAGGACGTTTAACTATCTTTATACCATTTATTTTTTATCAGATTTTAATGCCTCTAAGAACGTTTTGTAATCCCTAATTGAGTCAAAAATAATTGGACCGCCATGATAGTCACATTTTCTACATACATAAGTTGTAGGAGTGTATCCAGTAAGAACTCCTTCTTTTAATCTACCTTGAAATATCTTTCTGCTTCCACATTTTGGACAAGCTGTTATTTCCATATTCAACCATAGTTAATACAAAAAGAAATAATAATAGTCTTCTATTACAAGAATTGCTTTATTTGGTGAAAATCTGTGAAAAAAAAAGATATAAAAGTGGGGGTTTTAAGAATTGAGGGCACCAACTGCGAGCAAGAATCGTACGATGCTTTCAAAAGACTTGATACAAATCCTGAGTTTGTTCATTTAAAACAACTTCTTCATATTGATTGTAATAAAGATGAAAAACGAGATATTTCTGATTTTCAATGCATCATGATTCCAGGAGGTTTCAGTGCAGGCGATTATATTCGTGCTGGAGCAATTTTTGCTGCTAGAATGAAAAGTAAGTTAGGAAAAGATCTTCAAGATTATGTGAAAGAGGGATACCCTATTATTGGTGTTTGTAATGGTTTTCAGGTTTTAACAGAACTTGGTTTACTTCCAGGTATAAATTATGTTATGGGAGATATTCCAGATTCTTGTTTAAACATAAATGATAGTAACCGCTTTGAGTGTAGAACTACATTTTTAAAACATGAAAATAAAGGTAAGTGTATTTTTACAAAAAATATTTCAAAAGGTGATGTGCGTCTTATACCAAGTGCCCATGCAGAAGGAAAGCTTATGTTGCCCTTAGATAAAAAAGAAAAATATCTAAAAAAGCTTGAAGAAAACGATCAAATTGTTTTTAAATATGTTAATCCACATGGAGACTATGCAAATTATCCTTGGAATCCAAATGGGTCAATAAAAAACATCGCAGGTATTTGCAACGATATTGGAAATGTCTTTGGTATGATGCCCCATCCTGAAAGGGTATTTTATAGACACCAACACCCTGATTGGACTAAAACAGGTATAAAAGATAATGTTGGTGATGGCAGGGCTGTTTTTGAATCAGTTGTTGACTATATTTGTAAAAGGTTTTAGTTATGCCTAGTGTAGTAAACTGCATTATTATGGATAAAGAGGGAAGGATTCTTATTTTGAAACGTAGTAATAAAGTTAGAACTTATAAAGGTCTTTGGAGTAGCGTTGCGGGTTATGTCGAAGAAAATGAAAAACCGATAGAAACTGCATATAAAGAGATATCTGAAGAGATTGGTCTAAGTATGAAAGATGTTGAGTTTAAAAACAAAGAAAAACCAATCAATTTTACTGATAAATATGAAAATGAAATCTATAATTGGACTGTTTTTCCATTTTTATTTAAGGTTTACAAAAAAGATAAAATACATATAGACTGGGAGCATACTGAATACAGGTGGATTTTACCAAAGGAAGTAGAAAGGTTTGATACCGTTCCCCATTTCTTTGAAGTGGTATCAAAAATATTGAAGTAAGTTTTAGGATGGGGAAGCCGTGGAGGTGGTGAGGAGAGATAGGAAAAAATTTGAACTCCCCCATCCATAAAATATAATTGTTTTACAAGTATTTAAATCTTTTTATATTAATTAAAAATATTAATAATATAATAGAATAAAATGAATAATTATTTTCAATCAAGAGAATCGAGAATTTTTTCAATTTTAAAAAATGTATCTTCAATACTGTTTGATGTATCAATTACATACCAATTCTTAACAAGTTTCAAGGATTTTTTCCTGACTTTAACAAGGGAATCTTTTGTCTCAAAAATTTCTTTTTCAGATCGTTCTTCAAATCTTTTAACTAGTTCGTTTGGTGAAGCATCAAGAAAAAACATATATTTTGATGTTGGAACAAAATTAATGAAAAATCTATATGAAATCTTTGCAATTTTTCCAGGAAGATATGCAGTACCAACAAGATATCTAACCATGATAAGAGTTTCTATATCGCCCTTATTGTAATATTTTCTAATAGATCGTAACACATCAAACATGTAAAAAATTGCTGCCTTAAATTTGTCAATTTTACTACTACCAAGAAGAGCTTTTTTGGCTTTTTTTCCAAAGAAATTGTCTGATTCTGGATGAGATCTTATAATTACCTTTTCGCCTTTTTTTAAATATTTTTGCTTTATAAGATTTGCATGAGTGTCTTTTCCTACACCATCCAAACCATCTATTATGATATATCTCATAGTATTCACATAATAAAATATAGCCAGTATAAAAATGGAGCTAAAAACGGAACTGTTAGGTTATCAATCCCTTTTGGTGAAAATGCTTCACATATTGTTGCAAAGAATGTTATATAAAGCAAGATAAATAATTTACCAGATACAGTAATTTGATAATAAAATAAAGCAATGACCACCGTTATAAATGTGAAGATAAACATAGAAATAGAGCCAATAAAACTTTTTTCATCACCCCAAATATTAAATTTATGCTTTCCAAATCTACTACCTATTAGTGATGCAAATCCATCTCCATAAGACATTGCAAGAATTCCAATTGCAATTATTACTTTGTAATCAAAAAACAGATAAGCAAGAACAGTCCATGCAATAGCATAGTACACAAGACCCATTCCATGACCGGCATCAGATGTTTTTCCACGTATAGACTTGATTGGTGAATAAGGACTCATAAGAAAGGTAAAAAGAATAAAAGGCCCTGCAGCCATAAAGGCCATTATCTCTCTTGTTTGAAAGATAGGAAGTAGAAATGCAATGTTACCAACCATAATATGAAGGATTTTTCTATTAACATCCGTTGGAAGGAAATCGAGAATCTTTTCTGTTATTATAAGAAGAGCCGTAACATAAATATAAACAAGTAAAACTCCTGTAATATCGCCGCTTAGCAACATACATCCTCCTTATTTTTTATTGTAAACATAATATCCGTCTTTTTTAATATTTTTATAATAATGAAAATATAAAAAGTTATTAAAGTTAATAAATCTTTTCATTATAATCGAAAAAGTGCGCCCATTAAGAAGGCAAGGAGTCCAATAAATATTGCTATTAATGTAAACTTACGATAGATTTTTAAATTTGGTTCTTTTTTAACAAACAGTTGCAAGGAAGTCCCAAGAAGCATAGTATCGCAAATAAGAACTGGTAGAAAATAGGCCATGTTTAGAAAGTAAATTTCATATCGATTAAAAAAAAATGGAAAAAGACTAATGAGGATAGCTATAATATAAAAAATCCCAGCGATAATGTTTGATTTGCGTTTACCAATATATTTTGGAAAAGAACGTACTCCTTTTTCTTTATCGCCCTCAAAATCCTGTACATCCTTCATTATTTCCCTACCAGAACCAGCAAGAAAGGCAATGAATGCAATAATAAAAATAGAAGGATCTATGTTAAAAGATAAAATGTTGTTAGGTAAAACAGCCGCTGCACCGAAGACAAAAGGTATGGCCATTATATATGCAATGTAAAAATTTCCAACAAGTTTAATTTTTTTCATATGAGAATCATAAAGAACTGCAAAAAAAGCAGTGATAAGAGCTATGAAAAAGCATACTATATTTACAAAATATGAACAAATTATTCCTATTGGAAAAAAAACAAAAAATATTGAAAGCGCTGTTTTAGGTTTAATGTCACCTCTAACAAGAGGTCTGTCTGTTCGCTTATTTTTTTTATCAATTTCAAAATCAAAATAATCGTTCAAGGCAAAGGTACTTGACTCCAAAAACATGGCTGTAAAAAAAGTTAAAATAAAACTTTTTAAAGGTATTTCAAGAATATTATTATATAAAATTTTTTGAGAAATGATAGAGCCGACTAAAATTGCAATGAAAAGCATGAAACCATGCTCGAGTCGCATTATATCCCATATGGCTTTGATTTTACTCATCAAACATATACAATTAATCAGTTTATTATAAATTTTCTATAAAAATTATGTTTTTTAGCAAATCTTAAAGAATAAAGAAATTTATTACAAAATGAGGATTGAGGGGACTAGTAAAATTGGAGAATAATGATAGAGAGAAAAATAATTACCTAAAAGAAATTGAGGAAGATATTGAGAAAAAATTTGAAATTTTTATTAATTCAAAAAAACAAGAAAAACTAGATGAATCCTACTTTGAGCCTACAGAGGAAAAGGACATCCTTAAAAAAAAGATAGATGATGAGAAAGAATTTAATAAAGAACCAAGTGAAAAAAATATTGTAAAAAAGAAGCGTTTAAAGGTAGGATATAAATCAGGAAAACATCTTGTTTCAAATTATTTTGATGAGTTTAAAAAATTAGTTGATAAAGTAGAGAAAATAGGCGAACCAGTGTTTCTTGAAGAAACTGGAGAGAGAATTGGAATAATAAGTGAGAAAAAATATGATGAAGGGGAGAAATTAATTGGTTTTAAAATTAAGGATGAAGATACAAACGCTGAATATGAATTACCTGTAGATTATTTTTATCATGACAAAAAAGGTGTGATACTAACACCAAAATGGTATGTAGATACATCTAATAAAATAAAAGAGATAGAATTTGTTGAAAGAATTCAACCCGAATTTAAAGATCTTTTTGATGATAATGGTTTTGATGACGAACTTTTCAATATGATAGTAGAGCAAGACGGAGGAGCTTATAAACATCTAAAAGAAGCAAAAAGAATATATGCAAACCTTGAAAAACAAATAAGAATACTTGAAAAGAAACGATTGGATTTAAAAGAAAAAGTGTGGGAATTGACAACAAACAGATTAATTGAAGATGTGGATAGAAAGGATTATTCTGATAAAATAAAGGATATCAGAAATAAGGCAAATATTTTGAATTTAAAAATAGAAAAATGTAGAAATTTAATAAAAGATTTGGATAAAACATCTATTGGTAAAATATCAAAGAATATTGATAGAAAGAGTGAACGAAAAAACCAAAATAAGTTGGAAAAAAAAGATGTTCTTTTAGATAAATTATTTGCAGAAATAATTGAGGATAGGATAATAAAGGACATTAAAAAACATTTGATAAAAAACACAGAATCAGATAAAAAAATTGATTACAAGGATTTATTTGATAAAGAATAAAATTTTTACTTATTCGGTTCAATTATCACTTTCATTGATTGCTTTGCCTCTGAAACAAGTTTGAATCCTTTTTGTATATCTTTTAGAGGTAGTTTATGAGTAATCATATCATTAACATCTAATTTTTTTGATGAAAGTAGTTGTATGGCCTCTTTTATATCTTTTTCAACTGCAGCGTATGTTGAAACAATTTTGACTTGCTTATTCCAAATCTTAAATATTTCAAGAGGCACCTCAACACCTGGAGAAGTCATAGCAAAAAGAAGAATGGTTCCACCTGGTTTAATCGAATCAAATGCTTGTTTAACAGCTGATGTGGCTCCTGCGCATAAAACCACAAAATCAACTAACTCGTCATTGTTATATCTTTTAATTTTTTCTACTATGTTTTCATTTGCATTAATTGTTACATCTGCCCCCATGTCTTTTGCAAGTTTAAGTCGATATTCATCTATATCAGTCGCAAAAATCTTTGATGAATTAAGAGCTTTAGCTAGTTTAATGTTTAACAATCCAGCAATACCGCTGCCTAGAACTAGAACGGTTTTCTTTGGTTCAAAATCTAAACATCTAAAACCACGAACTACACATGCAAGCGGTTCAATAAAAGTTCCTTCTTCAAAGTTAACTGCATCAGGTAATTTAAATGTTCCATAATTAACATTTATTTTGGGTACACGCAGATATTGTGCAAACCCACCTGGATAAAACTTTGTATTGTGTAACGTATCACAAAGTGTATGTTTATCATTCATACAAAAGTTACATGTATTACAAGGAACATGATGAGTTACAAAAACTCTATCTCCTTTTTTAAAATTTTTAACTTTTTTTCCAGTTTTTTCAATAACACCCGATATTTCATGACCTAAAACCAGTGGTGCTTTTTTAACTCTGTACCATTCCATAACATCTGAACCACATATTCCACTTGCTATCACTTTTACTAGTATCTCATCATCTTTGATTTCTGGAATTTGCATTTCTTTGATTCTTACATCATTGTTTTTATAATACATTGCAACTTTCATTTTAGACATCTTACGATACACAACTTTTGGTTAATTAATAACTGTTTAATAGATTTTATTACAGTTTAAAAAAATTTATCACCAACTATTATATACTGAAACTCAAAAAAGGATGGTGAAAAGATATGGGACTATTTGGAACACCAAAAATTACTATGACGCTAGAAAAATATAATTTTAACCCTGGAGATATAGCTAAAGGGACCATTAATATAAGTTTGAAAAAGCCAACTTATGCAAGAAAATTAGAAGTTCATTTAATTGGAGTTAGAAGAGTTAGGAGAGGGAATTCTTGGCACTGGGAAACTGTATATGATTTTGAAATGCCGATACGAGGTGAAGGAGACTATCAGCAAGAAACTGTTCCTTTTCAACTTCAGATTCCTCAAGATGTATTAGATGCTAGAACTTCTCAGCAAGCAATACAAGATTCTCTAGAGGATAAATTGGGTTCCGCGGGTAAATTCCTTAGTGCAGTATCAGTTGGAACTGGCGTTACAAATTGGAAAATAAAAGCGCAACTGGATATACCAAAAAAACTTGATGTAAAGTATACGCAAGATATTCAGATATATCAATCCTAACAGAGAAAAAATTACATTGATCTAAGTCTTTTTATTCTTTCATCAATTGGCGGATGTGTAGACCAAAAAGAACTACTTGATGAAGCTTGGCTTTTAAATGGATTTGATATGTAAAGTGGTGCAACTGTCTTTGAACCTTGAGGTTTTTTAGAAGGGTGATCCCTTTTAATTTTTTCAAGAGCCTTTGCAAGACCTTCTGGATTACGAGTTAAGTATGCTCCACTAGAATCTGCTAGATATTCTCTTCGTCTAGATATAGCAAGATAAGTGAGTCTAGCAAAAATAGGAGCAAGTATTATAAGAATTATAGATAAGAGTATAAGAATACCTTGGCCTTCACTTTTACCTCGGCCCCCTCCTGCTCGTCCCCAGAACATTGACCAAAATAAGATTTCAGCGATAAGTGAAATTGCGCCAACAACAGCAATAGTGATTGTCATGATTCGTATGTCGTAGTTTTTAATGTGGCTCATTTCATGAGAAATGACACCTTCTAATTCTTCTTGGTTTAATTTTTGTAAAGCACCTGTTGTTACACAAATAATCGAATGTTCTGGATCCTTTCCAGTTGCAAAAGCATTGATATAAGGCGAATCTTGAACATAGACCTTTGGCATCGGCAGACCTGATGCTATACTCATCTCTTCAACTCTATGAATCAATAGTTTTTCTTCACGCACATTTGGTTTTGCAGGTCTTGCTTTTGCAGCAGAAAGAACTGCTTGAACTGAAACAGAATAAGTTATTGCAATATAACCTAAGGCGATAGGAAGAGCAAAAGCAAGGGACAAATATATGTGTCCACCAAAAAAGATGTATCCTACTGAAAAAACAACTCCCATGAATAATAGAGCCATTAGACCGCAAACTAATATGGTATTTCTTTTATTTCTTCGAATATGATCTTCGACTAGTAGTTTTTTTTCCATATTTATCAATATAAAATAAAAGGAAAAATTGTTTTAAAATTTTACTTTTGGAACGGCTCTTTCAGTATCAGGTATTTGAATCATTTCACGGGTTTTTTTGTTCATGAAACCTGCAAACCATTTCCCAGGAATTGTTTCAATTAAATTGTTGAACGAAAGTACTGAATCATTGAAGTGTTGTCTTGAATATGCAATTTTATTTTCGGTGTTTGTAAGTTCATCTTGTAAATTTAAGAAATTCTGATTTGCCTTTAGATCAGGATAGTTTTCTGCAACGGCAAATAAGGATTTTAGTGCACCTGTAAGCATGTTATCTGCATCTATGTTTTCTTGTGGTGATTTTGCTTTCATTATTGCAGAACGTGCTTTTGTTACATTTTCAAGTACTTCTTTTTCATGTTTCATATAGCCTTTTACTGTTTCCATTAGGTTTGGAATTAGATCTGTTCTACGTTTTAGCTGTACATCTATTTGGGCCCAACTGTTATCTATTCTGTTTTCTAGCCTTATTATCCTGTTATAATATCCAAAGAATATTATCAGGAAAAATATGATTAGTATTGCTACTATTATTCCTATCCATAATAACATTTTATCTTCCCCATTTTAACTAAAGGTTGTTAACATAGTCTTTTATATAAACTTACTTCTTCTTTGATTTAAACAAATCATATGCTTCTTTTGGTGTGTATTTCTTATGAACTATTGCATTTACTGATTTAATCATTTTTACTGGATCTGTGCTTTGGAATATATTTCGCCCCATGTCTACGCCTATTGCACCTGATTGTATTGCATCATATGCCATTTTTAATGCATCTTTTTCTGGTTGTTTTTTACCACCTGCTATAACTATTGGTACAGGACAAGTATCAACCACTTTTTCAAAATCTTTACAATAGTATGTCTTTACTATACTTGCACCAAGCTCTGCAGCCATTCTAGATGCTAAAGATAAATATCGGGCGTCTTTGCCAAGTCCCTTACCAACTGCAGTTACAGCAAGAACAGGTATTCCATATCTGTTTGCCTCATCTATGTATTCAGTCATACCAAGTATCGTGTCTCTTTCAAATGGCTGACCAACAAGTATTGAAAAAGCAACTGCTGCAACATTAAGTCTTATTGCATCTTCTATGTCAACGGCTATTCCTTCATGTAAGAGGTTTGTTTGATTTAATATACTTGTTCCACCCGATACCCTAAGACAAATCGGTATATCTACTTCAGGTGGTACATAGTTTCTCAGTCCACCTCTTGTAGGCATTAGTACATCTGCATAAGGTAAAAGCGGCTTTATCATCTCACCAATGTTTTCAAGGCCAGTTGTTGGCCCCATAAAATAACCATGGTCAACTGCAAGCATTACAGTATGTCCATCTTTTTTTATTATTCTTGACATTCGGTTTTTCATTCCCCAGTCCATAAAAATCTTTGCCTCCGAAAGTAATATGATTTTTAGGATAATAGAAGGAGTATTATTTAAATGGTTTTGTGGGATTTGTATAAGTTATTATTTCTTTATATCTCTAATATGTAAAATTCTATGGATGCCTAATAAATGATTCTGAAAGAGATAAGATATAAAAAATAGAGCAACTGACGCTACAACTAAATAAAAACCATAGCCAAAAGTTAAAACATCAACATAACCTAGCTTTAAATTATCAGCAACTCTAAAGCTATCATAAATCAGTATCAACATGATGATTGTGCCCAACATAAATATAAATCCGGCATAAAGGAGATATCTGTTACTTTTATTTTGAATCTTCTTAAAACCTTTAAGGATAAAGTAAAAGAATAGCACCAGAAACAAAATTCTACACACTATCGTGAGAAAACTTCTTTCAGCAGACCCATGAGAAAGGATATTTTCATTTTCTGAAGCGTGATCATAATACTCATATTTATAAAACACACCAGTAGGTTCACCTTTTTCAAAGTTTATATTAAAAGCAAAGGAATATCTTTCATATACAGGCGACTTTTCACTAATTCTATAATCATACTCACTATCATGAGATACTAAAAGTGATAATAAAATATAATTTTCTCTTTTATAATTTACCTCGAGGGGCTCAAGACCTGTATTTTTATATACATCTGAAAAATCAAAACAAGTAACAGGCATAAACAAAGATACAATTGACAGAGAAAACCCTGCTAGAACAAACAGGTTTAATAATATTTTTTTATTTTCTTCTTTCATCCCATCCTCGCATACTTGGAAATATAATATTTTATTTTAATAGTTTTGGAACTTAAAGACACGCTCAAGAGGGAAATCTTTTAATTAAAGGTTTTGTTATCTCTTTTGCATTACAAAGGGAGGATAAAAATTATATGTCAGTTATTGAAAATCTTGAACCAAAGCTTTTATGGAAACAGTTTGATGAGATAAGGAAAATACCTCGCTGCTCAAAACATGAGGAAAAAATTAGAAAATATATTCTTGATTTTGCAAAAAAACAAGGTCTTGAGTCAAAGACAGATTCTGCAGGAAATGTGGTTATAAAAAAGCCTGCAAGTCCAGGTATGAAAAATAGACCAATTGTTGTACTTCAGGGCCATATGGACATGGTCTGTGAAAAAAATAGTGACGTTGATTTTGATTTTTCAAAAGATTCAATTCAACTTCAAAAAGATGGTGATAAGCTTCTTGCAAAAGGAACAACTCTTGGTGCTGATAATGGTATAGGGCTTGCTACATCCCTTGCAATTATGGAAGATAAAAATCTTAAATTAGGGCCAATTGAAGCGCTTTTTACAGTAGATGAAGAAACTGGTCTTACTGGTGCTTTTGCACTTGAAACGGATATGCTTGAAGGAAAAATGCTTTTTAATCTTGATAGTGAAGATTGGGGTGTTCTTACAGTTGGTTGTGCAGGCGGAGGAGATTCAGATATAACTCTACCGATTAAAAAAGAAAAAGTCGGTGGAAATTTTGTTGGTATCAAGATAAATATTTCTGGTCTTCGTGGAGGGCATTCTGGTGTAGACATTCATGAACAAAGGGCAAATGCAGTAAAGCTTTTAGCAAGAATACTTTGGAAAGGTTCAACAAAGCATGGTATCAAGATAGCATCTATTATTGGCGGAGATAAACATAATGCTATACCGCGGGAGGCAAATGCAGAGATAATAGTTGATAAATCAAATAAAAAAGATTTGGAAAATATGATAAAAGATGAGGAAAAAGCTATCCTCAATGAAATAAAACCAATCGATCCGGGGTTTAAAGTGAAGATAAGCGATGGTAAATTAGATGAAGTTTTAGATAGGGAATCACAGGATAAGGTTTTGAATTTACTTAATGGTCTTCCACACGGGGTTCATAAAATGAGTTATGATATCGAAGGGCTTGTTCAAACATCGACGAATCTATCAAAAATAGAGACAAGAAAAAGCGATGTAAATATACATCTCAGCTCAAGAAGTTCTATAATGTCAGAACTTCAATATCTACGTGATCAGATACGTTCAATTGCAGAATTATCTGGTGCAAAAGTAAAGGAAGAAGAGCCATATCCGGGATGGAAACCAGATCTTGATTCAAAGATACTAAAGATTTCAAAAAAGGTCTATAAGGATATGACAGGTAAGGAACCAAAAGTTGAAGCTATTCATGCGGGTCTTGAGTGTGGAATCATCGGTGAAAAATATCCGGGTATGGAGAAAATAAGCATTGGACCTACTATAAAATATCCTCATTCACCTGAAGAACAAATTCATATAAGCACAGTCAAAAAGTTCTATGATTATCTTATAGCTATATTAAAAGAGGTTTGAAAAAACCTTTTTTAAAATATTAGATTATTACAATTATATGGGAGTATTATGAAAAAGAAAAAAGATAAATCAAAAGCTGATACTGTTGGAGGGTTTGTTTTTGTTGGTCCGCTGATGATTGGTATTGGGTTGGGGATTTATTATAATAATACGGCAGTTGGTGCATTAATTGGACTTGGTGTAGGTTTCATCTTTTTTGGATTAGTCAAGGCTTTTATGAAAGAATAAAAAATTACATAATACCTTTTTTAAGATTTATTTTTTCATTGTATAATATATCCACCAAGACCCACCTATAAGCATTGGGATACCAACTATAACTGCGATCCAGATAAATACCCAAAGATAGGAATGAACCAAATAATCAAATGTCCACTCTGCAAAAGGTTTATCCCAGTTTCCATCAAGATAAATTTTGATGATGAATCCAATAAAAATTATAAATGAAAAACCTCCGCTTGCATCTGTCCTGCGGGATCGTTTACCAAAAAGATGTTCTTTTTTATATTCTTTCCTCTCCTTTTTAGGTAAATTTTTCCACCATAGAAAATATATTGCAGCTACAACAACAATTACTGGGATTCCAATAAAGATAAGCTCCCAGAAAATCAAATGTAAAACAAAATTTATGAAGTGCCCCATTGACCATAAACCTAAGGTCTCAGGTACAAGACCAACTAATTGAGATTCTTCTACATGCCATAAAAATACATAAATTGCGCCTATAAACGCCAGGATTGCTCCCACTATCCATAAAGCAAACATCTTCCAATGATTACTTAAAAATTTTTTCCAGATTTTTTCATCTTTATCTACCATAAAAAATTTCCTCCCTGTTATTATGAATAAAGTTTTTGTTTATAAATCAGATGATGTTGTTACATAACAGATTTTAAGAATGAATTTAACATTCAAATTCTAAATTTTTGCGGATATGATCTAGTGGTTAAGTTTCTCCGAGAAAACTGCTATTTTTCGCTAAATTTTTGGTCGGTATTTCTCACGAAATTTACTAAAATTTTTCTTTTATTTTTTTCACTTTTTTGAGGTTTTAAAATGAAAAAAGAATCTATTTATGATCAAATGACAAATGCTGAACGTGAAGTAGCTAATTTGCTAAAAGAAATGGGAATTAAATGGTCTTATGAACATCCTGTTTTTGTATGGGATGAAAATAAAAGACCCAGGGTTTGGGCACCCGATTTTTATTTAATCGCTTTTGGAATATATGTAGAAGTCTGTGGATCAGAGTGCTTTGATTATGATTATAGAAGAAAAATCTTTAACAATAACGGACATCTGGTAATTTTTCTTCATTTGTATAAAGATTCTAGCAAGTGGAAGAAGCATTTAATGACATATCTTCGATTCTTTACCACAGATAGATTTCACAAACTCGATGGAATAATATAAAGCAAATGATTTGAAATAGAATTCATTTATATACTAATTGTTTTGAATTGTCCAAAATTTTGGATTTTTTAAAACAAAGTATTTAAATACTATATTGCCCTAATTGTGCGTATGAAATACGATGAAAAGATTATAAGAAATATCTTAGAATCTTTAAAAGATAAACTTGTCTCTAAAAAACAGCTAGAGAAAGCCTTTAGAGATGTATTGCAAGACAAATATTCAGAAACTGTGATAGTTAATCTCAGAAAAAATAAAGATATTCTCTATATTTTCAAAGGATATTATTATATATTAAACTCAAAAGAGAAAGAAGGATCATATACAGAGTATTCTACAAATGAAATGGTTTATGCAATTCTTAATAAATTAAATATTAAGTGGTATCTTGGCCTACATAGCGCTTTGGAAAAGAATAATATTATCTGGCAAGGTGTTGTTAATCCAATTATTTTGAACTCCAATCTTTCTGGTGAAAAAAAGATTCTTGATATAAAATATCAATTTCATAAAGTAAAAAAAGAATTGCTTGATTTTGGACATAGTAAAAAAATAACTAAAAATAGAATTACTTTTTATTATTCAGATCCTGAAAAAACATACATTGATTTTATTTACTTTAATAAAAAACCACCTTCTGAATTATCTGCTACCAAAAACAACGAAAAGTTGCGGTTATATCTTAAAAATTATTCAAAGAATTTTAAAAAGAAGGTGCTATACCCATGAATAAAACTAATTTTAAAAAATATATATCATATGTCAAAGAAACTAAGAGAACAAATATCGAAGATCAATATATTGAAAAAGATTATTTTATATCCTTATTTCTTTCAACATGGCAAAAATTAAAGGATACTGGAAAAGTTTCTCATCTTGATAAATTAATTTTTAAGGGAGGGACCCTACTTGCACGAAATTATTTAGATTATCCAAGAATTAGTGAAGACATTGATTTTACATATGAAGAATCCAATGATTTGAGGAAATTAGAAAGTAAGAATAAAAGAGAAAAAGCAATTTTACAACGCATTGCGCCAATTATCGATGATGTTAAGGTAATATGTGATAGAGCAAAATTTGTTTTTGATACCAACAGAAAAAATCGAAAATATATCATTGTAAGAAATTCAAGGGCAGTGTATCTTTTAAATATTTACTATACTTCTTTGATAACTGGTGAAGAGATCCCAATTAAAATTGAGTTAAACTTTTTGGAAAATGTTTTTCATGACTGTTCTGAAATGACGATAAACAATATTGTGCCTCAAGATTTATTCTTGAAATCTATTGGTTATGATCTGCTAAATATAAAGTTGAAAAAATATCCACTTGATGAAGTAATTATTGAGAAATATCGTGCTGTTCTTACAAGAGATGCATTAAAAGAAAGAGATGTTTTTGATTTATATCTAATAAATAAAAGTTGTAAAAATGTTCTAAAGTATGATAACAATCTAATTTTTGAAAAAATTCAGAGTGCTCGCATGATATCTCCAGATTTGTCTAATAACTTAGGAAAAAATTGCACATTGTTACATGATAACGAATTTGGTGATTCTGATGATGATATAAGACGTCTTTCTCTAATAGAAATTAATGAAAAGAACTATGAAGAATTTAAAAATCAGTTATATGACAAATTAAAGGAAATTTGTGTTATTCTCTAAATTCACTTCTTATTGTTTCATCAGGATATTCTTTATAAACATATTTTAAAAGCTCTGTTGCAGAATGCCTTTTAAATTTATTAGAATATTCTATTAGTTCTTTCCTCTCTTTTGCTGTTAAATTATCTTCAAATATTTTTCCTGCTATATCCTTTCCTTTTTTTGTCAGCATATATCGATATGCCGTCTCTAATCCTTTAGTTTTTTCTGATTTTTCTTCGATAATTCCCATCGATTCTAAATCTACCATTAGATTACTTAATTCACTAGAAAACGGACCATACCTGTAGGGACTGAATTTAAATAACTTATCTTTGAATTTCTCTTTATTCAACAAAAATAAGAATTTTTGCAGATACGTTCTTCCCCAAATTTCTCCTTGTAAATATAAAATTGAAAGCACGATATCTTGTCCTTTACTCAACTTTTCCCACCTCCTTTTCTAAATAATATTTATACTTCTCCTCATCAAATAAAACCTGTCCAAAAAACCTTAAATTTCCTTCTTTATCATATCTTTTTGATAACGAAATTACACCACTTTCATTTTTTTCTTTATTACTAAATAATATAATATTTATATCTCCTTTTATGGCTTTTCCGGTATTAGAAATTTTGTTGATAAATTCATTTTTGTTATTATAAACAATATAAAGATTTGAGTTTGTACATATCCTATGACATTCTGATATTATTTCTCCTTCTGATTTTAAAATCCTTGATTTTTCCCTTGGATCTTCTTCTTCAAAATCTGAGGTTTCATACGATTGTGTTAGATGAGAAATTTCAGCATCAAGTTTTTTCAATTCAGATTTTAACTCAGTAAACAATGCATTAGGGTGGATTGCTTGGTATCTTTTAGCTCGTTTTGTATCATCTTTTAAAAAGATTAACTGTTGTTCAACAAATTTATTTACAATATCATAAGCTTTAGTTTTGCTGACTTTAACATTTAAATTTGTAAATATTTGTCTAATATCGCTTACATTTACTGTATCTTTATTACAAATTTCAATAAAAGCACTGGATTCTTCAAAAGTCAGGCCCTTTAGCCCCTGTAAAAATTTTATTATATTTGGATAATTTTTGTTCACAATCATTCACCTAACTGAAGCTTTTTTATTAATTTTAGTTTTCCGCTGAGGAATACTATTCCATTTTTTGGTTCATTTTTCGGAATGAAGATATGTATTTTTCCATAAAACGGATAAATTATATAAAACACTTTTCTTTTAATTAATTTAAAATTAAATGGAGGTGAACCTCATAGGACTAATTGACAGTGCGGCAGAACTTGTCGGTGCAATAATTATTCTAATTGTTGGAGGAATAATTATTGGTGCATTACTAGGTGTAATATAGGCTCCTTTTCAGGGGGAGAAGACAATGTTAAATTATAAAATCAAAATCATAATGGTCATTTTATGTACATCTATAGTTTTAATAAGTGGATGCACTGAACAAACTTCTAGATCTACTCAAAATTTACTAGGCGAGGGAAAAAAATTATTTTATAATGCCTATGAGTATTGCCAAGAAAAGTTACCTAAAAGTATTGAAAGCTTGGATCACTATATAAAAAATATATCTGCAGAGTCTTTATTTGTTACACCCGAAGACCCGCGCATTATTGAAGCAATTTCAAATCTTGAACCTATTGATAGTGATACAATAGATTATTTTTATGGATATCATGCAACTGCTGATGGTGCAAATGCGGTAATTAACATTTTAGATAATGAAGGAAATATGGAAATTGGTTTCGATGGATCTAGAGACGAATATGAAAAAGTATCAAAAATTGTAACTAAATGGACCCCAATTATTGGAAATTATAATAATCTTGTATATTCTGCAAAAGCTTATGATAAAAACAACCCCGATACAATAAAGGAGTATTACAAGAGTCTGGGGTTATTTTGTTTTGAGATTTCAATTATATATACGCATATTTGGTGGAAACCTTCTTATGCAATTATTGGGAAATTATATAGAGGCAGTGGGCTGAATAATCTGGCTTTTAAATGTCCATCAGTGATATCTTATATATTATCCACAGCTCATTGGGGATTACGCAATTATTTAACTGATAAAACAACTGACTCTGCTGCTTTGCTAATTGATGAATTGACGACAAATCGGATTACTTTTGACATCAAGAATATAATTTAAAATGACAAGGTTTTTGGTCTATAATTACTTAAATATTATTCTTTTTTATGAAGAAATATACTCTAAATTAAATTTCAAGGTCTATCTATAGAAAACCATTTAAACTAAGGTTTCCTATATAAATAAGAGTAACAAAAAAGGGAGGGAAAAAGAAATGAGTTTTGAAATTCCGGCAGTAATTGCAACTTTATGCTCGGCTTGTCTAATCATTATAGCGTGCATACCGCAATTGATAACTGCAGGATATCTTATTGATGCATCATTTAAGATGAAGGAAGCCATAGATGATGCAAAACATGGAAATCTTGATACTGGAACTGATCTTTTAGTAAATATGACAAAAGATTTGGTTCCTGATACGCCTGAAGATTTGTTAATAGAGGTCGTAACAGAATCTGTTAAAAATGATAATAAATAGAGGGGTTTTAATGAAACAAAAAATTGATTATGTTTTTCATGCCGACTGTATTTCTAAGTATTCTGCTTTAGCGGGCATAATATTAATATTATTCGCAATTTTTGGCGGGCTTACACCTTTTTTTAATGCTTTTCAGTTAATAGGAGTTTTTCTAATTGGATTATCCTTATTTATTATTGGTATAATTCTGTATTATTTGGGATTTTGAAATATTTTGTTATCTTAGAATATATTAAAAATGAGACAAATATATGATTAAAAATAAAGTTAGAAAAAAAGATTTATCTAAAGAAGATAAAAAATTGATTCTATATTTATTATTTTTTGCTGTAAGTAGCTTTTTGTACTATTTTGCAGGTGTAATAAATACAGGTTTTAACAATCTTTTATCAAATTATTCTTTTGTTATAAATGAGATCACTATTCCAAAAGTAGGAGTTTTGATAGCCCCTATTGTCGAAGAAAGCATAAAACTTTTCGGATATGTAATTTTATTTTTATTTAGTTTAAACTTTATTTCAAAATTAGATTATAACTCAAAAAAAGATTTTTTAAATGAAAATCTTGCAGTTGCATTTTTAATTTCTGCTGGAGGTTTTGGATTTTTAGAAGGCATTTCTCATAATTTAGGATTTAACAAGCTTTGCTTTATTGCATTTATTTTTCTTAATACTCTAATACATATAACTTACTCAATATATCCTTTCATCCTTGGAAGGAGATATAATAACTGGTTTGTTGTTTTTTTACCAATAGCAATATTATTACATGCAACTCATAACTTTATTTTAGAAGTATTTTGGAACAATAAATGGGTAACATTTGCAATGACTTTGATTTTCTTAGTTCCATTACTTATCCTAATAAGAAAAGATATTCGTAATGTTATTGGAGTTTTGTTGCCGAAAATTAATAAAAATATTTTGCTTGGAATCTTTATAATAATTTATATCTATATTTTCCTATGTTGTTTACTAGCATTTTAGGTGTTAAATATGATTTGTAAAATCTGTGGGATAAATGAAACAGATAACCCTGATGGACTCTGCGATGATTGTAAAGTTTCAATAATTAGTAATGATGATATTCCACCTAATTTTTAATAAATTTTAATTTTTTATTGGTTTTAATAGCAGAAATTATAAATAAATACATTTTGTTTTAACTTAACGGGTTAAATTGATTATTAAATTTGTAAAAAGATCATTATCTGAAACAGATGTGTGTAGAATACATGTTACTCCTGCAATTAAAAAAGCTGGATGGGATATAAAAAAACAGGTAAGAGAACAAGTTTCATTTACCAGAGGAAGAAAGATTATTGATGGGAAAGTAATACGCCAGGGTAAAAAGAAACGTGCAGACTACATTCTTTATTATAAACCAAATTTACCTATTGCAGTTGTTGAAGCTAAAGATACTACACATTCAATTGGATCTGGTATGCTGCAAGCCCTTGAGTATGCTGAACTTTTAGATTTACCATTTGCTTATAGTACGAATGGTAAGGGTTTTATTGAGCATGATAGAACACTTAATAGTGGACGGATTGAAAATGAACTGAGACTTGAACAATTTCCTTCACCTGATGATTTATGGAGAAGATACAGAATTTGGAAAGGTTTTGATGCTGCTAAAGAAGAGGTTAATCTTACAGATTATCATTATGAGCATGGCGGTAAAACTCCTCGTTATTATCAGACTATTGCTATTAATAGAACTATTGAGGCGATTGCTAATGGTCAAAATAGAATTTTGCTTGTTATGGCAACAGGTACTGGTAAAACCTTTGTTGCTTTTCAAATAATTTGGAGGCTTTGGAAATCAAAGCAGAAGAAACGTATTTTGTATCTTGCTGATAGACATGTTTTAATAGATCAGACTAGGGCTAATGATTTCAAGCCTTTTGGTTCTGTAATGACTAAGATAAAAAATAGAGATACCGACAAATCATATGAGATTTATTTAGCACTTTATCAAGGCATTACTGGTAATGAAGACTGGAAGGATGTTTATAAACAGTTTTCGCCTGATTTTTTTGACCTTATAATCGTTGATGAGTGCCATCGTGGTAGTGCTAAAGAGGATTCTGCTTGGCGTGAAGTGCTTGAGTATTTTTCAAATGCTACTCAAATTGGTATGACTGCCACTCCTAAAGAAACAAAGACGGTTTCAAACATTGAATATTTCGGTGAACCAATTTATACTTATTCTTTGAAACAAGGTATTGAAGATGGTTTTCTTGCTCCTTACAGAGTTATTAGAATCGATCTGGATAAGGATGAGGGATGGCGGCCATATTATGGCAAGCTTGACAAATATGGAAATGTAATTCCTGATAGGATCTACAATGTCAAAGACCATGACAGAAACATGGTTATCGACAGAAGAACCGCAATTGTTGCCCAAAAAGTATCTCAGTTTTTAAAAAATACAGATAGATTTGATAAAACAATTATTTTCTGTATCGACATCGAGCATGCAGAGAGAATGAGAATGGCTCTCATCAATGAAAATGCTGATTTATACTCAAAAAATAGTAAATATATTATGAGAATCACCGGGGATAATCCTGAAGGAAAAATACAGCTTGATAGTTTTATTGATCCTGCAAGTAAATATCCCGTGATTGCTACTACTTCTAAACTTATGACTACTGGAATTGATGCTCAAACATGTAAATTAATTGTTTTAGACAGCAATATTCAATCAATGACTGAATTTAAACAAATTATAGGAAGAGGAACAAGAGTAAATGAAGCTTATAATAAGCATTATTTTACAATAATGGATTTTAGAAAGGTAACAGATTTGTTTGCAGATCCCGATTTTGATGGCGAACCTGTTCAGATTTATGAGCCTAGCGTAACTGAAGAAACAAAACCACCTAGAATTTCATCAGGCGATACTGATATTACTCTTGAAGATGAACCTGAAGAGATTAAGAAGTATTATGTTGAAGATATTCCTGTTGAGGTTATTCGCGAGCGTGTTCAGTATTATCGAAAAGATGGGAAATTGATTACGGAGTCATTAAAAGATTATACTAGAACTAATGTTAAAAAAGAATATGCTTCTCTTAATGAATTTTTAACTAAGTGGAATGAGGCTGATAGAAAAACAGCTATTAT